>ERZ802819.57-NODE-57-length-64420-cov-13.3197_pt1 | contig 64420 bp, 55 predicted proteins | sample MGYA00345647_ERZ802819 | MGnify/ENA primary metagenome ERZ802819 (study PRJEB30503, sample SAMEA104212355) | marine metagenome | biome: Westerlies Biome; feature: [SRF] surface water layer (ENVO:00010504) within the epipelagic zone...; material: water (ENVO:00002006)...
CGATTTCTCAGGAATTGCCAAATGAACGCGTGCTGAGGCAACCACGTCAATTTCCGCAATCGAGCGTGCTAATTCGACCTCTTGCGTCTGTTTTAAACGCATCCCTTCGACCGAGCGGCTGGTTCCCATCGGCATATCGCTCAGCGTGCTATATCCATCGGGAACCGAGCTTGGCAGACCCTGCGCCGCGAGGTTCAGCCGCGCACTATGATAATCGCCGACCGGAACGGTAATTTCGCCTGTTGTCGCATCCACCTGAACATCGGTACCGCTGTTTCGCAAGGTTTCGAGAACCTTTGCCTTTTCCGTTTCAGGCAGAGAGGCAAACAGCGTAGTCCGATCAGGGGTCTGTAGAACGATATAGAAAATCAGACCAGCTATCACCAACACTGCCGCTGCAATCGTCGGCAGGGCCCTTTGCACGCCAGGTTGCGTATAAAACACACGGGCACTGGACACCATTGTGCCCATTCGCGGCGCAAGTCCGCCTTCGCCCATACGTGGCGCCATTGAAGTCGATCCGCTGGTGTCAGTCATCTAATTTAGTCCCCAGTCTTTACGTAATATGCCTGCTAAATGCATTAAACAGGCATATTTAGAATGTCTTTATAAGCGCTCAGCGCTTTATTGCGGAAGTTGAGCGCCAATTGAAACCCCAACGATGATACCTGCTGCGCGACCATCACTTTAGCGAGGTCATTCTCTTTCCCAAGTTCATAGTTCTGTGTCATTGTTTTCGAGGTATTTTGAGCCTCAGCTACAGAGTTTAGTGAGTCTACAAATCGATCGGCAAAACTCGGCTCACTGGACTTTGCAAGCGATCCAAGGCTATCGAGTTTATTAAACATATCATCTGCCCGACGCATCGCAACCTCTTGCACGCGCGACCCAGAAGTAATTCCTTCTACAGAAAGTCCAGAACTCATAGTTTTATCCTTTTATCACACATGGCCAGTTTCAGTGGCGAGGTCTAATTTGGGCTGTGCTGGCGCAACTGTGGTTCGATCAAACAAGATGTCAGCACCGGTTATTTCTAACCCCGTGCACATAACCGTCGCGCGCTGTAAAACATTGTCCAATTCACGAACGTTACCTGGCCAGTTATGACTTTGCAATTTTTCGATAGCGCAGTTTGCAAGCAATGGAAGCGTTTCCAAATCTTTATAGTGGCGTAAGAGTAATTCTATCGCAATGGGAAGGATGTCTTGTATTCTTTCCGATAAAGCCATCGTTGTTAAAGGAAACACATTAAGACGGTAAAACAAATCTTCTCGGAACCTGCCAGACTGACATTCAGCGACCATATTTCTATTAGACGTCGATAAAACCCGCACATCAACAGTGATTGGCTTAGTTCCCCCAACCGGGGTAACCGTTTTCTCCTGAAGGGCTCGAAGAAGCTTTGCTTGTAACGATAAAGACATTTCAGACACTTCATCTAATAAAAGTGTTCCACCGTCGGCTGCCCTTATGATCCCCACATTTGCGGTGGATGCGCCGGTAAATGATCCTTTTTCATGTCCGAACAACATCGCTTCCAACATGTTTTCGGGGATAGCAGCACAATTGATCGCCACAAACTGACGCCCATCTCGGTTGGAGTTATTATGAATGAAGTTTGACAACACTTCCTTACCGCTTCCCGTTGGGCCGTTTATGAACACACTTACATCCGCTTTAGCCACACGCTCCGCAAGTTCAAAAAGTTGACAACTCGCAGATTCACGCGGCACAGCCAAACCAGTTCCATGCAAAAGGCTTGCCATAAACAAAACAATATACTCTCGCGATTGGGATATTTTGACCTTTGGAAAAGAAACTCTTAGCAATTTTCCGTTTAATTCTGACTGAACCGCATAGTTTTCTGCATTTTCACATATTACAACCAGTGATTTAGCGCCGACTTTGCGCGCCCGTTCAATCAAAGGCCGCGTGCCACCCACTTGTGTCTCGAAGGCTGAAGAAGCAACAAAATACTCGCATTTAGCAGGAATATCAGAGGCGAGCGCGTCTTGATGAAGAGCAGTCGGCACACGGTGACCGCGCAACGTCTGATACAAACTTTGCCCAACCTCAAGTTCACTTGGCTCAATCACGATTCTGTACATTCTCGCCCTCCGACGGCAACCTCTGTACAGAGGCAATAAGTGTGCCATCTTTTGCAAATACAGCTATGTCAGATCAAATTATTTTAACCTTGTGGGCAAATAGCCCACAGCAGCGCCTCGCATCAAAAAGTATATTTTCGGATTTTACAGTTTAAAATGTAGAATATTAAAGGACTTATGCTAATATTATTCTTTAAAGAGACATAGCGTATCAATAATTTATGACGAACCAACAAAAAAACGAGTTTAATAATTTAAGTTCGTCTGCTATCTCTTTGTTAAAAAGGCAGGAAAAATGAACTCGAATTTGCATTTGGCGCGAATGATCATAGGATCTTCGTTCGCAACATGTAAAATGCGCGATTTGATCAGTTCAGTGGCGGACTTCAACGTCGCTGTGATGGCTCAGGGGCCCACGGGTGCCGGCAAGGAACTGGTTGCGCGCGGTATACACCTGATGTCTGGACGCAAAGGTAAACTGGTAGCCGTGAACTGCGCTGCCATTCCGTCAGACTTGCTCGAAGCCGAATTGTTCGGATATGAAAAAGGCGCCTTCACCGGGGCTGAAAAGCGTCGCGCCGGTCGCTTTGAAGAGGCCAAAGGCGGGACATTATTCCTCGACGAAATAGGGGATATGCCTCTGGAATTGCAGGCAAAACTTTTAAGAATTCTTGAAAGCCGCGTCGTTCAACGCGTTGGGTCTAGCGAAGAAATACCTGTCGATTTCAGATTGGTCTGTGCCACCCATCAAAACATTGAAGCGCAAGTAGAAGAACGGCAATTCAGGGCAGACCTTCTATATCGCATCAATGTCTTCCCCATCCGCGTTCCCGCCCTGGCTGAACGACGGGAAGACATTCCCGAATTGCTCAGGTTTCTTGTCCTGCGTATGGAGAGCGAAAATCCGGGGATGCAACCGCCATCTTTTGACCCATCGGGGCTAACAGCACTGCAAAAATATAGCTGGCCAGGAAACATACGAGAGCTTCGTAATTTTATTGAGCGTGCATCAGTGCTTTACAGCGGCCAAAAAATAACTGCGGCCGAGGTCAGCAGCTTATTGTCGTTTGACGCTGAAAAAGAAGTTGAGCAAGCCACACTTTGGGATGCATTGGAAAACTTACAAGAACAAGCCGCAACATCCAATCAGGACAAAGCAGTTGCAGAACCAACAGGTGAGTTTAATTATGCATCCCTGTTGACCGAAAACACTGACTTCAATTTAAAAGATTTTATGAACGCAACAGAAATAGCCTTGATTAAAGCAGCCTTAGAACAAGGCAACGGGAGCGCGCCAGACGCGGCAAGAATACTCGGCCTAAGACGTACAACACTTATTGAGAAACTGCGGAAATTTGGCATGAATACCAGTGCAACGCCTGCGGACGGCCAGCTCAAAATGAAACCGCGGCGAGCATGAAAGAAACGGGACGCCCAGTAAGTCTGTTAGCACCTTTCATAAACTGTTCCGCGCTGAGCCTTCCTCAATTCCAAGTTTATCGAATGACAAAACTTTCATTTGAGCCGACGGAAATTTGCTAGGGTCACCGGCGCTCTGATAACCCGTCACCAGTCTTAAAGAGCGGCTTTTGTACTTAGATCACAAATAGCGCGCCGCATAATCATAGAAGACCCATGTCTCGGGCATTAATGACCGCATGCGTTCGGTTATTAGCATCCAGTTTCTTACAAATAGATTTCACATGCATTTTAATCGTCGCTTCAGATAGGGCTAACTCGTTTGCAATTTCTTTGTTTTGTTTGCCTTCACCCAAAAATGCCAAGACCGTCATCTCTCTTGAGCTCAGCGGCCCACCGTTCGAACTCGGAGAATTCATTTCATCCCGCATCAGGCTTAATGGCATATAAGTTTCACCAGCGTGGATAAACCTAATGGCATTCGCAAGGCTTTTAGCCGGCATTGTCTTGGGCAATATGCCTGCCGCACCAGCTTCAAGAGCTTCGTCCATCATACGCCGCGTTGGATTACCCGTTAAAATCGCAACTGGTCTTGACGCATTAGACCGCAAGATCCGGTCGAATCCCTTTAGACCGTGCATACCTGGCATATTGTAGTCGAGCAATATTACATCAAAACTGCCTTCTGTTTTCAACAAATCAGCCGCAGCCTCAACATCAGAAGCCGTTTTTACGGATATATCAGTCTGGGCAGATAAATACAGCGAAAGTATATCGAGTATCATACCGTGATCATCGGCGATCAGGACACTTATCTTTTCGTTTTCCAGTTCCATACCTTACCTCTAGAACACCAACTTTCTTATACTGTGCTCACTTTTTGTATCTGATAGCAACCATTTCAATACTAAATACTGTATAATTTTATCTTTTGATAGGCAAGACGGTGACAATTTTGTCTCGTATGTCCAACCAACAAATATCTGAAGCATCAGATCAAGTCGTATCCAACGGCCAAATTGTCTCTACGGCCTGTCTTGGATATTTGCTTTGAAATCAATCTTTTTCCTTACAAAAGTTTATCTGGTCATCGACCTAGGAATAATGCCATACTGCGGCTATACGCTGTGACAGGATGTGCCTTAAAGCGCCTCGATAAAAATCAGCCGCGAGAACGTGAATGTCGACAGACTTGTATATTTTTTGGTGAAAAAATGATATTTTTGACTATGCTTCAAAAATCTAAGAAATTAAGCGACGTGGCTGCGACCGTTGCTATTTCAGTGTTTTTTATGTTGTTAGCGTTTTGCGGTTTATTCTATATTTGGACAGCCGCCGCGCTAACCGAACAAAAAGGTGAAAGCCACGTATTACAAACCGCTCTGTCAAGTCTGGATGAGACGGTATCCAGCGTCAACGACGCCGGACTTAAAGCCACAGAAAGTGAAGGGGCGGCCGCAGATTTAATCACCTTCAGAGAAAACTTCGATGCCCTTTTTGTATCCAGTCACAGCGACCAGAATACGTCGAAAATAGACCCTTCCAAAATTAAACAGCTCGCCCCAGTCATTAATGAAATAGATAGCCTGGTGCAATTTGTGTATCCCGTCGATGCTGATCTCTTAGCGGCTCTGCCCGGATTATTGGCGCGCACGACAGCAATCTCACTTGAAATCAAAGCACTGCAAATAAATAACGCAACCACTTTGCTGGAAACGCAAGCTCAGAACATTCAAAAAGCTTTACGCTTTTTGAATGTTCTGTCGGCGGCAGGTCTGCTGGGATTTCTGACCTTTATCGGATTTTTTGCATTGATGCGACTGCAATACCTTTCGGCAATTTCCGGCAGAATTGCGCACGATAGGGTCCGCGCAACTCTTGCAAAAACAGTCAGTTTTAGCAGCGATCCCATCATATCGGTGGACCGGGTTGGGAATATCCTCGAAAGCAATCACGAAGCCATAAACTTATGGGGGTCTTGGCCACCCGTTGCCAAACTAAGTGACGTCACTGATCTGATAGACCAAGCCGTCGGCAGCATCGCATTGACCGATGCCGTCGAGCATGCTTTTGCCCAACAATCTATTAAAGACACAGCAACCGTGGTCAACTTTGACCTACGCACTGAGGATGGCACCCTGCACCCCATTGAGGCAAACCTTATCCTTCAGTCTAATGAAACCCTTCTAATCGTTCTGAAAAACCTGTCCAAACAAGTCAATTTCAAAAAGAAAATGGAAGATGCTCTCAGCGAAATGCGCGAGGAAGAGCAGACTACAGCGCGATTTATGGCTATCATGAGCCATGAGTTACGCACGCCTCTAAACGGGATCATGGCCAGCATTGAACTGCTTAAAGAAACGACTGATCTTGACGATCAACAAACTTGGCTGACCGGTATTTCCGAAAACTATAGCAAAGCCGCGGTGGAGCAACTGGGCAACTTGCTGGAATTAAACCAGTTGCTTAATCCAAACCGAACAAAGCTCGCTACAGCAGCGTTCTCTCTGGCCGAAAGCATCCATTCGGTAATCAGCGATCAGCAAAGCACGGCAAAAACACAAAACAACAGGCTGGTCTTCCGCAAACCAGCGCAAGACAGCCATTTGGTATTGGGGTCCGAACGGCTGTTCGCTTTGACGCTCACTCATCTGGTCACCAGCGCAGTAAAGTTCAATAAATTCGGCAAAATAGAAGTGGCATTATCAACAGATGTTGACACCCAGAACGGCACCCTAAAAATCGACATTATGATCAGTGACACCGGTTCCGGTATTCCGATCGTCGACATGCAGCCGGTCTTTGAAAATTTCAAATCTTTGGAGACTGCCTATACAAAAACGGGTGGTGGATCTGGTCTGAGCCTAGGCATTGCCAAACGGGCAGCCGAGATCATGGGCGGACAGGTTTTTGTAGATACCGCCGTCAATCAAGGTGCAAAATTTTCCGTAAAGCTCGAACTCCCATTGGTTCAAACCTCGACAAAAGCAGATATAAAGAGCGCCTTCGCACCTCCGGCCAAAGAGCCAAAAGAAACATCTGAAGTTGAGCTTGAAAAACCACTTCGGCTTTTGATCGCAGAAGATGATGAAATTTACCGCAGTATGCTCATTGCTTCGCTCCACCTAGATGGGCATGACATCGTCGAAGCAAAAGATGGGCAAGAGGCAATTGACCTTGCGCAACAAGGGCACTTTGATGCCATTTTGATGGATATCAGTATGCCACATATGAGCGGGATTACCGCGACCAAAATTATCCGACAGTCATCCGAGCATAACACAGTTCCAATAATCGGGCTCACAGCTCACGCTTTACCAGAGCAGATAGAAGAATTTCTGGCCGCTGGGATGGATGATCTTATCATCAAACCTGTCAATAAAAAGGCGCTTAGGTCCGCCTTGTACCGCGCCTATCTGCGCCGCCAACAGCCACTGGTATCGCCAAGCGACAGCATCAAAGAGATTGCAACCATGACACAGTCAAAAACCGACTTGATTGATATCGAAGTATTCGATGCTCTGTTCGAGCTTTTGGACACTTCCACTTTAGAAAATTATCTAAGCCAATTTGTCGAAGAGTGTGAGACCGCAGTGACGACGATGAGGCAGCAGGTCAGCGACTGTGATTTTCTTGCCGCGGCCCAAACAGCTCATAAGGCCGCCGGTTTTGCGGCGGTGGTCGGCGCAACCTCGGTGCAGCGTTTGCTGAACGAATTCGAAACTGCAGCAAAATCTCAAGACACCGACACATGTCAGCGTCTTCCCGATGAGGTCCAAGAACTGATCCAAAACTCAAAATCTATGCTATCAGACCGCTTGGGGTCCCTCTGACAACCGTGGCCGTCGCGCGATCTTACCACAGCAATCGTCTTGGAAAACAGAGGTCATCTACGCAGGATAGTCCAAGATCATGTCTGGTCAGATGAAATGAAAACCGCCCGGAAGTCATTAACGTTGGTCCCAGTTGGCCCGCTGACAAAAAGCGAATCAATGGCCTGAAACGCCGACCAAGCATCATGGCCAAGCAAGGCGTCGGAAGGATCCGTGCCAACACCACGCATCTCTGCACAACTTAGGCCATCGCAGAACGCGCCAGCATTATCCTCAGAGCCGTCAATACCATCCGTATCAGCCGCGAGCGCATAGATGTTTTTGCGACCTTCAATCTCGCGGGCAAACGACAATAAAAACTCAGTATTGCGCCCACCACGCCCCCCCGGCCCTGCTATTGTCACCGTGGTCTCACCACCGGACAACAGCACAACCGGTGCTGAGAACGGGCGGTCTCGATCTGCAATTTGACCCGCAATCGCCGCATGCATTTTCGCGATTTCCCGTGCCTCGCCCTCGATCGAATCCGACAAAACAACTGCGGGAATACCCTGAGCGGCCGCAACCTCAGCCGCCGCTTCCAATGACTTGTTTGCCGAGGCAATAATATGCACCTCATTGCCGGTCACCGGCTCTGTCGCAGGTGCCGTCCGAGGCAGGCTTTCAATAAAGTTTTGAATATTAGGCGGCAGCTCAATATCATAGGTTCGGATCGCTGCCAGAGCATCCGCCGGGCCGCTTGCATCGCCAACCGTGGGTCCGGACGCAACTTGCGCAGGGTCATCCCCCGGCACATCTGACACGATCAAACTGACCACTTTGGCAGGCGCTGCTGCACGAGCCAATTGACCGCCTTTGATCTGGCTGATCTGTTTGCGGATGACATTCATCGCTGAAATCGGCGCACCCGAGGCCAGTAAAGCCCTGTTCAGAGCAATCTCATCGCTCAGCGACAAGCCCGCCACCGGCGCGGGCAATAAAGACGACCCGCCCCCACAGATTAAGGCCACCACCAAATCATCTGGGCCGAGGCCGCCCACCGCCTCAAATAGCGCAGCGCTCGCCGCAAGACCAGCTGCGTCGGGCACCGGATGAGACGCTTCCAGTACCTCGATGTGTTGACACGGAGCCGCAAACCCATAGCGCGTCACCACCACTCCGCTCAGCGGGCCATCCCATAGTTCCTCAAAGGCAGACGCCAGTTGAGCGGCACCTTTGCCGGCACCAATAACCACAGTGCGTCCTTTGGGTTTGACCGGTAGGAAACGAGACAGCGCCATTTTAGGGTCGGCCGCGCTGACTGCAGCATTAAATAATTCAGTAAGAAATAGACGTTCAGAATATGACATGAATCTGAGTAACCCGCCAAAACGCCTCCGTCCAGAGGCAAGGGCGCCGCTGTGCTCAATAAATGGCGAAACGAACTAAAAGATGACCTCTCACGTGAAAATAACACTTTTGCCAAAACTATTCGAAAGATCTTTATGTGCCAACCGCCACAAGCACCACGCGCGGCAAGAAACGATATTTTAAATCAGGGCGCACGCCGCGCCATCCCTGTTGCAAAACCTTCAGCTCAATTTTTTATCGCTGAATTCTCAAACTATTACGCGGTAAGTAGATTGATTGCGGGCGATTGGTTTTGCACCATCTGGTCAAACGCCTGTACCAGTCGTAACCTCGGCGCTATGACGTAAAAATTAGGAGTTGTTGTGTCATTAAGCCATGGCATTCGATTATTTATAATTTAACATTATTAATTAAGTAATAAAAATAAGATTCCTTTATAAAATTTAAGGTGATTTGCATCTGCAGCCGTGTTAAGCGTTTCGCGAAAGCGGGTCGGCGGTCTTGCCGTCAAAAGCAAATTGGAGCTGATCTACTTTCTTTCATTTAGGGAGTTAAAAATGAAGCACAATCTCAAAGCCGCCATTCTGGCAACAGCAAGCGCTGCCGTTATGGCAACTGCCTCTGCATCTTATGCAACAGATTCCGTCAACGCCGCGTTCTTCTTGGAATGGGCGTCCCCAAACCAAATCGCAAAGGTTGACAAAGCCTATGACGACGCCATGGGTGTCGACGTGAACTGGACTGACTTTTCAACCGGCGTTCAGATGACCGAAGCGATGCTATCCGGTGACATCGACATCTCTTACTCACAAGGTCTTGCCCCGTTTGTAACCGCGATTCAACAAGGCGCACCGTTGAAAATGGTTGCCGTGGCGATGATGTATGAAGCGAATGATTGTTTCGTGAAAAATGGTCTCGGCATTGACGCCTCAAACGCCTCAGAGTTAGAGGGTAAAACCGTTGCCGTGCCACTGAACACCATGGCCGACTTTGCATTTAAAAGTTACATGAACCATCTAGACGTTGACATGTCGACAATGACAATCGTTGATCAGGCACCAGCAGACGGTGCTGTGTCACTGGCAGACGGCTCTGTCGATATGGCCTGTATTTTTGGCGGCAACTCTTCAAAGGCGGCCGGTGAAGTCGGCACCCCAATCATGACCTCGGAGCAAAAGGTCGAAGCCGGCATCGGATCTTTTGACGTTGTCTCCGTGACCGAAAAATTTGCCACCGAAAATCCTGATCTTTTGAGAACATTTCTTGACGTGACCGATGAGGCAAATAAAGCTTGGGCCTTTACTGACGAGCAGCTTGCAAAGGTCGCAAAAGATGCTGGCATGAGCGTTGAAGATACCAGATCGCAAATGGAAGGCATGATTTTCTTGTCTGAAGAAGATCAAAAGACCAAGTTCTTTGGTCCGGACGGTGTTGCAGCCGGTGCAGCAGCCGCCTTGGGTGTCGTATTTTCTGACGCCTCTGATGGTACCTCCATTGCTAAAACAATCGATGCCTCGTTCCTAGACTAAACCTTGAACGGCAAAAAACTTTACAGGAGGCCCCGAACGACGGCCTCCTTTTTCATATATTGAGACGGCTTTTTACCAGGCGCGCTAAACCAAATACTGGCCTTAAGCTGAGGATAGATCTGGCGCTAACTGAGATCGTTCGATCCCCTTAGTCAAAGGCCCGACACCAGTCGTCAAGGCGGCTTGATTGGGACCCGTTTATAACCAGAGGCTTTATGGCAAATCTTATCTGTGACGATCTTTGCATGACCTTTACCAACCCCCAGACCGGAGGGAAGGTCGAGGCCCTGAAAGACATAAATTTCACCTTGAAAAAAGGAGAATTACTTGCCGTGCTTGGGCCATCAGGCTGTGGCAAAACCACGTTGCTCAACATGATTGCTGGTTTTATCAACCCAACGGGAGGCTATATTTCACTGGGCGGAGATGTGATCAAAAGCCCTGGAGTGGAACGCGGTATGGTGTTCCAACAAGGCGCTTTATTCGAATGGCTGACGGTTGCTAAAAATGTCGACTTTGGCTTGCGCATGAAAAACACAGATAAACAAGAAAGCGCCGAACTTGTGGAAAAATGGCTCGATATTGTTGGGCTTCAAGGATTTGGAGACACACCGACGTATCAACTGTCCGGCGGTATGCAGCAGCGGGTGGCGCTTGCACGATGTCTGGTCAACAACCCCGATGTCATTTTAATGGATGAACCGCTTGGCGCACTGGACGCGCTGACCCGCGAAAAGATGCAGTCACTGGTGCTGGACCTTTGGAAAGAGACTGGCAAGACAATCATGATCATCACCCATTCGGTCGAAGAGGCGCTGTTACTGGGGGAACGTTTGTTCGTCATGGCGCCGCGCCCAGGGCGCATTCACAAAGAATATAACCTACCTTTTGCCGAGCGTGGCCTAACAGAGTCTCTGCGAGAGATTAAGCAAGACAGCCAATTTGCCGACGTCAGAGAGGAAATTCTGACAATGATCTGGAACATGGAAGAAGAGATTATGGGCCGTGCTTGAATGGATGTCAGATAACCGTGCTACGATTGCGGCCGTGGTCATTTTCGCACTGGCGATTATGTTCATCACGTCGATTTTCATTGGCAGAAAACAGGCAAAGCTAAGCGCAAAAGACGCGGTCTTTGGCGACCCTGAGCGCACGAAAGGCGGCTGGTATTGGTCGGTTTGCGGCATCTCTGCGCTGTTACTGGTTTGGTTTTACTTTTCGTGGGGCGTTGGCCGTGCCTATTTTCCTAACGCGGCCAACGAGATGTGTCAGGTGGCAAAGCTCGAAGAGGCAATTTCGCCGATCAAAGCCGCATTGCCATTGGGATCGCGCTATTACAAATCCACGACACTCGTTGCACGCAACTCAGATCAATTGACGCAGTTGCAATCACAAATGCCCACCTCTGCGTTTTCCCCAAATGAGCAAACAGAACTCTATGCGCTGATCGGCGAAACCCGGCGTCTTATGGCCAATTCGTCGAACCCGGCCAATCTGAGCGATGCCGCACAGGATCAATTGCAAGCTTTGGCGGAAGATTTAGTTGGCCTCAGCACCCAACTCAAAGCCGGGCCGCAGGGCACCCCGCCCTCTGCAGACGCACTGGCGCAACCCGGATGGGGCACCACGCATATCGAAATCCCAATGTTGCCAGTCACCGAAAGAGGTGTCTTGTTTGACTCAGTCGCTTTGGACGCGCAGGCATTGGCGGCGCGCTTCATAAAAATCCGCAATAATCCCGCACAGAATGACGCTCTGGTCATTGATATCAGATCCCGCATTGACGGGCTGAAAAAAGTCACGAAATCAGGAACGTTTGACGAAGACACCGCAACGGCTCGCAAGGCGTATCTAAAAGCGGTCGAGCGTATTTTTAAACGCCTAGATGACGGTATCATCTTCCCGGCGGAATCGCTGGAAGGGATCAATACAGCAATTGCCACCCTCGACAGTGCAAAAAATCAAGCCCGCGGCCAGCTGGGTACGATTGAGACCCTGTTTTTCCCTGGGGACGGCATAGTAAAATCGCGCACACAATGTACCGAGCAAGGCTCGGGCCGATGGCTCCCGAAGCCTACCGATGTCGTGGCGACTTTCTGGAAACTCGCAAGCCCCAACACAGAGGCCGATGGGGGCTTTAAAGGAATTCCACTGTTTTGGTGGAAATGGTTGCCCGTTGGCGACGTGGTGGCGATGGCCATGCCCGATTGGATCGCCGACGTCCTGCCCGGAGAGTATGCCAGACATGCCGCAGACGGCACCGTCACGCCAAATTTCAAAGACAAGGTTCTGGCCCTCGCGCAGGGCGATGTGAACCTCGGTTTTGTACCGATGTTTGATGGCCACGTCTGGGATTCGATGTTCCGTGTGCTGGTCGCCTTGGGATTGGGGATTTTATTCGGGGTGCCTTTGGGCATTTACATGGGCGTTTCAAAGTTCTTCAAGTCATTTTTTGATCCGCTCATAGAACTGTACCGTCCGGTGCCGCCATTGGCATGGGCACCGCTAATCCTGACAATATTCGGCATTCAAGATGACGGGAAGATCTTCCTGCTGTTTATGGTCGCATTTGCCATCATGGTGATATCGGCCCGCACCGGGGCCTCTGGCACCCAATTGTCAAAAATAAGGGCCTCGCACTCGCTGGGGGCCACAAACGGACAAATCTTACGCAACGTGATATTGCCCAACGCTCTGCCTGAAATCCTGACGGGTATACGCATCGCAATCGGCGTCTGTTGGGGCACTTTGGTGGCAGCGGAAATGCTGGCTGGCACCACCGGGGTCGGCTTTATTGAAAACGTCGCCCGTACAGTTTCGGATTATGAATTGATCTGGGTGACAATTTTGATCATGGGCATTTTAGGGCTGGCGTTCGATCTCATCATGCGTTGGGTCATTACAAAGACTATTCCATGGCGGGGCAAAGGTTGAGGGCGCATACCTTTAAACTGTACCTCATATCGTTTAAAAACATCGGGGTCGTCCTTTTGATTCAGGGGTGACCCCTCTTAACATTGCACAAGCCTTGGGCTGGCCTGCAAATTTGGCCTTAAGTCTCTTTTGCAACTGGCCCTAACGAAACCCGAAAAACTTTGGCTGTGTTAAATATGATTAGGTTCACGAATCGAACACATATCCACGCGCCCCAACATGAGGAGACATATCATGGACGGCACACTTCGCGACAATGACATTTCCAAGGTGGTCGAGGCCGACCGCGCCCATATCTGGCACCACCTGACGCAGCATAAACCGTTTGAAAATGCCGAACCCCGAATCATCGTCGAGGGCAAGGGCATGCGGGTTTGGGACCAGAACGGCAAAGAGCATATCGATGCGGTGTCGGGCGGTGTCTGGACAGTTAATGTTGGCTATGGCCGCGAGAGCATCGCGAATGCAGTGCGCGACCAGTTGATAAAGCTCAATTATTTTGCCGGCTCTGCGGGCTCTATCCCCGGCGCGCTATTCGCCGAAAAGCTGATCTCAAAAATGCCGGGACTATCGCGGGTCTACTATACCAATTCAGGCTCAGAAGCGAACGAGAAAGCCTTTAAAATGGTACGCCAGATCGCCCATAAACGCTATGGCGGCAAAAAACACAAAATTCTGTACCGTGACCGCGACTACCATGGTACGACAATCGCTTGCCTATCGGCGGGCGGTCAAGAAGAACGCAACGCGCATTATGGCCCCTATACGCCCGGCTTTGTGAAAGTCCCGCATTGTTTGGAATACCGCAAACAATGGGATGTCGAAAACTATGGGGAACGCGCTGCAGATGCCATTGAGGAGGTTATTCTGCGCGAAGGTCCCGACACAGTCGGCGCCATATGTCTTGAACCGGTAACAGCCGGCGGTGGTGTGATCACCCCACCCGAAGGCTATTGGCAGCGCGTTCAAGAAATTTGCCGCAAATATGATATACTGCTGCATATCGATGAGGTCGTTTGTGGCGTGGGCCGCACCGGCACGTGGTTCGGTTATCAACATTACGGCGTCGAGCCGGATATGGTGACCATGGCCAAAGGCGTCGCCTCAGGATACGCTGCAATTGCCTGTCTGGTGACCTCGGAAAAAGTATTTGACTTGTTCAAGGACGACGCGTCGGACCCAATGAACTATTTCCGCGATATCTCGACCTTTGGCGGGTGCACTGCAGGGCCAGCGGCGGCACTGGAAAACCTTCGCATCATCGAAGACGAGAACCTTCTTGAGAACACCCACCAGATGGGCACTTATATGCTGGACGCCCTGACCGACTTGATGGGACGCCATAAGGTAATCGGCGATGTGCGCGGCAAGGGTCTGTTCCTTGGGGCCGAACTGGTATCCGATCGGGAAGACAAAACTCCGATGGATGAGAAAAAGGTGCAGGCAGTGGTTGGAGACTGCATGGCGCAGGGCGTTGTGATCGGGGCGACCAACCGCTCGCTTCCCGGCTTTAACAACACGCTGTGTTTCAGCCCGGCTCTGATTGCGAAAAAAGACGATATTGACGAAATACTCACAGCGGTGGATGGCGCGCTGACACGGGTCTTTGGCTAAATCGATCTTATGATTATTTCGAGACGCTCTTTCCTGTGAGCGTCTCGAAACCGTGATCAAGCACTCCAGCTTACAGCCTGTAAATTAAAAGACTGTACCATCTATCTCATCATTTCAGACTTGGGCTTACCAGACTTGGAGCGCGTTAAAATTAATACCAGTTTGCAATACAGTTATGGCCAGACTATGCTAAGTCATGGCAATCCCAATTGAAACCTTTTTCCTAATCCCCGAGGCACAGGGCACCCTGCAAGCCCGTATTCAGCAAATGATTGCCGAAGGCATCCTATCGGGGCGATTTCGCCGCGGAGAAAAACTGCCCTCAACGCGAAAGCTGGCGCTGCATCTGGGGGTCAGCAGAATCACTGTGACGCTGGCCTATACCGAACTTCTGGCAAATGACTATCTCAGTTCAAAAGGTCGCTCGGGGTATTATGTCTCGCAAAACGCGCCGGACCCCCCATCCGTACCCCCCAACCGACCGCGAAGTGATGGCGTCGATTGGTCCCGGGCGATCGGACAAAAGTTTACAGGTGGGGCGACCCCGGAAAAACCACAAGATTGGGCAAAGTTCAAATATCCCTTTGTGTATGGCCAAGCCGATCCCACAGTGTTTGACCACGCCAATTGGCGCATGTGCGCTCTACAGGCTTTGGGTCAGAAAAACTTCACCGCGCTGACCACTGATTATTACGATCAGGATGATCCGCAACTGGTTGAGTTTATTGCACGGCACACATTGCCCCGGCGCGGCATCATTGCCCGCCCGGAAGAAATACTGGTCACACTCGGAGCCCAGAATGCCCTGTGGTTGACCGCTCAGGTATTGCTGACACAACGCCGCAAAGCCGCGATTGAGAACCCCTGCTATCATGCTTTGCGTGATATCCTCACGCAGTCTCGGTGTCATCTGGCTGTGATTGATGTCGACGAGCACGGCCTGCCACCCGATGCAATTCCCCCCGATGTGGACGTCATCTTTACCACGCCAAGCCATCAATGTCCCACGACCGCGACGATGCCGATTGAGCGGCGTATGGCCTTGTTAAAGCGCGCTCGCGCGCAGGATGCGCTGATTGTCGAGGATGATTACGAGTTCGAAATGTCGTTTCTTTCGGCGCCTTCGCCCGCATTGAAATCGCTCGATCCCGATGGTCGAGTGATTTATGTTGGAAGCTTTTCAAAATCACTTTTTCCGGGTCTCAGGCTGGGCTATCTGGTCGGATCTGAGCCGTTTATAAAAGAAGCCCGCGCCCTGCGTGCCAGCGTCTTGCGCCACCCCCCTGGTCACATCCAGCGCACCGCAGCCTATTTCCTGTCTCTGGGTCATTACGACGCACTGATCCGAAAAATGAGCCGTATGCTCTCGGACCGGCGCCGCGTGATGGATGATGCAATTAAAACCTGTGGCTTGGCGGTGGCAGGTCGGGCTTATTTCGGCGGATCATCGTTCTGGATGCAGGCCCCAGACGGGGTGGATACGCGGGACTTAGCCAATAAGTTAGTCCCTAAAGGCGTGTTGATTGAGCCGGGGCATTCGTTTTTTGCCCAACCTAACCCACCACAACAATTCTACCGCCTCGCCTATTCCTCGATCGGTGCCGAACGCATCGGCGAGGGGGTGGCAAAAATTGCGAGCGAGCTCACTTAATTGGTCTTAATGGGGCTTTACATCTGGCCCTAACAGAGTTTTATCCGACCCCGTAGATCTTGGCGCAAGATTTGAGACAAACCGACTCACTCGGCCGGCCTGTACAGGAGTACCCAGAAATGAAAATGACCACCGAAGAAGCCTTTGTAAAAACCCTCCAGATGCATGGGATTGAACATGCTTTTGGGATTATCGGTTCGGCCTTTATGCCGATTTCCGACCTGTTTCCCCAGGCCGGGATCAACTTCTGGGACTGCGCCCATGAAGGATCCGGCGGTATGATGGCCGATGGCTATACCCGCGCTTCCGGCAAGATGAGCATGATGATTGCGCAAAATGGTCCTGGTATTACGAACTTTGTGACACCGGTGAAAACTGCCTATTGGAACCACACACCTTTGCTGTTGGTGACACCACAGGCGGCCAATAAGACCATCGGTCAGGGCGGTTTCCAAGAAGTCGAGCAGATGGCATTGTTCGAAGACATGGTTGCATACCAAGAAGAAGTACGCGATCCGAGCCGCGTCGCGGAAGTGCTGAACCGCGTGATCCTAAACGCCAAGCGGATGAGTGCACCGGCGCAGATTAACATGCCGCGTGACTACTGGACCCAAGTGATCGACATCGACCTGCCGGAAATGGTCACTTTCGAGCTGCCCAGAGGCGGGGACACCGCGTTACAACAAGCCGCGGACCTGCTCTCGTCGGCCAAAACGCCCGTCATTCTGAATGGCGCGGGGGTAATATTGGCAAATGGCATCAACGAAAGTATCAAACTGGCCGAGCGCCTCGACGCGCCAGTTTGTGTCGGCTATCAACACAATGACGCCTTTCCCGGGTCGCATCCCCTGTTTGCCGGACCGCTGGGATACAACGGCTCGAAAGCCGGCATGGAGCTGATTTCAAAGGCGGATGTCGTCCTGTGCCTTGGCACCCGCTTGAACCCGTTCTCAACACTGCCGGGATACGGTATCGACTACTGGCCCAAAGATGCCAAAATTATTCAAGTGGATATCAATCCAGACCGGATTGGCCTAACCAAAAAAGTTACGGTAGGGATCATTGGCGACGCTAAAAACGTGGCATCGGCCCTATTAGAGAAACTGTCTGATACCGCAGGCGACAGTGGCCGCACCGAGCGCAAAGCTACAATCGCTCAGACCAAATCGGCTTGGGCACAGCAATTGTCCAGCATGGATCACGAAGACGATGATCCCGGCACCACTTGGAACCAGCGCGCCCGCGCCAGCAAGCCCGAATGGCTCAGCCCGCGCAAAGCGTGGCGCGCCATCCAGAGCGCCTTACCCAAAGAGGCTATTATCAGCTCTGATATCGGCAACAATTGTGCCATCGGTAACGCGTATCCGTCGTTCGAAGACGGTCGCAAATATTTGGCCCCGGGCCTGTTTGGTCCCTGCGGCTATGGGCTGCCATCGATTGTCGGTGCAAAAATCGGCTGTCCTGATGTTCCGGTTGTCGGCTTTGCAGGCGACGGCGCCTTTGGCATTGCTGTGACCGAATTGACCGCAATCGGCCGGGAAGAATGGCCGGCTGTGACGATGATTGTCTTCCGCAATTACCAATGGGGCGCCGAAAAGCGCAATTCTACCCTGTGGTATGAGGATAACTTCATCGGCACCGAATTGGATGACAAAGTGTCCTATGCCGGTATCGCGCAAGCCTGCGGTCTTCAAGGCGTGCAAGCGCGCACAATGGACGAATTGACAGCGGCGCTACACACGGCTGTTGAAGACCAGATGAAACACGGCAAGACCACGCTGATCGAGGCGATGATCAACCAAGAGCTGGGCGAGCCGTTCCGCCGCGACGCGATGAAGGCCCCTGTCGCAGTGGCAGGCATCAGCGCAGACGATATGCGAGTGCAAACGGTCGAATAAGACCGCGTCGACACCGAAACGGGAGGCGAGTATGACCCTCTGCAAGAAAGAGACACGCCTAGACTCAGATCAGCCCAGCAGGGCTGTTCTGATCTCTTTCGTCTGGGCAAAGAGGGCGCATCAGGCAAGCTTTCAAATGCCTGATAGCGCCCCCCCACAGACGTGACGCGTGATATGGCGCATCAAGCAGACGCCCCCAACATTCTGGTTCTCAACGCAGGATCTTCGTCCATAAAGTTTGCCCTTTTTGATGGCCACCTCAACCAGACCCTCTCAGGGATTGCAGAAGGTATCGGCGAGGTTTCGAAACTAACCATCGGAACAGATGTCGAAAACACCCCCTTTATTGACCATCGTGCCGCCCTGAGCGCTGTACTGGAACGGTTGAAAACGCGGGGCTTCGACCTTAAGGCTCTGGCAGCCGTTGGCCACCGCGTGGTGCATGGTGGCGCCAAACTGACACAGCCTGTCCGTCTTACTCCAGAGGTGCGTGCCGAGATCAACAATTGCACACCGCTGGCGCCTCTGCACAATCCCCATAATCTAGCCGCAATTGATATGCTGTCTGAATTGGCGCCGGATGTACCGCAATACGCCAGCTTTGACACCTCGTTTCACGCCACCAACCCAACCGTGGCGACCCGCTATGCGATCCCGCGCATGATCGAGACCAAAGGCATCCGCCGCTATGGGTTTCACGGCCTAAGCTATGCGTCTTTGACCCAGACATTACCCCTCGTATCCGACCAGAAGCTTCCCTCACGCCTGTTGGCGTTCCACCTTGGCAATGGCGCCAGTCTGTGCGCTATTTTAAACGGTCATTCGGTCGCAACAACGATGGGATATTCGCCACTGGACGGGCTGACAATGGGCACGCGCTCTGGCGGCATCGATGCCAATGCGGTCCTGCGTCTGGTCGCCGACAATGGGCTGGAACGCACAAAGGCTATCTTGAATCATGAAAGCGGCCTTTTGGGCCTGTCGGGCGGTAAATCTGACATGCGCAACCTGATGCTGGATGCCTCGGCCGACAGCGCCTTTGCAATTGAGCACTTTTGCTATTGGAGCCTGCGCCATGCGGGATCTTTGATTGCCGCAATGGAAGGGATCGATGCAATCGCTTTTACCGGCGGCATTGGCGAGAACGCTATTGGTGTGCGCGCCCGCATTTTGCGCGGTCTGGAATGGGCCGGGGTTCGCCTTGATGTCGATGCCAACCACGGGCGCAAAACCCGGCTGCACGCGGACAGCTCAAAGGTGGCAATCTGGGTCGTGCCGGCGCAGGAAGAGCGCATGATCGCAGCCGACACATTGTCAATTCTCAGGGACACTGCATGAGTTACCCTGTTGCCACAGTCACGGCAGTTGCCGCCACAATATCCTCAACAGACGCGCCTCGGCTGAGATCGCAGACCGGCTTGCGAAAGCCTTGCAAAAAAGGCCCCAACGCTTGGGCTGAAGCCAGTTCTTGGCACAGCTTATACCCGATATTCCCGGCGTTTAAGTCAGGAAAAACCAGCACGTTAAAATCGCCAGACTGCACGCCTTTTTTGGCTGCAATGGCTTGGTTCAACGCCGCATCCGCCTGGATCGGACCGAAACTGTCGATGCCCAGATCTGCCAGTGCATTGGCGGCCCCGCGCGTCAGGTCTACCGAATGCCCCTGGCCTGACTCACCCGTTGAATATGACAACAGCGCAACGCGGGGCGCGCCCAGTAGTCCCTGTGCCGACGCCGCGGTTGCCCGAGCGATATCGATCAGTTCGTCCTGCGACGGCGCAACATTGACTGCGCAATCCGTGAAAATCAAACTGCGCCCATCGGGAAACAGCATCAGAAAAAACGAGGACGGAGTTGTGATCTTCGGATCCAGACCAATGGCAATGCTAGCAGCCTCGATCACCCGCTTCGTCGCACTGTCTGCCCCTGCCACCATTGCATCGGCCTGCCCAGTCGCCACCATCGCGGCGGCGCGATACAATGGTTTGGCCAGCAGACGCCTGGCGATTGCTTCTTTCATCCCCCGCGCCTGTGTCAGAACCTCGATCTGGGCATCGCAAATATCTGCAAGCGGCATCGGTTGGCACAGCCCATCCGCCTGCAAACGGGCCGCTGCTTTGGCCACACGGGGATCACCCAACTCGGGAAATACCACCTTTGCGTTGCGCTCTCGGGCGCGTGCATATATTTTTTCTAAAATCGACATGTATACCTCCGTGTACAGTCGTAGGAGACAGCAATGACCGAAAACGTCAAGATAAACCGTGGCCTAAAAGGCATCTATTTCGAACGCTCAGGTGTCAGCCATATCGATGGCAGTAAGGGTGAGTTGAGTTACCGTGGGTATTCAATCCACGATCTGGCGACCAAGGCGACCTTTGAAGAAGTCGCCTATCTGCTGATCTTTGGCGAATTACCCAACACCAAGGAACTGTCTGACTTTGACGCCCGATTGAAAGCTGCTCGGCATCTGCCGCAAGAGATTTACCAGATTATCGAGGCGACAAAATCCGGCCATCCCATGGATGTTCTGCGCACGGCAACATCGGCGCTGGCGGCGCTTGAGCCACAAAGTCTTCAAATCGGCGAAGAGGCCTTTATTGAAAACGGGATACGCCTGACCAGCCAGTTGCCGATGATCATTGCGGCCCATGAGGCGCTTCGCAACGGACGCACACCGGTGGCACCAGATCCCAGCCTGTCGCATGCAGCCAACTGGCTGTGGATGCTGAAAGGCGAGGTGCCCTCGGCGGATGCGGCACGGCTGGCGGATGTCGATTTCATTTTGCATGCCGAACACGGATCCAATGCGTCGAGTTTTGCCGCCCGGGTGACGGTTGGCACCGAGGCCAATCTGCACGGCGCCGTTGTCACCGCTTTGGCGACGTTGGCCGGTCCAGCCCATGGCGGGGCTGCAGAAGATGTAATGAAAATGGTGATGGAAATTGGCACCCCCGACAAAGCGGCTGATTATGTCAAAGCCAAACGGGGGGCGCGTGAACCAGTGACGGGATTTGGTCACCGGGTCTACCGTGCCGAGGATCCCCGCGCCCGCCACATGCGCGAGGGCGTGCGCAAACTGGGCCAAGAAATGGGTGCTCCAGAATGGTATGAGATCTTGCAAGGCGTCGTCGATGCGATGAAACCCTATGCGCGCCACGGCCTGAATGTAAACGTCGACTTTTATTCTGGTGTTGTCTATCAGCTGCATGGTATTCCGATGGATCTCTACGTGCCGATCTTTGCCATCGGGCGCATGCCCGGCTGGATTATACAATGTCTCGAACAACAGCGGGGAAACATTCTAATACGGCCGCTAACACTTTACAATGGCCCGGAAATGCGGCCTTTTAAAACCCTAGAAACGCGCTAGTATAATACAAAACCGGCAGCTTCATGCTCTTCGAAACAAGAAAGTTTATGCAACCCATGATTTCAACACAGGACAACAAAAAACCATGGCTCTTGCACGCAACCCCTTTGCCGTTTTCAAGCGACTATCCACCATCAAGAACCGCCTATATAGTCTGTTTCCGGGGGTAATTGTTTCAATGATTGTCGCCACCACAGCGCAGTTTCTCGCAGACCATTACAGCACCCCTGTAATGCTGCTGGCGCTTTTGCTGGGCATGGCAGTCAGCTTTCTCGGTGAGGAGGGGAGAACCGTCGCTGGTATAAGCTTTACTGGCAAAACGTTGTTGCGGGTTGGGGTGGCACTTTTGGGTGTCCGGATCAGTGCTGACCTGATCACTGGGTTGGGCCCGCAGTTGATCGGGCTGGTGGTGCTTGGTGTTCTGGCAACAATTTTATTCGGACTTTGGGTGGCGCGATTCTTTGGACACGGCTGGCGGTTTGGCTTACTTACTGCCGGCGCGGTGGCAATCTGTGGTGCCTCGGCAGCGATGGCCATCAGCGCAATATTGCCAAAAGACGACCGTAGCGAACAGCGCCTGATCTTTACCGTTTTGGGCGTCACAGTGCTGTCGACAATGGCCATGGTGGCCTATCCAGTTGTGGTCCATGTATTGGACATCGGTGAAACAGGTGGCGGGGTGTTTCTGGGGGGTACCATTCACGATGTCGCACAGGTGGTCGGGGCCGGATTTTCTATCTCCGAGCCAACCGGTGACACCGCGACTTTGGTGAAATTGATCCGAGTGGCGCTATTGGCACCAGTGGTTTTGGTTGCCTCAGTTGTCATCCGAAGCTTTGCCCAGACACCCAGAGACGGCAGCAAACCACCATTGCTGCCAACCTTTGTGGTGGTGTTTCTGGTGCTTGCAACATTAAATTCACTGCATCTGATCCCTGCCCAAATCGCCACATTTCTAAGCGAGGCCTCGCGGTGGCTGCTCTTGACCGCGATTGCGGCAGTGGGCATGAAAACAAACCTCAAGCACGTACTGGCCGTGGGTGGGCCAGCAATTGCGCTTTTGTTCACCGAAACACTCTTTATCGCAAGCTTTGTCCTGATCGGGATCACCGCTTTGCCATGACATAAACTATCCGAAAAGGACGCCAGATGACCTTCGAGCAACCGATATTGAATAAATCCCCAGTGGTCTCGGATGAAATCCGTAAGACGACCTGTTACATGTGCGCTTGTCGCTGCGGAATTAACGTGCATTTAAAACGGGGCAAGGTCGCCTATATCGAAGGCAACCGGGATCATCCGGTCAACAAGGGTGTCCTATGCGCCAAAGGCAGCGCCGGTATTATGCAGGTCAACGCCCCCTCGCGCCTGCAGGCTCCTTTGAAACGTGTCGGCCCAAGGGGCTCTGGTGAATTTGAAGAAATCAGCTGGGACGAAGCCTTAAGCATGGCCACCAATTTGTTGGAGCCGATCCGCAAGAATAATCCGGAGAAACTGGCGTTTTTCACCGGACGCGATCAGTCGCAGTCCTTCACCAGCTTTTGGGCGCAGAATTTTGGCACGCCCAACTATGCCGCGCATGGTGGATTTTGTTCGGTAAATATGGCCGCCGCTGGCATTTATACTATGGGGGGCGCGTTTTGGGAATTTGGCCAACCCGACTGGGATCACACCAAATTGTTCATGTTGTTCGGTGTGGCCGAAGACCATGACAGCAACCCGATCAAGATGGGGCTGGGCAAGATAAAAGCCCGAGGCGCAAAAGTCATCGGCGTCAACCCTATCCGGTCGGGTTATAACGCAATCGCCGATGAATGGGTCGGCATCACTCCAGGCACCGACGGCTTGTTTATCCTCGCTCTCGTGCATGAATTGATGCGCGCCGGCAAAATGGACCTTGACTATCTGGCACGCTACACGAACGCACCCGTCCTGATCAATAGCGACCCCAAGTCCTCTGAACACGGCCTGCTGATGCGCGACGCAGACGGCAAACAGTTGGTTGTCGACAGCGTCTCTGGAAAGCTGACCCCGTTTGACCAGCCCGGTGTCCAGCCCGACCTGTCGGCCACCTATCGCCACGGCGGGGTGACCCACCGGCCCGTATTCCACCTGATGGCTGAGCGCTATCTCGATCCAAGCTATTCAGCGGATGCCGTCACGGAACGGGTTGGAATTTCAGCAGATAAAATTCGCCGTATCGCCGCAGAAATCGCCCGAGTTGCCTTTGACGAGGCCATCGAGCTTGATCAGGAATGGACAGATTTTCGCGGGGACACCCATACCAAAATGATCGGTCGCCCGGTCAGTTTTCATGCCATGCGGGGCATTTCCGCCCATTCCAACGGATTTCAAACCTGCCGGGCGCTGCATGTCCTGCAAATCATTCTCGGCACCGTCGAAGTGCCCGGCGGCTTTCGTTTTAAACCGCCCTATCCAAAACCCCCTGAAGTACACCCCAAACCACATTGCAAAGTAACCCCCGGCGCGCCACTGGACGGCCCGCATCTGGGATTTGTGCACGGACCCGATGATTTGGCTCTGAAAGCCGATGGGTCACCAGCAAGGATTGACAAGGCCTTCACATGGGAAAACCCAATGTCCGCCCATGGTCTGATGCATATGGTGATCTCGAACGCCCATGCCGGAGATCCCTATAAGATCGACACCATGTTTATGTATATGGCCAATATGTCGTGGAACAGCTCGATGAACACAAGCGGTGTAATCGAAATGCTGACAGATACAGATGAAAACGGCGACTATGTGATCCCCAATATCATTTATTCAGATGCCTATTCGTCGGAAATGGTCGCCTATGCCGATCTGATTTTACCCGACACCACCTATTTGGAGCGTCATGATTGTATCAGCCTTCTGGACCGGCCAATCTGCGAGGCCGATGCTGCTGCCGACGCCATTCGCTGGCCAGTGATCGAGCCTGACCGCAATGTGCGCGGTTTTCAATCGGTGCTGTGTGAACTGGGTGCTCGGCTTAACCTGCCCGGCTTCACAAATGAAGATGGCAGCCAGAAATTTGCCGATTATGCCGACTATATCGTCAACCATATCCGCAAACCCGGCATCGGCCCACTTGCCGGGTTTCGGGGCGACGGCTCAGATAGCGGCCGCGGTGACATCAACAAAGACCAATTGAACCGCTATATCGAAAACGGCGGCTTTTTTGTCGAACATATACCGGACGGGGCACATTACTATAAACCTTGGAACAATAAATATCAGGATTGGGCGGTCAAGATGGGCCTGTATGACAGCCCCCAGCCCTATCTTTTTCAGCTCTATGTCGAGCCGATGCGCCGCTTTCAACTGGCCGCCGAAGGCCATGGCGACCGGCAACCGCCGGATCATCTGAGAGAACAGATTAAAACCACACTCGATCCACTGCCAATCTGGTACGCCCCGTTTGAGGACAGCCATGTGGACCCCGAAGAGTACCCCGTTCATGCGTTGACCCAACGCCCGATGGCGATGTATCATTCCTGGGGCAGCCAAAACGCTTGGCTGCGCCAAATCCACGGCCATAACCCCTTGTATTTGCCGACTAAACTCATGATGCAGCATGATCTGGCAGACGGTGACTGGGCAACCGTCAGTTCGGTGCACGGATCGATCACGGTACCGGTGGCGCACATGGCGGCGCTGAATGAAAACACCGTTTGGACGTGGAACGCCATCGGCAAACGCAAAGGCGCATGGGCGCTGGGCGAAGAAAGCTCAGAGGCCACCAAAGGCTTTTTGCTGAATCACCTGATCCATGAATTACTGCCGCCCAAAGGCGATGGTCTTAGATGGGCCAATTCGGACCCGATTACAGGCCAAGCTGCGTGGTTTGACTTGCGGGTCAAAATCGCCAAAGCCGAAACAGCCAATGAAAGCCAGCCCGCCTTTGATGCGATCAAATCGCCCGTGGGCGCCGGGCCAGCGGAACTTACTTGGAAGGTCAGCCAATGACACAGCTCCCCGAAACCACCCAGCGAAAACTGGGCCTTGTAATCGATCTTGATACCTGCGTGGGCTGCCATGCTTGCGTGATCAGTTGCAAGGGCTGGAACACCGAGAACTATGGTGCGCCGCTCAGCGATCAAAATCCCTATAGTAAAGAGGCCTCAGGCACCTTCCTGAACCGGGTGCATAGCTATGAGGTACAGCCCGATATCGGTGCAGCACAGCTGATCCATTTCCCAAAATCCTGCCTGCATTGCGACGACGCCCCCTGCGTGACTGTGTGCCCTACAGGGGCAAGCTACAAACGCGTCGAGGACGGGATTGTACTGGTCAATGAAAGCGATTGCATCGGCTGCGGGCTCTGCGCTTGGGCCTGCCCTTACGGCGCACGCGAGTTGGACGCAGCAGAAGGTGTGATGAAGAAATGCACGCTTTGCGTCGACCGGATTTACAACGAGAACCTGCCCGAAGAAGACCGGGTGCCATCCTGCGTGCGGACCTGTCCGGCCGGGGCACGGCATTTCGGCGATCTTGGCGATGAGGACAGCGAGGTCAGCCAGTTGGTGGCCGAGCGTGGTGGAATGGATCTTATGCCCGAGTTGGGCACCAAACCGATCAATAAATACCTGCCGCCACGGCCGAAAGACACGTTGGATGAAATCGACATTCTCGCGCCCCTTCTCGCGCCTGTTGCCGAAAACCCCAAGGGGTTTTTGGGCTGGCTTGATAAAACACTGGAGAAACTCTGATGCATCCGGCACCTTCTGTCATATTATTCACCACCCTATCCGGCATCGGCTTTGGGCTTTTGGCTTTTTTAGGACTTGGCCTACCACTGGTTACGGGCTGGCTGGCCTTTGCTTTTTTCGCGGTGGCCTATCTGCTGGCCGTTGGCGGATTACTGGCATCGACCTTTCATCTGGGCCATCCGGAACGGGCTCTGAAAGCCTTTAGCCAATGGCAAACAAGCTGGCTTAGCCGCGAGGCCTGGGCCGCTGTTGGTGCTTTGGTGGTGATGGGTATCTATGGCGCAGGTCTGGTTTTCTTAGATTTGCGCATGCCCATTTTGGGCCAAATCGGCGCGGCACTATCGCTTGCGACGGTCTATTGCACCTCGATGATCTATGCACAGCTGAAAACTGTTCCGCGCTGGAACATGCCACTGACACCCGTGCTATTTGTCAGCCTATCACTGGCAGGCGGGGCGCTCCTGGCAGGCGCGGGGTTTCTGGCGCTTATCCTTCTGGGATCGGCAGGCTGTGTGCAGATCGTCTATTGGGTCGTGGGTGATACCCGCCTTAAACGTTCGGGCACCACCATAGAAAGCGCTACGGGTCTTGGCCATATTGGTTCGGTACGGGCCTTCGAGCCGCCCCATACCGGAACCAATTATCTGATGAGCGAATTTATACACGTTGTTGGTCGCAAACACGCAGCAAAACTGCGGATTATCGCCTTGGGCTTGATGGTACTCGCACCGGTTATACTGATTATGAGCCCGTTTAACTATGTCCTGGCGCTGTTTTTAGCAGCCGCCGCACATCTGGCCGGGGTCTGCGTATCGCGTTGGTTGTTTTTCGCGCAAGCAGAACATGTCGTTGGGCTTTATTACGGCAAGCGTTAGCACCCAACGGGCGATATGTCTGTGGGCGGCCCACCGCCCGCAGACCCCAGATTTACGGTATGGCTCAATCTGCCTTGAACAACCGGCGCAGCCGCCCCGCAAGACGCCCAGCGCGTGCCCGAACACCCGTTTCGGCCTCTTCAAGAGTGTCTGTCACATTCTCAAGCATGGGGTCTACCCGCGCGACCCAAAACCGCAGCCAGCGCACCCTGATCATCCAGAAAACGCCAAAAAAACCGATCAAGGTCAAGATATTTTGCCAGGGAATCACCCGCATTTCGGGATCTTCAATCACCCGCATCCGCACCACATTTGGATAGATCGACAACAGCTCTGAACGCCAGCCATAGTGACGCAATAAAACCCATGTCATCGTCTCGGCATTTTTGGTCGAGATCAGGTCCGTTGCCTGCGCCTGTATATTTGAGGTGCCAAACTTGAAATAAGGTGGCCATCCCCAGCCAGTATCTTCGTTGCGGTAGACACTGACACTGCCGTCAGTTCGCACCGCACTGATCAACCGAAGATCACGGCTTTGCACAGTCTCATCACCATTTTGATTATCCGCATAAAAAATTTGGTTGAACCCACCAAAATCACGTCGAATGATATCGGTCCCAGTGATCCGCACAATATCGTGCTGCGGCAGTGTATAGTGCAAAAATCCAAGTACCAGCGATATAAAAACCAGTCTAAACGTCCAAATAAAATATGTCATATTAATCCTGCAAACAACCTAACGCAATCATATGCAGCCCTTGGCGATCAAACAACCCAGAAAGCCCGCGCACCGGAGAGGGCGCGCGCGCATTTGGCGGGTTAACCAACGATATTAAAATCTGGTCCGTAGGGATATCCGGTCAGTCGCTCGTTGCCCGTGTCGGTGATCAATAAAATATCATGCTCGCGGTATCCACCGGCACCGGGCATGCCTTGCGGCAAGGTCAGCATCGGCTCCATTGAAATCACCATACCGGGGGTTATCACTGTCTCGATATCCTCACGCAATTCCAACCCCGCCTCACGGCCATAATAATGCGACAGCACCCCAAACGAATGCCCATAGCCAAAGCTACGATATTGCAACAGACCCTCTTGTTCGAAAAACTGGTTCAGTTGCGCGGTGATTGCGGCACAGGTGGTGCCGGGTCGCAACAGCGTCATTCCCAACTCATGCGCCGCCACATTGGCCTGCCACAGGCGTAAACTTTCGCGATCAACCTCTTGCACAAACAGCGTGCGCTCAAGCGCAGTGTAATAGCCATTGATCATCGGAAAGGTATTCAACGACAGGATGTCGCCGCGCATCAGCCTGCGTCCCGTCACCGGATTATGCGCCCCGTCGGTATTGAGGCCCGATTGGAACCACACCCAGGTATCGCGGTATTCCGCCATTGGAAATCGGCGGGCAATCTCGGTCTCCATTGCATTGCGACCGATCATCGCAACTTCCATTTCGCGGGCCCCCTCGCGAATGGCATCCCGGATGGCATAGCCCCCAATATCAGCCACTTGTGCGCCTTGGCGAATCAGCGCAATTTCAGCCGCTGATTTATGCAGCCTTTGACCCATCGTGGCCGGTGCCAGATCAACGGTCCGCTCAGGTTTTAGAAACGCCTCCAGCTTGGCGCGCTGCGCCACCACCAAATGATCCGCCTCATAGCCAATCACCTGTCCAGCGCCGGTAACATGATGAATGGCGCGCCAAAAGTTGTCCCGCTTCCAGTCGCTATAGGTGAGATTATCCCCATAGCACCGGCGCCAGGGTTGACCGGCATCGATGCCCGCCGAAATTGTGACCGATTGTTCGGCTGTCACAACCAGCGCATAAGGGCGACCAAAGGCGCAATAAAGGAACCCCGCATAATAGGCGATATTATGCATAGAGGTCAGAACAGCGGCGGTGCAACCAACCTGCCGCATTGTGGCACGAAGCAACGACAAACGCGCCTCATACTCGGTGTCAGAGAACGGCAAACAGGCCTTCTCTCCATTGTGGAATTGATACATATCAGGACGCATTGTCATGTCGACCCTCCTTTACAGAAAGGTCCCGGCGTTCAGGACGGAGCGGGGCAAAATGTGCAGATATTCAGCGACGCCATCGCCGAACCCCCCGCAGTCATCGACTAAGACACACCATATGGCAAGTCTATTCTAAGCCTAGGCCAAAAGCGCCGTGGTCAGAGCAGACTGAGCGTGGGCCATATCCTCGATCACATTAAAATGATGCTGGCCCGGGCTGACCACATGCCCCACATCGGTCTGCTCAAGATCAGGCCTCTCCGGATCAGTCTGCCACGCCTCGACCAACCAGCGCGCCTGATCCAGAAAAACAGGCCGCTCCTCTGCGCCGACCCAAACGGTCACTGGCAGCTTTGGGGCCTGTTGCAAAACCGGACTTTCAGCAGCAGCCTGAGCCGCATCCATACCAAACTGGGCGTTCATCGCGGTTTGCAGCAAAGGCCGCAGATCCGCCACCGGTGAGATCGGCACCACCCGTTGCACCCGTTGCATCACAGCGTTGGGCAGCATGCCGGGTGCCAGCATCCGTGCCACCAGATGACCCCCCGCCGAATGCCCACTGAGCACAAGCCCACCGTCAACACGCCCTGCCGCACAAATTACAGCCTGGACAATTTGCCGGGTAATCTGGGCAATCGTCACCTCGGGGCACAGATCATAGGACGGCATCGCCACCGCCCATCCGTGATGCAGCGGCCCAGCCGCCAGATGCGACCAGTATGATTTGTCAAATTTTAGCCAATAGCCGCCGTGCACAAATATCAGCAGGCCCCGCGGTGCCTTGTCCGGTAAGAAAAGATCGAGACGGGATCTCGTGCTTTGACCATAGGTTATATCCAATTCTGCCTGTCCGGCGGATAGCAGCCCGTCGCGAAATTCCGCCGCATTTTGTCGCCAGCGTTCCGGATAGGCAGCAGCACCGGGAATATAGGCTGCATTTGCGTATGCGTCATCAAAATCCATAGGCCTGGTTCCTTTTCAAAGCTGGACAATTATATGTAGACTTGAAATGACATAATGAGAACATTTTTCAGGAGTGCCGTGATGTTAGATGACATGACAAATTTACAGTCGCTATTAAAAGACCCCAGTCTGCTTGCCACTCAGGGCTATTTGGCCGGCGAATGGGTAGATGGTGAAGGTGGCGCAACCTTTCCCGTGCGCAACCCGGCCCGCGGTGACGTGGTGGCCAATGTCGCAGATTTCACTCGGGCGCAAACCGCCGATGCAATCGCAAAAGCCGAAATTGCCCAAAGATCTTGGGCCGCCCGCACCGGCAAGGAACGCGCAAATATCCTGCGTCGTTGGTATGATCTTATGATGGAAAACGCTGATGATCTCGCCACCATCCTGACCGCAGAACAAGGCAAACCGCTGGCTGAGTCCAAGGGCGAAATTGGCTATGGAGCCTCCTTTATCGAATTTTTCGCCGAAGAGGCCAAGCGGATTTATGGCGAGACCATTCCCGGCCATCAGCCCGACAAACGGATCACTGTGATCAAACAACCCATCGGGGTTGCCGCCTCGATCACCCCTTGGAACTTCCCCAACGCGATGATCACCCGCAAAGCCGCCCCGGCCCTGGCCGCAGGCTGTGCCTTTGTTGCGCGACCTGCCGCAGAGACACCACTATCGGCTCTGGTCATGGGGGTTTTGGCCGACCGCGCCGGCCTCCCTAAAGGCGTGCTTTCGATCATCCCCTCTACCAAGTCCTCTGCGATCGGCAAAGAATTTTGTGAAAATCCAATCGTGCGCAAACTGACTTTCACCGGATCGACTGAAATCGGCCGCATCCTGCTTCGCCAGGCCGCCGACCAAGTAATGAAATGCTCAATGGAGCTGGGAGGCAACGCCCCTTTTATCGTATTTGATGATGCAGATCTTGATGCCGCCGTTGAAGGTGCGATCATGTGCAAGTTTCGCAACAATGGCCAAACCTGCGTTTGCGCCAACCGGATCTACGTGCAATCCGGCGTCTATGATGCCTTTGCTGAAAAACTCGCCGCAGCCGTTGGCAAAATGAAGGTCGGCGACGGGCTTGAGGCCGGCACTGCGCTGGGACCGCTGATCAATGCCGATGCAATGATCAAGGTGCAGGAACATATCACCGATGCCACCACAAAAGGCGGTCAGGTCATTTTAGGGGGTGAGGCCCATCAAGGACCCGGCCATTTCCTGGCGCCAACGATCATCACCGGGGCGACCCGCGATATGGCCGTCTCGACGGAAGAGACCTTTGGTCCTTTCGCACCTCTGTTTAAGTTTGAAGATGAAGACGAGGTCATCGCGTTAGCAAACGACACAATATTCGGCTTGGCCAGCTATTTTTATGCAAAGGATTTATCGCGGGTCTACAAGGTTGCCGAGGCGTTGGAATATGGCATTGTCGGCGTAAACACGGGTATCATTTCAACCGAAGTGGCCCCGTTTGGCGGCATCAAGCAATCCGGATTGGGCCGGGAAGGCAGCCACCACGGCATCGAAGATTACCTTGAAATGAAATATATCTGCATGTCGGTTTAAACACACCGACCGGCATCTTTCATGATTTTTGCCGGATCGGGATGGCCCTGATCCGGCGTGATACCCAGATTTTGACCGCAATGGTCAAAAAAAATTTTAAACCCGTGCCAAGAACAGGCCGGGTCCACGCGTCTAATTCAGGTGATGCGTATGAATATGACCGACGAAGACCTTGCACAGTCTGCCGCCGCCGGCGACCGTCAGGCTTTTTGCAACCTGTTAGAGCGCTGTTACGACCGCATATTCGGCCTGGCGTTTCGCCTGACCGGAAACCGCACAGAAGCCGAAGATCTGACCCAGGACATCTGCGCAAACCTACCAAAAAAGCTGCAAACGTATCAGGCAAAGGCGCGGTTTTCCACTTGGATCTACCGGGTGATTGTGAACGCAGCCCATGATCGTAGACGCCGCGCCGCCCGTCAAGGCAAGGCTGCGCTTGACTGGGGCGATTGGGAACTGGCCCGGCAGGCTGAAAACCACGAAGCGGCCGCTCTGACCGATTGGTTGATCACTGCCATGCAGAGCCTGCCACCAGAAATTCGCGATACGCTGGCGCTGGTATTGGATGATGTCACCCACCAAGAGGCCGGACAAATTCTTGGGGTTTCACAAGGCACCATCAGTTGGCGGGTCTCGCAAGCCAAATCCCAGTTGCGCGCACTGAAAGCACAGGAGCAGACGTTATGAGCGACGATCTGAACGATCTCAAACAGGCCCTGCAAGCCACAACCCCGACACCAGAGGCCGCGCGCAAAGCCGAACATTTGATGCTGGCTGAAAAAAACTTTGAGCGGCTCCAAGAAACTACGAAGCCGCACCGTCATACCTTTAGACAGTCCGATGACGGACATTTTAAAGGAGTGAAAAAAATGATGTCGATGCTCTCTAACCGGATGGCTCTGGGCACTGCCACGGCGCTGGCCTGTGCGGGCCTGATCGCCGTATTTCCCGAAATTTCCGCGCAGTTTGGCGACCAAAAACATACCAATCCCGTCATTGATCCGCACGCCACGGTGCAAAGCAGCCCCGAAACAGCCCCGAATACATCTACCAAGACAGACACAATAATAGCATCAGACATGCAGAAGTTAGAATTGAGCGAGGCCGGGGTCGACAGCGATCATATTATGCCTCTATCACGCCCTGCCGCGAGCATGAGAAGTCGCTTGTTGCAGGAAACTCGGGATATTCGTCCTCTGGAGCTCAAATCAAACCCCAGCGGTGACGTCTTTGCAACGGCACCGCAAAACCCACTCAGGGTGACCGTCGAACACCCGGTCTCGACTTTTTCGGTGGACGTGGATACGGCCGCTTACGCCTATATTCGATCAGCGCTACAGGCAGGCCAACTGCCTCCAAAAGAAGCAGTAAGGATCGAAGAGATGATCAATTACTTCCAGTATGACTATACCGACCCTGATGAGCACCCCGGTGGCGATGCGGCGTTCCACACCGATGTGACGGTGACCCAGACACCGTGGAATGCAGAGACACAGCTCGTCCGAATTGCGTTACAAGGCAAGATGCCCGAAACAGATCAACGTCCCCCCCTTAACTTGGTATTTCTAATTGACACATCGGGTTCGATGGACCAACACGACAGGTTGCCGTTGCTCATACAGAGTTTTCGCTTAATGCTGGGTCAGCTTCGCGTCACAGACGAGATTGCAATTGTCACCTATGCCGGCAATGCAGGTCAGGTCTTGGAACCGACATCCGCGGCCGAAAAAACCAGTATTCTCGGTGCGCTTGCGCGGCTGCAGGCCGGAGGATCCACGCATGGGCAGGCTGGGTTACAACTGGCCTATAGAACCGCCTCACAGATGGCGACTGCCCAAGAGGTGACGCGCATTATTCTGGCCACCGACGGGGATTTCAATCTTGGCCTGTCAGATTCCAAGCAATTGAAAGACTATATCGCCCAACAGCGTGACAGCGGCATTTACCTATCAGTTCTGGGGTTTGGTCGTGGCAATCTCAACGATGCAACGCTGCAGACTTTGGCCCAGAACGGCAATGGACAGGCAGCATATATCGATACTCTGTCCGAGGCACAAAAGGTATTGAACGACCAACTAACCGGGGCGCTTTTCCCCATCGCCAATGATGTTAAAATTCAGGTCGAATTCAATCCGGCCAAGATTTCCGAATACCGCCTGATTGGCTATGAAACCCGGGCGCTGAAACGTGAAGATTTCAACAATGACAAAGTGGATGCCGGCGATATCGGTGCTGGCCATCAGGTGACCGCGCTGTATGAGGTCACACCGGTCGGCTCGCCGGCGCGGCTGACCTCGCCACTGCGCTATGGCAACCGGCAAGACACTATGACACCCGGAGAAATCGGATTTGTCGCATTGCGCTATAAACAACCGGGCAGCACACAGAGCCAGCGCGTTGAGACCCCTATCACCCAAGACAATATCGGTGACGATGATGATTTGCGGTTTGCCGCGGCGATCGCCGGCTTTGGCCAGCTTTTGCGCGATCCAAGCTATCTGGGTAATTGGGGGTGGAATGCGGCCATTGACCTGGCTGACAATGCGCGCGGTGCCGATCAATTTGGCTATCGCGCCGCGGCAGTAACGCTGATGCGTCTGGCCCAAAGCCTAAACACAAAGTGAGGTCTGGGCACAACCCTGACCCATGAAGCACTGGCAAGACGTGTTTTTTCCTTTTGGCCGATACGACTATCATACACCGGCTTTACCACTCTGATCCATACAGTACTTGCCGCCACGAAACTGTCAGTCGCGCAAGTTGCGTCACCTGCGCACGACTTGGCTCCACGATACTGGCCTTGAAGATGCGCTTGAACAGATCAACTAAGGACAGTGTCTGAATGCCTGGCTTACAAACTCTTGAAGTCTTGTTGATCTGGTCGAATGATCGGATTTTGATAGTCTGTAACAGATCAAAACGCCACGTCTGCAAATTATAACGCGACTTAAATGTCCCTGAAAAAAACATATTGGAACGAGTTTAAGCAAACCTTGGCTTACCCTGTCTTATCAGGGCACCATGACCCACATAACGGGTCGGCCAAACAAGTGAAGCAACATCAGGCCAGTGGCCTTTGGTTAAAAAACCGCAGAATACGAGATTAGCTATATCCAGCGCCCAGGCGATGGCAGGAACGCGCTAGTATCGACTATGCTGGCTTTATAATATGGATATGTTTAATATTCTGCTCTCGACGGAAACGAATTTCATGCTTTAAGATTTATCAACAAAAGCAACGAAACGTTGAGTGGACACTATGCAACCTTCTGAGACTATCCGGTATCACGGGCTAGACGTATTGCGCGCAAGTGCAATGCTCCTCGGCCTCGTTTTTCATGCTCCCATCTTGTATTATATCCCCGAAATTGCCGATGGTTTTAAGGACCTTGGCATTTCAAAAGATACGATGCCCGAGATGGAACTTTGGGTCAGCGTGATAGCCCAGTGGATTCATAGCTGGCGGATGCCAGTATTCTTTCTAATATCAGGATTTTTCTCGGCGCTTGTGCTCCATCGAAACGGTCTGGTTTATTTTTTGAAAGATCGCTTTGTGCGCATCGGTTTGACACTGATTATTTTTGCAAGCCTGATGGATATACTGGACGGCAACCCGACGGGTAAGCTAAACCATTTCTGGTTTCTCTATTACTTGTTGATTATCACGACACTATTTGTACTAACCGTTAGTTTTGGGCGAAACAGCGCGGCATACCATTTGGCACAAGGGCTGCTTGCGTCGATGCAACGCCGGTCTGGGTTGATCCCCTTTGCAGCGGTGATGATCCTCGCAAGGATCATCTGTGACTTTATCGATGGCGGGACTGTAAAAATACCCACGACCTATTTTGATATCAAGCTTGGCGGATTGATGTATTACACGGTCTGGTTTTTTGCCGGAGCCGGGTTGTTTGCGCGGGTTGCTATTCTGGAAATACTCTGCCAACCCCGAACCCTCATCATGCTCGGCATAGCGGCAATGTTTGTTTTTCCGTTCCACCATGCATATGCCGATGGTTTTTTTGGTCATTTAAGAGATCCCGATATCGGGTTTGGCGATACGTTAATGGGGTCTTTCTTTGCTGCAGCCACAACGTTTCTTTGGAGCCTATTTGCACTGGGCATCACGCATAAATTTGTCACGCGTGGCCATGCGATCATTACATGGCTGGTTGAATTGTCTTATCCGGTTTACCTGTTTCACCTGCCACCGGTTATCATTCTAAGTGCTCTGCTGATTGGCAGCGGTCTTGGTCAGGCTACGGTATTTTTTGCAACGATTGTGCTGGCTTTTTGCGTTAGCATCGGGGTTTATTATGTTTTTGTAAAATTCACCCCATTGGACTGGATTATCAACGGACATCGCAAATCATGGCTGAAAGTCCCCTTTTCTGCTCGCCGTTCATGAGTATCGCCCACACCCAATGATTGCACCCGCATAAAACCGGTCATCGCATAGATCAGGCGCGCCATACACCGTTATCGTGGTGCCATGCGGATAGCGCCGTCAAGGCGGATCACCTCACCGTTCAGCATTCGATTTTCCATGATATGACAGGCCGTCGCGGCAAACTCATCCGGATCACCCAGCCTTGGGGGAAACGGCACTTGCTGGCCCAATGAACTTTGAACCTCTTCGGGCAAGCCCGCCAGAAGCGGTGTCAAAAACAGGCCAGGCGCAATGGCACACACGCGAATACCACTGGCGGCGAGGTCACGCGCCATGGGCAGCGTCATGCCTACAATACCACCCTTTGAGGCAGCATAGGCCGCCTGCCCCATCTGCCCTTCGTAGGCGGCAACCGAGGCGGTGTGAACGATGACCCCCCGCTCCCCATCGGGAGTGTCGGCAGGACGCTCCTGCATCAGGGCAGCCGCTTGCGACGCACAAATAAAACTACCAGTCAGGTTTATACCGACCACCTTGGTAAACAGCGCCGGATCATGGGGCATCCCGCGGGATACCGTCTTTGCCGCAGGGCCGATACCGGCACAATTTACCAAAACATCCAGACCACCTTGCGCCGATTTCACCTCCGCCATGCCCTGCGCAACACTGGCCGCATCACTGACATCAACCGCATGAAACCTGCCACCGATCTGTTCGGCGAAAACCCTGCCCTGATCCGCATTGGTGTCAAATATGCTCACCTGCACAAAAGCCGCCGCCAATCGCCACGCCACTGCCGCGCCCAAACCCGAAGCCCCACCGGTGACGATCGCACTTTTTGTTTCGTTTAATTCCATCCCCGTTCTCCCTATCTTGCACCGGTCTTTTGATCCACTCTATCCTATGCCGAATGTACCAAAGGCCGCATTTTACGGTTTTGGCACCACGGTCCCGATAATTGGCCCCATCCTGCGCCCCGGATCGTTGCGGCCAAGCTGTGGTGCAAAAAGCCGTGAGGCATTGCCGTCAAAGTACAGCGCTTGCGCCACCCCAATATGATCTTTGAAAAAACTGGCAAATTCATGCAGCGTCACAAAGCTGTTCGACATAACAAAAATAGCCTGCCGTCCACCTGCACGCATGCCAACCCCATTGCGAATATAACGCGACCGGCTGTCTTTTAAAAACCGCGGGTGCAGCGCCCCATCGATCACCAGCATCGGACCCGATTGGCTGGCGAACCGGCACGCTAGATTGCGGGCCTTAAACTTTAGGGTCTCGATCACCTCGATGGTCTGATCGGTGACACAGATCACCCCGTTGGGCAAAAGCCCAAAATTTCCACCACTGGCGCGGGTCAACAGCCGCATCTGCGTAATGCCCTGCTCGACATAATAGCCCACAGGGCTGCGATCAGGGTGATACATTCCCGCGTTCATCGCGAAACTCAATGTCAGGTTTTGTTGCGCAAGCGCCGCGTTTAGCGCCGAAAAATCACCATATGGTGCCGCGCCGGGGGCCCGTAAAAACAAGCGAATATCATCGTGGCGTACATCCACGGTACAGGCTGTGTATCCTTGGCCCCGAAACTTAAGGGCGGCGCAGTCTACGGCCCAACCCGGGGCCGCAACAAACAGCAACCAGATCCAGACCGTGACATTGCGCATTACGGCTCCAGATCGCGGGTGATATTTTCTTGGGTAAACAGACGGCGGCTATCATCCATCCGGTCAAACGACTCGTCCAAGCGAAAGCGGAATTCAGGGGCGTACTTCAGGCTGAGTTGCTTGGCGACAGCACGGCGCAACTCACCTTGATTGCGGGCCAGGATCTTGAGCACATCTTCCTGACCAATGCCCCCAAGAGGCAACACGAAAACCGTCGCAATTTTAAGATCAGGCGAGGTGCGCACTTCGCCAACTGTGATCGACATCCGCTCCAACTCGGGGTCGTGGATATCGCCGCGCGCCAAAACATCAGACAAGGTGCGGCGGATCAATTCCCCCACCCGCAGCTGTCGTTGACTGGGCCCGTCGCCCTCATGGAATTTATTCTTTGCCATAATTCTCCTCTACGCGCTTGGCGGGGCTTTGCCAAGTCGCAGAAGCTCGGTTATGCAGGGTCTCAGCGACCAAGGAGCAGATAAATGAGCGTGATGACCAAAATTGTTGTAACCGGAGCCTCGGGCCGTATGGGTCAGATGCTGATCGACACAATCAATCAAAGTGATCGCGCCGTGCTGTGCGGCGCCCTCGAGCGCCCCGGACACCCTTGGGTCGGTCGCGACATAGGGACAGCAATGGGCGGTGCGGCCACCGGTGTTGTTGTCAGCGATGATCCGGACAAAACCTTTGCCAAGGCCCAGGCGGTGATCGATTTCACCAGCCCGGCCGCCAGTGTTGCCTTTGCGACCCTCGCGGCTCAGCGCGGTTTGGTGCATGTGATCGGCACCACAGGCCTGTCAAAGGACGATATCGACAAAATAAATACCGCAGCTCAAAAGACCATTATTGTGCGGGCAGGCAATATGTCGCTTGGGGTCAACCTGCTGGTGCAACTGACCAAAAAAGTCGCCGCGGCACTGGATGACGATTATGATATTGAGATTGTCGAGGCCCATCACAACCAAAAGGTCGACGCCCCCTCCGGAACTGCGCTGATGCTGGGGCAAGCCGCTGCTGACGGTCGCGGGGTGAACCTTGCCGATGCCTCCGACAGCGGCCGCGACGGCATCACCGGCGCCCGCAGGAAGGGCGACATTGGTTTTTCAGCGATTCGCGGTGGCGATATAGTCGGGGAACATGACGTGCTGTTTGCCACTGCCGGAGAACGCATTACCCTGCGCCACGTTGCCAGCGACCGCGCCGTATTTGCCAGAGGTGCCTTAAAAGCGGCACTTTGGGGTCAAAATAAAGCCGCTGGGGCCTATGATATGCTGGATGTTTTGGGATTGTGATGCAATTGAGCCCAGCGAAGCGCCTGTTTTGATAGCTTGAACATCAACAGGTCAAATCGCCAAGTCTTGCGCCTTAAGCCACCATTGGTTTTGGGATGTTCCACCATTATAAATCTCAGTGATCAAGGCGCTTGGGATGGCAGGCTGATGTGATTGGCTCGGTGATAGTGCCGTGCAACCATGCCTCCCGCAGGCTGTAAACTATGCCCTGACCCATGCAGGAACTGCCTCAGGTTAAACCGGCACCCACTTTCTGAGGTGTGGTGCAAATTGCCCGAAAAACATCATAATACGGCTTGATAGCGGTCAGAAATCGATCGCGATGCCCTTTTTTTCCCAATCGCCAAAACGCACCGGGTCTGGCCCGTCGCGGCCACCAAGCTCGACTTGACGCAGCTGTTCTTTGGCTTTCAAGCGACGGTCCTCTGCTTCTGCCAAAGCACGCTGAGCGGCTGGTGGTATGGTTTTTTCGTCTTCTATCATCAGGTCTCTTTCATCGCTAACATCCCCTTGATATACCCCGCATCTAAATCAGAGCAAGGATACATTCATGTCGTCGTCACAATCACCGCGCCAAACTGCGGTTTTTTTACTCGACCAAGTCTTGGGCGAACATCGTCTGTTGGCAGAATTGCTCTCGTCGAACGCGCTGGAGACGCTAAAACCCGCAGACCGGGCACGCGCCCAGAGATTGGCCACAGAGACATTGCGTGGATTGGAGCGGGTTGACCGGGTTCTCGAACGCCATCTGCGCAAAAAACCACCGCTGCGGGTGCACAACATTTTACGGCTCGCAACGCAGGAACTCTGCGGTGGCGGCGATGCCCATGGTGTGGTCAATGAGGCGGTCAGCCTCACGGCAGCGGGCAACCGTACCAAGCATATGAAGGGGCTGGTCAACGCGGTTTTGCGTAAAGTTGCTGAAAACGGGCCGGCAGACTGGTCCAAACTCCGTGTTCCACGTTTGCCAAACTGGCTGCGTAAACCTCTGGCGGAGGCCTATGGCAGTGAGATGATGGGTAAAATAGAAGTGGCGCATTTTGCCGGCGCACCGCTGGATCTGACCGCGAAAGGCGACGCCAAACAGCTCGCAGAACAGCTGGCGGGTGACCTCTTGCCAAATGGCTCTGTGCGGCTTGCCACAGGCGGGCAGGTCTCTGCGCTTCCCGGATATAAGGCAGGCGATTGGTGGGTTCAGGATGCCGCGGCCGCATTGCCAGTCGCAGTACTCAACCCGCAACCGGGCGAGAGCATTCTCGACATGTGCGCAGCCCCCGGCGGGAAAACCATGCAATTGGCGGCCAGTGGCGCGGTGGTCACGGCGCTGGACGCTTCAGCGACCCGTATGCAACGGGTGAAAGAAAACTTGGTGCGCACCAGACTGGCGGCAACGCTTTGCGTCGAGGACGCGCTTGCCCATAGTGGTGGGCCCTATGACGCAATCTTGCTGGACGCGCCCTGCTCGGCCACCGGCACCATCCGGCGCCATCCAGATCTGCCACATGCCAAAGATGGCAGCGAGTTCTCAACCCTGATCGATCTGCAGGCGCGCATGATAGATCACGCGCTTACCCTGTTGAAACCCAATGGGCGTCTGGTATTTTGCACCTGTTCGCTGCTCCCGGACGAAGGCGAGTGTCAAATTGAAGAGGCCTTGGTGCGCAGGCCCGACCTTTATGTGGATCGGGACAGCAGAAACCTTACATACATTGATACAGGCTGGCACAGCGATGAGGGCGGGCTGAGATTGCGACCTGATTTCTGGTCAAGACACGGCGGAATGGACGGGTTTTACATTGCGGTATTGCGGCGCAATTTATCGCCCTGATCCGGCAGCTTTGTAGACTCTGATTCTTTTGGTGGCAGGATGCAAACCAATACTGCCCCTATGCGGAATAAGACTGTAAAAATCGAGTGAGAGAGCTTAAGTCATGTCTATGATCATGCTTGAAAACTGCCAATATTACATCACGGCCCTGCGCAACAGGATAGCGTCCCGTCTTTCTATGCTTGCCAAACCACCGATTGGATTTGTCTCACAACCGGAACCCCGATCAATTGGGGATCCCGTCCGTGGTCGACAATTGGCGGCCGGCACGCTTTTATTTGCGGGTCAAACGATCACCGCGCCGGACACCACCCTGTGGGATATACCCGTCCCTGACAGCGATTTCACCACGGCGATTCAGGGCTGCAAATGGTTGGATGATATGGCAGCCGCAGGAGATGGGAAAGCCCGGAAAACAGCACAGACCTGGGTCTGGCGCTGGATTAAAAAATATGGACACGGAAGCGGACCGGGATGGACCCCTGAACTGGCTGGCCAACGACTGATCCGATGGCTGCATCACGCATTGTTTTTGCTGCGAGGCCAAGACAGAGCCAAAACTGACGTATTTTTAAATTCCCTGGCCCAGCAAACTATCTTTCTGGCCAATCGCGCCCATGCCGCCCCGCCAGGATTGCCGCGGCTGGAAGCCCAAGTGGGCCTGATTTACGCCAGTTTATCGCTGGAAGGCATGGCGAAGTTTCTGCAGCCAGCCCTTGATGCTTTGGGCAAGGAATGCAACACTCATATTGATATTCACGGGGGGATTGCGACCCGCAATCCCGAAGAGCTTTTAGAGATTTTCAAACTGCTCACATGGGCAAAAGCCGCATTAACGGATTCTGAACACATTCCCACCGCAGAACTTGAGCGGGCACTACAGCGCATTGCCCCCAGCTTGCGCACCCTGCGCCACGCAAACGGCAACCTCGTTCGCTTTCAAGGTGGTGATCAAGGTATGGAAGGTATGCTCGATACCGCGCTGGCCGCCTGTGGGATCAAAAGCCGCAATTCAGATCATCTGACAATGGGCTACGCCCGCCTGTCTGCTGGACGCACGAGTGTGATTATTGATGCCGGACCGCCCGCCACTGGAAATGCCTCTTATAATGCCCATGCATCGACCTTGGCGTTCGAGCTGACTTCGGGGCGCAGGCCGTTGATTGTCAGCTGTGGTTCTGGCGCACATTTGGGCCCAGACTGGCACCGTGCCGGGCGCGCGACACCGTCTCATTCCACACTCTGCCTTGGGGGATATTCAAGTGCGCGTTTGGGCAAACCGGTCAAAACCTCCGGTGTGTATAGAGAACTTCTTGTCGAAGCGCCAAAAATTGTACCCGTTGAGATGTCACAAACCGCTGAGGGCGTTAAATTTGAAGGGGCTCATAGCGGGTATGTGCCCCCATTTGGTTTGACCCATGCGCGCAAGCTGTCGCTGTCGTTAGATGGCCGCAGTCTGGCCGGCGAGGATTTACTGATTGCGTTGGACGATACCGCGGGCAACGCAGGTGAAACTGTCTTGAGCGACGACATCAATCCGAACGTAGACTTTCAAATTAGGTTTCACCTGCATCCCGAAGTGGATGCAGCGTTGGATCTGGGCGGGACAACCGTGGCCATCGCCGCTAAAAGCGGTGAGATTTGGATTTTCCGCCATGAGAGCAAGCTGTCCCTAACGATAGAACCCGGCGTCTATCTGGAAAAAAATCAACCTATACCACGGTCAAGTCGCCAAATTGTTTTGTCGGGTATGGTCAATGACGCCTTGACACGGGCCCAATGGAGCCTGTCAAAAACGCAAGATACCGCAATGGCCATCCGAGACCTGCGGCTCGAAGAACTGAGATGATACCAGATCGCGTCATTCCCATAAACTAGCGGTTCTATCTTGGGAGAGAATGCCCTAAACCCCGGAGCAAACCCACCCATCGAAAAGCGAGAAGACACGAAATGCCTACGAACTCACCCATCCGCCGCGCCCTGCTATCGGTTTCAGATAAAACTGGCTTGGTTGCGCTTGCGACTGCATTGGCAGCACGCGGCGTTTCGCTGCTTTCCACTGGCGGCAGTGCCAAAACCCTACGGGAGGCCGGGCTTGCGGTAACTGATATTGCTGAGATCACCGGCTTTCCCGAGATGATGGATGGCCGAGTTAAAACACTGCATCCAAAAGTCCATGGCGGCTTACTGGCCCTGCGCGACAATACCGATCATCAAGCTGCCATGACTGCGCACGAGATTTTGGCAATTGATCTGCTAGTGGTCAATCTCTATCCGTTCGAGACCACTGTCGCGCAGGCTGCCGACTATGACACCTGCATCGAAAATATTGATATTGGCGGCCCTGCCATGATCCGCGCTGCCGCGAAAAACCACGGGTTTGTGTCCGTTGTCGTCGACCCGGAAGACTATGCACCTCTGCTGGATGAATTGGACCGCAACCAGGGCGCAACATCCTATGAGTTTCGACAGAAACTTGCGTTAACAGCCTATGCCCGCACCGCCGCCTATGACACCGCAGTCTCGAACTGGTTTGCCACCGCGCTGAACGACGCGGCACCGCGCCGCAAGATGGTTGCGGGACGTTTGTCGCAAAGTTTGCGCTATGGCGAGAACCCGCATCAAACAGCCGCGTTTTATACCGATGGCAGCGACCGCGCCGGGATCGCCACCGCCCAACAGCTGCAGGGCAAAGCGCTGAGTTACAACAATATCAACGACACCGATGCGGCGTTTGAACTGGTCAGTGAGTTTCCATCTCAGGCCGGTCCGGTCTGTGCAATCATCAAACATGCAAACCCCTGCGGCGTGGCGCGGGGTGTCACGTTAAGCCAGGCCTACACTCGGGCGTTCGATTGTGATCGCACCAGCGCTTTTGGCGGCATCATCGCACTGAACCAGTCTTTAGATGCCCAAACTGCCCGTGAGATTACCCAGATTTTCACCGAGGTTGTTATTGCCCCCGGGGCAGACGACGCCGCGCGCGAGATTTTTGCCGCAAAGAAAAATCTACGGCTGCTGATAACGCCGGGTTTGGCTGACCCACGCCAAGTCAGCACCACGATCCGCCAAATCAGCGGTGGATATCTTTTGCAGGATAAAGATACCGGGCACATCACTGCAGACGACCTTGAGATAGTCACCAAGAAACAGCCGACAGCCGCGCAATTGGCTGATATGATGTTTGCTTGGACAGTGGCCAAACACGTCAAATCCAACGCAGTTATCTATGTTAAAGACGGCGCTACGGTCGGGGTTGGCGCCGGCCAGATGAGCCGCGTCGACAGCAGCCATATCGCTGCGCGTAAAGCCGAAGAGATGTCTCAGGCGTTGGGACTGTCTGCGCCGCTGACCCAAGGCAGCGTTGTGGCCTCAGACGCATTTTTTCCCTTCGCGGACGGCCTTCTCAGCGCCGTTGCCGCAGGTGCAACAGCCGTCATTCAACCCGGCGGCTCGATGCGTGACGATGAGGTGATTTCGGCCGCCGATGAGGCAGGGCTGGCAATGGTCTTCACCGGCATGCGGCATTTTCGCCATTAAACAGACGGGCCCCTTATGCGGATCAACCTGAACCAGATATTACAACCCGTCCCCAATATGTGGGTACTGTACATCGCAACCGCCGCGGCGTTTTTACTGGATCAGGCCAGTAAAGTGTTTGTGCTTTGGGGGCTGAACCTTCCGCAAGTAGGTCAGATCGAAATTGCCCCGCCCTATCTCAATTTTCGGATGGCGTGGAATTATGGCATGAATTTTGGGCTCTTTGCACAAGACAGCCCAATGACCCGCTGGATATTGATCACCGTTGCTATGGTGATCATCGGGTTTGTCTCGATCTGGATTCGTTATGAACGGCCGCGAAAAATTGTTATGCTGGCAGCGGGATTGCTGATTGGAGGGGCCTTGGGAAATGTCATTGATCGTGCAATTCATGGCGCGGTTGTTGATTTTCTCAACATGTCTTGCTGTGGCATAAATAACCCTTATGCCTTCAACATCGCTGACGTTGAAATTTTCATCGGTGCAGTGGGTTTGGCACTTTTTGGCGACCAGAAAAACGCCACGTGACCTTAGTCTAACAATGCGCTAAGTCTGCTTTGAAGAGTTGGAGACGTGAAATGAAACCGGCATTGACACTTTGCTTGGCGATGGTTCTGGGCCTTTCAGCCTGCGGAGACCTGAAACTGAGAAAAATGAAAAGTGACGACAAAGGGCCCGAGGAGTTTACCGTCTTGCCGGTCAAACCCCTGCAAGAGCCAAGCGATTACAAAGTGTTGCCCGAGCCGAACTCGGCGGCAGGGAATTTGGTCGATGCAACCCCTAAAGCGGACGCGATTGTCGCGTTGGGGGGGACACCTGTTATCGGTGCAAGTACAAAGGTCCCGGCCGCTGACTCATCGCTGGTGCGGCACACAAGCCGATTTGGCACCACTCCCGACATACGCGATGTTCTGGCCGTTGAAGATGCGGAAATCCGCAAATCCAGATCGCGCATGCTACGCTTTCAACTCAATCAGAAAGATCTCTACAGCAAAGTCTATGAAAAGCAGATACTTGATGCCCATGCCGAGATTGCAAAATTCCGGGCAGCCGGTGTTTTGACGCCAGCGGTACCGCCCAAATAATTAACCGATAAAGATCCGCGCCCGATTACTTGAAGTTTACCTTCCGGGACGTATCTTCTGAGCAGATATAAAAGCAGAGGGGCGCTTTATGAGTACTTGGCGTAACACGGCGATCGGGGCGTGGGCGGTTGCGATGTCTCTCACCGCCGGACAAAGTCTGGCAAACAGTGATCAGACCAGTAGCTTTACATTAGGCAACGGCCTAGAGGTTGTGGTGATTGAAGACCACAGGGCCCCGGTGGTCGTGCAGATGCTATGGTACCGCGCCGGTGCCGCCGACGAAACCCCCGGACAATCTGGGGTGGCGCATTTTCTCGAACATCTGTTATTCAAGGCCACGAAAACGCTTGCCGCAGGTGAGTTTTCAAAAACCGTGGCCGAGAATGGTGGCACAGACAACGCGTTTACCAGCTATGATTATACCGCCTATTACCAGCGCATCGCCGCAGACCGTTTGCCACTGATCATGCGAATGGAGGCGGACCGTATGGTCAACATCCAACTCTCTGAGGCCGACATCGCCACTGAACGTGACGTGATCATCGAAGAACGCAACCAACGCACCGAGAACGATCCCGGCGCCCTGTTCGCTGAACAGAAAAATGCCGCACAATTTCTAAACCACCGCTATGGGGTGCCAATTATTGGCTGGCGCCACGAGATGGTGGATTTAAGTCTCGACGACGCGTTGACCTTTTATAGGCGCCATTACGCACCCAATAACGCCATCCTGATCATTGCCGGAGACGTTGATCCGGCAGAGGTGCGCGCTCTGGCCGAGACCTATTATGGGGGCATTCCCGCCAATCCCGCCATCACTCCGCGCGAGCGCCCACAAGAGCCGCCACAAACTGCCGAAAGGCGTATGGTTTTTGAAGACCCGCGCGTCGCACAGCCCTATGTCAGCCGATCTTATCTTGCGCCCGAGCGTGACAGCAATAATCAAAAAACCGCAGCCGCCTTAACACTGCTCGCTGAAATCCTTGGTGGTGGGCAAACCTCGGTGTTGAACGAAAAATTGCAATTCGATACACAGATGGCGGTCTATACCGGCGCTTATTACCGCGGTACAGCGCTGGATGATACCAGTTTTGGCCTGGTGATTGTGCCGGCGCAGGGAAAATCCCTGCAGGCGGCAGAAACCGCGCTGGATGAGGTGATTGAAGGGTTTCTGGCAGAGGGCGTGGATCCCGCCCAACTGGCGCGCATCAAGAAACAGCTGCGGGCGTCGCAAATCTATGCCCGGGATAATGTGCAACAAATGGCGAACCGCTATGGGCGGGGGCTGACATCAGGCCTAACGCTGAATGATATCCACCAGTGGCCTGACATTTTGCAGGCCGTGACAGGCGAAGATATTATGTCCGCCGCGAAATCCATATTTAATAAAAAGCATGCGGTGACGGGGTGGCTCACCACAGCACCGGAGGCAAGCCAATGAAGTGGATTTTAACACTCTGCCTAAGCCTGCTGTCAACGCTGCCGCTGCGGGCAGAGATTGCCATTCAGGAAGTGACCAGCCCCGGAGGTATCTCTGCATGGTTGGTCGAGGATCACAACATCCCCTTTGTGGCCCTTGAACTGCGCTTTCGCGGTGGCACATCGCTAGACGTGGCGGGACAGCGCGGCGCCATTAATTTGATGGTCGGGCTGCTTGAGGAAGGCACCGGAGATCTTGACGCACGCGGCTTTGCCACCGCACGAGATGAGCTTGCGGCTTCATTTAATTATAGTGCGTATGATGACGCAATCTCGGTCTCGGCGCGGTTTCTGACCGAAACACAAGACGCGGCAATGGCCCTGCTCAAAGGTTCGCTGGTTGCGCCAAGCTTTACCGACGTAGCGCTCAACCGGGTTCGCGCCCAAGTTCTGGCCGGGCTTAAATCAGATAGTAAAGACCCCGACTCAATTGTGTCACAGCGCTTTGACGCGCTGGCCTTTGGCGATCACCCCTATGGCTCGAGAGCCGAGGGCACAATCGACAGCGTCAGCGCCCTGACCCAGGACCAGATCAGGGCCGCCCATCTTGGCACGCTGGTCCGCGACAGGGTCTATGCATCCGCGGTGGGCGATATCACCGCCGAACAGCTGACCACCCTGCTGGACAGTCTGTTGTCGGATTTACCCCAATCCGGGCGTCCGATGCCATCAAAGGTGGCTTACAAACTGGACGGCGGCACCACGGTAGTGGATTTCGACACCCCGCAATCGGTGGCTATTTTTGCTCAACGCGGGATCGAGCGCGATCACCCAGATTTTTTCGCCGCCTATCTGGTCAATCAAATCCTCGGTGGTGGCAGCTTTGAAAGCCGCCTGATGGAAGAGGTGCGCGAAAAACGCGGCTTGACCTACGGGGTTTCTTCCTACCTGTTGCCAAAAGATTTTTCGCATCTCTATATCGGCCGCGTTGCCTCGGCTAACGACCGCATCGCCGAAGCCGTTGCTGTGATCCGCGCGGAATGGACGCGGATGGCGGATCGCGGTGTCACACAAGACGAATTGCGTCGCGCCAAAACGTATCTGACCGGATCTTATCCCCTTAGATTTGACGGCAACGGTCCGATTGCCAATATCATGGTCGGGATGCAGATGCAGGGGCTCCCTGTGGCCTACATCAACAATCGTAACGACAAGATAAACGCCGTTACTCTGCAGGATGCAAACCGCGTCGCGCGGGAGTTACTTGATCCCGCAGGTTTGCATTTCGTCGTGGTGGGGCGTCCTGAGGGATTGGAATGAACGGTTGCCGATGCAGGTAAGGGCGACAACAGGGGGCATGCGTGTTTGTGACTTGCCTTCGGGTATTACGCGGACTTTTGGGTGTGGCTAGGTTTAAAAGGCAGGAATACAGGGCGTTTCAAATACGTCGAAAAAAAGTATACCATGAATAAATCCGATCTGATTGGCTGGTTGCACCGGCCAAGGACCCAACGGCATGGTCTCACTGTCTGTGACAATCGCCAGTGCGACAGAACTGGCGAAGATGAAAAGCGGGTGGCACTTAACCTTTGCCCCCCTGCTTGACCTTTTTCCCGCACCTCACGTCAGTTCCCGGTTATGTGATATGGAATCCGCAGAAGCGTTGCAGTGCGAGTGCAAGCCCAAAGCGCTTTGAGCCGAACGCCTCAGTACAGCAGGCGCTGTTTTAAAGCTTTATCCTGACGGCACATTTCAAAGTCTTCATCGGTCAGGCGGCCCTTAGGCGCATTGGCGATGTTGAAATGGCCAAAATGATCCTGCCCGCTGACCAAAGACACCAGCGGTCGGTCGCCTGTTTGTTGTTTCATAGACGGCTTAATATAACGGATGGCCGAACCTATGCGCCTGTCATCTGTCACATTCGGACCTGAGCTGTGAAACAAAAGCCCGTGGTGCATCGAGGCCTGACCGGCATCAAGCGCGGCTGCAACCGCCTGTTTTTCATCAACCTCGACAGCAATCTCCTGACCGCGGGACAAAAGATTGTCTTCGGCGTAGGTATCGATATGCGGCACGATTTTTGTCTTATGGCTGCCGGGTACAAATTTCATACAGCCCGCCTGTTCGCTGGCGGCGGACAGCGCGAACCAACATGTGGTTTCACAGATGTCATCAAGACCCCAATAGGTCAGGTCCTGATGCCAGGATACGATTTTAGGCGAGTTGGCCTCTTTGATAAAAAGCCCAGCGCTCCAGACCATAAGGTCGGGGCCCAGTACCGCCGACGCGGCCGCAATCAACGTTTCATTCCGGGTCAATGCATCAAACGAGGGCAAAAGCCGGTCTGGATAGGCTTTCAATAAGGCTAGTTTTTCGGGGTCACCTGCCAGTTCCGTCTCAGCGGTCTCCAAGTCGATGCGCAGCGTATGGGCTTGCGATTGCGACAGTACGTCAATCGGCACAACAAAACCGTCGCGTTCATAAGTGCGGGCAATCTCATCCTGAGCGATAACAGAGGGCTGTGGCAGGGACATGGCGTTTCCTTTTTTACGGTTGCAGCACATTTACATTCGCAGAAACCTATATATCAGTAAAATGGAATAACCTGATACGTATATATCAATTTTATGGATAATCAAAATGCGCCTAAACGGATTTGATCTCAACCAGCTTATCTGCTTAAAGGCGCTCCTTAGCGAACAAAATATTACCCGCGCCGCCGCACAAGTGCACCTAAGCCAATCAGCAATGAGCACGACACTCGGTCATCTGCGCCGGCATTTTGACGATCCGCTTCTGGTGCGCTCGGGACGGGTTCATGTCTTGACGCCCTTTGCCAAGTCCCTGACCGCACCGCTGAATAATATGATAGCTCAAGCCCATGCATTTGCCGCCTTGCGACCGGGTGAAATTCGACCCGATATCGAGCGGGAAGTCACAATTGTCGCCTCAGATTATGCGGTGCGAACCTGTCTGAATGAAGCCACGCGACTTCTGCGAGAGGTCTTCCCAAACCTGCGCTTGGATGTTCTGCCTCTGTCCGAGAGATCGCCACGTCTGCTGGCGAACGGCGAAGTAGATCTGGTGCTTGCGGGGCAATCACTTGACGTCGGTATGCCCCCGCGCGATTGCCTGTTTGAGGATCAGTTTGTCTGTATTGCCTGTCGCGAAACCGGTCCCGTCGGGGATGTTTTGACGCCCTTCGAGTTTGCACAATCTGACCATGTGGTAGTGCGTTATTTCAATCATCAAATGACCTTCGAAGATGAGGATGCCATTCGAAAAGCCGGCCTGACGCGCATCCGCCGGATCACCACTTGGTCGCATAGCCATGTGGCGGCTTTGGTCTGCGGAACGCCCATGCTGGCAACAGTTCCCGCGCGGATTGCGCATAATTTTTCCAAGCGATGGCCCATAAAAATATTGTCATTTCCGTTTGAACACGAGCCGATTCGATTGTTTGCATACTGGCATCCAAGTCGAGACGACGATGCGATCTTGGCGGCACTGGTGCGTGCGGCTAAATCGGTTTCGGATCCTTCTGAGCTCGCAGAGCAAACTTGCGACAGGCTTGGTCTCACTGGCCTGCACCAATCCCGTTTGGGATGACCTCAAAAAACCTGAACCCTTGAGCCGTTTCAAACATTTTCATCAAAAGTTGCGATTACCGCGCCCAATTTAAGACCCGTTCCCTGTCTGCAAATCTAACTGCCCAAAAGATCGCCAAGCGTCTATCGGCAACTTGTTCAACCGGTCGCCAATCACATTAATGCAGAGCCAAGTGCAGCGGCAGGGTTATGGACGCTCCACGATACCAACGAATGATTTCCGCCCGTTCCTCTGGCTCCATCCATGTCAGGTTGGCTGGCGGCATCGCATGGCTGACCCCGGCCTGCAGATAAATCTGACGGGCTGCGCCGGCAATATCAGCCCTGGTCTCTAAATAAACATGCTTGGGTGCCCAGCGAATTCCGTTATAAACAGGTTCTCTGGCATGACACATTGAGCAACGCCCCAAGACACTGTCAACGACCCCGTTAAACCCCTCGGCGGCGGCAAAATGTTTGGCGGTTGCCGCTTGCGGCGCGTCAACGGTCGCGTCATAATTTTCACGCAGCGGCACGGTGGAAAGCCAGATGATACCCAAAAACAGGATCGCCGTGGCCAACCATGTCCAGGTTGGGTTCCCCGTGCCCGCGTGCACTGTGTTAAAGTAGTGTCTTATTGTTACCCCCATCAAAAACACCAGCGCCGCTATCAGCCAGTTATACTCACTGGCAAAGGCCAGCGGATAGTGATTGGACAGCATCAGGAAGATAACTGGCAGCGTCAGATAGTTGTTATGAGTAGAGCGCAGCTTGGCAATCTTGCCGTATTTCGCATCCGGCGTCCGCCCCGCCTGCAGATCTTTGACCACAATTCGCTGATTTGGCATGATGATAAAAAACACATTGGCCGACATAATGGTTGCTGTAAACGCCCCCAAGTGCAACAGCGTGGCGCGCCCGGTAAACACTTGATTGTACCCATAGGCCATTGCCACAAGCAGCCCAAACAACAACAGCATTAACGCTGTCGGATAGCCCCCAAGTGGTGACTTGCAAAGCGCGTCATAAATCACCCAGCCAACACCCAGTGACGCGCCAGATATCACCACCGCCTGAAAGACCGACAAATCGGCTTTGGCGCGATCAATCAAATAAATTTCGGCACCCGCCCAATAGACAATCATCAAAAGAGCGGCCCCCGACAACCAAGTGCTATAACTCTCCCATTTGAACCAAGTCAGATGTTTAGGCATTTGGTCCGGTGCGACCAGATATTTACGGATATGATAAAACCCACCACCATGCACCTGCCACGCATCGCCATGCACCCCGTCAGGCATGTCAGGCGCCTTGCGCAGCCCCAAATCCAACGCGATAAAATAAAACGATGAGCCGATCCACGCCATGGCGGTAATCACATGCAGCCACCGCACAGCAAATGCGCACCAATCCCAAATAATAGCAAGATCCTGCATTTAAGATCATCCTCTTAGTTTCGCATCCCCGCTAGACGGCTACCTCTTGCGTTCACTTCGGCCTGGCAAACTGTGAAGATCATGGCCATTTCACCCACCACGCATTGATGTATCAGCTGCCGCGATAGGTGGAATAGCCAAACGGTGACAACAAGAGCGGCACATGATAGTGCCGCGGCAGCGCGAGGCCAAACCGGATTGGAATAGCATCTAGAAACAACGGTGCATCCTCTGCCAGTTCATCAAAGTCCAACCCTGATTTCTGAAAATAATGCCCCACGTGAAACACCAGTTCATAGACACCAACGGCAAATTCATCTTCGGCAAGCATAGGCTCATCGGTGCGACCATCAGCATTCGTCATCGCCGAACACAGCTGCCTGCGCAGCTTGCCGTCAATGTTGTAAAGTTCAACTTCCAAACCAACCGCCGGGCAACCCATTGCGGTGTCCAGAACATGTGTTGTCAGGTACCCAGACATTATAATCCTCTTTTGCAATCATCGAAACGACACAGTCTAAGTGTCCTGCATCGCTTTATCACTTGCAATGCGTAAGTTTAGATGCTGTTTCAATAAATAAAAGATAATCCGCAGGGGTTGGATGATTTACGTCCCTGTTACAACCTATGGAGATACGGTTTGACCCGCTACCCAAGAAATCTACGTGGCTACGGCGCGACGGTCCCGGATGCCGGTTGGCCAGACAACAGTCGTATTGCAGTGCAGATTGTTGTCAATTACGAAGAGGGCGGTGAAAATTGCACCTTGCACGGTGATGCTGCCTCTGAGGCGTTTCTGTCGGAAATCGTCGGCGCATCAGCCTGGCCCGACCAACGCCACTGGAATATGGAATCGATTTATGACTACGGGGCCCGCGCCGGATTTTGGCGCCTGCACCGCCTTTTCACCGAACTTGAAATTCCCGTCACCGTGTTTGGTGTGGCAACCGCGTTAGCCCGCAGTCCTGAACAGACGCGCGCCATGCAGGATGCCGATTGGGAAATTGCCAGCCACGGGTTGAAATGGATTGAATATAAAGATTACACCAAAGCTGCAGAACGGGCCGATATGGAAGCCGCCATCCGCCTGCATACCGAGGTTACCGGCACCCGGCCCCGCGGCTGGTATACGGGGCGCTGTTCAGAAAATACCGTCGCGCTGGTCGCCGAAGAGGGCGGCTTTGATTACGTCGCAGACAGCTATAGCGATGACCTGCCCTATTGGCACCGGATGAAATATCACAATCAACTGGTGGTGCCCTATACCCTCGATGCCAATGATATGCGTTTTGCCACCCCTCAGGGCTTTAATGCCGGGGACCAGTTTTTCACCTATCTCAAAGACAGTTTCGATGCGCTCTATGCCGAGGGCGTAGCAGGACAGCCCAAGATGATGTCGATCGGGTTGCATTGCCGGTTGGCTGGCCGACCCGGCCGGGTGATGGCGATACGCCGGTTTCTGGAGTATGCGCGCAGCCATGAGGCCGTCTGGTTCGCCCGCCGACTTGATATCGCGCGACACTGGCAGGCCAATCACCCGCCGCAGCAGGGTGAAGAGCCCTCAGAGATGGAACTCGACACCTTCGTAAAGGCCTTTGGTGGGGTGTTTGAACACTCGCCATGGATCGCAGAAGCCGCCCACAAATTAGAGCTGGGACCCGCCCATGACAGCGCAGTTGGGCTGCACAATGCACTGTGCCGGGTGTTTCGCGCCGCCAATCTCTCAAGGCGGCTGACTGTGCTGCGGGCGCATCCCGACCTGTCGGGAAAGCTGGCAGCGGCCAAACGGCTGACCAAAGCCTCACAGGCCGAACAGGCCAGCGCCGGGCTTGACGCGCTAACCGATGACGAGCGGGCGGCTTTCGAACGTTTGAACACCGCCTATACCGCAAAACACGGATTTCCGTTTATAATCGCAGTGCGGGATCACAGCAAAGCGGCTATTCTCGCCGCGTTTGAACGTCGCCTCGAACAGGATCAAGATACAGAATGCGCCGAAGCCTGCCGTCAGGTCGAACGTATCGCCGAGTTACGCTTGCGGGATATGCTCCCGCAATGAGTTTCGAACTGCACAGCCAGTTGATTAGCGTCGCGGCATTTGCCCCTTTCGGAGATCTCATCTCAACTGAGGGCGCGCCCGATACGTTGATCAATCAGGGCTTATGTGGCCGTTTTCATGACCGCGCCAGACTGGATTTTGGCGACGGGCGGGCCGGGGTCAGCCTATTTGACGCGGAGCCGCGATCGCTGCCATACCAGATTGAAATGATCGAACGTCACCCACAGGGCAGCCAGTGCTTTATCCCAATGTCAGAGCATGGATTTTTGATCGTTGTTGCCGCAGATAACGCAGGGGTGCCGGGCGTGCCTTGTGCGTTTCGCACTCTGCCCGGTCAGGCCGTTAACTTTCATCGTGGCACGTGGCACGGTGTCCTGACCCCTTTGCAAGCGCCGGGCCTGTTTGCAGTTGTTGATCGAATTGGATCTGGGGAAAATCTTGAAGAATATCATTTCCCGACTCCTTACAGCATTTTATCTTAAGCGCCGTCAGCCCTGCCCCTGCAGATCGTCCAGATACTGCCGCACGCAGCTTTGCACATGCCGAAATCTGTCGCCGCCCAAATGCGTGCCACCGAACCAGCGGGTGACCACGATCATGTGATCGTGCAGCCCCTCGCGTTGCAGCATCCGTACAATCACCATGCCTGCGCCCGCCTCGCCATCGTCGTTTTTCAGCACCTGCCCGTCTGACAGAATCGCCGCCCATGTATTATGCGTCGCTTTGGCATAGCGCTTGTCGCGTTTGAGCGTCTTTAAACACGCCTTTGCCGCATCACGGCTGTCTATGGGCGCGCCGGACACCGCGTATTTTGAGCCGCGATCAGTCACGATAATACCAAGTTGCTGCATTACAGTTTTGATACCCTCACGCGGGCCTCGGCGTCGGTTTCCACCCGCTCAGAATAGCGGTCCACCAAATACTCAGAGCGGCCGCGCACCAACCACGTAAACTTGACCAGTTCCTCCATAACATCGACAATACGCCGGTACAAAGCCCCTTCAGGGAGGCGACCATCATCGCCAAATTCAAGAAATGCCTTCGGAATACTGGATTGATTCGGGATCGTCACCATGCGCATCCAGCGCCCCAGAATACGCATCTGATTGACCGCGTTAAAGCTTTGTGACCCACCACAGACCTGCATCAGTGCGAGCGTTTTACCCTGCGTCGGGCGCACCCCGCCTATATTCAGTGGCAACCAATCAATTTGCAATTTCATAATGCCCGACATCGCCCCATGTCTTTCGGGGCTGGACCAGACCATTCCCTCGCTCCAGATCGCGAGATCACGCAATTCCATCACCTTGGGATGTTGCTCCCCACCATCAATACCCGGCAACGGCAGGCCGGTGGGGTCAAACATCCGCACATCACAGCCCAGGGCACGCAAAATACGCGCGCCCTCTTCGGCTGATTTGCGCGAATAGCTTACCGAACGTAAAGAGCCGTAAAGCACCAGTATACGCGGCGGGTGATTGCTATCATCGGCCCCTTTAAGACTGTCAGTTGCAATCGGCTTCAAACAGTTTGGATTAATATTTGGCAGATTTTGCAGATCCATGACAGGCTCCTCAATAATATCATTCATACAATACAGATTTTCTGACTAGCATCATACATGATAGAATTTTGGCCGAAAAACAATCCAGGCATTCAACGTATGAGGAATACCACCCGAGCATGTTTGCATCAATTTGACTCACTTTGCGGCACAGATACATCAGCACGGCGCAGGATTTTACCAGCCGCTTGCATTTCATCAATGAAACCGCCATAGACCCGCGCCATGGCCAAACTGTATTTCCACTATTCAACGATGAACGCCGGCAAGTCGACGTTGTTGCTGCAGGCGTCGCATAATTACTATGAACGCGGCATGCAAACCTATCTGTTGGCGGCCACGTTTGACACAAGGGCTGGCAGCGGTCGAATCGGGTCGCGCATCGGTTTGTCCGCAGATGCCGATATGTTCACCCCGACCGAAGATCTGTTCGTCAAAATCAAACAGCGCCTCGACACAGGACCTTGTTCGTGTGTGTTTCTCGACGAGGCCCAGTTTCTATCCGCCGAGCAAGTCTGGCAACTGGCCCGGGCAGTCGATGATCTGGGCGTGCCGGTCATGTGTTACGGCCTGCGCGTCGATTTTCGTGGCAAGCTATTTCCCGGCTCGGCCGAATTGCTGGCTCTGGCCGATGAAATGCGCGAGGTCCGCACCATCTGTCATTGCGGAAAGAAAGCTACAATGGTGGTTCGTATGGACGCCGAGGGCCGCACGCTGACAGATGGCGCGCAGGTTCAGATCGGGGGCAATGAAACCTATACGTCTCTGTGTCGCAAGCACTGGCGCGAAGCCACAGGTGACGTCGGGGATTAATGCGTCCAGACCCCGCGCCGGCTGGTGGCAAAATTTTCGCCATACCCGCCGGGGCGTATATTTTGTTTGCGGCGTTTAGGATCGCTGACATCGACCCCGATACCATGTTCCTGCGCATAGGCCTCGGCAGCCTGTTTGCTGTCAAACGACATACGGACCTGAGACTGCATATCGCCTGATGATGTCCAACCCATCAACGGATCTACATCGCGGGCTTCTGCCGGTGCGAACTCGAGCACCCAGCATTTCGTCTGGGCCAAGCCCGACGACATTGCGGATCGAGCAGGTTGAAAAATACGGGCGCGCATGGCTGGTCTCCTTCAATATGGGATAATATTATGGATTTACGCGTTCGAGGCAAGGCTCGTGTGATATTGGGGTTAAATCGCCCAATGAATTACACAAACGAAACGAAAATGAGATTGTCACAAATGCTGCCTTTTGTCGCTTTGGGGTTGAAGCTCAGGCAAATCGCACCAATCTATGGCACCCAAAGAAGGGTATCCTGATGACTGCCTCTGTCCCCGTGACCAACACAGACGACTTGCGTGCACGCCTCAAACTTGAAGGCGGCAAAGCCTTTGTTTTGCAGACCGAATTTGAGCCTGCAGGCGACCAACCGACGGCGATTTCCGAACTGGTTCAAGGCGTTCAGGGGGGCGAACACAATCAGGTTTTGCTTGGGGCAACCGGCACAGGCAAAACTTTCACCATGGCCAAAGTCATCGAACAGACGCAGCGCCCAGCGCTGATACTTGCACCAAACAAAACCCTTGCGGCCCAATTGTATGGCGAGTTCAAAGGATTTTTTCCTGAAAATGCAGTGGAATATTTCGTCAGTTATTACGATTATTACCAACCAGAGGCCTATGTGGCCCGAAGTGATACCTTTATTGAAAAAGAAAGCCAGATCAACGAACAGATCGACCGTATGCGCCACGCGGCAACGCGGGCGCTGCTTGAACGCGATGATGTTATTATCGTGGCCTCGGTTTCGTGCATTTACGGCATTGGTTCGGTCGAGACCTATGGGGCGATGACCCAGGATTTGCAAGCAGGGCAGTCCTATGACCAACGCCAAATCATTGCAGATTTGGTCGCCCAGCAATACCGACGCAATGATCAGGCGTTTCAGCGTGGTGCTTTTCGGGTGCGCGGCGACGCCTTAGAGATTTTTCCAGCGCATCTTGACGATCGCGCGTGGCGCTTGTCGTTTTTTGGCGACGATCTGGAAAACATCACCGAATTTGACCCCCTGACCGGCGAAAAGACCCAAGTTTTGGATCAGGTGCGGGTCTATGCGAATTCGCATTATGTGACCCCAAAGCCCACGATAAATCAGGCCATTATCAACATCAAAAAGGAACTGCGCCAGCGTCTCGATCAGCTGGTGGGCGACGGCAAATTGCTTGAAGCCCAGCGCTTGGAACAGCGTACCAATTTTGATATCGAGATGCTTGAGGCAACCGGCGTGTGTAACGGAATTGAAAATTACTCACGCTATCTGACAGGGCGCGCACCGGGCGAGCCGCCGCCCACCCTATTTGAGTTCATCCCCGACCATGCGCTGGTCTTTGCAGATGAATCCCACGTCAGCGTGCCACAGATCGGCGGTATGTATAAGGGCGATTATCGGCGAAAGTTTACGCTCGCCGAACACGGTTTCCGACTGCCGTCCTGCATGGACAACCGACCGCTTAAATTTGAAGAATGGGACGCGATGCGCCCGCAGACTGTGTATGTATCGGCAACACCTGCGAGTTGGGAACTTGAGCAAACCGGTGGCATTTTCACCGAACAGGTAATCCGCCCCACCGGTCTTTTGGATCCAAAAATTGAAATCAGACCGGTCGAGATGCAGGTCGATGACCTGCTCGACGAAGTTCGCAAAGTGGCCCAAGACGGGTTTCGCACGCTGTGCACTACATTGACAAAGCGCATGGCTGAAGACCTAACTGAATATATGCACGAACAGGGCATTAGGGTGCGCTATATGCACTCGGAGATCGACACGATCGAGCGCATCGAAATTCTACGCGATCTGCGCCTCGGTGCGTTTGACGTGCTGATTGGCATCAATTTGCTACGCGAAGGCTTGGATATTCCCGAATGCGGGCTGGTGGCCATTTTAGATGCCGATAAGGAAGGTTTTCTGCGCTCAGAAACCTCGCTTGTGCAGACCATCGGCCGCGCTGCGCGCAACGCCGACGGACGCGTGATCATGTATGCCGACCGGATCACCGGATCGATGGAGCGTGCGATAGGCGAAACCCAAAGGCGTCGTGCAAAGCAAAATGCCTATAACATAAAACACGATATCACCCCGGCGACAGTTAAGAAAAATGTCGAAGATATTCTGGCCGGCTTGTATAAGGGCGACACAGATCAGTCGCGCGTGACAGCGACAATCGATGCGCCACTTTCAGGGTCGAACTTAAACGCCGTATTGGAAGGTTTGCGGACCGATATGCGCAAAGCGGCAGAAAATCTGGAGTTTGAAGAGGCCGCAAGGCTGCGCGATGAGGTTAAGCGATTGGAAGCCGTCGATCTGGCAGTGGCCGATGATCCGCTGGCACGACAATTTGTGATCGAGGCCGCAGGAGAGGCGGCAAAAGCATCTTCTGGACGCTCGACCGCCGGACGCCCGGGTCAACGGGGTGGGAACGTGCGAAGAAAGCGGCGCTAAAGCTCTCAGACACAAAAAAGACCGGCGAGAAATACGCCGGCCTTATGACTGGTTACATACCCCAATTGCCGGGCTGGACACTGGAACAGCGCCACCAATACGCGGTTATTGGTCGAGAGTTAGCTCTATAAGAGCTGATCATTAGCTAGGCCTGAAAAGTAACAAATTCATAAAAAAGTCCATTATAAGTTAGATGAAGGCTAGAAACCTTTAAAAAGCCATAGCCAACACAAGTCTGCCAAATAAATCTCTTTGCGGGAATATCAGTACAAGGTCGCTGCGCCTGAAACGGTGTCTAAGTGAATTTCCGGAAAAATTTGGTATCGTCAAACATCGCTTCCAACTCCTGCATTCGGCTGCGGGTTTCAGGCCAGGTGGCCTGTTGGACCTGTGCAATAATCGTCTCGAGCAACAACAATGTGGTCACCGATGAGTCCCAAGCCGAGGGCACGGTAATTTTTGAGGACAAGACGCGTTTGGTATATTTGCTGACGGGCGAAACCCACTGGTCTGTGACCAGAATAATCTCGGCTCCCTTGGCCGCCGCCAGTTCTGCCAATTTCAGCGTGCTGTTTTCATAGCGCCGAACATCAAAGATCACCACAACATCGCCACGTTCGATATTCAGCAAATAATGTGGCCACGCGTTAGATATTGCTTGGATATGGGTAATGCCGGGACGGATAACCTGCATATGCAAAAAGAAATAATCTGCCATCGCACGGGTGATACGCCCGCCAACCACGTAGATCGCACGTTCTTTATCGGCCAAGAGCGTACAACACTGATCAAAAGTTTCGGTGTTTATCTGCCCGATAGAGGTTTTAATGTTGGACATCACAGCCTCAGTAAACTGATTGAGGATATGACTATCGGGTACAGCCTCTGCCCATGTATCATGTTTGGCGATCGGGCCAGAAATTGTCGCCTCCAACTCGCTGCGCAACTGTGCCTGAAATTCGGGAAACCCCTTAAAGCCGATCTTTTGGACCAACCGCGCCACGGTGGGGGTCGAGACCTGTGCCCTTTCCGCAAGACTGGTAATCGAGCCCAACCCAGAGACGGGATAGTTCTCGGTTATGACAGCCACAAGCTGGCGCTCTGCACGGGTTAAACTGTCAAAGCGATCCTGAAGACGTTCCGAAATAGATGTAAGCATCGCAGCACACTCTGTTTTTTGTAACAATATCCTCAAACTAAAAATATTTGAAGAGTTTGTTCCAAATGCGAATTGACAGACCGTCACTATCTGAAGAGAATTTGACAAATTTCATCAGAGAATCATCATGCCTGCCGTCGCCGACACCACTGGAACCCAGACAGAGCCCCCTGTTGCCACTGTCGTAAATCGTTCTGGGCAATCAAAAATTGTCTTGATCTGCGAGCATGCCAGCAAACATATACCCGGCGTTTTTGGGGATCTGGGCCTCACCGAGGCGGCAAAGACATCGCATGCTGCGTGGGATATCGGAGCACAAGAGCTGGCCGAACAGATGAGCGTGACGCTCGATGCCATGCTTGTTCTCAACACCGTTTCGCGCTTGGTCTATGATTGCAACCGGGCCCCTGCCGCCCCCGATGCCATGCCGTCACAAAGTGAACAGATCGTTGTGCCCGGCAACAGGGGTTTGTCACAGAAACAAAAATTACACCGTATCAAAACCGTCTACGAGCCCTTTCACGCATCTGTTCAATCGGTGCTGGAAAGCGCCGGGCCCGATGCGATTTTGGTCACCGTTCATAGTTTTACCGGCGTTTACAACGGGCAGCAACGCGCCACCGAAATTGGCCTGATCCATCATAACGATGATCGTCTTGCAAAAAAAATGATCGACTTATCCGTGCAGTTCACACACCATCCCTTTGCGCTAAACCAACCCTATTCACAACGCGACGGTGTCACCCATATGCTTGAACGACACGGCACGCAAAATGCGATACCGAACGTGATGATCGAAGTCCGAAACGATCTGATCAAAACCGCCGACGGACAACGCGATATGGCAATCATGCTGGCGAAGGTTCTGAACCTAAGCCTGCAAGACCTAGAGCCAACATCCCCAAGAGATGCACCATGATCCAAATATGCCGCATCTTCATTCGCCGCGTAGACGCGCTTAACCGGCGGTTGGGCCGGGTCATCATGTATGGCATTTTTGCCCTGATGGCAGTATTGCTGTGGTCATCGGTAAGCAAAACCTTTTTTCTGCCGTCATTGTGGACGCTGGAAATGGCGCAGTTCATCATGGTGGCCTATTACATTCTGGGCGGACCCTATTCAATTCAATTGGGCTCAAACGTGCGGATGGACTTGTTCTATGGTGGCTGGTCGCAGCGCAAGAAAGCGTGGTTTGATCTGATCACGGTGTTGTTTCTGATTTTCTATCTTGGGGTGCTGATCTATGGCGCTATCGCCTCGACGGCGTATTCGCTGGGATACTACGGATCAGCGCCATTTTCATTTTTTGCTGGCGTGCTCGGCGGGGCGGAAGAGATCGGTCGCATGGAGCGCTCGTCCTCGGCATGGCGCCCCTATCTGTGGCCAATCAAGTCGGTGATGATCATCGGTATGTTCCTAATGCTGTTACAATGTGTCTCTGAGTTGTTGAAAGATGTGCTGCGGCTAAAGGGTGAGACGGTCTGATGTCGTATGAAATAATCGCCACCCTGATGTTTTCGACGATGATGCTGATGCTGATGACCGGCCAGAGGGTGTTTGGCGCCATCGGCTTTGTCGCGGTGATCGCAGCACTATTGCTCTGGGGTGACCGGGGCGGCTATGATCTGGGGTTTTCAGCCGCGATGAAACTGATGAAATGGTATCCGCTGCTGACCCTGCCGATGTTTATATTCATGGGATATGTGCTGTCGGAAAGTAAGATTGCCGACGATCTTTACCGGATGTTTCACGTCTGGATGGGCGGCCTGCGCGGCGGTCTGGCAATCGGGACTATTGGTTTGATGGTTCTTATTTCAGCAATGAACGGCCTCAGTGTGGCAGGCATGGCAATCGGGGCCACTATCGCGCTGCCCGAATTGTTAAAGCGCGGCTATGACAAGCGAATGGTCACAGGTGTTATTCAAGCCGGATCTTCGCTTGGTATTCTTGTGCCACCTTCAGTAGTGCTGGTACTCTACGCGATGATCGCCCGCCAACCGGTGGGGCAATTGTGGCTCGCTGGGGTTGTTCCAGGCCTGATGATGGCAGCAATGTTTATCGCCTATATCGCCATCCGGTGCCGGATGAACCCGGCCTTGGGGCCCGTCCTTGACCATAGCGAACGCACCCTGCCCCGCGCTGAAAAGCTACGTTTGTTACAGGCCGGTCTGCTACCAGTTGGGATCTTCGCGGTGATGATGGTACCCTTCGTCAACGGCTGGACCTCACTGGTGGAAAGCTCGGCCATCGGCGCGCTGGCTGCGTTTTCAGCGGCAATATTAAAGGGCCGCATGACCCGCAAGGTCTTCGAAAACTCAGTGCGCAACACGCTTGGCATTACCTGCATGTTTATGTGGATTATCCTTGCAGCACTGGCATTTGGTGCGGTGTTCGACGGGTTGGGTGCGGTCAAAGCCATTGAAGCGTTGTTTACCGAAAGGCTAAACCTCAGCCCGTGGATGATCCTGATCCTGATGCAACTGAGTTTCATTCTGATGGGCACGTTTCTGGATGATACCGCGATGCTGGTAATCGTGGCCCCGCTCTATGTACCACTGGTAGGCGCGCTTGGGTTTGATTTGATTTGGTACGGCATCTTGTATACTATCACCACACAGATCGCCTATATGACGCCGCCGTTTGGCTATAACCTGTTCTTGATGCGCGCAATGGCCCCACCTGAAATTTCATTGCGCGACATATACGCCTCTATCACCCCATTTGTTCTGGTGATGGTGCTGGCCTTGACCTTGGTCATGGTGTTCCCGGGCCTTGCCACATGGCTGCCCGATTACGTGTATCAAAAACCCTAGAAGAACCGTGAAAAAGCGGTCGATTTATAACCTTAAAAGGAGAGTGAAATGACAACACGACGCAAGTTTATTCAGGGGGCCGCAGTGGTTCCAGCAGCAGCGTTGGCCACGCCCGCTCTGGCTCAAAGCACAATCAAATGGCGCATGCAAACCTATGCTGGCGCGGCACTGGCCGACCATGTGATCGTTCCTGCCGTTGAAATGTTCAACAAAATCGCTGGTGATCGCATGCAGATCGAATTGTTTTTTGCTGATCAACTGGTGCCAACAGGCGAGCTTTTTCAAGCCATGCAACGCGGTACAATCGACGCGGTGCAATCGGATGACGACAGCATGGCCTCGCCAACCGACGTCACCGTGTTCGGCGGGTATTTCCCGTTTGCCTCGCGCTATTCCCTCGATGTGCCAGTCCTGTTCAATCAATATGGACTAAACGAGATTTGGGATGAGGAATATTCCAAGGTTGGCGTCAAACACATCAGCGCCGGGGCTTGGGATCCCTGCCATTTCGCTACCAAAGATCCGATCCGCAGTCTAGAAGACCTTAAAGGCAAGCGCGTCTTCACCTTCCCGACCGCTGGCCGCTTCCTCAGCCAGTTTGGTGTTGTGCCAGTGAACCTACCTTGGGAAGACATTGAAGTCGCCGTACAAACCGGCGAGTTGGATGGCATCGCATGGTCGGGCATTACCGAAGATTACACCGTGGGTTGGGCAGATGTAACCAACTATTTCCTGACCAACAACATCTCAGGCGCATGGGCGGGATCTTTCTTTGCCAACATGGAGCGGTGGAACGAGCTGCCAGAAGACCTTCAGACGCTGTTCCGCGTTTGCTGTGACCAGTCTCATTACTATCGTCAGTGGTGGTATTGGGGTGGCGAGGCCAACCTGCGGGTCAACGGCCCAAAAATGGAGCTGACCACCATCCCGGATGAGGAATGGGCAACGGTTGAATCCGCAGCGCTCGATTTCTGGGAAGAGATTGCCGCTGAATCCGAGACCAAGCGCCGCGTTGTGGATATCTTCAAGAAATACAATGCCGATATGGTAAAGGCCGGACGCCCTTACCGCTATGGCTAAAACAAAAAGGGGGCGGTGCACAACCGCCCCCACACCCCATAAAAAAAGGCAATAGACATGTCCGGCAATTTACGCTTTGAAGACCTCAAAACTAAGGTCGCTGATGGATCGATTGATACGGTGCTGGCCTGTTTGGTGGATATGCAAGGCCGCCTGAT
>ERZ802819.58-NODE-58-length-64408-cov-65.1794_pt1 | contig 64408 bp, 61 predicted proteins | sample MGYA00345647_ERZ802819 | MGnify/ENA primary metagenome ERZ802819 (study PRJEB30503, sample SAMEA104212355) | marine metagenome | biome: Westerlies Biome; feature: [SRF] surface water layer (ENVO:00010504) within the epipelagic zone...; material: water (ENVO:00002006)...
GAAGACTGATCGGGTTGACCCTCTTGATCCACTGGGGGGTTAGCTGGGGTTTCAGGAGGAACGGATCCGCGATTAAACCAGTCGTAGACCATGATTTCAGGACAACACCAGTGAAGGGGCGTTCTGCAGACGACGCAGCACACCATTAATCATCTTTCGTCCCTGCTCGTCACTGAAGCGATGGGCTAATTCAACAGCTTCGTTGCAAGCCACCGCCGCAGGGGTATTGAGTTCGGAAAGATCAATCACGGCCAGGCGCAAAATATCGCGATCAATGCGTGGTAATCGGGTGAGGCGCCAGCCCTCCATCACACCATCGAGCAACTGATCAATCGCTTTGCGCTTCTTTAGAACGAACGTCACGCGCTGCATGGCCTCGCGACGCACCTGATCTTGATTGGATAAGGCCAGTAAGCGGGGCAACTCAAGACTGGCTGAAAGACCATTTAGAACCTGTTCGGCCCCAGTGAGAGACGACTGCAACGACTCACGAACCGAAGCTTGATCGGAGGAAGAACCATCCTTCAATTCACTGTCAAGCAAGTGTTGCTGAGCTTTTTCCAGATCTCCAGCACAACAGTCCAGGACTTCTGTCCAGTGCTGCATCAAGCTATCAAGGGCTTTTTGGAGCAAGCTGTCCAGGGAGAGATCGGGGGGATCATCCACCCGCTCAGGGCATTGACCGAGCACCAGTAGCGCTAGTTCACGGGACAGAGATCGGGACTGCATGGACATACGGCCGAGTCGAGTTCAGGCTCCAGTGGTGGACGACGACGGTGAACCAGAACCTCTCAGCTGAGAGATCAGGCTGGAAAAACTTCGATTCACAGGGGCTTCACGCTCATCAGGATTCACAATGCCAGCGGAAATGATCGTTCGGAACGCATCTTCAACTGAAATGTCCAGATCTTTGACAGATGTTTCGGGAACCAGGGTGTACCAGCCTGTTGTGGGGTTTGGTGCTGTGGGGATAAACACACTGAGAAGAGGCTCAGTGAGCTCAGCTTGGAGGGAAGGACCCACCACACCGGTCACAAAACCCACGCTGTAGAGACCCTCACGGGGGTATTCCACTAACACCACACGCCGAAACCGCTGAGAGTTGTCTCTCAAAAATGTGGCGAGCAGCTGTTTCAAGGTTTTATAAACCGAGCCAGCAAGAGGAATGCGTTGCAGGGTTTCTTCGCCAAACTCAAGCAACCAGCGACCGACGATGTTCCTCGCCATCAGGCCGATGAGCAAAATTGCGAAGAGCGGCACCGTTAACCCAAGCGCCAGGTTGATCAAATCCTGGAGAAGAGGATTGAGGGTGATAAACGGGTTGAATTGCTTGGGAATCGACGTGAGAAAAGCCAGCACGAACCGACTGACCGTTGTGGCTAACCAAATCGTGGTTGCGAGTGGAATGACCACCAACAAACCAGCGATTAAATCGTTTTTCAGATCTTGCTGAAGCCTGGCGCTAAGCGGCAGGTCAGGTCTTGGATTGGACTGCACCAAGGAACGCCTGTGGCCTAAGGCTGACGTGATCTCACCAACCTAACCAGCAGATCGTTAGATCACGGCCGCCAGAGCCAAGAGCACGAAAGCAACGGCAAGAATCACCGCACTCAATGTGCCGCCGAAGCGACGCTGATTGACAGCAAGGTTGCGCTGACGTTCCCCCTGCTTGATCTGCTGTTCCATCTGCGCCAGCTGCTTATCGATGAAAGCCTGAGCAGCTTTGACCTTGTCATCCTCACTGGCGTCAGCAGGCAACTGTCCTGCCTGGGAAAGCTGATTGCCCAGCATCTTCACGTTCTCGGGATTAGCCGATTGCTGGCGAGCCATCTCCAACTGACCCTTTTGCTGCTCAAGCGTTTGATCCGATTCACCCGAGAGGTTCTGATTGCCTGAGATCGAGACAGGAACGACCACGATCATCAAAATCGCCAACAACGCAGAGATCACGCAAACCAGCCAACGAATCGGAGGTCTTGCCGTCTCCGGTTGGTCAAGGCGCGAGCCCAGAAGCATGAGCAAAAGACCGATCAGCCCCATGGGGGCTTGATTCACTAAACGCTCAATCAACAGTTGCTTAAAGATGCCATCAGCCCAATCGGCGGCACTTAGCAGCACAGCCATCTGCAATGCCAGCAGCACAACCAGGGTGATGCCCAACCACCTCAGAACAAACGACAGTCGTAAGGATTGAGAACCCGATGGGGATGCGGACACGTATGGATACTTAAAGGTAATTAATTTTACGGCCCGTTTCCGTGACGTCCTCCGCTGGACAACCCCAACTCAGTGCGGCTCTCAAGGAACGTGCCCGCCTGGAAGGATTCGATCCTGTTGGGATCGCATGTTTACCGGGAAGTTCAAGACTGCAGATGCGGACAGCAGCTTTACAGCGGTGGCTTGACGCTGGTTTTCAAGCCGAAATGGGCTGGATGGCAGCTCCGCGAAGACTTGACGCGAGAACACTTCTCGATGGAGCTCGAAGCTTGCTTGCCGTTGGGCTGAATTACTACGTCTCCGAATCGCGCCAACCCAACAGCCTTGCCATCGCTCGCTACGCATGGGGGCGTGACTACCACCGCGTCGTCAACCAAAGGCTGCGCCGCGTTGGCCGCTGGCTTGAAACACAAAGGCCCGAATCGCGCTGGCGGGTTTGCGTGGATGCCGAACCCCTACTGGATAAGGCATGGGCGGAAGAGGCCGGTCTGGGATGGATTGGCAAACACAGCAACGTGATTCATCGGCAGCGAGGGTCGTGGATGGTGATCGGCCACCTGATCAGCACAGAAGATTTAGTGGCGGATCAGCCAGCTCAACCTCGTTGCGGCAGCTGCAGAGCGTGCATGGACGCCTGCCCTACAGACGCCATACGGGAGCCGTTCGTCGTTGATTCACGGCGATGCATCGCCTATCACACGATTGAAAACCGAGATGAGCAGCTCCCAGAACGGATTAAGGCTGGGATGGGTCCATGGGTCGCTGGCTGTGATATTTGCCAAGACGTCTGTCCGTTTAATCACACGGAGCTCCCATCGAGTCAAGATCCCGAGGTCCAGCCCCGTCCCTGGGTTTTGGATCTAAGCGCTGCGCAGGTTGAACAGTGGAGTCCAGCAACCTGGGATCAAAAGTTGCGCGGATCCGCACTCAGACGCATCAAACCTTGGATGTGGAGACGCAATGCCGCCTCAGCAAAGTCAGTAGATCCACCTACTGTGTCTTCATCTGAGACCTGTTGATGGGCTTCCATCGGCGTTCAAGCCAATCCTTCAATCAAGCTTGGGTGTTAGCCGCACTGATGAGCGCGATTGGTCTGTGCAGCGCTGAACCCGCCAAAGCCTTCATCCCCTATGTGTTCACGCCCAGCACACAAGAATTAGAAGGTGCGGGGATCGGCATCGGTCGCACGGCAGCGCAATTAATAAGTCTTGGACAACCCAAAGAAGCCGCCCGCTTAGCCGCTCTAGCTGTGCGTCTACAACCCAACGATGAGAGGCTCTGGTCTGTACTGGCTGAAGCGCAACTACGGAGCGAACAAATCGATGAGGCAGCTGAATCCCTAGCCCGCGCAAAATCACTCAACCCAAATAATGCAGGACTTTGGTTCGCAGAAGCATCCTTAGCACTGCGTGCCAACCGTCCGGATGACGCCATCCCACTGTTGGATCGCGGTCTCAGTCTGGATCCCAAAAACGCAACCGCCTACTTCGATCTTGGCAACGCCAGGGTGATGCAATCCGATCAAAAACGAGCCCTCAAGGCTTTTGAGCGCGCAACAGCGATTAAGCCCAGTTTTTGGGAAGCCTTAAACAACCAAAGCCTGGTGTTGTTTGAAATGGGAAACACCAAGGAAGCCATTCGACGCTGGCGTTCCGTCTTAGCGATCAATGCCAACCCAGAGCCGATGCTGGCCTTAGCTGCGGCGTTGAACAACGTGAATCCTGGAGATCAGGAATCATTGAAGCTCGCTCAACAAGCCCTTGCCGAATCTCCGAATTACGTTCTGCCTGGCCACCAAAAAAAACAATTATGGGGAGTGAAATTACGGCTAGCTACAGCTGAACTTTTCAACAATCCCAGCCTTCAAAACGCCGTGGAACGTGCCGAGGCGAATGCAGATCCAAAAAGCGCTAGTTAACCAAAACTCTGGTCAAGCAGGAGAAGATCTGTAGGCTGACACTCGACTGCCCTCTTATTTCCCTGCAGGATGGCCGAGGAGCGCGTTCAATCGATCGCCCTGCATCAGGAGATGCAGCGCTCCTACCTCGAATACGCGATGAGCGTGATCGTGGGCCGAGCGCTCCCTGATGTGCGTGATGGACTGAAACCCGTCCAACGCCGAATTCTGTTTGCGATGCATGAACTGGGGCTCACCCCAGATCGCCCCTATCGGAAATGTGCCCGCGTCGTCGGCGACGTGCTTGGTAAATACCACCCCCATGGTGATCAAGCGGTTTATGACGCCCTAGTGCGGCTGGTCCAAACCTTTTCTAGCCGTCACCCTTTACTCGATGGTCACGGCAACTTTGGCTCGGTGGATGACGATCCTCCTGCGGCCATGCGTTACACCGAGACGCGGCTAGCGCGAATCTCCCACGAAGGGTTGCTCGATGAAATTGGCGACGACACCGTCGATTTCGCCTCCAACTTTGATGGGTCCCAACAGGAACCCACGGTTCTTCCCGCCCAGCTTCCCTTTTTACTGCTGAATGGCTGCTCGGGCATCGCTGTTGGCATGGCCACCAGCATCCCTCCCCACAACCTCGGCGAGGTGGTGGACGGTTTAATTGCTCTCGTTCAAAACCCCGATCTAAGCGAAGAAGAAGTCCTAAAGCTGATCCCTGGGCCCGATTTCCCTACGGGTGGAGAAGTGCTTCTTGGAAGCGGCGTGCGCGAAACATATTTAAGAGGCCGAGGCAGCATTCCCATGCGTGGCGTGGCCCATGTTGAGGAGGTGCATCCCGGCAAAGGAAAGCATCGGCGGAACGCTGTGATCGTGACCGAGCTCCCTTACCAGCTGAGCAAGGCCGGCTGGATTGAAAAACTGGCTGAGTACGTCAACGACGGAAAGATTGGTGGCATTGCCGATATCCGTGATGAAAGCGACCGCGAAGGAATGCGCGTGGTGGTGGAACTCCGCCGTGATGCCGATCCAGAAACAGTGCTCACTGACTTGCAACGGCGCACGTCACTGCAAAGCAACTTCGGCGCGATCCTGCTGGCCCTGGTCGATGGCAGACCGCAGCAACTAACGCTGCGGCAGCTGCTCCAAACCTTCCTGGATTACAGAGAGCTCACGATCATTCGGCGTACTAACCATGCGCTGCGCAAAACGGAAGATCGGCTTGAAGTGGTGGAGGGCCTAACCACAGCCCTCGCATCGCTGCAACAGGTGATTGCGATGATCCAGGAAGCAAGAGATGCGGCCAAGGCACGAGCCAGCTTGATGGTGCATTTCGATCTGAGCGAACGGCAGGCTGATGCTGTGCTGGCCATGCCATTGCGCAGGCTCACAGGCTTGGAACAGGAAAGCCTGCGTAAGGAGGCAGACGATCTTCGCAAAGAGAGACAACGACTCACCCTGCTGCTGGAAAACCGCGATCAATTGCTTGATGCCCTGATCCAGGAACTGCGCCAACTGAAAAAACGCTTTGCAACGCCAAGACGCACCCGGCTGGTAGAGGGCGGTGACCACCTGCTTGCCGAGCGGGCCGCCAGTCAAAGACCCAATGCCGAATTACAGAGGCGCCAGGCCCTGGATGCCCTCCCTAGCGATTCAAGACTGCTGATTCAAGACGATGGTCAGGTGAAAATCGTCAGTCCTCAGCTGCTGGGACGACTGCATCTCAACGATCCTGTTCCGATGGGAGATGAACCATCTCCGGCCCTGATCAGCCTGCCAATCCAGCCGCCGCCGCGACTGTTGGCTGTGACCGTAAATGGTCGTGTCGCGCTTGTGCGCTGGGAATTTGCAGGGCAACAACAAGGAACCCTGGAGCGATTCCTACCCACAGCCCTTGAAGGCGATGAGGTGGTGTCCCTCTTGCCTTTGCCCAATCCAGAGGATCGCAACGCCAATGAAACCAAATCCCTGGGCCTGTTGACCAGTGATGGCCGGTTCAAACGGCTCCCTCTCAAGGACATCCAGGAATTGTCGGGGCGAGCTGCCACCGTTTTAAAACTGAAGGAAGGCGTGAGCCTGAAAGCGGCCTTGATCTGTCAAGACGGGGCTGATGTAGCCGTCATCAGCGACATCGGCAGGATTCTTCGTCTGCAAGTAAGGGAGACCAATCTGCCGTTGATGGGCAAGTTGGCCCAAGGACCGATCACCATGCGTTTGCTCCCTGGCGAACAGCTGGTCACCGCAATCGCCGGGCACGCTGAACGACCTACAACCATCCTGCTGGCGAGCCAAACAGGACATCTGCACTGGTTTGAACTCACGACCATCCGGCTCTGCAAACGGGGCGATCTCGGTGAAATCGGCTGGGAACTGAATTCAGAATCGACCAGTGGAACGGATCGAATTGCAGCAGCTTGCCTCGCCGATTCCCTGATTGGTGTGGTGACGTCAAACGGTCGCCACGGACGACTGAAAGTGCACGAGGAGAATCAGCTCACGCTCAAAGACAACGAATCAATCCTGCGGTTGGTGCCCCTAATCAGCTGATCAGAGATGCGTTGCTGCCACCCCTGCTGGTTCAAGCATTAATTTGCTCGCTTTGATCGAGGCATCCATCGGAACCGGGTAGTTCCCATCGAAGCAAGCCGTACAGAAATGTTCCGACTGAGCATGCGCAGCTTCCACCATTCCCTCCTTGCTGAGATAGGCCAGTGAATCCACCTTGAGATGCTCCTCAATCTCTTTAAGCGTGAGTCGAGCAGCGATCAACTGATCCTGCGTATCGGTATCGATGCCGTAAAAACAGGGATGGGTCACCGGGGGGGAACTAATGCGCATGTGCACCTCAATGGCACCTGCATCACGAAGAGCCTGAACCAATTTTTTACTGGTCGTTCCACGAACAATCGAGTCATCAATCACCAGAACACGTTTGCCGTTTAAAACATCCGGAAGTGGATTGAGCTTCACGCGAATCCCGGCCTCACGCATCGCCTGGGTCGGCTGGATGAAGGTTCGGCCGACGTAGCGGTTTTTAATCAATCCATCGGCATAGGGAATGCCACTGCTCTGGGAATAACCGATCGCAGCTGGAATTCCGGAATCAGGGACACCAATCACGAGATCCGCCTCAACAGCCGATTCACGGGCCAGGATCTGGCCGATGCGCTGTCGATAGCTGTAGAGCGATTCACCGAAGAAACGACTATCCGGACGAGCGAAATAGATCATTTCAAACACGCACATCCGAGTGGTGGGTTCAATCCAGCGATGACGTTCTGGTGTGGGATCCCCACAACGAAACACCACTAATTCGCCAGGTTCAACATCGGCAACGAACGGAGAACCAATGATGTCGAGACCACAGGTTTCACTACTGAGAACCCAGTGCCCAAGGTCGTGATCACCGAGGTAGCCATACACCAGCGGTCGAATCCCATAACCATCACGCAAGCCATACAGGGCATCTGACGTTCCAATCACCAAGCTGAAAGCCCCTTGGCACTGGGATGCGGCCGCCTTAATCCCTTCTGTCCAATCCAAGCCCCCATCCACAGCTTGTTGAACCGCGTAAGCGATCAACTCCGAATCCGTGGTGGACGTGAACTCCACTTCACCGTCATCCACCTGAGCTCGCAGCTCTGCTGCATTCACAAGATTGCCGTTATGTGCCAGCGCAAAAGGGCCGAGACGGGTCATCAGGACCACGGGCTGGGCATTGCAAACCTTGCTACTCCCGGTGGTGGAATAACGGTTATGGCCAACGGCTAAACCACCAGGCATGCGCTCGAGCACCTCCTGATCAAACACCTGGCTGACCAAGCCCATGTCCTTATGGAGCTTGACCTTTCCCTCATTGAAAACAGCAATGCCAGCGGATTCCTGACCCCGATGCTGTAGGGCGTAAAGACCGAAATAAACCAGGTTCGCCACCGGCTGCTCTAAGGCCTGAACAGCGAAAACACCGCAGGCTTCTTCCATGCGATCGGGACGCTCTATCTCGAGCTGATGCACCGGTCGCCTCGACTTCGGATGGGTCTCCAGATTCTGCATCAAACCGCTCCAAGGCGACGGGGAACTGCTTGTTCGTATTGCTCTCGAAGCGTCTCAACGGAAAGATCAATCACTGGATATTTCCCAACCGCTAACCGGAAACAACCATGGTCGGCAACAGTTCCAATCTCGGTCACAGGAACACTTTGATGCTCTTGCGAGGCCACTAAGGCTTGCCAAGCATGGCGCTGTTCTGCACGAACCGAAACAACGATGCGTGCACCACCCTCGGCAAACAAAACACGATCCAAGCGAGCAGACCCATGCGGCAGGTTGAGATCTACGCCAAGGCCAGAGGCCAGGGCACTTTCCGCAAGCGCTACGGCCAAACCACCATCACTGCTGTCATGGGCTGACGCCAACACGCCCTGGGAAAACGCCTGACGGACCAAGGCTTGAACTTGACCCTCCAACTCCAGATCCACGCTCGGGGGCCTGCCAGTCAGCAACCCATGAACAACGCCCTGATAGCTGCTGCCCGCCAAACCAAGGCCTTCATTTCCCTCCTCATCTGTGGAGACACCAAGCAACACAACAAGATCACCAGGTTGACGCCAAGCCAAACCTCCGGAGCGATCGAGATCTTCCACCAGTCCCACCATGCCCACGACAGGCGTGGGATGAATGGGCTGAAGGCTTCCATCATCTGCCCTGGTTTCGTTGTACAGAGAGACGTTGCCACCGGTCACAGGGGTGCCCAAGACGCGACAGGCATGGGATAGGCCGCGGCATGCCATCGCCAATTGCCAATACCCCTTAGGGGTTTCTGGAGATGGGAAGTTCAGGTTGTCGGTCACAGCGATCGGCTGGGCTCCAACACAGCTGAGATTGCGGGCTGCCTCAGCCACCGCTGCGATCGCTCCCCGCTCTGGGTCAAGCGCCACCCAGCGATTGGGACAATCCAAGGTGGCCGCAACGCCGCGCTGAGACGTTTTCAGCGACGCTTCACCCTGTTGAGGACGAAGGCGAACCACCGCAGCATCAGCGCCACCGGCTCGAATCACCGTGTTGGCCAAGACCTGCTGATCGTATTGGCGATAGATCCAGCGCTTGCTGGCAATCGTGGGGTCATCAAGCAAACGCAACAGATCCGCATTCCAATCGCGATCGCTGGCGGGACTAGGAAGATCTGCTTCACGCCAGGTCCAGTGCGTCTGGATGTCGTCTGGTGGCTCAGAGAGAAGCTCGTGCTGATTGATCGGGGTGTCTTCTGCCAAGGCACGGGCCGGTACTTCTGCCGCTACCGCACCGTGTTGCAACACCCTCACCACTCGCTCCTCCAAAACCCGACCAACGACCGCCGCCTGAAGTCCCCAACGCCGGAAACGCTGCATCAGTTGCTCCTCCCGACCCGAACGCACAACAAACAACATGCGCTCTTGAGATTCCGAAAGCAGGAATTCGTAGGCGGTCATGCCGTGTTCTCTTGCGGGCACCAGATCGAGGTCCAACTCAACCCCCACATCTCCCTTGGCAGCCATCTCCGAACAACTACAGGTGAGACCTGCAGCACCCATATCCTGCGCGGCAACCACATCCCCGCTCTGAAAGGCTTCCAGGCAAGCCTCAATCAAGCCCTTCTCAAGAAAGGGATCTCCAACCTGCACCGCAGGGCGATCATCCAGTGAATCCGCACTGAGCTCAGCGCTCGCAAAACTGGCGCCTCCCATGCCATCCCTGCCCGTGGTGCTCCCCACATACACCACAGGATTGCCCACACCAGCGGCTCCGGAGCGGACGATGTCATCCGTTTCCATTAGGCCCAAGGCCATGGCGTTCACCAAAGGGTTGCCCTGATACGACGGATCGAAGGCCACCTCTCCGCCCACGGTAGGCACGCCAACGCAATTGCCGTAATGGGCAATGCCAGCCACAACCCCTTCCACTAATCCACGGGTGGCTGGTTCGTCGAGTGGTCCAAAACGCAAGGCATTCAGCAACGCAATCGGCCTGGCACCCATCGTGAAAATGTCACGCAGGATGCCACCAACCCCGGTGGCAGCGCCTTGAAAAGGCTCAACAGCTGAAGGGTGGTTATGGCTTTCAACTTTGAACGCCAAACGGTGACCTTCACCCAGATCCACCACGCCGGCGTTCTCTCCAGGACCCACAAGAATGCGTGGGCCTTCCGTTGGGAAACCACTCAACAGGGGTCTGGAATTGCGGTAACAGCAATGCTCCGACCACATCACACCAAACATGCCCAACTCAGCGCGGTTGGGATCCCGTCCCAGACGACGCTGTATTTCGCTGTAATCCGTTTCGGAGAGCCCTTCCTGGCGCAGAGCTGCCCCAAGATCAAATGCCGCAACCGCTTGAGAGGACTGGGTCACAACCGATGACTCATCTGTACCCAGTGTTGCCGACGATCAGACCCAAGGATCTTCCTCGTGATCGTGCCAATCATTTCGATCCGACGGATCCTTTCGATCGGAACGGCCACGCTCAACCCGGGGATCATCGGGCCAATCGGCATCGTCCCAGTTCTCTAGTGGGTCCAGAGCAGGAGATGCTGCTGTGGGATAGGAAGACGCAACGTCAGAGGCCCCAGGATGCTCGTCCCAAGGCGGTTCTTCTAACCATCCCTCCAGGCGCTCACCAGCGCGATCTCCAAACTGCTGAAGCTGTTCCCTCCACTGCCTTGAGCGCTGAAGAAAATCCTGACGAACACTGGCCCTAGCTAGAGGTAAATCATCGAGTTCATGGATAGCCGTTGACACCAAGCCGGGCTGTTGGTCCACGATTCGATCTGGCAACAAGCGCCAACGACTGCTTCCAGGCAGGCGAGGATCACTCCGTGCCACGAGGTAATGACTGATCTGCCCGCTCGCTGGCAAGAAAGCCAAATCGGCAATGATGCCGACCCTCTCTCCATCAGCGTTGAGAAGATCGGCATCCATAAGGGTTGGCAACCGATCCAAGGTGATCTGATCGGCTTCTGCTGGAGCTCCCTTCACAAAGACCTGTTGATCGTCGAATCCACGACATTGATCAAGACGCCAAACATCTCGGCTTGTACGCAACGCAGACGGGCGACTCACCCAGCCGAGCAGACGATGCACAGGTGGGTGCATCCACGCCATGATCCCTGGCCCATGATCAAGGCCCTGATCACAGCGCACCCGGTGGTGCAACAGATCGCTCAAGAGGAGCTGGTCCGGAACAGTCAAGGCGTCGTGAACGGTTTCAAGAACGGATCTGAACAGGCATCACCAGGTAGGTGAGGCCTGGATCATCATTAGAGGGTGTGAGGATTGCCGGCGTCGTTGGGGCGTTGCAAGACAACCTGACGCGATCACAATCCATCGCTTTGAGGCCATCCAGCACGTATCGCACGTTGAAGGCAATTTGCACGGCATCGCCGTTGATCTCGGCCGGTAAAGACTCAGAGCCACTACCGACGTCTTGGGCATCAGCACTGATCTGAACCAACCCCGTGGCTGGCTCAGTAGCGATCCGGACCACATTGTTGTGTTGGTCAGCCAAGACGGCGATGCGCTCCAACGCGGAAATAAAAGCCCTCCGATCGAGATCAATCGTGCGGCTAAAACCATCGGGAATCAGCTGGCGGTAATTGGGATAGGTCCCTTCCAGGGTTCGGCTTGTCACCATTTGATCAGCGGCGAGCACTACGACCTGACCGCGCTCACAAAACAGACTGACTGGATCATTTCCTTTCCAGCTCGCCATTAATCGCTCCACCTCACGCAGAGAGCGTGCTGGAAGCGTGACGGCTAGTTCGTCCGGCTCAGACTCGTCAGCAGTGATTTCGGTCTGCAAGGCGTCCTCAACCGTCAACATCGCCAAGCGATGCCCATCGGTGGATGCGGCCTCCAAACGTTTCTGATTGAAGCGGAGATGGACTCCTGTGAGGAGCTGTTTCGCCTCATCAGCACTACTCGCAAACAAGGTTGCACGTAGGGCTTTCAGAAGAGATGAGGGATCCACGCGCAAGGCTGTTCCGTTTTCCACGAGCGGGAGCTCGGGAAAATCATCAGCAGGCATTCCGCGCATTTGATAGCTGCCGCTGGAGCTAGTGAGCTCGACCTGGTCAGCGCCCGTATCACTGGACAATGACACCGGCGAATCACTGGACAACTTGGAGACGATTTCGCCAAGCAAACGGGCGGGCAAAGTCACTGCACCACTGCTGTCGACAGACGCAGGGAGTGACGTCTGAATTCCCAAATTCAGATCAAATCCGGTGAGGCTGAGCCGATCCGTGCCGGCATCGGCGGTGAGCAAAACATTGGCCAACACTGGATGGGTTGGTCGCGAGGCGACAGCGCGACTGACCAACTGCAGAGCTGCGTTGAGTTCTGCCTGGGAACAGACCAATTTCATGAGGTCCGAGCCAACGGCGGGAACAAATCTCTCCTAACGATTTCACAGGCTCGGGAGAAGTGCAATGGTTTCCCCTTTTTTTCCTGTTCCCCGGCTTTAGGGCTGTTTTTATTCTTTTAAAAGAACTACTAAAACAGCCGTAGTAGGTCTTGTGGAAACGGGGGAAACAAGCTCAAACGCCCCTTGTTATGCCGGTTTTTGAAGCAGGCAGGTTGTGGAACATAAAGAGAGCAATGGGGAGAATTGTTGAGTTTCCCCAGTCCCCACAGCCTGGGGAATAAGCACGGCTGCTTGACGGGCTGAGTTGTCCTTGGTTTTCCACTGTTTTTGTAAGGAGAAAACAGTGGATTCCGCAGACAGTTTTTGCTCCGAACCGAACAGATCTTGCTGACATTGGGCCTTCAATGAACCGCTTTAGAAGCCCATTACCTTGGCCACGGTGCTCAGATCGGGATCAAGATCGGCGTAGAAGGATGCGTCGTTGTTGTTGATGGCGCAGTCCGGATCTTTAAGACCATTTCCGGTTAATACACAGACCACCGTTGCTCCGTCTGGAACCTCTGCTGCACGTTTCATTAAGCCCGCCACCGAGGCTGCACTGGCGGGTTCACAGAAGATTCCTTCTTGGCCACCGAGCAGTTTGTAGGCATCGATAATTTCCGCATCGGTGACATCCAGGAAAGCTCCGTTGCTGGCCTGACGGGCTGCGATGGCCTTCGCTCGGTTCACGGGGTTGCCGATGCGAATTGCGGTAGCGATTGTTTCTGGATCACTCACAGTGGTTTCATTCACCAGTGGCGCGGAGCCACTGGCTTGGAAGCCCATCATTCGCGGCAAACGCCGACTGCGACCAGCCTGCTGATATTCCTGGAATCCCATCCAGTAGGCCGTGATATTTCCGGCGTTGCCCATCGGGATGCACAGCCAGTCGGGAGCATCTCCTAAGGCATCGACAATTTCAAAAGCTGCGGTTTTTTGTCCTTGCAGTCGATAAGGGTTGACTGAATTCACCAAGGTGATCGGGTATTTCTCGGCTGCTTCGCGAACGATGTCGAGAGCACGGTCGAAATTGCCCCGGATCGCCAGCACTTCAGCCCCATAAACCAGAGCTTGCGCCAATTTCCCTTGTGCGACGTATCCGTCTGGGATCAATACGAAGGCTCGCATTCCGCCTCGACGGGCATAGGCGGCAGCGGCAGCACTGGTGTTGCCCGTGCTGGCACAAATCACCGCTTCACAGCCGGCTTCTTTGGCCTTGCTGATCGCCATGGTCATTCCACGGTCTTTAAAGGATCCGGTGGGATTCAGACCGTCGTATTTAACGAATACTTTCACTCCGCGTCCAATCCGTTCCGCAACCGATGGGACCGGAATCAGTGGTGTTGCACCCTCATGCAACGTGATCACTGGAGTGGCAGACGAAACGGGAAGCCAAGATCGATAGGCCTCGATGAGCCCGGGCCAGTCCTGCATGACTGGTTTGGCGGTGAAACGCCGGCGGAGGTTCTTGAGTACGGACACCCGCAGAGAGCAACAATCCCAGAAATCTATGTGTCTGGACCGATTGGCCGGGGTTGACCGGGTGTTGCGAACGCTTTATTTCAAACCGTCGAGTGGTGAATCGGAGAAGAATTTCACCAAGTCAGCAATGGATTCAGCTTTTTCGATCAAAGCCATCAGGGCGGGAATATTCACTTCCATGACCTCTGCGGGATAGGCATCCAAAAAATTGATCACTGTGAGGCCACCTTCTTCTTTTTGCAGACCGTTAATCACTCCGGCTCGGATAGCAGGAACACTCACCGAGGGATCGGGAACTTTGAGGGGATAAATGATCGTTGCAACGCGGCGGATGATGACGTCTCCAATGCGAGTGGACATCAAACGACTGGTTAGGACTAAAGGAAGATCAAGCTTCTGTTTTAATAATTTGGCGACCTCTTGGGGATCCTGTTTCCCGAAGCGAAGAACATCAGAAAGAATGCCCCTGGCTTTGCCAGTGTCTGCGAGATAAACAAGATCACTCACAGAGATCGATCGTTTGTAGGCCCCGCTTACGAGGGCAACATCCTTGGCTGCATGGGCCGGTTGTAGAGCAGATGAAATACTGAGACCGATTGCGGCACCAAGCGCCAGGATGGTTTGGCGTCTGGATCTGCGGGGCATGATCTTGATCATTTGCCGGAATCTAATTCGGACTTCCTGCAGCTGCTTTAACGAGGCGGACAACTCCGCGTTCGGCTAATCCTTGTGCCAGAGCAACCCCCATTTGTCTTGCATCGCGTTCACGAATCAAGCGAGGAAGTCGACTAAACACAAGATCAGGATTGAAACCTGGCAATTGCTGTAAAACGCTGATGAGTTGCCGGATCGGTTCAAGGTCGAGGTAGTTGTCTTCGTTGAGGGACGGGGCAACATCGAGGAGCAGCGTTGGTTGAAAAGGCCGCGGTAATCGGCGTCCGATGCGTTGTAGGGCTGTCCAGCCAATGGCATCCAAACGATCCGCTACAGCTTCAACCAATTGATTGCGGAGCATGCCGCCGTTGGCTGAAAACAGAAAGTCGAGCACTTGATCGAGCAACGCTTCGAGATCCAGTTGGTTTTGACTTGCCGCACTTGCAACAAGACCTTCAAGCCTTGTCCAGCGAAAGGCGTCGCCTTCGAACAGCATTTCTTTCAGACTTTGACGCAATTGAGGATCTGGATCCTCCATTAAACGTCTGGCGAAATAGGGGTAGGCCGCACCAAGAATTTTGAACTCCGAATCCACGCTGAGCGCGATGCCTTCAAGTGTGACGAGGGAGCGGAGGATCAGGGCGTAATAAGGAGGAACTCGAAAGGGGAATTTGTACATCACTCCCGACATATCGTCAGTCACACTTTTGAAATCCATGCGATTCACGCCCATCTCGATGGCTTGACTAAAGACGGATTCAAAGGCAGGCACGATCGGCTCCAAATTCACGTCTTCGGCTAAAAATCCGAGCGTGACGAAATCTTTGGAGAGTTTTTCAAAATTACGATTCACAAGATGAACAACAGCCTGGATGAGTCCAGTGCGGGATTCACGGCTGACCTCACTCATCATTCCGAAATCGAGATAGCAAAGTCGACCGTCGGCCATGGCTAAAAGGTTGCCAGGATGGGGATCAGCGTGGAAAAACCCATGTTCGAGAAGTTGTTGCAAGCTGCAGCTCACTCCCACTTCAACCATGTCATTTGGATCAATTCCTAAATCCCGAACGGCTTCCAGATTGGTGAGTTTCACGCCATCGATCCATTCCATTGTTAGCACCCGTCTACTGGTGGCTTCAGTAAAAATTTCTGGAACGGCAATGCGTGGATTCTGTTTGTGCAATTCACGGAATTTATTTGCATTATCTGCTTCATTGAGATAATCCATCTCTTCAAAGACTCGGCTCCCTAATTCATCGATTAGTGCAACAAGATCACTACGAATAAGACCGATGTTGGTATTAAGCCATGCAGCAATGTTTCGAACGATATAAAGGTCAAGCGTGATTTGTTCTCGTAAACCAGGTCGTTGCACTTTGACGGCGACTTTTTGGCCGCTCTTGAGATATCCCTGGTGCACTTGACCAAGAGACGCAGCGGAGATGGGTTCTCGATCGAGTTCCGCATAGATGCTGTCGACCGGTGCACCGAGGTCATCCTCGATGCAGGCCATGGCGAGGTCGCTATCGAAGCCAGGAAGTTGATCTTGGAGTTGGGCCAGTTCCTCGAGCAGCACAGGAGGAACGATGTCTGGACGGGTGGAAAGCGCCTGGCCAGCTTTGATGAAAGCAGGACCGAGATCAACGAGCAAATTGGCACATTCCCTGGCTCTCGTTCTGGCGCGCTCCTGATTGCTGAGCAGCCCTAGAAGTTTGTCGACACCAACTCCGAGCAGTAAAAGCCCAATGGGGACAAGGGTTTGCCAGAGGCGGCGCAGTAAGCGCTGCGGATGGCCGGCATAGATCCGCGTGATCGCAGCCGGGTCGTACTCGAGCAGACCGGCGGCCTCAATGAAATCTCCTAGCTCGTGTTGTGCCACAGCCGCCACTGCGTTGGTGATCCCTTCTAAACGACTAAAGCCGTCGCTACGGTTTGTTGAACCTCTGGATTCGCCGTGCTGACCGGTCTGAGACTGGACAACATCGCACTGATCGAGCGCTTGGAGCTGGCGTTCGATCACGGTTTTTCCGTGCTGACCGGTGAGACAGGGGCAGGCAAGTCGCTGTTGTTAGATGCCCTCGATGCCCTCCTTGGTGGCATGCAGGGAACGTCAGCGGGTCGGTTGGTGCGGACAGGTTGTGATCGTGCAGTAATTGAGGCGACTTTCACACCGGACGATGCTGCTCGGCGTTGGCTTCAAGAGCATCAACTGGACGATGAGGGCGGTGATTTGGTTTTGTCGCGGGAGTGGCGGCGTCAAGACGAACGCTTGAGCAGCCGCTCAAGACTGAATGGCACTGTCGTGAATCGGCAGCAATTGCTTCAGCTGAGGCCTTTGTTGATCGATCTCACGGTCCAGGGTCAAACCCAGCAGCTTGCCTATCCAGGTCAGCAACGTCGTTGGATCGATCGTCTAGGCGGTGAGCCACTAGCTCAGTGCATACAAACTGTGCGTGAGTGTTGGCAGGTTTGGCAGCACTGCCATGCCGACGTGTTGAAGCTGGAGACAGATCGACTTCGTCTTCAGGAACAACAAGAGGAACAAGACGCGTTATTGATGGAACTCGAGGCCGCTTACCTTGAGGATCCCGCTGAAATTCAACAGCTGGAACAAGAGCAAGACCGCTTGGTTCATGGCGTGCGCTTGCTGGAAGGTCTCGCTGTTTTGATTGGCCGGCTTCAAGACGGAGCTGAACAGGCTCCATCGGCTTTGGATCACCTCACGGCCTGCTGCCATGAGCTGCAGCAATTGCAGATCCTTGATGCCTCTCTGAGCGTTTCTGCTGAGAAATGCCTTGATTTGGAGGCTGGTTTGCTCGATTTAATTCGGGGCCTTGAAGCGTATGGAGCGTCTTTAGAGAGCGATCCAGAACGATTGGGTGTGCTGCAGGAACGGCTCGCTTTGCTGAAACGCTTAGAGCGTCGTCATGGCGTTGAACTCAAGGTCTTGATTGAGCGGCGTGATGCGCTGCGCGATCAACAGGCAGCGGGTGGAGCCGACGCGGCTTTGGAGGTGTTGCGCCACCGGGAACAGGAGGCTCGCAAGCATCGAGATTCCTGCAACCAGTCGCTCACGCTGTTGCGCCAGGCTTCCGCTGCTTGCCTGGAGGAGAGATTGATGACCCATTTGCGGCCAATGGGCCTTGAAAATGTGCGTTTTCGGGTGGATTTTTCTGCAGTTGATCCCATGGATCTAGGCGCAGATGCCATCTGTTTTTTGTTTTCGGCGAATCCTGGCCAGCCCCTTGCTCCCTTAGCTGAGGTGGCATCAGGAGGGGAGATGTCGCGTTTCCTTTTGGCGCTTAAAACCTGTCTGGCGGATGTGGATGGTTCCAGCACCTTGTTGTTTGACGAGATCGACAGTGGCGTCAGCGGTCGCGTGAGTGGAGAGATGGCCAATTTGCTGCGAACCATGGCCAAGAATCGCCAGGTGTTTTGTGTCACCCATCAACCGTTAGTGGCTGCAGCTGCAGATCATCACTTCCGCGTCAGCAAGGAGGTGGTGGATGGAGAAACCTGCTCGCGAGTGTCCCATCTGCGGGACACTCAGGCCAGACGCCAAGAATTGGCTGAATTGGCTGGAGGGGATTTTGAGGATGCTCAGGCCTATGCGGCAAGTTTGTTGGAGCAGCGAGCAGCCTGAACAGCAGCAGTCTCCTTAGACTCTTGGGCTATTGAAGTCACTCCGTATGGGTCGCCGTGCTCCGACCGCAAACGATCATTCGGCTTCACCGAAAACTGCTTTGTCGAAGACTGGTCAATCGAGTGGTGTTTCGTCTTCTGAGGAAGTGATTCGAGTTCGTGGTGCCCGGCAGCACAACCTCAAAAACGTGGATGTCACGATTCCGCGGAACAAAATGGTGGTCTTCACCGGGGTGAGTGGGAGTGGGAAGAGCTCATTAGCGTTCGACACGATTTTTGCTGAAGGACAGCGTCGCTACGTGGAGAGTCTGTCTGCGTATGCGCGTCAGTTTCTTGGCCAGGTGGATAAACCAGATGTGGATGCGATTGAAGGGCTGTCACCGGCGATTTCGATTGATCAGAAATCAACAAGCCATAACCCTCGCTCCACCGTTGGCACGGTGACCGAGATTCACGACTATTTGCGTCTCTTGTTTGGTCGTGCCGGGGAGCCCCATTGTCCTGAATGTGGCCGTTCTATACGGCCCCAGACCATTGATGAAATGGTCGATCAAATTCTCACGCTTCCTGAGGGGACCCGTTATCAACTTTTAGCGCCGGTGGTGCGCGGAAAAAAAGGAACCCACAGCAAATTGATCAGTGGCTTGGCTGCTGAAGGCTTTGCTCGGATCCGTATCAATGGTGAGGTTCGTGAGCTAGCGGACAACATTGAGTTAGACAAAAATCATCAGCACGCCATTGAAGTTGTGGTGGATCGTCTGGTCGCTCGAGAAGGAATTCAGGAGCGTCTCAATGATTCTCTGCGTACGGCATTGAAACGAGGTGACGGTTTGGCTCTCGTTGAAGTGGTACCCAAAAAGGGAGAGGAATTGCCCGAAGGAGTGGAGAAAGAAAGGCTCTATTCCGAGAACTATGCATGCCCTGTTCACGGGGCGGTGATGGAAGAGCTTTCACCACGACTTTTTTCGTTCAACAGTCCTTACGGAGCTTGTGAGGTTTGTCATGGAATTGGTTATATACGGAAATTTACTGTTGATCGGGTGGTTCCAGATCCATCCCAGCCTGTGTATTCCGCTGTAGTTCCGTGGGCAGAAAAAGATAATTCGTACTACTTCTCACTTTTGTATTCTGTAGGAGAAGCTTTTGGGTTTGAAATCAAGACTCCTTGGAAGGATCTCACTGATGAACAAAAAGATATTTTATTGAATGGAAGTCGCGAGCCGATTCAAATTCAGGCAGATAGTCGTTATCGGAAGTCTCAGACCTATATGAGGCCTTTCGAAGGTATTTTGCCAATCCTGGAACGTCAGCTTCGTGATGCAAGTGGAGAAGCACAGCGGCAGAAGCTTGAAAAATATTTAGAGTTGGTTCCATGCGAAAGCTGCGCTGGACTGCGCTTGCGGCCGGAGGCATTGGCGGTGAAAGTTGGTCCGTTTCGGATTACGGATCTGACGGCAGTCAGTGTGGGCCAAACTCTCGAACGCATTGAAAGTTTGATGGGGGTGGGTAGCTATGAAGGCTCTGAGCCCCTGCTGAATTCCCGTCAGATACAGATCGGAGATCTTGTCTTGAAAGAGATTCGGATGCGTCTGCGCTTTTTGCTGGACGTTGGGTTGGACTACCTGAGCTTGGACCGACCAGCAATGACCCTGTCAGGAGGGGAAGCACAGAGGATCCGTCTTGCGACGCAAATCGGTGCTGGATTGACCGGGGTGCTCTATGTGCTTGATGAACCGAGCATTGGTTTGCATCAGCGTGACAACGATCGTTTATTGACCACGCTGGAACGTTTGAGGGATTTAGGCAACACTTTGGTGGTGGTTGAGCACGATGAGGACACGATCCGCGCTGCCGATCATCTTGTGGATATTGGCCCTGGAGCTGGAGTGCACGGTGGTCACATCGTGGCTGAGGGTTCGATCGATGATTTATTAGGTGCTGAAGATTCTGTAACAGGTGCTTATTTAAGTGGGAAGAAGAGTATCCCCACCCCTGCTGAGAGGCGTAATGGTGGTACTCGCAGTTTGAAACTTCTTGATTGCTCCCGTAATAATCTTGAGGGATTAAATGTGGAGTTTCCGCTGGGACGTTTGGTGTCAGTCACTGGCGTTAGTGGCAGTGGCAAGAGCACTTTGGTGAATGAGTTGTTGCATCCAGCTCTGGAACATGGGCTTGGCCGTAAGATTCCCTTTCCTCAAGGATTGGGAGAACTTCGCGGGCTTAAGTCGATCGATAAAGTAATCGTGATTGATCAGTCTCCGATTGGTCGAACACCTCGCTCTAATCCCGCTACTTACACAGGGGCGTTTGATCCCATTCGTCAGATTTTTGCGGCCACAGTGGAGGCCAAAGCGCGTGGTTATCAGGTTGGACAGTTCAGCTTCAATGTGAAGGGTGGCCGTTGCGAAGCCTGCCGCGGCCAGGGAGTGAACGTGATCGAAATGAACTTTTTACCTGATGTCTATGTGCAATGTGATGTCTGTAAAGGGGCTCGTTTTAATCGTGAAACGCTTCAGGTCACCTACAAAGGGTTCACGATTGCTGATGTTCTGGAAATGACAGTGGAGCAGGCAGCTGATGTTTTTTCTGCGATCCCTCAGGCTGCTGATCGCTTAACCACGTTGGTTGATGTTGGTCTTGGATATGTAAAGCTAGGCCAGCCAGCTCCAACTCTTTCTGGTGGTGAAGCTCAGCGCGTGAAACTTGCTACAGAATTGTCGCGACGGGCTACCGGAAAGACTCTTTATTTAATTGATGAGCCAACCACCGGACTTAGTTTTTATGACGTCCATAAATTGATGGATGTTATCCAGAGACTTGTTGATAAAGGTAATTCTGTGATTTGTATTGAGCACAATCTTGATGTGATTCGCTGTTCAGATTGGGTTATTGATTTAGGCCCAGAGGGTGGTAATAAGGGTGGTCAGATTGTTGTTACCGGAACTCCTGAAGAGGTCGCTCAACATAAAACTAGTCATACGGGTCGCTATCTCAAAGAAGTTTTAAAACAGCATCCTCCCCAGTTAATTAAATCAATGGAAGAGGCGGCATGACTTTGTTTTTAGACCATTGGGTTGATGGTGTTCGTGCGGCTGCGTTGGCGTCCGTACTGAGTGTTTCATTTGCTGGATCCGTTTCTGCAGTCGAACGATTGACGATTGATCTGCCGCTTTTGGACGTGAACGTCTCTCTGAATTTGAAGGGAGCACGCACAACGCGGGAGTTGATTGAGTCCAACCCTGATTTGCAGGAATTAGATCGAGCTGGCGATGGTTCCGTGTCCCGACTGCTTGGGCAGTTCCTTACCGCACCTCTTCCCCAGCGAACATCAAGCGTGTTGGAGCAATCGGTGGGCCATCCATTGTTGGAGCAAGCCTTACTGGCGGCGTCCGAGTTGGTGAAGGTGGAGGGTTTGCCGGCGGATACCAGTGGACGAATGCTGTCGGACGCTCTTCAAGCCGCTTATCGCGATGGAGAGCCCAATTTGTTGGGCTTGCTCCGTCATGTTCCGGGTGAGTCGTTATCCATCGACTTTCAGGCTTTGGCTTTCTACGCCAAACGCTTACGCGCCAATCAGGATGATGCCCGCACTCTCGTTCAGCAAGGAACAGCAATGGCCCCAGCGCCAAAGTCTCTGGCTGAGTCGGGGGCTGAGGGCTGGACACGGGTGGAGATTCGCTTTCCTGCCGCCCATCGCTCCCAACTCCTCGACATCACTGTGTTGACTCCACAGGGAACGTCTAACGGGAAGCTAGTGGTGATTTCCCATGGATTGTGGGATGAGCCCGATAGTTTCGAAGGCTGGGGCCGCTTGTTGGCTGCCCATGGATACACCGTGCTTCTTCCAGATCATCCAGGCAGCGACGCGAAGCAGCAAAAGCAATTACTTGATGGAGCCTCACCTCCGCCCAGTGCTGAGGAGCTACGTTTCCGTCCTCTGGATATTTCAGTTCTCCTGGATGGAGTGGAAGCTGGCACCCTGTTGACGGGACAACAGATCGCTATTGATGACGTAGCGGTTGTAGGACATTCATGGGGTGCCACAACGGCGTTGCAATTAAGTGGTCTACAAACCACCAGTAGGAAGCTGAAAACGCGTTGTCAGGATCCTCTTGATCTAGATCGAAACCTCAGTTGGGTGTTGCAATGCAGCTGGTTGTCGGGAGCTGATCAGGGATCACTGGCTGACTCTCGTGTTAAGGCAGCCGTTGTGGTGAGTCCACCAATGAGGCTTCTTTTTGATGAGTCGAGCGGCCCTTCCCTTCAGGCGAAGGTGTTGTTGGTGAGTGGAACGAAAGATTGGGTCGTTCCCTCCGATCCTGAGGCGGTGGTGCCATTGAAGGGCGGGAAGCCATTGGCCAATGGTCATCGCCTTGTGCTGGCCTCAGGTGGCAGCCATTTCAATCTTTGGGCGCCTGCGGATCAGAAGGAAGCCCCAATTCTTGGGCCGCTGATCTTGGCTTGGATCAATGAACAGCTTGCTGTTCCCTCGGCCCATACCTTTAGTGGGGGCGGTTGGGGACATGCGTCAGTTCCTTTGGTGGATGTCACTGGACAGCTCTAAAAACACCTTTTCTTAAAACCTCGTCTTCAAGTGATCAGAACAAGCTGATCAACTTCCACTGATTTGCGTTGCATTTCATCATCAGTTTGCGTTTGCTTGTTGCTGCGTTGATGGCGAAAGATTCAGACTCAGCCTGGCTTTTAACCGAAGCAAATGCTTTTAGCTGCTGATTTCTAAGAATGTCTTCAGCTTTGAACTTGTTTGAACGCCTTAACCCTTACTCCAGACATGCACCTGATGTCTTGTTCCGTTGAGGGTTGATTGTGGGTTTTCGGCTTCTTCATCTCCATCTTCACGGACTGTTCCGCTCCCATGATTTGGAGCTCGGACGGGACGCCGATACCGGAGGCCAAACCCTCTATGTGCTCGAACTGGTGCGCAGCCTTGCGGCTCGGGCTGAAGTGGATCGTGTTGATGTGGTGACTCGTCTGATTCAGGACCGACGGGTTTCAGCTGATTACGCCCAGCCCGTTGAAGCGATTGCTGCCGGTGCCGGTATCCAGCGTTTTGCCTTCGGCCCTAAGCGCTACCTACGAAAGGAATTGCTGTGGCCCCATCTCGAGGATCTGGCTGATCAGCTTGTAGTGCACCTTCAGAAGCCTGAAAATCGACCTGATTGGATTCATGCGCACTACGCCGATGCCGGTTATGTCGGGGCATTGCTGAGTCGACGTCTTGGCATTCCTTTGGTGTTCACAGGGCATTCTCTTGGTCGTGAGAAGCAGCGTCGTCTCTTAGCTGGAGGTGGGGACCATCAACAGCTCGAGCAGACCTATTCGATTAGCCGTCGCATTGATGCCGAGGAGTTAGCGCTGGCTCATGCCGATCTCGTGATCACCAGTACGCGCCAGGAATGTGATCAGCAGTATTCCCGTTACGGCGGATTTCGTGCTGATCGCGCTCAGGTGGTTCCTCCCGGTGTGGATGCACGCCGCTTTCACCCTGGTTCGGTGGCCGCAGAGGTTCGTGAAGTTGAGGGGCTCTTAACTCCTTTCTTGCGTCAGCCTGAGCTTCCACCGCTGTTGGCGATTTCTAGGGCTGTTCGTCGCAAGAACATTCCCGCTCTGGTTGAGGCGTTCGGCCGGTCTGCTGTTTTACGGCAGCGCCACAATTTGGTGCTGGTGCTTGGCTGTCGGGAGGATCCCCGCCAGATGGAGAAACAGCAGCGCGATGTGTTTCAGCAGGTGTTTGATCTTGTTGATCGCTATGACCTCTACGGCCGTATTGCCTATCCCAAGCAGCATCGTCGCGATCAGATTCCTGCCATCTATCGCTGGGCTGCTGAGCGCCGCGGCCTCTTTGTGAATCCTGCGTTGACGGAGCCGTTCGGACTCACCTTGTTGGAAGCTGCCGCTTGCGGACTGCCGATGGTGGCGACCGATGACGGAGGTCCAAGGGACATCCTTGCCCGCTGTGACAACGGATTACTCGCAGATGTGACGGATCGAGAGGCCCTTCAAGATGCTTTGGAGTGTGCGGGTTCTGATCTTCAACGCTGGAGCCGCTGGAGTGACAACGGCGTGGAGGCGGTCAGTCGCCATTTCAGCTGGGATGCCCACGTTTGCTCTTACCTGGCATTGATGCAGGAGCGACTGCTGGCGGTGACGCAGCCAATGGTGTTGCCATCCAGTCAGACCGCCTCCACTGGAGGTTTCCAGCCCTTGGGCGATCGCTTGCTGTTGCTTGATCTCGACAGCAGTTTGGAACAGCCCGATGGTGATGCGCTCAAGGTTTTGCGTGAGCAGCTCGACCGCTGTGCTCTAGGGATCTTGTCAGGCCGTTCGTTGCCTGCTGCCAGACAACGTTTTGCGGAGTTGTTGTTACCGGAACCGAAGGTTTGGATCACAGGGGCTGGTACGGAGATTCACTACGGCCAGGAGAGTGCGCCTGATTTGTTTTGGTCGGCTCAGATTGGCGTGGATTGGGACCGCGCAGGTGTGGAGAGTGCACTGGCAGACCTCACCGATCACATTGAATTGCAGCGACCTGAGCAGCAAGGTTCGTTCAAGCTGAGCTACACCATTCGCGATGCTGGAGAACAGATCCTTCCCTTGATCCGCCAACGTCTGCGCCAGCGCCACCAGGCCGCGCGTCCCCAGCTTCGCTGCCATTGGTTTCTAGACGTGCTGCCCCTGCGGGCATCCCGCAGCGAAGCGATCCGTTTTCTCGCTCTGCGCTGGGGGCTTCCACTGGAACAGATGTTGGTTGTGGCCAGTGAACAGGGTGATGGCGAGTTGGTTTGCGGTCGGCCCGCCACTGTTGTCTTGGGCGATCACGATCCTTGTTTGGATGATTTTCGTCAGCAACAGCGTGTTTATTTCGCGAGTCGCTCCCAATTACCCGGCGTGCTGGAAGGGATCCAGCACTATCGGTTTTTGGGCGGAAGAGCCCGCCACGATCAGTCACTGACTTGAACTTTCACAGCCGCTGCACAGCGGTCTGCCTTGGCTAAGGCTTCGTTGATATCAGTGCCGCGGGCTAAAGCAACTCCCATCCGACGCCCTGGCCGGGCGTCCCGTTTTCCAAAGAGCAGCAGGTTGGTGTCTGGCTCCGTGAGGGCTTGTTCAACACCATTGAATTCAACTTGGCTGCCTTGGCTCTCGGCCAGGATCACTCGGCTGGCCGCAGCATCGGCAGCAGTGATTGAGGGGATGGGCAGCCCCAACACGGCACGGAGATGCAGGTCGAATTCGCTTAGGTTTTGGCTGATCAGGGTCACGAGACCGGTGTCATGCGGTCTTGGAGAGAGCTCGGAAAACACCACTTCATCGCCGCATAAGAAAAACTCCACCCCAAACAGACCGGCACCGCCAAGGTTGTCTGTGACGGTGCTTGCCATCGATTGGGCTTGTTGCAGTTGGCTGGTCGAGATCGCCGCGGGCTGCCAACTGCATTGGTAGTCGCCATTGACTTGTTGATGACCAATCGGTGGGCAAAACAGGGTGCTTCCATCGCGTTGACGGATGGTGAGCAGGGTAATTTCAAGATCAAATTTAAGAAATTCCTCCACGATCACCCGGGCCGAGCTGCCCCGGGCTCCTGCCATGGCGATCTCCCAGGCTTGATCTAATTCAGCAGAGGAGTGAACCACGCTTTGGCCTTTCCCCGAGGAACTCATGACTGGTTTGACGACCACGGGCCAACCCAACGGTGCGGCGGCAAGGTGGAGCTCCTCGGCATCGCAGGCATAGGCAAAGCGTGCGGTGCGTAGCGCGAGTTCACCTGCAGCAAGATCTCTAATGCGGTCGCGATTCATGGTGACCGCAGTCGCCCTGGCGGTGGGAATCACACAGATGCCGTTGTCTTCTAGTGCTTGCAGGGCATCCACAGCCAGCGCTTCGATTTCCGGGATCAGCACATCCGGCCGATGTTTGTTTACAACAGCCTTGAGGGCGTTTGGATCGGTCATGGTCAGCACCTCGGCCTGATCTGCGACCTGCATGGCTGGTGCATTGGCGTAACGGTCGCAGGCGATGACATGGCAACCCAGCCTTTGGGCGGCGATCGCTACCTCTTTGCCCAGTTCGCCGCTGCCGAGCAGCATCACTGTTTTTGGGAAGGTCGTCATGGCGGGTTTCAAGGCAGCATGGCTTGATCCTCTCGCTCTGCCCTCATGCCTTTGCCGCTCGCGTTTACAACGGCTGGAGATGCGGCCAATGGTTTGCTGTTTGGCTGGGAGATCGCCACTGTTCAAAAGTGGGCCCTGATCTACCTCGGGCTGTCTTCCTTTTTGTTTGTACTGGTGTGGGTGATTGGTGGCTTTCGCCGTCGTTGATTAGGGCGCAGGCGACTCGGTGGATGGATCGCTGATCAAGGTGAGTTGGCGGAAGGCAGGTTCTTCATTCACAAAGCCCCAAGACTCAAAGACGTCGGCATCGCTGTGGGTGATGTGTTGTTGACGTCCTTGTGAGTTGAGCTCAAAGCCCTGTTGTGCCATGCGGCGCATCAGGCTGGCTGCTTCTTCAAAGCGGGAGGCCATCGCTTCAAGGCTGGCGCAGTCGCTTGTGAGGCCGGCTTCTTTCCAGGTGAAATAGCTCATTGTCTTGACTGTCCAAGGGAATGTCGTTGAAGACTGTTGCTCAGGGCGTTTGGGTTTGCTGAGATACCAGCTGTCTCGGGTTGGTCTGCAGCCAATCGTGGATCTCAATATTCAACTTCTACCAGAGTTGCAAAAGCGATCGTTTGTAGGAGCCACTGAGGTATAGAAATCGATAGACAGAGAGTTTCCGATGCCACTTTCTGCTCGGCCCAATGAAATTCCGCGTGCTGCAAATCGGACCAAGAACTGAAACTTGTACTAGACGTCTTTGGTCACGATGATGAGTGGCAGGAGGATGTTGTTTTTGGGGTTGGATAAAACTTTGAAAATGAAGAGGCTGTCCTCTTTTATCCAGTCTCTCACTCAATAATGACAGGCTTCTGCAGGCACTCTTGCGCAAATTAGATTATGAGGTATAAGGGAGTTATCATTTAGCTTTCACATTGTGTTTGTCACTACTTTTGGGCAAAAAGGAGGTGTAGCAAAAACTTGCACAAGCATTCATCTTGCTGCTCATTGGGCGAATAGTGGTCGCTCTGTTGTCTTGGTTGATGCTGATCGAAATCGATCAGCCACTGCATACGCCTCAAGAGGATTGCTTCCATTTGATGTTGTGCCCATGGAAGCGGCTGCAAAAGCAACAAGAAATGCAGAAATTGTCGTCACTGATGGTCAAGCTAGTAGCAATGAAGAGGAGCTAAAGAATTTAGTTGAAGGATCTGATTTTATTGTTCTCCCTACAACTGCACAAAGTAGATCCATAGAATTAACGGTGGAAATGTCATGCATGCTCAACAAGTTTGATATCCCTTACGCAGCACTGATTGTGAAGGCAGATGCGAGAAAGAAGGCTTCGATTCAAATTGCTAGGAATAGCTTGTGTGGTTTCGACATCCAAGTTCTTGACTCTGAAATTCCATTGTTGAATGCTTTTGAGAATGCTGAGACAGAGGGAGTCACTGTTGATCGGGCAGTGACGAAAAATGGGAGATCTGATCGGCGAAGAATGTCGGGATTTTTCGCCTATTCACAAGCTTGCCGTGAAATTGAATTGTTAATGCCGAAGCCAAAGGTCATTCCTATGCCCATTGGTTGGAATGTTTCACGTCTAGAAGATCGTGCTGCCTAATTGCAGCGATCTGGTTTTGCTCATAGGGGGCGTAAGGCCAATCCGAGCAACACGAGCCCCATCGTTGCTAACCAAAATCCTGGTACGACCGTTTGCTCTGCTGTTCCTCCTAGTTCGAAATGGTGGTGCAAGGGCGACATTCGGAACACCCGGCGCCCAACACCATCAGTGCCTTTGGTTGCTTTAAAAACCCACACTTGAATGATCACGGAGAGAGATTCCGCTAGGAACACTCCTCCCATCACGAGCAACGGCCAAAGACTGTTCGTGAGTAGGGCCACAGCAGTAAGAGCTCCTCCCATCGCCAGAGAGCCGGTGTCGCCCATAAATACTTTGGCTGGATTGCGGTTGTGTGCAAGAAAACCAACCCAACAGCCCGCCATCGCCATGCAGAACCCAGCAAGGCTTGGATCTCCGCTGTTTCCTCGCAGTGTGAGCTGAAGTGCCATTCCGGTGAACACCAGGGCACCGCAGCCGGCGGCAAGACCATCCAAGCCATCGGTGAGGTTGGTGGCGTTGCTTTCAGCTAAAAACACAAAGACCGCAAGTGGCCAAATCAACCAGCCCAAGGGAAGGGTGGTGTCAAACGGCAAGGCCACATCGCCACTGATCCATCCGCGCATTCCGGCCCAGATCAGAAAGATCACGGCCGCTAAGGCTTGGAGAATTAATTTTCCACGTGGCGTTAAACCGGTGTTGGAGTGTTTGGTGAGACTGCGCCAATCATCAATTCCTCCCACCACCATGTAGGCGAGTGTGATGAAGGCCACGGCTAAAAGTTGTTCAGCGGGTTGACCGCTCCAGCTAATGAGGCCGCCCACGATCACGCCGACCGGCACCACCAGGAGTCCACCCATCGTTGGGGTTCCAGATTTGCTGAGATGGGCCTGAGGCCCCTCTTCTCGGATCACTTGCCCCAGCTTTAAGCCACGCAGCTTCGGCACCCCCCACCAGGTCACGATTGCAGCGATCAGCGTCGCAATCAGCAAGGGGAGGCTCAGCAGGCTGTTGGGGATCCAGCGGTCTGATGCAAATGCTGCTGCAACCACAACAACGGCAAGCAAACCCGCAGAGACTTTCCCCTCTAGGGGTGGAGGAATCTCTTGTGCTTCGTTCACGTCCCGTTCCTTTAACGGCTTAGGGCAGGGACCTTAAATCAATCTTCCCAATTCTCTTGAGTTTGCTCATCGGCAGCGTTGTAATCCTCTTTTTCGCCCATGAGAGCAGAGAGCTCTTCTTCTTCGACTGTGCTCACTTCAGCTGTGCTGGATTCCTCGTCTTCCACAAGGCGACCGCTTGTTTCCAACCAGCTCAGTAAATCGGGCTCTTCGCGCAGGGGCAGCACCGGTGCGAGTTCTTTCCGCCCATAACGCGTTAGAGCTGGATTGATGTTGTCGAGGGCGCTCAACTCAGACGACACTGTCCAGTTCCGTAATCGATCATCATAAGCCAATGCAGTCTTGAGGACGTCTTTTGGTCAAGGTGTGGCTGCTCCTCTCTGTGTGGGGCGGGGCTTTGTTCCTGAGTTTTGGCCTGTGGAAGTGGGGGCGCTTGCATCCAGATCCGCTGGTGGTGACCACGGTTCCAGTGCTTGCGCTGTTGTTTGTTCCTGCCTTTTTGATGGCGCTTTGGCTGTTTTGGCTTGCCCGGCTGACTCCTCAACCGCTTCAGCGGGCCGGCGGGAGTGGAGAATCAGTGCAATCTGATTCAGAGCAGGAGTCCACCTGATGGGACGCGCAACCAAGGTCGTTCTCGCCTATTCCGGTGGGGTGGACACCAGCGTCTGCATCCCCTACCTCAAGCAGGAATGGGGTGTGGAGGAGGTGATCACCTTCGCCGCTGATCTCGGTCAGGGCGATGAGCTGGAACCGATACGACTCAAAGCACTCAAGGCGGGAGCCAGTCAGTCTTTGGTTGGTGATCTGATTAAGCCTTTCATCGAGGAATTCGCTTTTCCTGCGATTCGCGCGAATGCTTTGTATGAGGGTCGCTACCCCCTCTCAACGGCCTTGGCGCGGCCCTTGATTGCCCGTCGTCTCGTGGAGGTGGCACGAGAGGTAGGAGCTGATGCGGTGGCGCATGGCTGCACCGGTAAGGGAAATGATCAGGTGCGTTTTGATGTGGCGATTGCATCGCTTGCACCCGATTTGAAGGTGTTAACCCCAGCGCGTGAATGGGGCATGAGCCGGGAGGAAACGATCGCTTATGGCGAGCGGTTTGGCATGCCATCTCCCGTGAGCAAAAAATCCCCTTATTCGATCGATCTCAACCTGCTCGGGCGCAGCATTGAAGCTGGTCCCTTGGAAGACCCGATGGTGGCGCCACCAGAAGAGGTCTTTGCGATGACCCGTTCCGTGGATCAAGCCCCTAACGATGCCGAAGAGATCGAGATCCAGTTTGAAGGCGGCAATCCTGTGGCAATGAATGGCAAACGGCTGGATCCCGTTGCGCTGATCCGGGAAGCCAACAACTTGGCAGGCACCCACGGAATTGGCCGTCTCGACATGATCGAGAACCGTGTGGTGGGAATTAAAAGTCGGGAGATTTACGAAACGCCTGGATTACTGCTCTTGATTCAGGCGCATCAGGAGTTGGAGAGTCTCACCCTGGCCGCCGATGTATTGCGGACCAAGCGACAGCTTGAGATGCAATGGGCAGATCTCGTGTATCAGGGCCTTTGGTTTGGCCCTCTCAAAGAGGCTCTTGATGGCTTTATGGATCGCACCCAGATCCATGTGAATGGAGTCGTGCGCCTGAAGCTTCACAAGGGCAATGCCACGGTTACGGGGAGAGCTTCCGCAGCCAACAGCTTGTACGTCCCCGAGATGGCCTCATACGGCAGCGAAGACAAGTTTGATCATCGTGCTGCTGAAGGCTTTATCTACGTTTGGGGCTTACCCACACGCTTGTGGGCAGCCAAGCATCGGCGTTGAGTTCAGGCGGCGATGTTGTTCCTCTGCCCTTGTCGATCGGTTCGCAAGGCCAGAGGAACAATCTCGGCTTCCGGCGGAGCTGCCATTAATTGCTGAGCCTGGGCTAACAACCGATAGCGCTCCAAGAGCGGTTCCAATCTCTGTTGGAATTTGCGTTCAAAGAGGTCGGGAAGTTCGCTGAGCAGCGTTTCGTAGTCCCTGACCTGCTGTTCAAGTTCATTCACCCTGGCTCTCAGTGCTTCGACGTCGCCACTGGGGGGTCGAGCGGCTTTCCAGACCGGGGGGGGGGAGCAATAGCTGGGGTCCTGATCGGCCATGGGCGGACCTTATCGCCCGTCCATGGCTTGCACAATGGCGACTAGGCAGGAGTAGCAGCTTCAGGTTCGGCTGGTGCTTCTGTTCCAGGTGCGACGCGAGGAGCAGGCAACGGACCTTCTTGTTTCACGGTCAGATAGCGAATCACATCTTCACTGAGACGCATTGCTTTTTCGATAACGCCCACTTGTTGGCCATCACCGTTGTGGCTCAGCTGCACGTAGATGCCTTCTTTGTGCTTGGCGATCGGATAAGCCAGACGACGCTTGCCGCGCATTTGATTGTCGAGAACCTCTGCACCCGCCTCAGTCAAGATGTCGCGGTACTTGGTCACGTGAGACTCAACTTCCTCTTCCGGGATGTCCGGACGGAGGATGTACATGGTCTCGTAATAAGGCTGTTGGGTCATGGAGACAGATCCGACGGGGACTGAAGGCTCAGTGAATGAGCGACGGATCTACCACCATATCGCCTGGTGTTATGGAGCTCAGTACAACTGCATGCGAACCGCTTGACTTAGACCCGGTAGGTCGGGCTCACGACCTCGAGAACACTCGATTAGGGCAAAGATCACGACCGCCAGAACACCCACCACCACAGTGCTGGAAAGGGTGCGCATCATCAGTCCGCCACCGATGGGCAGGATGGCGAACGCATAGCTAATGATCACCACCACGATGTCAACCAACAGTGCTTGCAAGGTGTTGAAGCGAATGAAGTAAGGAACGTTTGGATTCCTCACCACCGCCAAGAACAGCAAGAAAAACACCAGAAGGTTCCCCAGACCGAAAGGAATCCCCCGTTCCAAAATGAACAGAGGCAAGGCCGGCAGGGTCAGCCACTGCAACACAGGGAACTGAATCAGCAGATGTTGGCCGATGGGGATGGCATCGCTCCACGGCAAGACATAAACCAACAAACCAAGCAGGCGCTGCCAGATGGGGATGGGCACAGGTTGAAGCTGGTGAATGCTTTCAGGCTAGGTGGCGTTTACGGATGGCTCAGGTTTTTGAGTGCTGCTTCCCGCATCGCTTCCACCGGAACCTCATCCATGCCGCTCCAACAGCGGAGAGCAGCGGCCCCTTGCTGCACAAGCATCTCTAGGCCGTCATAGGTGCGGCAGCCCAACGCCTCCCCGCGTTGCAGCCATGGCGTGGGCCGAGGTGTGTAGATGAGGTCGTAGAGCACGGTGTGAGCGGTGAGGTTGTTCCAGATGTCCACGCCGAGCGGCAGAACGGGACCTTGATCAGGCTGATGGCTGCTCATGCCAATGGGGGTGGTGTTGACCACCAGATCCGCTTGCTGAATTCGGGTTTGAAGTTGTGGGTCGTTGTCCAAAAGAGGGAGTAACTGAACACTGTTGGCAGGTCTTCCTTGCTGGAGATCGCTGCAAAACGGTTGGAGTGTTTCAGCCCGACGCCCCACGATTGTGATTTCGCTTGGGTTTAAATCTTGCAAACCCGCTACAACCGCTCGGGCGCTGCCACCACAACCCAACACCACAGTTCGCGTTCCGTTCCAGTCCCCGTTGTTGTGTAGGAGCGGGGCCAAAAAGCCCTCTACATCGGTGTTATGTCCTTGCCAGCCACCATTGGGCAATGGAATCATGGTGTTAACGGCCCCGAGCCGTTGAGCCAGCGGACTGAGTTCGTCACAGAGCAGGGAGACGGCCTGTTTGTGGGGGATGGTGACGTTGAGGCCACGGCAGCTCACGGCCTCCAGTCCCTTGAGCACGGTGGCGAGATCATCAGCGCTGCAGGGCAGGGCCAGGAAGCTCCAGTCGAGCCCCATCGCCTTCAGGGCTGCGTTTTGCATCACCGGTGAGAGTGAGTGGCTCACTGGTTGTCCCAACAGTGCGACCAGTGCTGTGGTTCCGCTGATCATTCCTTTGTTTGGCAGTCCGTGACCAGCCTGCCGTTCGGGCTGTTCGGGAACCACACCTCGCCTCTTGGTGATGTCTCTGACGAAGATGCACAAGTTCTAGTCACACTTTTTCAAGGGATAGGAGGGCACTGATGGGCAAGGTTGTCGGCATTGATTTAGGTACCACCAACAGTTGTGTCTCGGTGATGGAGGGCGGCAAGCCCACCGTGATCGCCAATGCTGAGGGCTTCCGCACCACTCCATCGGTGGTGGCCTATACAAAAAATCAGGATCAGCTGGTCGGTCAGATCGCGAAGCGTCAAGCGGTGATGAACACCGACAACACGTTTTATTCCGTCAAACGTTTCATCGGACGCCGCGTTGATGAAGTGAATGATGAATCCAAAGAGGTGAGTTATTCCGTCGAGAAGTCGGGTTCCAACGTCAAAGTTAAGTGTCCCGTTCTCGACAAGCAGTTCGCCCCTGAAGAGGTGAGTGCACAGGTGCTGCGCAAGCTGGCCGAAGATGCCGGTAAGTATCTCGGGGAAACCGTGACCCAAGCGGTCATTACCGTTCCCGCTTACTTCAACGATTCCCAGCGCCAGGCCACCAAAGACGCCGGCAAGATCGCCGGCCTGGAAGTGCTGCGCATCATTAATGAGCCAACGGCTGCGGCATTGGCTTACGGCCTCGATAAAAAAAGCAACGAACGCATCCTCGTGTTCGACCTTGGCGGCGGCACCTTTGATGTGTCGGTGCTCGAAGTTGGAGATGGTGTTTTTGAAGTGCTCTCCACCTCTGGTGATACGCACCTTGGTGGTGATGATTTCGACAAGGTGATTGTCGACCACCTCGCCAACAGTTTCAAATCCAACGAAGGCATCGATCTACGTCAGGACAAGCAGGCTCTGCAGCGTCTGACCGAAGCTGCTGAGAAGGCGAAAATTGAGCTGTCGAGTGCGACCCAGAGCGAAATTAATTTGCCCTTCATTACGGCGACCCCGGAAGGTCCAAAGCATCTCGATCTCACGCTGACGCGCGGCAAGTTTGAAGAGCTGGCTTCCACGTTGATCGATCGTTGTCGCATCCCGGTTGAGCAGGCTCTGAAAGACGCCAAGCTTTCATCGAGTGAGCTTGACGAGATTGTGATGGTGGGTGGCTCCACCCGGATCCCGGCTGTGCTCGAGCTCGTGAAGCGCACCACCGGCAAGGACCCCAACCAGACCGTGAACCCTGATGAGGTGGTGGCGATCGGAGCCGCTATTCAAGGCGGTGTGTTGGCTGGTGAAGTCAAAGACATTCTGCTGCTGGATGTCACACCCCTCTCCCTAGGCGTCGAGACGCTTGGTGGGGTGATGACGAAAATGATCACGAGGAACACCACCGTTCCAACCAAAAAAGCAGAGACTTACTCCACTGCGGTTGATGGTCAAACCAATGTTGAGATTCACGTGCTCCAGGGTGAGCGCGAGATGGCCTCAGATAACAAGAGTCTTGGCACCTTCCGTCTCGATGGCATCCCCGCTGCCCCTCGCGGTGTGCCCCAGATTGAAGTCACCTTCGATATCGACGCCAACGGCATCCTGAGCGTGACTGCGAAGGACAAAGGCAGCGGCAAAGAGCAGTCGATCTCGATCACTGGAGCCTCCACCCTCTCTGACAATGAAGTTGAGAAGATGGTGAAGGATGCCGAGAGCAATGCCAGTGCTGATAAGGAGAAGCGCGAGAAAATTGACCTGAAGAATCAGGCTGAAACTCTCGCGTACCAGGCTGAAAAGCAATTGGCTGAACTCGGTGACAAGGTTGATGCTGAGGCCAAGACCAAGGTTGAAGAGAAGGCCACCAAGCTCAAGGAAGCGACTGAAAAAGAGGACTTTGAGTCGATGAAGACTCTTCTTGAGGAGCTACAGCAGGAGCTTTATACCGTTGGTGCATCTGTTTACCAACAGGCTGGTGCGGAAGCAGCAGCTTCTGGTGACGATGGTGCAGCAGCTGGTAACTCTGGCGATGGATCTAGCAATGCTGATGATGTCATCGATGCTGAATTCACAGAAACCAAGTAATTCAAGCCTTGGTTTTTGATTCAATCAGACTATAAAAAAAGGGGACATTGGTCCCCCTTTTTTATGCCTTCATTCCGCGTATTGCTGTTACTCCTTAATCGTATTCGCCGCTGCCTTGGCTTGAACGATCACCTCTGGGGGAAGGGAGACGTAGCCCAGCTCGGGTGCTTTCGCCTGTGATACCTCAGACAACATGTAATCGAACGTTGATTTGAGTACGGCCGTGTTGCTGCCGTTGCCGTTGGCGTAGGCAAGCACCCAAGTGAAGGTCACGATGGGATAGCCGTCCATAGGGTTGGCATTGCTACCGATGAGATTGGGTCCGAGGTCGATCGAACCCAAGGCTTTGCTTGCCGAGGCATTAGTGGGTACCACCTGTTGTCCTGAGCCGTTTTGAACAGCCGCCGCCTGTAGATCACCTTTGACGTAGGCCAGCTCGACATAGCCAATCCCGCCATCGATCTGGGTGAGTTGGGCGGCGACACCCTCGTTGCCTTTGGCACCCACACCTGTAGGCCATTGCACGGATTTACTGGCGCCTACAGCGTTGTTCCATTCCGGACTGATGGCAGAGAGATGCTTGGTGAAGTTGTAGGTGGTGCCAGAGCCATCAGAGCGATGCACCACCTTGATTCTTTTGGCTTCACAGCCCAACTCGCTGTAATCACGAATGGTGCCTAGAAAGATTCCAGCAAGTTGGGCTCGAGTGAGCTTCAATTCACAGCCTGGATTGTGGTACGCCACCGCAATGGCGCCGGCTGTCATCGGCACCTGCACAACGCCGCGATTCACTTTGGCAATGGCCTCTGCTTGCATGGGCTTGTCAGAAGCCCCGAAATCAACGGTGCCTGCAGTGAATTGACGGACTCCTGCACCTGATCCAACGGATTGGTAATTGACCTGAATGCCTTGGGGCGCCAGATCCTGGAACCAGCGTTGGTAAATCGCAGCTGGGAATGAAGCCCCTGCTGCTGCTAGACGGCCTTGTTGTTTGCTCGTTCCCTGATCGCTCGACGAGCAGGCAGCAAGACTGAAAGCGGCAGCAATGCCGATGAGTGCAGTGCTGGAGCGGTTCAAAAAACGGCGAGGCATTAGGTCGAATGGGCGTTTTACTTGCATGTCAGCTCTCTATCTGAGGTGTCAAAGACCAATAAAAACTGAGTGAAGACAAGGTCAGGGGGCTTGAATCTTTGATGTATTCATCATTTGCTGACCAACCCAGTCTGCAGTAGCAGGTGTCAAGAGAACTCCGTTTCGATAATGACCGCTGGCCAGAATCAAGCCTGGTTCCAACACCTCAAGCAATGGAGCTGGCCGTCCCGAGGGTCTGGCCCTTAGGCCGTGCCATTGATCGACGACCTCGGCCTGCTGCAGCCAGTTCGGTGCCAGGCCATCCAATCGGCGCATGATCGAAGCCTCCTCAGCAGAAGGTTCCTCACCTGGTTCCAGGGTTGCTCCAAGCCAGAGCCTGTCGCTTCCATGGCGAATCAGATTGACTCCGTTGCAGACCAGCACTGCTGGCCAATGATCCCAGGACTGGGCCGGGGCCGTCACTTGAAGATCCAGCACCTGGCCTAGAACCGCTTCCATCGGAAATTCGTGCCCAAGCGGTTGCAGCAACAGCGCACTGGCCAAGGCTGTGCAGATCACAACAAAGTGGCAGTGAGTGTTGTGTCCTGTGTCCAGTTCCAGGCGCCAGCGGTCTCCGTCACCAGGATTCGGTCGATGGAGTTGGGTCACGCGAGCAGGTATCAGACACACCTGTTGTGTTTTGAGGCTGCGTCTTAGTGCCCGTTGCAGGGCCAGGGGATCAATCCGGCCGTCGTTTTGGGAAAGTAAGCCTCCATGCCCAGGATTGGGCCAGGGAAGTGGATCAGATGTTTGCTGGAACGCTGTGCTCTCTGCGCTGAAGCTTTCCAGTCCAAGCTCGCTGCGTTGCTTGGCAAGGCTCTGCATGCGTTCTGATTCCAAGGGGCTAGAAGCCAGCTGGATCAGTGGAGTGTCGAGCTGCAGGGGCGTATCGGGATGGTTCAGCCTCTCCACCCATTGAGGCCAAAGTTCCATGCTGCGTTGTCGCAGACGCCAAGCCCGTCCGCTGGATCGACGAAACACGTTCCCCATTAAGACGCCAAGGGACGCAGTGGTGCCATTGATGGCTTGGATACGGCTGATGCTGCGCTGAATCGGCGCGTCTAATGACGGATCGATCAACGTGACGTTGTGTCCTTGACGGGCCAGATGCCAAGCCGTGCCGGCGCCGACGGCACCAGCACCAATCACGGCAATCGAGGTAATCAGCTCAGAGCTTCGGCGGGAATGACGCGAGCGTAATTAGCAAAACCCGTTGCAACGGATGTGTAGGCCTTTTGCAAGCGTGTTCCTTCTTGGAGACGAGCTGCCTCATCCACGTCAGCGAGAGCTTCTTTGAGCTTGGTTGCCAGTTTGTTGGCTTCGGCGCGATCGTTTGGAAGGAGGCGTTGGTTGATGTACAACATCTCGCGACCGACCTCTTGCATGGGTCCGTGAATCAGGTTGCGGGTGAAGGTCCAATCGCGCTGATTGACGAGGACTGCCAGGTCTGGGAGGCGTTCCTGGGCCTGCGTGAATCCCTCAGCCTGCCTGCGGATCACCGCCATGTCTTCAGGGCTAATCGTTGGGGGCTTGGCATTGCCATTACCGCTGCAGGCCGCGAGGCCGAAGCACAGGCACACGCAGAGGCAAAACGCAGCGAGGCGACGTAGGGCGCTCAGCATGGGGAAAGGGTGATAGGGGAGGACGCGAGTTTACCTGCGTGATCTCGATCCCTGGGCACGCAGTGCCAAGAGAGAATGAACTTGTGAATGTCTGCTGAGCGTGAACGGGTCAACGGTCATCCTTCAACTGATCTGTCCTGATCGGTCAGCACTCGTGAGTGAGCTGGCTGGATGGGTGGCGGCCAATGGCGGCAATATTCGTCACGCTGACCATCACACCGACTCGGGTGCAGGGTTGTTTTTAAGTCGGATTGAGTGGGAGCTTGATGGCTTCGGATTGCCTCGGCATGCGATTGAGCCAGCGGTTCGTGCCCTCGCAGAGCGGCTCGGTGGTGAGGCACAGCTTCACTTCTCCGATGAGTTGCCCCGTGTTGCGATCTTTGTGAGTAAGCAGAGCCACTGTTTGCTGGATTTGCTCTGGCGCTCTCGCAGTGGTGAATTGCCGATGGAGGTTGCTTTGGTGATCTCCAATCATCCCGATTTGGAACCACTCTGTGGTGACTTTGGGGGGCGATTTGTTCATGTACCGGTCACGCCCGCAACCAAGCGAGACGCTGAGGCCCGCATTCTTGACCTCCTTGAAGAGCAGGGCATTGAGCTCGCGGTGTTGGCGAAATATATGCAGGTGCTGAGTGGCGACTTTTTAAAGCGCTTCCCCCAGGTGATCAATATTCATCACTCGTTTTTACCGGCGTTTAAAGGCGCTCAGCCGTATCACCGTGCCTGGGATCGTGGCGTGAAACTGATTGGTGCCACGGCGCATTACGTCACGGAGCAGTTGGATGATGGTCCGATTATTGAGCAGGCCACCCTTCCTGTGAGCCACCGCGATGAGGTGGAGGATTTGATCCGCAAGGGTCGGGATACGGAGCGGTTGGCCTTGGCCCGGGCTCTGAGGTTGCATCTCTGCCGTCAGGTCATGGTGTATCGCGGCCGTACGGCGGTGTTCGCGTGATCCAGCGAATCGATGCGTTCCGGCCGCTTGAAGCGTCGCGTTGGGGTTGGCGATGTTTCCAGATTGGCTTGTTTTTCCTGCCCTCTTCGGCGCTGCTGGCCAGCCTGTTGTTGTTTCCCTCTCTGCTGATGAGCAGTTGGAGGAGTGAGCGTCCGTTTTGGCGTGACCCTTGGAATGCGCCCCTGTTTTTGGCGTCGTTTTTAATGGTGATCGGATGCTTTGGCTCCTATTCCGGATCCCTCGCCTGGGTGGGCATGGGGAACTGGTTGCCTTTCTTTTGGGCGTTTTGGGGCTTTCAGCCCTATGTCAGCTCGGCTGAGGCACGTCGTCGCTCTGCGCTTTGGTTGGTGGCGGGTAGCTTCCCAGTGGTGTTGACGGGTTTGGGACAACTGTGGTGGGGCTGGCAAGGCCCCTGGCAAGTCCTGGGTGGATTGATTATTTGGTTCATGACCCCTGGTGGCGAACCAGAGGGACGTCTGTCGGGACTGTTTGATTACGCCAATATCGCCGCGGCCTGGTTGGCACTGGTTTGGCCGTTGGCGTTGGCAGCTCTGATTCAACCGGGCCTGAGCAAGCTGCGGCGGGGTGTTGTTCTGGGCTTGGTGGTCGCTTTTGTGACGGCCCTCGTGCTTACGGAGTCGCGGAATGGCTGGGGCTCCTTGGTGCTGGTGCTACCGATTGTGTTGGGTCCGATCAGCTGGCCCTGGCTTGTTCCGCTGTTGGCTGTTGGTCTGGGGTTGGTGATTGTGTCTGTTGTGCCTGGGGTGCCGTTGTTGATTCAGGCCCCCGTGCGGTCGCTTGTGCCAGAGGGGATCTGGGGCCGGCTCAGTGATAGTCAGCACGCTGGTGAGCGCGTTCTTGCGTCGACGCGCCTGAGTCAGTGGGGTGTGGCGGTTCAGTTGATGGCTGAGAGGCCCTGGCTGGGATGGGGGGCAGCGGCTTTTTCGGTGATTTATCCGCTCAGAACAGGGACATGGCATGGCCATGCTCACAACCTCCCCCTTGAACTGGCCATTGCCCATGGACTACCAGTGGCGGCGTTGGTGCTGGCGTTGGTGCTGGCTTTGTTGATCGTGGCGCTCCGTCGGGGGCTCACACGGTTGTTTGATCGTGCTTGGTGGGCAGCAGTGCTCACCTTGATGGTGTTGCACGGCACCGATCTGCCGTTTTTTGATAGCCGCGTGAATATTGCTGGCTGGATTTTGTTGGCGGGACTGCGCTGTTTGCTCAGACCGAGTCAGGAGGGGTGTCAGAAGGGGTGTCAGGAGCGTTCTCTGGACTCAGAGCTTGGCGTTGATGCTTGAGAAGCGTGTCGCTGGGCAGGGGACCATCAAGATGGCACCAAGGAAGAATGTGGTCGTCTGACCAGGTTTCATGCACGACTTCCTCCCAGGCGGGAGGGCGGGGCAATGGCACTCCGGCAGAGCTAGCGGGTTGTAATTCTTCCGCCCGTGCTGCGCGATAAGCCTTTTTCCAGCCGCCAAGACTCTCTTGAGAGCCCCTCACCGCGGCGATCACTGGAGCGAGTCGACGATCACTGCGGGAGAGCAGGGCTTGGATCACGCTCCAGCCGTAGCTCTCAGGTCGCAGTTCCACACCCTTTGGTTTGAGCCGTTTGGCGAGACGTTTGAGACGTTTGTCAGCCTCTGGCCTGACCCCTTGCCACTGAAATGGTGTGTGGGCTTTTGGAACGAAGGTGCTCACTCCCAAGGTGAAGCGCAGGCCTGGAGTTTGTTTTTTTAGATCCAGAAGCAGGTCGGCGGTGGCCTCGATGTCCTCGTCTTGCTCCGTGGGGAGTCCCACCATTCCGTAGAGCTTGAGGCTTTTCAGTCCACCTTCTTTTGCATACCAGGCGGCGGCGCTGATTTCCTCGCGGCTGAGTTTCTTATTCACGACGCGTCTCATCCGATCACTTCCGCTCTCGATGGCGATCGTCACCGACTTGCTACCGCGGCGACTCAAGGTTCCAGCTAATTGAGGAGTCACGGTGGCAGCTCGTACGGAGCTGACACTCACGCGCAAGTCATCAAAGCGGTCTTGATCCAGCCACTGCAGCAAATCGCTGAATTGGGGATGTTGGGTCACCGAGGCACCCAGCAAGCCGAGACGACGGGTTGCCTTAAGCCCTTTCTCGACCGCAGGAATCAGGCCGTCATCAAGAGATGGGGTTCGGAAGGGCAAGGTGAGATAACTCGCCAAGCAGAAGCGACACAGTTCTGGGCAGCTGCGCACCACCTCCACCATGTGAATGTCGGGCCAGGCGGCTTCCGGGGTGATCACCGTGGAGTGACTCAGGCTGTTGCCCCTCCAGGTTTGTTTTGCGATTCGCTCAGGTAGATCTGCCTCTCTGGGTTTGATGCCCAGAAAGGCACCATCGGCACTGAACTGCGGAGCATGCAGATCGGGTACGTAGATGCCAGGGATTTGCGCTAGATAACGAAGGCGTTTCTGACGGGGTTCGTCCCGCACCTGTTGCAGGGCGTCGATGAAGGCGGGCAGCAGTTCTTCTCCATCCCCCAGGAGTACGACATCAAAAAATGGAGCGAGCGGTTCGGGGTTGGCCGTCAGAACGGGACCTCCACCGAACACGATTGGATCCTGATCACCCCGTTCATGACTCCAGAGGGGAATGCGTTGTTGTTCCAGGAGATCCAACAGAACAGGTCCATCAAGTTCCCAGCTCAGGGATAGGCCAAAGAGATCACAGCGACGGTGTTGAGGATCCCCCTGATCTGTAAAAAGCCTCCTGACATCGAGATCGGAGCGCATGGCCAAGCTGGCCCATACGAGTTGGTAGCCAAGGCTGGTGATGCCCACGGTGTAGGTGCTGGGGAAGGCCAGCACTGTTTTCAGTGCACCTACCTCGGCTACAGCTGGTTCAAACAGGAGGGTTTCGCGGTTCAGCAGAGCCCGTGCATCACGGTTTCATCCTGCAGGATCAACGGAGCAGGCAAAGCAATGGTTCGCTTTCCAAAGCGATTCGCAAAGACATTTTGATGGCTTATTTGGGCAGAGACGCTTATTGAGGATTGCTGTCTTGCGGGTCAGGTTCGTCGGGTTCGGATTGGGGCTTGGGTGGTTGAAAGGCCCGACGTTCATTTTCGGCTTGGAGGTGAGCTTCCTCCAGCAACTCAAGCCCCATCTGTCGTTCGTAGATCGAGCGGTGATCAAACAGGCGTGCGATCAGAAAACTCACTAAGCAGGCCACCAGAATTGGTTTTAAGACCAGCAAATCCTTGGTTAGAGCGAAGGCCAAAAACATGGCCGTAATCGGTGTGCGTGAACAACTGGCCACGAAGGCTCCCATCCCCGCAAAGACATAGGTGCTCGGTACGTGGCCGGTGAGAGCTTCCACCCAAATCCCACAGGCGAGGCCGATGGCACCGCCCAGGGTGAGCATTGGGAAAAACAAGCCTCCGGGTGCACCAGACGCTGCTGCTAATCCCGTACTGAAAAACAGCACGACAAAAGTGCCGAGCGCCATTGGAATATCAGCTTTCCCATCACCGATGAGGTCTTGCAGGCCTTCTAGGTTGTGAAATGCAGAGGGGAGACATGCATACACCCCACCTAGCAGTGCTCCGCTGATCACCATGCGCAGAACGAGGCGGTCACCGAACCAACGATGCCCTTGTTTCTGCATGGCGATGACGTAGCGGCAATACAGCTCGGCCAAGACACCCACAACAACGCCCAGTCCGATGAGGTATCCCAGATCTATGGGTAAAAAACTCACCAGTGGTTCGTATTCCTTCTCCAGCTGAAAGCCAAGGCCAGTGGTCAGCCCGCCGCCACTCGTGCTTAAACCCGCGAGCCCCAACACATCCGCCCAGGCATCTGCCAAAAAGGTGGTGACGATCACCAGCAGCATTACGACTGGCCTTACGGAGTGCAGTAATTCCTCAATGGCGTAAAAAAATCCGCCAATCGGAGCGTGAAACACAGCCGCAATCCCTGCTCCACCGCCCGCGGCGACGATCACGCGACGGAATGCCGCAGGTGCTCTTAGCCAACGGGCGAGTTGCCAGGCCACCGATCCCCCCATCTGAACAGCGGGACCTTCTGGCCCGAGCGGGAAACCACTGCCGATGGCGACAATTCCGGCTATCAGCTTGACCAAGCCCACCTTGAGACCCATCGGGACGGCCCGATGTTTCAGGAATCCCATGATGTGGGTGATTCCGGATCCACCTGCTGATGGTGCCAGCCGAGACACCAGCAATCCAGACACCAAACCACCTGTTGCGCCTAAGCCAGGCAGAACGGCCCAAGCAGGAAGGTCTGCCAGCAATTCCAGGCGCCAGGCACCTAAAACTTTGATGCCCGCCTTGAACAACACCCCGGTGAGGGCTGCGCCAAGGCCCGTGAATATCAAGGCGAGCACAACCACCAGCCAGCGGCGTTCCAGCAGCCGGCGAATGCTCCGACTCGAACCGGATGGATCTTGTTTTTCTTTTAGGTCGCTAGCTGAAGTCATGGCTTTGAGCGGACGCCGTTCAGGCGCCGGCCATGACCTCCGCTTGTTCCGTAGCGCTCAGCACTCGGCCCTGTTCTACAAAGTTATCGATCTGGTCGAAGTTGAGATAGCGGTATAGCTCTGCGGACAGTGGGTCGATCTTTTCAGCGGCGATCCTTTGGTATTCATCGGGTGTGGGAATGCGCCCGAGCAAGGCGCAAACAGCGGCTAATTCGGCGCTGCCCAGGAAGACCTGTGCTCCTTTGCCAAGCCGGTTGTTGAAGTTGCGGGTGCTCGTGGAGAACACGGTTGTGTTGTCATCCACCCGGGCTTGATTGCCCATGCAGAGCGAGCAGCCTGGCATTTCCATTCGGCTCCCGGCCGCTTCAAACGTGGCGTAGTAGCCCTCTTGCTTGAGCATGTCCTCGTCCATGCGTGTGGGCGGGCAAACCCAGAGCCTTGCAGCGATGTCGCCGGCCTCTTCGAGAACTTTGGCCGCGGCGCGGTAGTGGCCGATGTTGGTCATGCAAGAGCCGATGAACACCTCTTGAACGGCTTCGCCAGCCACTTCGCTGAGCAGTTTCACGTTGTCGGGATCGTTCGGGCAGGCGAGAACGGGTTCGGTGAGCTCATCGAGATTGATCTCAATCACTTCGGCGTATTGAGCGTCGTCATCCGCCTGAAGGAGTTGGGGGTTGGCCAGCCAGTCCTCCATTACCTTGATCCGTCGCGCCAGGGTGCGGGCATCGCTGTAGCCGCGCGCAATCATGTTTTTGAGCAGCGCCACATTGCTGCTCAGGTATTCACCCACTGTGGCCTCGGACAATTTGATGGTGCAGCCTGCGCAAGAGCGTTCTGCCGTGGCGTCCGTGAGCTCGAAGGCTTGCTCCAGCTTGAGATCTGGCAACCCTTCAATTTCCATGATCCGGCCATTGAAGACGTTTTTCTTGTTGGCCTTTTCCACGGTGAGCAGGCCCTTTTGGATCGCGACCCAGGGGATCGCATTCACGACATCGCGGAGAGTGACCCCCGACTGAAGAGAGCCGCTGAACCGGACCAAGACCGATTCGGGCATGTCGAGAGGCATGGCGCCGATGGCGGCAGCAAAGGCCACAACGCCAGAGCCTCCTGGAAAAGAAATACCGAGCGGGAACCGGGTGTGGCTGTCACCCCCTGTGCCCACGGTGTCGGGCAAGAGCATGCGATTGAGCCAGCTGTGGATGATGCCGTCACCGGGGCGAAGGGCTACCCCGCCGCGTTGGGCAAAGAAATCAGGTAGATCCTTCTGGGTCTGCAGGTCCACGGGTTTGGGGTAAGCGGCGGTGTGGCAGAAGCTCTGCATCACCAAATCAGCGGAAAAGCCCAGGCAGGCCAACTCCTTCATTTCGTCCCGGGTCATGGGCCCGGTGGTGTCTTGACTGCCAACGGTGGTCATCAGCGGTTCACAGCTTGTGCCGGGACGGACGCCAGGAAGACCACAGGCTTTGCCCACCATCTTTTGGGCCAAGGTGAAGCCTTTGCCAGTGTCGGCAGGAGCGCTAGGCCGGATGAACGTTTCAGAAGGGGCGAGTCCAAGTTGGCTGCGCACCTTGTCGGTGAGAGCGCGGCCAATCATGAGTGGGATGCGACCTCCAGCACGAACTTCGTCGCTGATCGTGCTCGGCTTGAGTTCAAAACGACTGATCACCGTGCCATCGCGTTCGATCGTGCCGGCGTAAGGGCGAATCGTGATCACATCACCGGTGTTCAGATCGCTGACATCGCACTCAATCGGTAAGGCGCCTGAATCTTCCGCTGTGTTGAAAAAGATGGGTGCAATCTTGCCGCCAATGATCACCCCGCCAGCGCGCTTGTTGGGAACATGGGGGATGTCATTGCCGGTATGCCACAGCACGGAGTTGATGGCGCTTTTCCGAGAGCTTCCGGTGCCGACCACATCACCCACATAGGCCACGGGATGACCTTTTTTCTTGAGGGTTTCGATGGTGTTGAGTCCCTCTGGATCACGGGTTTCCAACATCGCCAGGGCGTGCAAGGGGATGTCTGGACGTGTGGTCGCGTGGGTGGCTGGTGAGAGGTCGTCGGTGTTGGTCTCCCCGTCCACCTTGAACACGGTGACAGTGATCTCTTTGGCAAGCGGATCTCGCCGGGTAAACCATTCCGCTGCAGCCCAGCTGTCCACCACCTGTTGGGCGTAACGGTTGCTGGCTGCCAGCTCCATGACGTCATTGAAAGCGTCGTAGACCAAGAGGGTGCGGCTCAGGCCTTGAACGGCACAGCTCGCAAGCGTCTCGTCGGGATGCTTGAGCAACTCGATCAGTGCAGCGACGTTGTATCCACCCACCATGGTGCCGAGCAGTTGCACTGCCTCCAAAGGGGCCACCAATGGGCTGGATGCATTGCCTTGGGCGACGGCACTTAACCAGGTTGCTTTGACATAGGCCGCTTCATCGACGCCGGGTGGAATGCGTTCGTTCAGCAGGTGCAGCAAGGTCTGCTCGTCCCCAGCCGGTGGCTGTTGAAGAAGTTCCGTGAGGGCCTTGGTCTGAGCGGCATCAAGAGGAAGCGGTGGGATGCCCTTGTCTTCCCGTCCCTTGGCGTTCTCGCGATAGGTGCTCAGCATCGGTTTTGGCGGCGCAAACAGCGATACACACCATTGTTGTTGGTCAGCGTTCCACCCTGTTGTTTGTTGCGGTGGATCGGCTTGCGTAATCTGAACTGAATTTCAGGCCAAGGCATGACCACCACCCACGATCTCCATGTGGTGGACACGCGACCACTGATCCCTCCGGCTCTGTTGCATCGCGATCTGCCAATTGATCCAACGGCTTTAGAGACAGTGGTGACGGCTCGCAGCCGCATTCAAGCCATCCTGAGTGGCTTGGACCGCCGACTGCTGGTGATTGTTGGTCCCTGCTCTGTGCATGACGTGGATGCGGCTCGCGACTACGCCCGTCGGTTGGCGCCTTTGAGGGAGCGTCATGCCGCCGAGCTGGAGATTGTGATGCGGGTGTATTTCGAAAAACCCCGTACCACCGTGGGATGGAAGGGGTTGATTAACGATCCCCATCTCGATGGCTCTTACGACATCAATACGGGGCTACGGATGGCCCGTTCCCTGTTGCTTGATTTGGCGCGAGAAGGAATGCCCACAGCAACAGAGCTGTTGGATCCTGTTGTCCCTCAATACATCGCGGATCTCATCAGCTGGACAGCGATTGGTGCACGCACCACTGAAAGCCAGACCCATCGTGAAATGGCCTCAGGCTTGTCGATGCCCATTGGCTACAAGAACAGCACCGATGGCAGCGCCACGATTGCGATTAATGCAATGCAGGCTGCAGCCAAGCCCCATCATTTTCTGGGTATCAATCGTGAGGGCCATGCTTCGATCGTTAGTACCTCTGGAAACCCAAATGGGCACTTGGTTTTGCGTGGCGGCAATCGTGGAACCAACTACCACCTGGAGGCGATTCAGGAGTCAGCTGACGAACTGACGGGTGCTGGTCTGCCGGATCGCTTGATGGTGGACTGCAGCCATGCCAATTCGAGTAAAGACTTTCGCCGTCAGAGCGAGGTTTTACGGGCAGTTGCCTCTCAGGTTGATCAGAAGTCAGACCATGTCATGGGAGTCATGATTGAAAGCCACCTTGTGGAAGGCAATCAAAAGCTGTCTGCGGACAAGAGCTCTCTGACCTATGGGCAGAGCGTGACAGATGCTTGCATCAGTCTTGAAACCACTGCTGCATTGCTTGCAGAGCTCGCTGCTTCCGTTGCTCGGGCAAGGTTCAACTAAAACTCCGCTCTTGTGGCGTTGATCAGGCCGTCATCCAGGTCCAACTCAAGGCCACTCCAAGGGGTACGGTCAGGTTGTCGATTCCCAATACGCTCAGTTGTTCGAGCCCTACAGCAAGCGTGCAGACGGCTAAGAGCCGAAGTGGGGTGAGTTGACTTTGGGTGATTAGCACTAAAGCGAGCAACACCCCAGCACTGGTGATGGCCATCGTTGTTGTTCCGACGATCGACTTGCGCTGGTCCAAGATCGTCCAGTTTGGGGAACGAACGGCGCGCCCAACCAGACCTGCTAGGCCATCCCCGAAGGCCATCACCAGCGCTCCGGCACAGGCAGCAGCAGGATTGTCAGCCCAAAACAGGATCAGAAGCAAACAGATCGCGACGCCATAGGCAACGGTCCCGTAACTGTTTCGCCCTACATCTTCCACCGCAGGTAGCAAGTTCCAGCGGTGATTGATGAAGGCGATCAGGGTGACCACCACAGCACAAGGAACCGCGATGGAGGCAGGAACGTGGAGAACCCAGGCGAGTGGCAGAACCGGTCCAATGCCGATATGAACAATCTTTCGACTCAACTCGCGTTGGTGGGGCCAGCGTTGACGGCAGGCCAGAGCGCTGCCGAGAACACCAGCCATCCAGAGGGCGATGAGCAACAGAGATGGCAGGGGCAAGTACGACTCAGGCAGCCTGCTGATGATTGGTCATCGTGCGCAATTTCAAAATGGCTTTGGATTCGAGTTGGCGTACCCGTTCCCGCGACACATTGATTTGACGACCAATTTCGGCAAGGGTGAGAGGCTCTTCTCCACCGAGGCCAAACCGTAAACGCAGGATTTTTTGTTCGCGTTCATTGAGCTGTGAGATCCAGCCACCCAGATGCTCCTTCTGAATGCTGCGATCCATGCCTTCCATTGGCTCATCGCCGTTGGGATCTGCGATCAGTTCTCCGAGGGTGCTGCGATCCTCTTCGCCACGGGCGTGAGCGTCCAAGGAGGCACAGGGGGCGCTTTGAGCAATGAGCCCCTCTAGGTCTCTCGGTTCAATGCCCATGGCATGAGCCAATTCCAAGCGGTTCGGTTGACGCCCGAAACGATGCGAGAGCTCCCGGGTGATCTTGCGCATTTTCGATAGCTTTTCACTGATGTGAATCGGCAGGCGAATCGTGCGCGCACTGTTGTCGATCGCTCGTGTCATGCCTTGACGAATCCACCAGTAGGCGTAAGTCGAAAACTTGTAACCCATGGCTGGGTCAAATTTGTCGACAGCACGCTCAAGCCCGATGGCACCTTCTTGAACGAGGTCGAGAAGTTCGAGACCTTGGTTTTGGTATTTCTTGGCGACACTCACTACCAACCTGAGGTTGGCAGCCATCATCCGATCGCGTGCCCTCTTCCCCATCCTGATGCGATGGCGTTGTTTGGGGGTGCGATCTTCTTCTTGAATGTCAAGCAGTTCTTTCATGGCCTGCACGTGATGTGCAAGCTCAATTTCTTCCGCAGCTGTGAGTAATGGAACGCGACCAATACTGCTTAAGTAATGACCAATCGAATCTGTGGCTAAGCGCCCACTTGAACGATTTCCTCGACTCGAGGTTGTGCCACTTGAACGATTGGCGGTGCTGCGACGACTAGCTGTCGGCAACAAAGGTTCCTTAGAAGTGCTTTTAGAGGCAGCTTCTTTGGACTCCAGAGGGATCCCCATCACCCTGGTCTCCTGACGAATTTGGGCGAAACATAGCACCTAGTTGAAAAACTAATGGATGGAATTACGAAACTTTTCAGGAACTCGTCGTTTTGAGCCGATAAGAGTGTTGATCGCTACAAAGATGCAGATTTTTTTTCATTTTCGAGTCTCTCGTGAACTTGTAAATGACTAGTGGTTTGATTGAACGAGGGCGCTTCCTTTCCAGGAATCGATTAACTGCAATTGGGAGTTGCGCTCCTCTTCTTCGGGGTGGCGCTGAATAAAAGAACCATCTGGTTGCATGTCCCATGCGCCCCTGTTGTCACTTAAGTAGCGCTCCAGCAGATGTTCGAGTTGTGCTCTTAGCTCAGGTTCTTCAATGGGTGTAACAGCCTCAACGCGTCGGTCAAGATTGCGTGGCATTAAGTCGGCGCTACCGATGAAGACTTCCGGATCGCCGGCATTGTTGAACCAAAAGATGCGCGAATGCTCTAAGAAGCGGCCGATGATGCTGACCACTTTGATGTTGTCGCTAATGCCTTCAAGGCCGGGGTAAAGGCTGCACATCCCTCTGATGATTAATTGGATCGTGACTCCGGCTTGAGATGCTTCATACAAAAGAGCAATGATTCCGGGATCCACCAGAGAATTCATTTTTGCTTTGATCGATCCACCACGTCCTTGTTGGGCATGGTCGATTTCACGCCGAATCAATTGCTCCATTCCTTTTCTTAAGGAGACAGGAGCAACGAGTAGTTTGCGGAAGCTTTGTTGTTTTGAGAAGCCGGTTAGGTAGTTAAACAACTCCACAAGGTCTTGGCCGAGTTCCGGTCGTGCTGAAAGAAGTCCTAGATCGGTGTAAAGACGAGAGGTTTTGGAGTTGTAATTTCCAGTGCCGATATGGACGTAGCTGCGCAGGCGCTCTTTTTCTTTGCGTACGACCAGCACAATCTTGGTATGCGTTTTCAGGCCAATCACGCCATAAACCACATGCACACCTGAGCGCTCAAGATGCTTGGCCCATTGAATATTGTTGTCTTCGTCGAAGCGGGCTTTGAGCTCTACCAGGGCCATCACCTGCTTTCCATTTTCTGCTGCACGGATGAGTGCTGCGATGATCGGAGAATCTTTGGAGGTGCGGTAGAGGGTCATCTTGATCCCCATCACGAGGGGATCGTCTGCCGCTTGATTGATGAATTCCTCGACCGATGTGGAAAATAAGTCGTAAGGGTGATGGAGGAGAACATCGCGGCGACGCAACACCGAGAAAATGCTTTCGAACTCCTCTTCCTTGATAGAGCCGTCTTCCAACATGCCTCTCTGAGCGCGGCTTAGGACGGCGGGAGTTTGACCTGAATGCGTGGCGTCTTTGAGATGAGGCAGCGGCAGGCTCATCAAGCCGAAGAGATCATCGAGCCCGAGAGGGCCATTCACCTTGTAGAGGTCTTCTTCAACAACGGACATGCCGTCGATCAACATCTCAATCACGTCTTGCGGTGTGTCTCCCGCAACCTCCAGGCGGACCACTTCACCACCCATCCGTCGTTTTCTTAAGCCTTGTTCGATCGCGATCATGAGATCGTCGGCTTCAAGGTCGCGGAGCTCCAGGTCGGCATCCCTGGTGACCCTGAAAAAGTAATGGCCTTCGATGCTCATTCCTGGAAAGAGCAGACTGAGATTGAAGGCAATCACCTGCTCAAGAGGCACTGCTGTGTGCATTGGCTTGGCATCAGGGCCGCCAAGCTCAATGGGAATCGAGACAAAGCGAGGAAGGATCTTCTGAGGAACCTTCACTCGGGCCAGTTGGCGTTGACCCGACTCTGGGTCATGGATCAGGGCGGCCACGTTGAGGCTGAGATTGCTAACGAACGGAAAGGGATGGGCAGGATCTACCGCTAGGGGCGTTAGGACCGGAAAAATCGCCGTTTGAAAGAAGTTGTCTACCCAGTGCCTTTGGGCCTCGTTCAGTTGTTCGTAGTTGAACAGGAAAACTCCATAGTCTTCGAGGCCTACGCGGAGATGGTTGAGGTAGTGGTTTTGCTGGGCTTCCAGCAGAGCTGAGAGCTGGTTGCGAATCTCATGGAGCTGCTCCCGGGGCGTGAGGCCGTCCTCGCTTCGCTTGTCGATGCCGGCCTCAACCTGAGACTTCAAGGACGCCACGCGCACCATGAAAAATTCATCGAGATTGTTGCTGAAAATGGCGCTGAATTTGGCCTGTTCCAACAACTGCGTTCTTTGGTCAAGCGCCTGAGCTAAGACGCGTCTGTTGAAGGCAATCCAGCTCAGTTCCCGATTGATGTAGAGATTCTCGGGAAGCATATGGCCGCTGATGATTTGTCTCGAGCACTGTGCTCGCAAGGGAAAGGTAGCAATTGTCCGTCAGCCTGTGGTGTGTTCAAGGGGACTGCGGGTCACCAAGACCACCACGACCACGAGCAATGCTGCGCCTCCAAAAAATGGACTGGTTTGACCTAGGAGGTCGTAGCCCAGTCCAGCTAGCGGTGGGCCTAAAAAACTGCCAAGACTCTGTAGTGCTTGCAGGCTGCCAAGGGCTGCGCCTTGCCCTTCATCGCTGAGACGCCGAGACACCAGGCTGCGCAGGCTTGGGGTGACCAGGCCGGTGCCGCTGGCCAAAATTGCCACCGCTGTGAACACTCCAATCCTGGCTTGTTCAGGATTCGTGGTGGGGATCAGCAAACAGCCGGCGATGACCAAACCGAGGCCGATCAGCGTGAGTTTCCACTCCCCAAAACGATTCACCAACGGACCGATCAGTCCACCCTGGACCACGGTGGCGACGACCCCCACAATCAAAAAGGCTGTGGTAGCAAGCTCTGGGCCCCAGTTGAATCGTTGCTTGAAATAGAGCACCAGAATTGCTGTGAAGCCATTGAAGGCAAGAAAAAATAGAAAAAAGCCCAAGGCCAGACGCCCGACTGCTGGATTGCCAATCACCCGAGCGATTTGAGCGAAGGGGTTGAGCTCCCGTTTGCGGGGAAGAACGCGGCGCTCTGACACCGGATGGGTTTCAGGGAGCAACGTCAGGACAACAACAAGGTTGAGGACGGCGAAGCCGGTTGCCACCCAGATGGGCACCGTGACGGCAATCCGGGCCAATTGGCCGCCGAGAAAGGGTCCGATAATGAAACCAAGGCCGAAGGCCACACCGATCAATCCGAAGGCGCGTGCACGTTTCTCCGGCGGTGTGATGTCTGCGAGTACGGCTCCTGCGGTGGCGGCTGTTCCACCGCTTACCCCATCGATCAGACGGGCTCCAAACAGGAGAAACAGGGGCAACACAGCACCAGCGGGCCAGTCATGGCTCAAGGTGATTGCGAAGAGTCCGAGGCCCAGAACGGAACCACTCACGCAGATGGCGATCACGGGCCTGCGGCCGAAGCGATCACTCAGGGCTCCAATTAACGGCGTTGCTGCGAATTGCGCGAGGGCGTAGCTGCCAGCTAACAACCCAAGGGTGCGACCGTCGGCATTGAACGATGCCAACAGAAATGGCAGCAATGGAAAAACAATGCTTTCGCTCAGTCGGTCATTGAGCAGCGTGAGAAACGCACTGACCAAGGTTGGAACGTGAGGACGGCGCACGTTCGATCGAGGCGGTTATTCACCTTCCCACAGATGCTCGCCACGCGATCAATTGCTCTAACGCTGCGCTGCCTACTCCATTGGCTTGCATGGTTTGGGCTTCTTCCACGCCATCCTCCAAGCTTTTGCTCAGTCCGCTCAACCAGAGGTAACAGCCTGTGTTCCAACGCAAGGAATCGGCCATGGGCCCTTGGCCCAGAAGTGCCTCTTTGGCGTGCGCAGCCCAGGCTTCCTCCGATTCCCAGCGGGGGTCATCTCCGAAGCAGCCATGGTCCCGGGGATGAACAATGTGTCGTTCGGGTTCCCCTGAGTTGTGTATCCGAGCCGTGATTCCGGCTCGACTAACAGGCAGGTCTGTGCCGCCTTCTAAGCCTTTTACGGTGATGACGTCCTTTTCTCCGGCTAGTTCCAGGGCTTGCCAGGCTCGGCTTTCCGTTGGCGGATGTACAAAACCACTCACCAGTAGGTGGTGCCCTTGGTGTGCGGTCCAGAGCAGCTCAGCGCTGGCTAATGGAGGGCGTTTCCCGAGATCATCCCGAGCGGGCAGCAGAACCTCGCCTAGGGGGAAGTGTTCCGGTTGATAAATAAGGGCAAGACCATGCAGGTTGAATCCTGTTTGAACATCGTTGATAGACAGCCCGCTCAAGTTGAGCCCGATGGAAGCGAACAGTTCTGCGGCGGTGATTCCAAATTTCACGGGCATTCGCCTCCCTCCCTGTAAGACCACGGGTTGTCCGGACCCCACCAACAGCAAGGTCGTTAAGGGGTAGATCGGTGCCGTGCGAGATCGACCGTCAAAGGGCATGCCAAAGCAGATCGGCCGGCGTTGCTCAGGTTGACTGAGAAGACAGGGCCCAAGCCGTTTATAGGTATCGAGCATGCCGGTGAGCTCCTGAGGTTCAGGCCGGCGAATGCGATGGGCGATCAGAAAGGCGCCGATTTGAACGTCTGACGCTCCTCCCGTGAGCATCAACTCCATGGCCTCATCGGCTTCGCTTCGGGTCAACCCTTTGCTGGTGTGCTCTCCACTGCCGATTTTGCGTAGCAATTGCTTGAAATACGCGCGCTTTTTGGCTTGTGGAGGCGTTTCCATTGATATGACCGCGGAACCAAAGGAGATCGTTCCGCAGAATTATCTCCTTCGGCGGTAGTCATTGATACCGGACTGTTTTATGCGCCTTAAGGGTTAGCTCGTGCATAGGCCTGCAAAGCTTCCATGGAGTGGGTGGGATGGATGCTGTCGCCCCTCGGCGTAATAGAGACGTTCAATGAGCAGGCTTGGAAACGTTTGGCGCACAAGTGCCGGGGTGACTGACAAGGAGTCACTAATAAGGAAGCTATTGATACTTTTTAAGGCTTGATCCAGGATTTGATTTAACTGATTCGCAAATGAGGAAAGAAACATGAAAACGACCTAACCATCAACAAATTAATGATGCGCTCTTCCTCTCAGTCGTTCTGTCGCCGATGCTGCCAATTGGTTGCTCCTGGATTGTGCATTGGTAGCTAATGCATCAATTTTGGGTCTTGATCTTGTAGATGATTGATTCACTGCTGAGTGGCTACGCAAGGCGTGCTGATCTCTAGTAGTTCATTTATTCTTCTTTTTACATGACAACGACGGTTACTGCTTCGCTCATGGCAGCAAAAAAGGCTAAGGGGCTTTCTTTTGCTGATCTAGAAGCGGCCCTTGGGCTCGATGAAGTTTGGATTGCTTCCCTCTTTTATGGACAGGCCACCGCATCCCCTGAAGAAGCAGAGAAATTAGCAACTTTGTTGGCTCTAGATCCAGCCATTACCTCTGCACTGCAAGAGTTTCCAACGAAAGGAAGTCTCGATCCAGTAATACCTGTAGATCCATTGATCTATCGCTTCTATGAAATCATGCAGGTTTATGGAATGCCTATGAAAGATGTCATCCAGGAAAAGTTTGGCGATGGAATTATGAGCGCTATTGATTTTACTTTGGATGTGGATAAGGTTGAAGATCCAAAGGGTGATCGGGTGAAAATCACGATGTGTGGAAAATTCTTACCCTATAAAAAATGGTGAGTTTTTGATCTCATTTAAATAAGAGCTCGGCACGATCGGGCTTTTTTATTGTCTTTAATATTGCTGCTGAAGCTGGCGTACGGCTTGCTCACGTCGCTCTTGATTGGTGAGTTCTACGCTTAATGACTTCAACGCCATTTTGCTATGAGTTGTGGCCATGCATCCCAAGGCTCTTAATGCAGCCTCGGCAACAGCATCGGATCCTTCTTGGACCAGAATGCTAAGCCTCGTGCTAATGGCAATGTCGTCTCGTCGCTGAAGTAAGCGTATGCAGGCGATGACAACGGGATCACGCCAATCTTGCAGAGTGGATTCACACAACTGCAGCAATTCATTGGCTTGAAGTTGATGTGATTTGAAGCTGAGAAGATTTAAGCCAGCAAGTCGTTGGGCTTGACTTGGCAACTGCAGAATGTGCTGAAAGTCTGACTGGGTCAGTTCGGCGCCCCAGCAACTCAGTGCGTTGAGCAAGAAGGCATCTGGATCATTGGATTGGTTTAGTTGTGTGAGTAACCAATCTTTTGCTTCAGGTTGATGGCAAAGGCCGGCGGCATGGATTAATTCAGGCTGAATTCCGTGCTGTTGGATCAGGGTACGGATGATTGGCCATCCTGTTTCTGCCAACATCCCCAAGCGTTCAGCAACTGCAAAACGAAGTTCATCAGAAAGGCTGGGAGAGAAAATCTCTCCCAGCCAGGTTGGATTCAATGGAATCCGTCGTGCATTGGCTAGCCGATCCCAAAGGGTGGCTTCATCAATGGCACTCATAAGCTTTGAAATCAGCGGGCGCCGAGCTCAGCGGCCAGTTCGCGTTCTAGTTTTTCATCATGCTCTGTTGGGAGCACATCAGAAATCTTGGTGCGGTGGGTGCTGTAGAAGAGCATGCCAATGAACACCATGCCGCCAACGATGTTGCCCAGGGTGACTGGCAAGAAGTTCCAGAAAATCACCTGACCGAAGCCCACACCGGAACCCAGGATCGGGCCAGCAGTGTGAAGGAACTGGTTCACCACGATGTGCTCCATGCCCATCGATTGGAAGGCCGTAATCGGCAACCAGCAGGCCAGCAATTTGCCGGGAACACTTTTGCTCACAAGAGCCATCGTGACGCCTAGGCAAACCAACCAGTTGGCAACAACTCCACGCAGGAAGGCCAAGAAGAAGCCCAGGGATTGAAGGTTCTCGTACTTGGTAACAACGTTGGTTTTGTTGAGGGCAATGATCTTCGCAGCCACCTGTTGCCACATGCCACCACCATCGGCAGCGGAGGCGGGATCCACGGTGCCACCACTGGTCAGGCTGATCGCCATGATCAAGGCAACTACAGCAGTGCCGATCCAGTTGCCCAGCCAGACCCAACCCCAGTTTCGGAACGTGGCTCTCCAGGTGCTCTTACCAGCCCATGTGGACATGGGTAGAAGCGCGAAGTTGCCAGTGACAAGCTCCATGCCGAACAGCACGATGCTGGCAAAGCCGAAGGGGAAGAGCAGGGATCCCAACCAAGGTTGGCCACTCTTGAGACCAATTGTGAGGGCAAGGATCACAGCAAGGCCGAGAATGGCGCCGGAATAAAAGCCACGAATGAGCAGGTTTTTGACGCTGACGGTCGCTTTTTTCCCGCCGGCGGCAATCATGCCGTCGACGAGTTCATTGGGTAGGACATAGTCCATCTGGGACGCTGTTGAGCTCATGATTGGGTATTTAGTAAATAAAAGGGAATCAACCGCTGACGCGATTCATGAAGCGTGAGAAGACATCTTGATGCTGTGGTGCTACAGAAATTGGTGCTTTGTCTTCACCGCTTGCGCTAAGCCAATTGACAAAGCGTGATAGGAAATCAACTTTTAAAATCATTGAGAAATGAGTAAATGTTTGACTTTTAGAAACATTGCACCATGGCTTCAAAACAAAGCGCCACGGTTTAACGTCGTAGGCCTAATTCGGTTCGCTTAAGCCCGAGGCTTTGCACCGAATTGTTCGATGAGTACCTGTCGAAGAACGTTTTGAATGTCTTCTGCGGGAATTGCTTTGTGCTGCACTTCGCCGATCTGCGGGTTTTCACCCTGAGATCCTCCGATGCTCAGGGTGTAGGCCTCACCCATTTCGCCCTGACTGTTTTTAGCTTTGGTGCCCGTTAGGCCGATCGCACCCATGAAGGCTTGGCCACAGGTATTAGGGCAACCCGTCCAATGGATCTTGAGCTCTTCGGGTAATTCGAGATCTGCATCAAGTTTTTTTGCAGCTGCAATGGCTTGGTCTTTCGTGTTGGTTAGACCAAAACTGCAGTAGGTATTCCCTGTGCAGGAGACTGTTCCAGCTGCAATGGCACCTGGTTTAAGAGGGAAGCGTTGCAACAATGGATCTGCTTTGAAGCGATCCAGATTGGTTGTTGAAAGTCCCACGATGATCACGTTCTGGTCTTCAGTTAGGCGAATTTCGCCAGTTCCGTAATCCAAGCTTGCAGTGGCTAAATCGTGAAGGTCGGTTGCTGTAAGTCGTCCAACGCTTACGTGGAGCCCTGCGAAAAACTCACCTGCATTTTTTTGTGGGTGGATTCCGTAGTGAGAACGTGGTGTGGAATTAAAAACTGATCCTGGATCCTCTATGAGAGGACCAAAGAGGCCTTCCACTTTGCTCCTAAAAGTGTCAACACCTAGTTGGTCGAGATACATGCGGAAGCGGCCTTTGGGGCGTTTGTCACGCTCGCCGTTGTCACGCCAAAGGCGAATGACGCAATCGGTCATTTTGCAAATTTCATCCTGCTTCACCCAGGCATTCAGGGGGATGGCATAAGCATTCATCTGTGAAGAGAGGATTCCACCGATCCATACACCGAAACCCAAAACACCATCTCGTTCAACGGGATGAAAGACGATGTCGTTGTGAAGTAGAAAGTTGTCTTTTGCTCCAGCTACAGCTGTATTCCATTTGCGCGGAAGGTTCGAAAACTCTGGATTACCTTCGCAGTGGTTGGTGAGAAAGTTTTGAAGCTCGGTGGTGAATGGCCGTGTGTCGATAATTTCGTTCGGATCAATTCCTGCAAGGGGATTTCCAGTTACATTCCTAGGATTGTCAAAACCCGATTGGATGGAGCTCAGTCCAGCATCCTTTAGCCGTTTGAGAATGTCTGGCAAATCATCCAGTAGCACGCCGCGAAGTTGTAAGTTTTGGCGTGTTGTGATGTCGCAGCTTCCGTTGTCTCCGTAGCGCTCAACGATTGAGGCGACAACACGGAGTTGTTGGTGGTTGATGACCCCATTCGGTACCCGCAAGCGAAGCATGAACTTGCCTGGGGTTTTTGGGCGCCAGAACATTCCGTACCATTTTAGGCGAAGTTGAAGATCGGTTTCATCAACTTCTTCCCAGCCAATTCTTGCAAATTCTTCAATTTCATCACCTACAAGTAATCCGTCCTTTGCAGCTTTATTTTGCTCAATTTTATTGAGCTTCTTGTTTTCTAGGAATGGTCTTGTGGGCATTTGAATGCTCATAGCGCTGATGTCTGGTACGGGAATTCGTCGATTAGCGAGATTTCCAGCACATCAGAGAGAGGTATGCGTGCTGAGAAAAGGTTTATAGCGATCTGTGGGGTGATGTTTCGGTATCCGATCGAACCAAAATGGTGACAACAAGCTCGGAATTTTGTCTAATTCGATACAAGGAAGTTCCCTGATTTCTGGCTCGATTGATCTGTTCACAACGGCAGAGAATTGAATCAGTATTGGCGACCTATTTCTCCGATCCAGCGAACGGCACCATGGCGGATCATGGACCAAACCCTTGCCATGGCCGCTAAATCGCGATCAAAATCATTCTTGAATCGCTGCGGTGCTCGATTGCTGCGAGCGGTTGACTGCATGGGAGCGCGAGAATGCCTTCTGCGGTAGTTAGTCATGCATGCATGAATGGAAACCACCTGACTACATCAGCTCAAGGGGCTTCAGATCCGTGGCCGTTGTTACGTAAACGTGGCGAATTAAGTGGCGCAACAGCCCTTCGTCTTGTGATCCATGGACGTTCAGGTGGATTGGTACCTCCTTGTTTGCAGTACATCGTGGATGCTGTCGCTGAGTGCCGAACGGCCCCAGTTGAATTGGAAGTGCTGACTGCCGAGCATCCGTCGCCAGTGCAGTGCGGCAGCCAGTGGCTTGTGCCTCTGCTCTTGCTCCCTGGCAGTCATGCACGCAGTGACGTCCCGCTGATTCGTAATCGGTTGAAGGCTGAGGGTGTTGTGGTGAAGTCGCTTCCTTTTCTGGGCGCCTGGGATTGTTGGTGGGTTCTGATGTCGCGTTGGATTGAGGATGTTGCTGCGAAGCATCCTTCTCTGGCGTTGGTTCATCATCCATTGAGGCCAGGGATTTCAGATCGTTTCCTCGCTTCAATTCAGCGTCGCTTTGATTTGCCTGTGGTTCCGTTTGATGCCTGGGACCAGTTTGCTAATGACCATCCCAACGTGGTTCCATTACCTCTTTCCTTGGCGCCTAATCGGATGTCTGAGGCGTTGCGTCAGGCTGGTGGTTTGCCATCCCTCCTTGAAGATCCCCAGCTTCGGCAGGGACTTATTCATTGTCTTGCCCTATTGCCGTGACTGACTCGACCATGACGGGAACTGTGTATCTCGTAGGAGCTGGACCTGGTGATCCCGATCTGCTCACCTTGAAGGCTCATCGTCTACTGCAATGTTGTGATGCCCTCGTCTACGACTCCCTAGTGCCAAGTGAGGTGCTTAATCTCGTCCCAGACTCATGTGAACGGCACTTTGTCGGTAAGCGTCGCGGACACCATTCCGTGCCTCAGCCCAGTACCAATTCAGTTCTTGTTGCCTTGGGTCAGCGCCATCAAACGGTGGTCCGCTTAAAAGGCGGCGATCCCTTCCTGTTTGGTCGTGGTGGAGAGGAAGCAGCCCATCTGGTTTCCCATGGCATTGCTGTTGAGGTCGTGCCGGGCGTGACGGCAGGAATTGCGGCTCCGGCCTATGCCGGAATACCGGTGACGCATCGACGAGCAGGCTCATCGGTCACCTTCGTGACGGGTCATGAGGAGATCGACAAGCGTCGACCGTCCGTGAATTGGCAAGCTCTTGCCACCGCGAGTGATGGTTTAGTGATTTATATGGGTTTGCATAATTTGCCGCGAATTGCCGAGGAATTGATGGCTGGTGGTCTTGATGGAAGTACCCCTGTCGCTGTCATTCAGCAGGGCACAGTCGCTGGTCAGCGTTGCTTGAAGGCACCCTTACGTGAAGTGGCAGCCGCGACTCGGACTGAACAATTTGCCTCCCCTTCGATCGTTGTTGTGGGAGACGTGGTCAATCATCAAGTTGATGCTTGTGCACCTGAACCCGCGGCGGTCACCATGCCGATTCCATTCTGAATTCTGTGCCTTTGGAAGCAGAGACGACGTAGAGCTTTGAGGTGTCCCAACGACTGAATCAGGATTCACAGATCTGGATTTACAGATCAGAATTCACTGGGGCTCTCCAGGATGCTTCTCGTAGTCGAGGCAGAAGTTGTACGAGATTGCAAGGACGCGTGTTCGCGTCTAATTGGCTGGAGATCAGTCGGTCCCAAGCTGTTTGAACGGCATCTAAAGAACCGGGAAGCACGAAGATGATGGTTCCGTTGGCGACGCCTGCTAAGCATCGACTTTGTAACGTGCTGGTCCCAATGCTCTCGTAGGAAAGAACGCGGAAGAGTTCACCAAAACCGTCGATGGTTTTGTCCAGCAACGGGGCGATCGCTTCTGGGGTTCCGTCTCGGCCGGTCAGGCCTGTTCCGCCGCTTGTGATCACAACATCAACGGTTGGATTGGCAATCCACTGACTGAGTTCTGAGCGGATCTGGTAGCGATCATCAGGGCAGATCCGTCGATCACTGAGTTGATGGCCTGCGGCCGTGAGGCGTTGTTCCAGTGCATCACCGCTGGTGTCTTCCGCCCTGGTGCGTCGGTCGGAAATGGTGAGGACAGCAATTGAAAGAGCCAGCTCCAAGATCGCGAGGGTTAGATAACGCTAGAACGAAGCTGAGCTTGTAGTTGATCGCTATGACGAAATCTTCTGACAGAACTCTTCAGGTGTTGTTGTTCGCTTCGCTTCGTGATCAAGCTGGTTGGGACGAACAGTGCATCTTTATTCCTGATAAAGATGTTGTGACTGCTGAAGATATTTGGCATCAATTGAAGCTTGGGCCTCGTCCTTTATCCGTTCAGATTGCAATCAATCAGCAGTTGGTGAGTCCACTTACGCCTGTTCAAATAGGTGATGAAGTTGCATTTCTCCCACCCTTTACTGGTGGTTGAAGCGATGACACGAAAGCCAGATTTAATAGTTGAGATTCACAGCCATTCTTTTGACCCTTGGGTTCAGTTGTCTGATTGGTCATCGAATGCTGCTGCTTCAGCTTCATTCATTGGACGTGTTCGGCCTGCTGCTGAAAATGGGAGCTCTCTTGAAGCTCTAGAGCTCACGCACTATTCAGGGCTGTGCGAGGGCCTGATCCGTCAGGATGCGGAAAGGTTGTTGATGGCTCAAGGTGCTAAACGAGCGCTTGTGATGCATCGCGTTGGACGCTTATTGCCGACTGAGGTGATCGTGCTTGTGGCTGTTGAAGCTGATCGCCGTGGCCCTGCGCAACGTTGTTGCATGTCATTGCTGGAAGCGATCAAGCATCAGGCCCCTTTCTGGAAAAAAGAGTGGAGGAACGGACAAGGCTCGTGGGTTAGCGGAAATACGCCACTTTGATTGTCTTCTTAGAGGAGGCGGGATCGTATGAGTTGCGCCCAAAGACTCTCACCGGCTTTTAACCCTCCTGTCTCTGCGGGAATCTCCAGCAATAGATCGCTCTGAACCAGGGAGCCAATGCGGGATGAGGCTTGCGAATCGCTTACCCGCGCCATGAGCTCTCCGTTGGCATTGACCTCCAAGCGAGCGCGGGCTAGTTCGGGTCGTCCTGGCCGACGAGCCAAAGCGTTGGCCAGCTTGACTTTGATGCGTGGAAAGTACTCAGGCTCCTGTTGACCCTCCAAGATCTGTAAGGCTGGCCAGAGCAGTTGTAGGGCTGTGATCGCTGCAGCAACAGGGTTTCCAGGGAGGCCAAAGAAAGGCACGGTCCCTTCCTGGCTTTTGATGTGGCCGAAGGCAAAGGGGCGTCCCGGCTTCAGAAACAGTTTCCAGAAACTCACTTGCCCTAATTCGTTCACAAGCGCTCGGATCCAGTCACTGTCACCTGCTGAAATCCCTCCTGTGCTCACCACAACATCACAGGTTTTGCTGAGTTCAGCTAAGGCTCGCCGCAATTCTTCTGGTTGATCGGGAACCACGCATTTTGTATGCACTACCTGGTGGAGGCTGTTCAAGATCGCCTCAAGCAGGGTGCTATTGCTTTCCCATATGGCTCCTGCTCGTCGCTCTAGCCCGGCTGGCACGAGCTCATCACCGCTGATCAGGAGGCCAATGCGAGGTTTGCGATGGACCTCAAGCGTGGCTACACCGCAACCTGCTAGGCGTCCTAGCTGGGAAGGCGTTAAGCGCTGGCCATGATTTATCAATCGATCCCCGGCTTTGCATTCTTCATCTTCGGCTCGGATCCAGGGTTGATCCGAGACTTCAGCAGCCAAGGTCAGTTGCGTTTGGCTGGTCTCCACACATTCCTGTGGCAAGACCCAGCCTGCTCCTTCTGGGAGGGGGGCTCCGGTCAAGATACGGATGGCTTCACCAGCGTTTAAGACCCGATCAAATGGAGAGCCAGGAGCTGATCGACCTTGAAGGGTCCATTGTTGACCGACTCTCGGTTGATGGTGTTGCCCTAAGGCGTACCCATCCATGATTGAGGCTCGGAACCCTGGGATCGAGACAGGAGCGTTGATTGACTTGGCATTGACGCGCCCAAGCGCCTCATCAAGAGGCAAATTATCTAACGCATTGATTGGGCTGATGTCTGCAAGAAGACGATGTCTGGCTTCGCTAAGAGGTAATCCTTCGCGTCCATAGGGCTCAACGGGACCAGGCACCGTTGCGACCTCCATCTTTATGGGTGAGAGCGATCTGACCCAAGGTCATCCCTGGATCAATGGACTTGAGCATGTCGTAAAGCGTGAGTAATCCAATGGACACTGCTGTCATGGATTCCATCTCCACACCCGTGTTGTTTGTTGTGCGGCACCGGCAACACAGGATGAGTCCCGGTAGGGAGGAATCCGGTTCAATCGTGACCTCCACACCACTGAGTGGTAATTGGTGGCAAAGGGGAATCAGTTCCCAGGTCCGTTTCGCCGCCTGTATGGCTGCGACTCGCGCAACAGCGAGGAGATCACCTTTCGGTGTGTTGCCGGAACGGATCAGTTCCAGCGTGGTTGGCTGCATTTGAAGGCAGCCCCTAGCGGTTGCTTCGCGTTTCGTTGGACGGCGATCACCCACGTCAACCATGTGAACCTCCCCTGATGTGTTGAGGTGAGTGAGGCCTTCTTCCATGTTCAGCGGCTTCCTAAGGCAGACCAAAGCGTTGCCTCAGATCCCACAACTGGATCGACTACGGCTTTTGGCGATGCGTTGGTGGCCGTTGATGACGAAAGTTGCTCAACCAACTCGCTGCGGGATCCCATATCGGCCCAGAGGGTGGCTGGTGAAGCAATCACTGGCTCCACTTGTGCATTGGGTCTAGTGCCGTCGATCGCAACCCCGCCTTGACTGCGCACCATTTGTACCGCAAGTGAGCCAACAATGAAGGCTCCTAGAAAGCCCGTCGCTATTGCGATTTGGCTGCGATTTCCTGTAGAGACGACCCCAGAGTTCATGCCTAAATCGAAGAATTCAGACTCTCACTATGGAAACGTGTTGAGTGAATCGCTACCAAATGCAGCAAAAGCTCCAGGATAATTCACATTCTTGATGCCGTAGGACGTGCCTGCATGTGCATTGGCTTCGCTGGTATACCAACCGTGAAGAGAGCCAAGCAGAAGTCCAAGTGAAATGGCTAAACGCATCGAAGAGGCCATAAGCTCGCAAAATCTTCTCTTTGAACGTTGAAGTTCGAGGTTGCGAATGAAACCATTTCGAGGGCGATGTCTACAAATGGTTCAATGCGAACAATTTGCGTCGTTCAATGCATGAATCAAGCCAGTCATTGCTTTGGATTTGAGAAGGATTTTGTGGGGAACTGGCGTTGCATTCCTCTTTGTGTGCGCCGGAAGCTAGATCTCATCGGCGTCAAATTAAAATTGAGCCATTGGCTTGAGTTCACTCAGGAACAGCGCCAAATGCTTGTGGATTGGCCTGATGAGTTGCCAGCTTTGAATGCATTGCGTGAGCACTTGCGACTGCTCACTCGGTTGATGGCCGAGGGGATGGCAAAAGACCTCCCCTTAGCTGTGGATGAACCTTGGCAAGTGTTGGGAGAGCTACCCAGCATTGTGCAGGAATCGGCTCGAAAGAAATCGATTGAGATCAGTGTTAGCCAATGGGCTTCTTTGTATGAATTAGAGCGTTTTGCTTTGTGTAAATTGGCGCGTCCTGGCCATGATCACCACAATTTGGATGCTGCGTTCAGCGAAATGCTGGGATGATCATGCGTCGCAATCTTTTTAAGCGATTGCCTTGCTGTTCGATGGGTTGGATGACGGAGACAGCGGGGGCCACGATGACGGCACTGGCCTTCAATTCAGGTTGTTTTGAGATGGGGCAAGCCTGCTCATGCATCAGCGCATTGACCTCACAGGCTTGAGTTTGCGTAAAGCCCCAATGCATGGGAAGAAACACCGTGCCCTTTCGGATCTTGTTTGTGACCAGCACGCGAGCGGTGAGTTGTCCGCGACGTGAGCTGATGGCGGCGAGTTCGCCATGTTCAACAGCGAACTGATCGGCATCCTTTGGGTGAAT
>ERZ802819.62-NODE-62-length-62620-cov-10.5591_pt1 | contig 62620 bp, 65 predicted proteins | sample MGYA00345647_ERZ802819 | MGnify/ENA primary metagenome ERZ802819 (study PRJEB30503, sample SAMEA104212355) | marine metagenome | biome: Westerlies Biome; feature: [SRF] surface water layer (ENVO:00010504) within the epipelagic zone...; material: water (ENVO:00002006)...
GATGAATAGTGTTAGTATCTTGAGAACACTTAAAGCCGAATGCCGTCATGTATATTGCAGATCAATTTCGCGAATCTGACAGCGATGCAATCAATGCATTAATTCGACATTTTCCATTGGCAACAGCTATCTTATAAAGTCTAAAATTTCCTTGAAACTAGTAACCAGTTCTAAAATTTACCTGATAAAGCAATGGTTTTCCTTTTTCGAACCTGTCGATATTCGTTGCGATAACCTGCGACGCAGCCGGAGGCCTGGTTTCGGACGCTATGTGAGGCGTAACAGTTATCTTGGGATGCTCCCAAAATAGGTGGTCTGTCGGCAGTGGCTCTTGCCGAAACACATCCAAAGTAGCATGCCCCAATTTTCCAGCATCTAAGCTTTTTAGAAGGGCTGTTTCATCAATCAAAGTGCCCCTTCCGGGATTTATTATTACAGCGCCTTTTGCCAAATAAGAGATGGTTTTCGTATTAATAATGTTTTCTGTATCTGCAGTGGACGGTAACAACAAGACAACTATTTCGGACTCAAATAGTGATTTTGCCAGCCCCTCAGAACCATAGTGGCATGTTACATTACGAAGTGACTTTTTAGTTGAACTCCATCCACGCACTTTAAAACCAACATTTGCCAATTCCTTTGCGCATTCGGCGCCAAGGGCTCCCAAGCCCAAAACAGTTACATTCCGGTCGCTTGCGAGTGGGGGTGCAGACCAATCTCTCCATTGCCCGTCTTGCCCAAAAATATGCAAATCAAGTCCAAGATGATGTCGCATGACGTGACCTAAAACCCACTCTTTCATGCCTCGAGTTAGACCTTCATCAACCATTCTTGCTAATGGCACTTTCAAAGTTTCGTTCTTGACGACATCTTCTACCCCAGCCCATAAATTTAAAACGGCTTTAAGGTTTGTAAAATCTGAAAAGTCTTGGATTGAGCTGTTGGGAGCATAAATGATGTAGTCCACTTCCGACGGAGGTAATTTTTCGGATAATTGGTATTCAAGACCTATTAAATCTAGCTCCTTTCTCAGAGGCTCTTGATATTGATCCCATCGTTCTGCGACTGCCGCGAATAGAATGTTTACCATATAACCGCTCGGGGTTTGTGCACCGGCGCTGACTGCAACAGTCCCAAGGCGACCATAAGTACTAATAACGATGATCCACCATATCCAGGTAAAGGCAGGGGAACCCCAACAACTGGAGCTAATTGCATAGTCATTGCCATATTCACTGCAAAATAAAGAAAAAGTCACGTTTACACCATTAACAAATAATGATCAGGAATGGTCCTTAATTACGGATGGCGGCGACAATGGAGGAAGCGACTATTAAAGCGTAAAAGGGATGAATAGTGTTAGTATCTTGAGAACACTTAAAGCCGAATGCCGTCATGTATATTGCAGATCAATTTCGCGAATCTGACAGCGATGCAATCAATGCATTAATTCGACATTTTCCATTGGCAACAGTGGTGCTATGCGACGTTGATGGTATTCCTCAGGCTAATCATTATCCGCTACTACTCGAAGTAGACGCCGCTGGCGATCAAAAGTTATGTGGGCACCTGCCAAAATACCACGCAAGTGAACTATTCTACGCACAAGCGCACAGTGCACTGGCAATCTTTCAGGGTCCTAGTGCATATGTTTCGCCATCGTTTTACCCGAGTAAGGCATTGACCGGCAAGGTCGTGCCCACATGAAATTACCTAGTAGTGCACGCAAGAGGAATTCTGACGCTAATCGATGACCCCACCTGGGTGCATGCGCATCTCGATGCAATGACCATGCAAATGGAGAGCACTAGGCCGAGTCCATGGAAAATGGCAGACGCGCCTGCAGAGTTCACGCGACTCCTCCAGAGCACGATTTTTGGTTTTGAAATCGCTATCGAGTCGATAGAAGCGAAGTTTAAATCCAGTCAAAACAAATCAAAGGCGGATCGTGAAGGGGTAAGAACCGGGCTAGATATGCAAAAATGCAGCGCCCCCCCAATGTATGAATTCCTAGTGAAAGATTAAAAATATCTGAGTGGTCATTTGAGGTGCCCGATAAAAGCCTGCCAGGGCGGCAATCTGCCATCCATTTGGGTTGGTAAGGCATCCAAGGATTATATGCAAAATGCTCAGGTGGGCCTTGAATATCCCGAACTCGCCCCTATGATAGCGTCCTCGTATTAGCACTCACGATGTGAGAGTGCTAAAAGGCTGAGGCCTTGCCAAACAATGGTGGGCGGAAATGGGGAGCATAATTCGTCGAATAGCGCGAATAGCTGAACCCGGTAAGTAAAGTAATCCAAGCAATTGGAGCAATTGGGAGACCATAGGTAATGAACATTCGACCCTTACACGACCGCGTTGTCGTGCGTCGTTTGGAAGAGGAAACCACCAGTGCTGGTGGCATCGTGCTTCCTGACTCTGCAACTGAAAAACCTTCACAAGGCGAAATCCTTGCTGCAGGTCCGGGCAAGATGACTGATGGTGGCGATGTGCGTCCTTTAGACGTCAAAGCAGGCGACAAGATTATTTTTGGTCAGTACGCCGGAAGCACGGTCAAGATTGATGGAGAAGAACTCCTGATTTTGAGCGAAAGTGAAATCTTTGGGGTGCTGGAGGGTTAGACCTTCGCACTTTAGTTAAGACAAGAGGAAAAAAGCGATGAGCGCTAAAGATGTAAAATTTGGTGATGACGCGCGAGTCTTGATGCTCGAAGGCGTTAATGTGCTTGCCAACGCAGTAAAGGTTACGTTGGGCCCGAAAGGCCGTAACGTGGTCTTGGATAAGGCATTCGGTTCACCAACGGTAACCAAGGACGGTGTTTCAGTTGCCAAAGAGGTAGAACTGAAGGACAAGTTTGAAAACATGGGTGCGCAAATGGTCAAGGAAGTGGCTAGCCAGACTTCTGATGAAGCAGGCGACGGCACCACTACTGCGACTGTGCTTGCCCAAGCAATCTTGCAAGAAGGCTTGAAGTCGGTAGCTGCAGGCATGAATCCTATGGACCTCAAGCGTGGGATCGATAAAGCCGTTGTTGCTGCGGTTGAAAAGATTCAGGGCATGGCGACACCTTGTGAGGATTCTAAGGCAATCGCTCAGGTAGGGACTATCTCAGCCAACAGCGACACCGCGGTGGGTGAGATCATTGCCGAAGCGATGGAAAAAGTTGGTAAAGAAGGTGTTATTACAGTTGAGGAAGGCTCTGGTCTAGAAAACGAACTCGACGTTGTAGAAGGCATGCAGTTCGATCGTGGTTACTTGTCGCCCTACTTCATCAATAACCAAGATTCTATGGCGGCGGAGCACGAAGACCCGTTCATTTTGCTCTGCGACAAAAAGATTTCTAACATTCGTGACTTGTTGCCATTGCTAGAGAGCGTTGCTAAAGCTGGTCGCCCGTTGGTGGTCATTGCCGAGGATATCGAAGGCGAGGCACTCGCGACGTTGGTAGTAAACAACATGCGCGGCATCGTTAAGGTCGCAGCAGCTAAGGCGCCTGGTTTTGGCGATCGTCGTAAAGCGATGCTGCAAGATATCGCGATCCTGACCGGTGCAACTGTCATCTCTGAAGAGGTAGGCCTGACGTTGGAAGGCGCAACCTTGGAAGACTTAGGCACCGCGAAGCGCGTGTCATCAACTAAGGAAAACACGACGATTGTTGATGGCGCAGGCGACAAGGACGACATTTCAGGTCGCATCAAGCAAATCCGGGCAGAAATCGAAGAAACTTCTTCTGATTACGACCGTGAAAAGCTGCAAGAACGCCTAGCCAAACTGGCTGGTGGTGTTGCGGTAATTAAAGTTGGTGCTCCCACCGAAGTCGAAATGAAAGAGAAGAAAGCGCGAGTCGAAGACGCATTGCATTCTACCCGTGCAGCGGTAGAAGAAGGTGTTGTACCCGGTGGCGGCGTTACGCTGGTTCGAGCGATCGAAGCTGCGCAGTCTGCAACGGGTGACAATGAAGACCAGAACGTCGGAATCGCGCTTGCGGTGCGCGCCATGAGCGCACCACTCCGTCAGATCGCGGTTAACGCTGGTGTTGAAGGCGCTGTTGTGTTGGACAAGGTCGCTGCGCTTTCGGGCAACGAAGGCTACAACGCAGCCACCGGCGAATACGGCGATATGCTCGCTATGGGTATTCTTGATCCGGCCAAAGTGACCCGTACTGCGTTGCAGGCTGCTTCGTCTGTTGCTGGCCTGATGATCACCACTGAAGCGATGATCAGCGAACAGCCAGATGAGGGCGGTGCCGCCGGAGGCATGCCTGGCGGCATGCCAGACATGGGCGGTATGATGTAAATCGATTGCTTATCGAAAAAAAACCCGGCGTCAGCCGGGTTTTTTTTGCCTAGCTAAAAGGCGCTGCATTTGCTGACGGTTGTTAGCTTCGAAACTCTGCTGTAGCGCTGGTACCAGCGACAGGGTTTAGCTATTCTTGCCCGCAGCTTTTGGGGCAACAACAGGGAATACGATGGAATTACTAGTGGAATATTTGGCACGATTCGGCCACGTGCTTGCGGGCGTGGTATGGATCGGCATGCTGTATTACTTCAACTTTGTGCAAACCGAGTACTTCAAGGAAGCAGAGGGTGATGCGCGGGTTGATGCTTTTTCTAAGTTGGTGCCCCGAGCATTATGGTGGTTCCGTTGGGGCGCGATGCTGACGTTCTTATCGGGCATAGTTCTGCTTGGCTATAAAGGCTCGGGGATAACGCCTGACATTACGCTCGGTGCCACTATGGGAACTCTTATGTTCCTTAACGTTTGGCTGATCATTTGGCCGAATCAGCGTATTGTGATTGCGTCAAATCAAGCGGTGGCCGCGGGTGGTGACGCGGATCCGGCTGCGGCTGCGGCCGCACCTAAGGCAGCACTGGCGTCTCGTACGAATACGCTGTTCTCGATCCCAATGCTTTATTTTATGGGCTCGAGCGCGCACTTTGCCATAAATGGCAGTATTGGCGCCAACGCTACTGCGCTGGGCATTACGCTAGCGATTATTGCTGCGATCGAGATTAATGCGATTGTCGGTAAGCAAGGCGTTTTGACCACCATTCGGGGTGTGATTACCTCGGGCTTTGTCTTGACCGTTATTATGGCAGGTATTTTGTTTTACCTTTAACTAAGGCCTCTATTGGGAACGGTCAACGGTATTGTCCGTTGGCCGCCCTGTTTCTGCGCTACTGAATTGGTAAGGTATGAGTAACGACGCTGATCAGTCTCTGTCGACCGAGCCCGGTGGGTATCGACCGGGCGGTGGCGGCCGTCGGCCCCGGCGCATTAACCAATCCGAAGGCGGGCGGGGTATTTTCCTTAACGGGGTTGTGGCGGTTTTGGTTGGTGGTCTTGTTGCAGCAGGATGGTTTATCGCCAATCAACAGCAGGTATTGATAGCCGAACAAGCTCGACTCAGCGATGCGAACACTCGACTAGAGCGTTTAGAACGGCGCCTGTCCGCGACGGATACTGCTCTGTCTCAGGGTGGCGAAGACACTCAGGAACAGCTCTCGCTGTGGCAATCCGAGATTCGCAAGCTGTGGGCAGTGGCCAATGAGCGCAACAAAGATTGGATCAAAGACAATCAAAAAGCTGTCAAAGACCTTGATGATTCAGTGACTGGATTGCAATCCACTACCCGGGATCTAAAAGCCAGTACCTCGCGCCATGAAGCCGCATTTAACCAGCAAACCGCTTTGATCGATCAGTTGACCAGCGTTGAGATCCAGCTGCAGCAGTTAGTCCGCGCCCAACAGGATCTTGTCGATAAAGTTAATACTACAAGTCAAGCGGTGGCAAAAATGCGGGCTAATTTGGACATTCAGGTAACCGAGAACACAGAGGCGATAGCCGCCATCGATGCCTATCGAATAGCAACGAATTCGCGTTTTCGAGATCTTGAGAAGCGCTTTGAAGAGTTACGTCAAACCTTCAACCCAGTGGCGGAAGCGAACTGAAGAACGGTTTACTGGGCTCGGTGCCCTCCTATGCGTCAAGCGTCTTTGCGATCAATTGGTCTTTTTCTAGCCAAATTTGCCGCATCCACTGGGCTAGGGTGGCCTTGCGCGCGGCAGTGTCTTTGACGTTTGGAAAGTCCGGTAACGGGTGTTGCTTTATATCAATGTGAACCTCTTTACATTTGCCCTGCAAGAAATCCCAGAAAGTGGGCACTCCATTTGGATAGACGATAGTCACATCCACGACATGTTTTAATCGGCCTTCCATGCCTTGGAGCACGTAGTCAATTCCGCCCGCCTTAGGGCGCAGTAGGTGGCCATATTCACTATTCTGACGCTGATGCTTCTCGGCAGTAAAACGGGTGCCTTCTGCAAAGTTAAGTATGCAGGTGGGGTGATTATTAAAGCCTTCGCAAGCCTTGAAGACGTTGTCTCGATCCACGTGGCGTAACTCCGGATTTGCGCGAATTTGGTCTCGGCTGACGCGCTTCACATAGGGGAAGCCCAAGGCATACATGGCGATCCCAACAAAGGGGATCCAAATCAGCTGAGATTTAGTAAAGAATTTGAGCGGCGGAATCGTGTTCAGCAGAAAGGTTTGGAGCAGCAAAATATCTGCCCAGCTTTGATGATTGCAGATGACTAAATACCATTGGTCTGGCTTTATCTCTGCAGGGTTGTGCCAGTTGACGCGCGCGTTTGTTAAGCCCAAAGACTTAATCATTAGGCGATTGGAACTCGTCCACCAGATTATGATGTTGTCCATTCTTTGCTTAAGTTTGGAACGCGCCTCACCTTTGGTAAAGTTCAATTTGAACGACCACCATGAAAGGACAATACATACGCTGACAGTGGCTAACAACAAAGCGACGCAGGCTAAGACGCCCTTAAGAAGATGCATAGCAACCCCATAAGAAATCGTTACTTCAATGGTGGCACTGTGTGCTGGTCACGGCAACTAATGAGCACCATAAAATTGTTCTGTTTGGGCCTAGTTTGTTGCTTGTTCGGTGGTTGCGAGTCATTGGGGTTTTATCGCCAAGCCGCTTTGGGGCAACTGGATTTGTTGCAGCGTAGTAAACCGATTCGCACGGTCCTAGCCGATCCAGCAACATCGCCCCAACTGCGCACCAGATTGCAGAGAATCCAATTGATGTTGCAGTTTGCTGAAGATGAGTTGCAATTACGGGTCGCAGACCGGTATCAGCGGTATGTGACGCTAGGCCGCGATTATGTTGTGTGGAATGTGTTTGCAGCACCGCCCTTGGATATGCGAAGTGAGCAATGGTGTTATCCATTGGTTGGGTGTGCGCCTTATCGGGGGTATTTCAATGAGGCTGATGCACGTGCCTTAGCTGCGCATTATCAGGAGAATGGGTTTGATACCTACGTCGGGGGCGTTTCAGCCTATTCCACGCTGGGTTGGTTCGACGATCCGTTACTTAGTAGTTTCGTTTTTTATCGAGAACCGGCGTTAGCGAATTTACTTTTCCATGAATTGGCGCACAGTGAAGTGTGGCTCAAAGGCGATGTTGCCTTTAATGAGAGTTTTGCCAGTTTTGTAGGTTTTCAGGGCGCGCGGGCTTGGTTGGCAGAGAGTCCAGAAGGAAGCCGCCAAGAGCGTTATGCACGCTGGCGACTTGGGCAGGCTGAGTGGGCGCGTTTTAAGACATTTGCCTTGGCCGCGAAAGCTGATTTGGCAAATCTTTACCAACAGCAATCGGGTACCGTTGGTGAGCGTCTGCGGCAGCGCGACGAGCTTCGCGACCATTGGCAGGGCTGTTATTCCGCTAACTTAAGCCTGCTTGGCAACGGCCGTTTTGACGCCCTGATGGGCGATCAATTAAACAACGCGCTGCTGCTCTCTCTTAGTACCTATGAAGATTGGGTCGGTGCCTTCGCGCAGATGTTTGCCGAAGTGAGCGGCGATTGGTCAGACTTCTATGCGCAAGTCGCGGCGCTTGCCACGTTACCGGCACCGCGCCGACTCGAGCAGATGCAAGCTTTGCGGCAGCGCGGACTACTGCAGGAGCAAAGCGCACAACGAACTGATCACCAAAACTCCGAGCAGGTTCAATGCCAACCCTTCGCGGACCATATCCTGAATTGAAAATCGGCCGGTAGAAAATGCCACCACATTTGGCGGCGTAGCGACCGGCAACATAAAGGCACAGGATGCGCTCATGGCGGCTGGGATCATCAATAAGATTGGATCGATGCCGGCGCCGATCGCGGCCGCGGCCAGGATAGGCATAAGTAGTACTGTCGTGGCCATATTGCTAGTCACTTCGGTTAGGAAAGTCACCGCTAGGCAAATGGTCGCAATCATTAACAGTATCGGTAAAGTCGACAGAGATTCCAGGGCGGTACCGATCAGGTTGCTCAGTCCAGAGTTGGTGAACGCGGTCGCAATCGTAATACCTGCACCGAATAACAGCAGCATGCCCCAAGGGATACGCTCGGCGGTTTGCCAGTCGAGCAAGCGTTGTGACTCACCGGTATCATCATTGCGCTCGCCGTTTGGAATGATAAATAGCGCTATGACTGCAAGAAAGGCCACCATTGCGTCGTTCGTGTAGGGCAGTTGCAGTAGTTGTGACCAACCGCCGAAGGGACCGGTACGGGTTATCCACAATAGGGCCGTAATAGAAAATACAATGAGCACGCGGCGTTCGCTGGTCCGCCATGCGCCTATTTCTGGCAATGCAATTGCACCGCTTGCGGAAAGATTGCGGGTGACCCAAAAGCCCGCTATTGGCAACAGAATGAGCACGACGGGAAGTGCCCATAGCATCCATTGGCCGAAGGATATGGCATTGTCGCTGACCTCGTTGTAAACACCCATAAACACCATGTTAGGCGGCGTACCTATTGGGGTTCCGATGCCGCCTATGCTGGCGGCGTAAGCGATGCCTAAAAGTAAGGGTGTCGCGAGCCGTTTGTCGTCTGTGCTTTCTAAAGCGGCCAAAGCAACAGGCAATAGCATTAACGTGGTGGATGTATTGGATATCCACATACTTAGAGCGGCGCTGGCGAACATAAAACCCAGTACCAGGCGGCGTGGGCTGTTGCCACCGAATAAGCGCACCATAAAAACTGCAAGGCGGCGATGGGCACCGCTGCGCTCAAGTGCAGTTGCGATTAGGAAGCCGCCGAGCATGAGCAGGACGAGTGGATTGCCGTAGGCGGCGCCCAGTTCTTTTGCGCTGATAATGCCGAACATTGGGAGCAAGGCCATGGGCAATAACGAGGTTACCGGGATGGGTATTGGCTCGAAAATCCACCACACGACCACCCATAGGGTGATACCTAGAGTAAGGGCGGCTGCGATGTTAGCAGTTACGAGATAAAATACAGCAGCGCATAAGATCGCGGCAGTTGGGCCGAGCAACGAGGCTATGGTTTTCATATTGAGGTATGGTTATGTCTCATTGACGAGGTTAAAGGACATGGCGAGCTCTTTCTATTGGTATGACCTAGAAACCTCTGGCACCGATCCAAAATGGGATCGTATGGTCCAAGTGGCTGGGCTACGAACGGATCAAGATTTGAATATTCTCGGTGACGAATTATGCACCTACGTTCGCTTAGGTGAAGATGTGTTGCTGAATCCAGACGCGTCACTCGTTACCGGAATTATGCCCGAGACGTTGCAGCGTGAGGGTATCCCCGAGGTGCAGGCTTGGGAAGAGATTATGCGCCGCTTCACCGTGCCCGAGACATGCGTGGTGGGATATAACAGTCTGCGCTTTGATGACGAATTCGTGCGATATGGGTTGTACCGCCATTTGTTCGATCCGTATGCGCGCGAGTGGCAAAGCGGTTGCTCGCGTTGGGACCTAATAGATCTGGTTAGAGCAACAGGGGCTTTGCGGCGCGAAGGTATTAATTGGCCGCAAGACGAAGATGGATTGCCGGTTTATAAGTTAGAGGAACTGACCAAGGCGAATGATATTGGGCATAGCAATGCTCACGACGCATTGGCAGATGTGCATGCGACCATCGCAATGGCGCGTTTGATAAAGCAGCAGCAGCCGAAGCTATTTGACTACTATTTTGGGCTTCGCAACAAACGCGCCGTGCGCGAGATGCTTGAACCCTACGGCGCCCACTTGCTCGTGCATGTAAGCGGCATGAATCCGCGCGAACGGTTCGGAGTCGCGCCAGTGGTTTCGGTGACTAGGCATCCGACGAATACGAATTCGGTCATCGTCGTTGACTTGGCGCAAGACCTCACTCCGCTGCTTGAGCAATCTGAAGATGAGATTCGCGACCAACTGTTCACCCGAGGTCCGCATGCTCGGCCGCCGTTAAAGGAGGTGAAAATCAATCGCTGTCCCTTTATTGCGCCGATTGATGTGCTCAATGATGAAAATCAGCGCCGATTGCAACTAAATATGCGTGAGATTAAAGAGCGGGTGCGGCGACTGAAACAACCGGGATTGCTGCAGAAAATTCGACGCGTTTATACCCAGCCGCAGCAGCGGCTTACCGAGGATGCAGACGCCGCTCTCTATCAAGGGTTTTTGCAAGATGAGGATCGCTCGCGTTGCCAGCATTTTCATGCAAACAGGCGTGAGGGTGACTGGCCCTCGATGGACTTCAGTGACCCGCGACTAATTCCGCTCGCCCAGCGGATGAAAGCTCGTAGTCATCCGGATTTGCTGGACGCTGAAGAGCAGGCTCAGTGGCAAAACTTTGTCGCGGAGAAGCTGCATGGCGATGGGGATTGGCTGAATTTGCGTAGGTTCCATGCTCGACTTGATGAGTTGAGCGTGACCTTAGACGCTGAAGGAGAAGTGACCAAGCTGGGTTATATGCAGCAATTGCGCGAGTATGGATTAGCCTTAAGCGAACGCTATCCAGACACCGCAGGCGCAGCACAGTGAGTGCGAGCACAGCGTCTGCGGATGCGTGTGTTGCCTTCCATGGGGTCAGCAAAAATTTTGGCGACGTGGCGGTATTCAAAGATTTGTCACTCACGTTACCCAGTCAAAAAACCACAGCTATTGTTGGCGCCAGCGGTAGCGGTAAGACGACCTTGTTGCAGATGGTCAACGCCCTAGAACGGCCAGACAGTGGTTCGGTGTATGTTTTCGGAGAGCCTATTCCGCACCATCAACTGCAGCAGTTTCGCCATCGAATTGGCTACGCTATTCAGGGCGCTGGTTTATTTCCGCACTTATCCGCGCGCGATAATGTTGCTCTGGTGGCTCGGTTGCTTGGCTGGTCCGAATCGCGAATAGAGCAACGCTTTGAAGAGCTGCTTCATGCCATGGCGCTGCCTGCCAACGTTGCGGAGCGTCCGCCTAGGGCATTGTCTGGTGGTCAACAGCAACGTCTTGGATTGTGCCGTGCGTTGATGCTGGAGCCAGAACTGTTGTTACTGGATGAGCCATTTTCGGCGGTGGACCCGGTGACGCGACTGGGGTTGTATGAACGCTTTGAGGAGGTGCAGCGTAACCACGCCATTAGCACGCTGTTGGTTACTCATGACATGCGCGAAGCACGCCGTCTTGCGGACGTTCTGGTGGTTCTTGATCAAGGGCGAATTGTTCAGAGCGGGTCTCCTGATGACGTCTTTGCGGCACCGGTGAGTCACTATGTTGAACGGCTGATTGCCAGTGTTGCGTAACCTTTGTCATGCAGTGTTGTGGGCTTGTGTGTTTATAGCAATATCCGTTCATGCGAACCAAAGTAAGCCTGTTCGGGTGGCGAGTAAAAATTTTTCAGAAAACTATCTGCTTGCTGAGATCGTGGCGCAGTTGTTGGAGGGGGAAGGCATTGCCGTTGAACGGGCCTTCGGCTTAGGCGGCACTTTAATCTGCTATCAGGCGTTGCTGAACGAGGAAATCGATTTATATGTTGAATACACTGGGACGCTGTCTCAGGCAATTTTACAACGGCCAGAGCTTACCGGTCGGGATGAGCTTAATGCGGCAATCAGCGACCGCGGTATACGGCTGCTGCCGCGGTTGGGTTTTAACAACACCTACGCGATAGCTGTTCGGCGTCAGCTGGCGGAGGCGCTAGAGTTGCGCAATATCGGTGATTTGGCCAAACATCCGCAGCTGCGGTTGGTGTTTAGTCATGAATTTCTTGAGCGTGGGGATGGATGGCCGGGGTTGTCTAAGCGCTATGGGTTACCGCACAGGGTTGAGGGAATTGAACATGCATTGGCTTACCAAGCGATAGCCGATGGGGCCATCGATGGGACTGATGCCTACAGTACCGATGGTGAATTGAGTCGCTACCCCTTGCGTGTGCTCGAAGATGATTTGGCGTATTTTCCCGCTTATATGGCGGCACCATTGGCCCGTGCGGATTGGCTCAGGGAGGCGCCAGTGGCCGCAGCTTGGGTAAGGCGGCTAGCGGACGTGATAGACGCAGAAGCTATGCAGCGTTTGAATGCCGAGGTGGCTGTTAATGACAAAAGCTATGCTCAGGTGGCCAGCGAATTTCTTGATGCTAAGCAACAAACCCTTGGTTTAAGCGAGCGAGTGGCGCAACGACCAACCGCGACTTTGTGGACAGAGACCTCGGGTCACGTGGTTAGACATCTGCAGTTGACTGGCTTGGCATTGGGAGCAGCGATTTTTATTGGGCTTGCAATAAGTCTTGTGGTGTTTTCTAAGCCACGGCTGGCTAATACCGTAGTGTACTTTTGTGGGTTGTTACAAACGGTGCCGTCTCTTGCCTTATTGGCACTGATGATCCCGATTTTTGGTATCGGTTTTACCCCAGCGGTGGTGGCGTTGTTTCTTTATTCGTTATTGCCCATCGTGCGCAATGCGGTGACGGCCTTGTCTACCGTAGACTTAACGCTCGTGCGTGTGTCCACAGCATTGGGACTGAGTCGCTGGCAGCAATTACGACATTTACGCCTACCGCTGTCGCTACCAATGATTTTTGCGGGAATTCGTACCGCCGCCGTGATAAGCATTGGCACAGCGACCTTGGCGGCGTTTATAGGAGCGGGCGGATTGGGCGAGCCTATCGTGGTGGGTTTGTCGCTAAACGATACCGATATGATACTGCGGGGTGCGATACCTGCAGCAATGCTGGCAATCCTGGCAGAGTTCTTATTCGCTGCCGTGCAAAAGCGGGTGTCCCGTGGTTACCAGTAACGCATGAGGCCAAAAGTGCCTTTTGGCATTCAGTTCATTAGGAGAATTAAGGAGCATTAGTGTGCAGCCACTGCAGCGAGAAAATATTCGACTGGCAGCTACCGTCATGTTGATACGAGACCATCCTTCAGGGTTGCAAGTATATATGGTCAAGCGTCCCGGTCGTGGCGATTTTCCTGACCTGCATGTTTTTCCTGGCGGCAAGGTGGATGAGGACGATTGGCAGCCGGATTTATGCCCGATGTTGACGGACCAAGAAGCCAGTGCACGTCTGGGGGTGGCTGCAGGTGGCCTGCGTTATTGGGTGGCTGTCGCCCGAGAGTGCTTTGAGGAATGTGGGGTGTTGCTGGCAAATGCTGCCGGCGGCCCGGTACAGCTGGACGCTGCGCAACAAGCCAGTATTGGTCAATCTCGTCAAAATCTTCTACAGGGCAATATGTCGTGGGTTACTGTGCTGCAACAATTACAAGTGTCGATTGCGTCCGATCGTTTGGTTTATTTTAGTCACTGGATTACCCCGCCTTCGGTACCACGTCGCTTTGACACCCGTTTCTTTCTCGCGGCGATGCCGGTGGACCAAAATGCATCTGCTGATACCGACGAAACAGCAGATGATGGCAATTGGGTGCATCCAGGTGAAGCGCTGGAGAATGCGCGTAAAGGGGTATGGCAGATGATTGAACCGACCAAGCGGTCTCTGGAGACTCTAAGCCAGTATTCGACCGTAGATTTGGCGTTGCAACAGGTCGGCGCTGAGGGACATGTAAGACCTTGGACGGAGGCAGCCGGCGAACAAGGCATGCAGCCATTTCGTCCAGATTGGGATGGTGGGTTGGCGACATGAGAGAGCAATCGAAGCCGAGCGAGCTCGACTGGCAACACATAGAATCGCGTTATGAAGACGCTGGATTGATGCTGTTTGAAAAGCGTATTGATAAGTTACGTAATCCGCGCAACGACAAAGTTTTCGAACGTTTGGTGCTGGAGTCAGTAGATTGGGTAAATGTGGTCGCTCTTGATGCTGACGGGCGTAGTCTGATGATCCGGCAGTATAGGTTTGGTGTGGGTTACACAACATTGGAAACCCCGGGCGGCATGGTTGATCCTGGTGAAGATTCAAAGACCGCTGCAGCTCGGGAGTTGTTGGAGGAGACAGGCTATGTCAGCGATCATTGGCGTTATCTAGGTGCGGTGGAACCGAATCCAGCCTTTCATAATCACCTATGCCATCACTGGCTTGCAGAGAGTGTCTACCAAGCACAGGCCCAAGACTTGGGTGAAGGTGAGTCCATCGCCATGGAATTTATGACTCAAGAGCAGGTGCGCAATTCGGTAGGCACCGGCGAGCTGAAACATGCTTTGGCGCTATCGGCACTGTCCCGGGTTTTTCCGATTTGGCCGATGCCGTTTGTGCAGCCGACGGCCTAAATTTAACAACGACGATTTAAAAAAATGTTAGATGTTGTAGGGTTGAACTGATGCAAACCGATAGGTTGACCTCAGTTGCTGCTACACTAAGCAGCTAAACGGGTACGCCGCTTGGATGCGGTGGTTCTATTGAGACTCAGTGTGCGGGCCTACAGTGAAAGGATTTACCAGTAAAATTGTCCATAGTGATCGTCAGGAAGCTATAGAGCACGGCGCGGTACATAAACCTGTGCATGATTCGGTGGCGTTTAGTTTCGAAGACGCGCATGAATTAGCCGCGGTTTTTCAGGGTGTGCAACCAGGCTATACCTACGGGCGCCAAGTAAACCCGACGGTGACTGCGCTTGAAAATAAAATCACTGCTATGGAGCAAGGCGTTGCCAGTGTTTGTTTTGGTACCGGTATGGCCGCCATTGGCACCACTATATTTGCGCTACTGCGGGCCGGTGACCATGTCGTCTCGAGCGCCTTTTTGTTTGGCAATACCACCAGTTTATTTAACAGCTTCGACCGCCAAGGTTTGAATATCAGTTTTGTTGATGCCACCAATGTCGACAATGTAGCTAATGCAATTACAGCCGACACGAAAATGGTCTTTGTTGAAACCATAGCCAACCCGCGCACACAGATTGCTGACCTTAAAGCAATCGGCGAATTGTGCCGGCAGCGTGGCCTGATCTATGTAGTGGACAACACGATGACATCACCGTACCTGTTTCAGCCAAGGTCGGTGGGTGCCAGTCTAGTTATAAATAGCCTAACAAAATATATTAGTGGTCATGGCAATGTGCTCGGTGGCGTTGTTACCGAGCTAGGCGCTTATGACTGGAGCGCGTTTCATAATATTTACGACGACTACCGCAAGGGCGAGAGTGTGCGCTGGGGCATCACTCAGATTCGAAAAAAAGGTCTGCGAGATCTCGGTGCCGCCTTAAGCGCCCAGTCTGCTCATGACATTAGTAAGGGCGCTGAAACTTTGGCGTTACGTATGGAGCGACAATGTTCGAATGCGCAAGTATTAGCTGAGTTTTTTCAGCAGCAACCGTCGAGCTGTGTTGATGCTGTGTATTACCCGGGCTTAGCACAGCACCCCCAGCATCAGCGCAGTCGGGATCTATTTGCCCGCCCCGGCGCGATACTAAGTTTTGAGTTATCGGCCGATCGTGATCTCTGGCAATTTTTGAACGCGCTGCAAGTAGTGATTAAATCTACCAATTTGGGCGATAACCGCACATTGGTTATTCCGGTTGCGCAAACCATTTACCACGAAGTGGGTCCCAGAGTGCGTGCGGACATGGGTATTGCCGATACTCTGATACGGGTCTCGGTGGGCATAGAAGACATTGAGGACCTTACAGAAGATTTTTCTCAGGCATTTGCTCGAAGCTAAGATTTGGTTGCCCGGCCGCTGACGGTGATAACCCACCCCGAACAACGCGTTCGATCTCTTAGCCAAGTGCACTGTAAGTATTGCTGATATTGTCATTAGGTAAGGAACGAAACTCAGGTTGGTGCTTGCAGGGGTTTGGGGGAGGCGCCAATTAATGGCTAAACGCCGATTAGCTCGGCTGATACAAGGAAATAGCTATGCGACTAGCGAATAAAGTGGCGGTTATAACTGGTGGTGCGGGCGGCATCGGGGAAGCGGCGGCTGCAAGGTTTGTCGAAGAGGGCGCCTACGTGCTGCTGACAGACTTGAACGCAGACGCTCTGGCAGAAGCCGCCGCGCGCCTAGGCAGCAATCGAGTCAGTTATCTCGTGGGCGACGTTACCAGTGCTGCGGACAACCAAGCGATGATCGATACCGCTACCGAGCGTTACGGTGGCGTGGATGTTTTTTTGGCTAATGCCGGTATTGAGGGCGATGTCGCAAGTTTGCTTGATTATCCAGAGCAACGCTTTGATGAGCTCATGGCAATAAATGTCAAAGGCCCCTTCCTGGGATTGCGTGCAGCAATCCCTGCGATGCGCCTGCGCGGGGGCGGCAGTATTATCATTACCTCCAGTGTTGCAGGTCTCACGGGTGCTCCCCGGTTGGCGCCTTATGCCACGAGCAAACATGCTGTTATTGGTTTGATGAGATCCGCTGCTAAGGAATTTGCGCCGGAAGGCATCCGCGTTAATACCGTTAATCCGTCGCCTGTGAATACGCGCATGATGCGATCTATCGAACAAGGCATCAGTCCAGCTGAGCCCGAGGAGGCGGTGCGAGTGATGACGGCAGGGATACCCATGCAGCGCTATGCGGAGCCGCGAGATGTCGCCAACATCATGTTATTTTTAGCCAGTGACGAAAGTGCATTTATTACGGGTTCTATCTACATGGCAGATGGTGGTAGTTCCGCTTAGAACTCGCTAGAGCGGCGATAAAATGGTTGAGGAAATCCCCGACTGGGCTTAAGTTGTCGGGTTCTGCAGTGTTCACGTTGACGCCGCATCGTCCTAAAATGGCTGCGGTAAGAAACTAATGAAGCTCGATAATCTTGGTTGGCAATAACTGAGCTGCTGACGCCAGATTTAATAAAAGTAGCTGCGCTAGGGCAGCGGCTGATAGGAAAAGATGCGCTAATCGGCGTGGGAAAATGAATAAATGAAACGCTAAACAGCGTTAGACAACAGACAATCGAAGGAGCAAAAGTGGCCACAGCGGTACTCAGTACGGATCTTAGTTTGCCAAACAAGCGATCAGGCAAGGTTCGTGATCTTTACGATGTGCAGCTCGCATCAGGCGAAGACGCCATACTTATCATAGCGACGGACCGCATCAGTGCGTTCGATGTGGTTATGGGTAACGGTCTGCCCGGCAAGGGCGTCGTGCTAACACAAATTTCTAAGTTTTGGTTCGACCATTTCGCCAGTGCGGTTCCTCATCACCTCATTAGTACGGATGTAAATGATGTACCTGGGTTAACGAGCGCGGAGAAGGAGCAATTGCAAGGGCGCATTATGTTGTGCCGTCGTACCGAAGTTGTGCCGATCGAGTGCATCGCCCGTGGCTACATTACCGGCAGTGGTTGGAAGGATTACCAGCGGTCGGGGTCGGTTTGCGGTATTGCATTGCCCGATGGTCTACGCAATAGCGATCGCTTGCAGGAGCCGCTGTTCACTCCGTCCACGAAAGCGACGGATGGCCATGACGAAAACATTAGTTTCGACGAAGGCGCTGAAGTGGTTGGTGCGGAACTGATGGCTTGGCTTCAGGATAAAACACTGTCGTTGTATGCCGCTGCTCGAGATTATGCGTCTGAGCGCGGCATTATCCTTGCGGATACTAAGTTCGAGTTTGGGCAGATTGATGGCCAGGCAGAACCGCTCCTGATCGATGAAATCTTCACTCCGGATAGTTCGCGATTTTGGCCTGCCGATGACTGGGAGCCGGGCCGAGAGCAGAATAGTTTTGATAAACAGATCGTGCGCAATTATCTCGAGACGGTAGTGAGTGCGGGTGATTGGGATAAAACCCCACCGGGCCCCGAGCTGCCAGAGGCCGTTATCGAACAAAGTATTGCCCGCTACCTGGAAGCCTATAACCGCATAACGGGCGAACAATTGACCCTTTAATAGGGTCAAACGCGTCGGGGGCGCAGGATGTTGTCTAAAGTATTGGTCGCCAATCGCGGGGCCATTGCTCGGCGGATAATACGCGCCTGCAACGCACTTAACATAGCCAGCGTAGCGGTCTATTCCCAAGCCGACAAAGGCGCCCCGTATCTGGCTGAGGCGACCCAAGCCCTACCTCTTCGTGGTAATAGTGCAACAGAATCCTATCTAGACCAAAAACAGCTGTTGGCTGCGGCGGCGGATTCTGGAGCCGACTCAGTGCATCCAGGTTATGGTTTCCTCGCCGAAAATGCTGGTTTTGCTGCTGCGGTAATAGCGCAAGGTATGACGTTCATAGGACCGGACCCGCGATGGATCGAGCAGATGGGTGACAAGGTCAATGGCCGTCGAATGCTTGCTGACGCTGGGATGCCGATATTTGCTGGGAGCGAACTGATTAACGATATGGCAGCTGCTGAGGCTTTCGTTGCTGATGTTGGATTGCCGGTGGTGGTGAAGCCCTCCGGTGGGGGCGGCGGCATCGGCATGCACGTGGTTCGCAGCCATGGCGAGTTGCCCGGGGCGGTCAGTGCTGCAGTCGAGACTGCCAAGCGCGCGTTTGCATCGGCCGGGGTATTTCTTGAGCGCTGGATTGAAAAGCCGCGCCACATTGAATTCCAGATTCTTGCGGATTTGCATGGTAATGCTATGCATTTGTACGAGCGCGACTGCTCGGTGCAGCGGCGACATCAGAAATTGATCGAAGAAAGTCCCGCGCCGGGACTTGAGCGCGGCCAAATAGAGCAACAAGCGAGGCAGTTCAGCGACATTTGCCAAGGTCTTGGATATAACAACTTAGGTACTGTCGAGACCTTGTTTGCTCCAGACGGCGGCTTAGGGTTTTTAGAGATGAATACTCGTATTCAGGTCGAACATGGAGTAACTGAAGAAGTGACGGGTGTTGATTTGGTCGCGACCCAAATTACTCTAGCGGCGGGTGGTCAGTTGCCGCCCCAGGCGCCGTTACAAGGCTATGCTATGGAGGTCAGGCTTTATGCTGAAGATGCACAAACCTTGTTCCCATCGACTGGGACGCTGGCAGTTTTCCGACCGCCGAAGTTACATGGTGTGCGCATAGAAACTGGCTATACAGAGGGGCAGGTGGTGACGCCGTACTATGATCCGCTCTTGGCCAAAATCATTGCCCGTGGCGTGACTCGGGAGCAAGCCATTGGGCGGTTGGTTGTGGCGTTGCGCGCCTTTATTGTGAGAGGTGTAAGCACAAACGCAACACTGTTGCTGAAAATTCTGCAGGATGAACTATTTCTTCAAGGTCGGGTGGATACTGGCATGGTGGCTCGTATCTTAGGGCATCAGAATGTTCACTGATGGATTGTTTAAAACGTAGGTCCGTGCCATAACAGCGATATAGAGTAAGGGGGCAGCATGGCGAGAGTTCAAGTAGAGAGTGAGATTACTGGCAACGTTTGGAAAGTTGAGGTCAGTGCAGGTACTGAGGTGGCAGAGGGAGACGTTCTGATAATTCTCGAGTCGATGAAGATGGAAATTCCCGTGGAGTCGCCGGTTGCCGGCACCGTACAGGACGTACTTGTACAGCCGGAAGATCAGGTCGAAGAAGACCAGCTTTTGTTGGTAATCGACGCGTAATATAGCGCCAGCTTAGAGAGTAAGAACGGTAGAGATAAAGCGAAAGGAGTAAGAGATGGAAGACACGCTGGTCACAGTTGAGATTGAAGACGGTGTTGCAGATGTTCGGCTCAACAGACCCGAAAAGTACAACGCGCTTAGCCAGGCTATGTTCAAGGCAATTATTGAAACGGGTGAACGTTTGCGAGACGAGAAGTCTTTACGCGCGGTGGTGTTGTCGGGCAACGGGCGTGGGTTTTGTGCGGGTCTGGATATGGACAGCTTCGCGAAAATGGGCGACAGCGATGAGTCCGCTGCCGCAGATGGTAAGACGGATGCGCCGAAGTCGCTTCTTGATACCGATGGCCGTGTCGAAAATTTTGCCCAGCGTCCCGCGCTGGTTTGGAAATACTTGCAGGTGCCCGTGATCGCGGCGTTACATGGTGTCGCCTATGGTGGCGGTGCACAGGTGGCTTTAGGCGCCGACATCCGGATCGCTGCGCCTGATTTAAAGTTTTCGATCATGGAAATAAAATGGGGTTTGGTGCCGGACATGAGCATTACCCAAACCTTACGTGACATCCTGCCGATGGATGTTGCAAAGCAACTCGCGTTCACGGGTCAAATACTCAGCGGTCAAGAGGCTCAGCGGTTAGGGCTGGTCACTCAGATCGCAGACGACCCCCACGCCGAGGCTATGAGCATGGCTCGAGAAATTGCCAGTAAGTCGCCTGACGCGATTCGTGCGGCAAAGCAGTTGTTTGAAACAGCCTGGCACGCTGACCCGAAAACTGGACTCGAGTTAGAGGCAGAATTGCAGGCAGGGCTGATTGGGTCAGCTAACCAACGAGAAGCCATTGCCGCAAATTTTGCCAAACGCGCGCCGGATTTTCGCGACCCCGAGTAGCGCTATGAGCTGGGAACAAGAAGTCAAAGAAATTGAGCGGCGCCGTTACTTGGCGCAACAGCAGGGTGGCAAAGAGGGCATTGCCAAGCAGCACGCTCGCGGGCGAATGACGATACGTGAACGTATCGAAGTATTGCTCGACGAGGGCAGTTTTCAAGAGCACGGGCGGGCTACTGCCAGCCCTGTTTATGACGATAGCGGCGAGTTGATTGAATATGCGCCTGCCAATTATGTGGTGGGCTTCGGTCAAATTGAGAAGCGCCGAATCGTTGCGGCTGGCGAGGACTTTACCTTGAAAGGCGGCTCACCGAACGCTGCTGGATTGCGTAAGAGTGTGTATGCAGAACATCTTGCGGTGCAATACAAAACCCCATTAGTGCGCATGCTTGAAGGCGGCGGCGGCAGTGTTAAAGGCAGCGCTAAGAAAGGCGGCACTGTGGGGGAGCCGGTATTTACCGAGCCGCGCTTCAAGATAATAGCGGACGCAATGGGCACTGTGCCCGTGGCCTCTGCTGCTTTAGGCGCTGTTGCGGGATTTCCGGCAGGTCGGCTTGTGGCATCACATTTTTCGGTGATGACCGAGCATACGGCCCAGGTCTTAATTGGCGGGCCTGCGCTGGTGACGCGGGCGCTGGGTGTAAAAATGACAAAGGAAGAGCTTGGCGGTGCGGCGGTGCATCTGCGCAGTGGTATTGTGGATAACGTTGCTGTCGACGAACATGATGCGTTGGCACAGATTCGCCGATTTTTGTCATATCTGCCCAGCAACGTTTGGCAACGTACTCCTCGCTATGCAAATGAAGACCCCCAGCAGCGTATGGAGCAAGCCTTGCTAGATGCGGTTCCGCGGGACAGCAATAGCGGCTTTGATATGCGCGCAATCATCAACATGATTGTGGACAAAGAAAGTTTTTTTGAGATCGGCGAATTTTATGGGCCAAGCCAAATTTGTGGATTGGCCACGCTTGCTGGTCAGCCGGTGGGCATATTGGCCAATGATTGTATGCATTATGCGGGCGCGATGACCGCGGAAGCCGCGCAAAAATATCGACGTTTTGTTGAAATGTGCGACACTTTTCATGTGCCCGTGGTCAATTTCGTGGATCAGCCGGGTTTTATGATCGGGCCGGAGTCCGAACGCGCGGGTACCATCCGATATGGGATGGCTGCTGTTGCGGCTGCTGCGCAAGCGACGGTGCCCTGGGCTGTTATTCAAGTGCACAAAGGCTTCGGCGTGGCGACTGCTGCACACTACGCGCCCGGGGCATATATTCTAGCGTGGCCATCGGTAGAATCGGGCGCGCTGCCGATAGAGGGCGGCGTTGCGGTGGCTTTTCATCGCGAGATCGCGGCCTCTGCCGATCCGGACGCGAAACGAGCGGAATTGGAGGACAGACTGCGCGAAGCGCGCTCGCCGTTCCCGCGCGCTGAGTCCTTTGCGGTTCATGAATTAATCGACCCGCGTGAAACAAGGCCGGTTTTGTGCGACTGGATCGAGTGGATTCAACCGTCGTTGGATACGCTGACAGGACCTACTCAATTTCCTATTAGACCTTAACCATTATTGGAGAATCACATGACCGTTTCATTTGCAGATCAAGTTGCCATCGTCACTGGTGCCGGAGGCGGTTTGGGTCGGTGCCATGCGTTAGAACTGGCCCGGCGAGGAGCCAAGGTTGTGGTCAATGACTTAGGTGGTGCTATGGATGGTAGCGGAGGCTCATCCGCTGCGGCGGAGGCTGTGGTCGCAGAAATTGAAGCCATGGGTGGTGACGCACTGGCGAATGGCGGTTCGGTTTCGGATCGTGCTGGTGCGCAAAGCATGGTCGACGATGCAATGAATGCTTGGGGTAGAGTAGATGTGCTCATCAATAACGCCGGTATTTTGCGTGATAAGTCGTTCTCTAAAATGACCCTCGACGACTTTGACATGGTCATAAACGTGCATCTGCTTGGCGCGGCCTACTGCTCTCATGCCGTCTGGCCAATTATGCGCGAGCAGAATTATGGCCGGATATTGATGACCACATCGCCCACTGGCTTATATGGTAATTTCGGTCAAACCAATTATGGGGCAGCTAAACTAGGACAAGTTGGACTTATGAATAGCCTCAAAATCGAAGGTGCCAAAAACAATATTCATACCAACACTATTGCGCCTGTTGCAGCGACGCGGATGACAGAAAATCTAATGCCTGAAGAAGTGCTGGAAAAGTTGGGGCCAGAGTTGGTTACGCCCGCAGCATTGTTCTTAGTCAGCAGCGACGCGCCGAATGGCGTTATCTTGCAAGCTCAGGGCGGCACCTTCTCGCTCGCGGGGGTATTTGAGAACGACGGTGTAAATATTGGTGTTGATGCGACCGTTGAGGACATTGCCGCCAACTATGAAAGCATAGTCGACATGAGCGCGCTGAAGCCTAGAGGCATGTTGCAACTTAACTCGATGTAGGCCGGTATCGCACGGAGGCATTATGGCCGGGACTGTTATGACATTGGTTGGTAGTTTCCTGCTTGCCGCAGTGCTCTGGCTGGTCATTGGCAGTCGTTTTCGGTTCGCGCCTGGGCGAATCGGGAACGATTTGCTCAACATAGCCGCCTATTTTGGAGGCTGCTTGCCCATTGCCTTTGTCCTTGTTCTCTTTGGTATTGGTGGCAGTTAACCACGCGATGCAGTTGCCTCTTGATCCCGATCGCGTAAAAGGATTCTTGCACCCGGATGAGGGCGAATGCCTATACCAGTTGGCGTACAGCGCCGCGGCTCTGGGGCCAGCTCTGGAAGTGGGCAGCTATTGCGGTAAGTCGACATTGTACCTAGGCGCTGGTGTGCGTGACGGCGGCGGTTTACTGTATGCGTTAGATCATCACCGTGGTTCAGAGGAGCATCAACTTGGCGAGGAATACCACGACGCTGAGTTGTATGACGTGCAACTGCAGCAAATGGATTCGTTACCAACCTTTCGCCGTACCCTCGCCTTGGCGCAGCTTGAGTCCGTTGTGGTGCCTATTGTGGCGAGTAGCGCTCAGGCGGGACGTTACTGGCAAACGCCGGTTGCGCTGGTGTTTATTGATGGCGGTCACAGTCTCGAGGCGGCTCTTACAGATTATCGTACTTGGGTGCCGCATATCTTATCTGGTGGCTATTTGGCTATTCATGACATTTTTCCGGATCCGGCTGATGGCGGTCAGGCACCCCATGAAATTTACAAGCTGGCCATGGCGTCAGGACTATTTGAGAGTGTTGAAATGCGTCGAACCTTAGGGGTGCTCAAGCGTATCGGGCACTGAGGCAAATAAGCTCGCGCCAGGGGTGAAATGATGCAGTGCGTCTGCTGCTAAGAGCACCGCGGCCGAGGTCCAGGTTGGGCGTTCATCAGGCCAATAGACTCCATCATTGAACACATAGCCTGTCCACCAACTGCCATCGACTAGCTGGTGTTGCGCAATATCATCGAAGATCTGACGGGCATGATTCGGCAAATCTGCGGCCATGCACGCCATGACCAGTTCGCAGCTTTCAGCGACTGTAACCCAAGGCTGATCGGCGACACAGCGGCAGCCAAATCCGGGTTTTACAAAAGTATCCCAGCGTTTGAGCAATCTTTGCTGAGCGACGTCTCCGGTCAAAACGCCGCCAAGAATCGGGTAAAACCAATCCATTGAGTAACGGGCTTTGCTCGCCCACGTGCGATCAAATAACTCTGGATGGTTGCGAATGGCGTTGCCCAAGCGTTGCCGCGCGATCTGCCATGCGCCGCGGGGTTGGTTTAACTCAAGGCTTATGTTTAGGGCGCATTCCAGAGATTTATAAATCGAACTGCAGCCGGTGATTAGAGCGTCCTTACTCGGCCCCTGATGTTTGTCCACTGCCCAATAGATTTCGCCATCTGCTGTCTGCTGGGCTAGCACGAAATGCATGGCTCGATCGACCATGGGCCAGAATGTTTCGAGTACTTTGCGCTCGCCGGTAATTGTAAAGTAGTGCCAGAGACCGGTAGCGACATAGGCGACGAAATTGGTTTCGGCGCGGCTGTCGTCTGCTATGCCTGTCTCGTTGTAGGCGGCATACCAAGCACCATCCGAGCGCTGTCGGTCGGCCAGCCATTGTAGGGCTGCAACGGCCTTACTCCATTCGCCGTGAACGGTTAGCCCCATCATTGCCTCAATATGATCCCAAGGGTCTGTGATGCCGCCGCTAAACCACGGGATAGCGCCGTTCGGTCGTTGCAGGTGGACAATATACTCGGCCGTAGCCTGCAATTGCGGGAATGCGCGAAGCGGTGACTGATTGTTGCCCATAATGATTAGTGGGCCTGATTTTGAAAATACATCACCACACTTTTGCCCATAATAGGGTTCAGTAAACGATCTAGGGCGCGTGTGATCCAAGGTTTGTGCATCAAATCCCAAACCAATAATCGGTGATATTGTCGTACGATGGGCGTTTGCTCGCCTCGTTGCCAGAAGGCACAGCGCAGCCACCAATACGGAACGTGCAAACTATGAGCCCAGTGCCGTGTTAAAAAGCGCATCTTTAGGTTTGTAATTCCATCTCTAAGTTCAGATGCTTTAAATATACGCAGATGGCCGCCGGGCACTTCGTGATACGCGCTACTGAGCATCCAACACACCCACTCTGGAAAGTACCGGGGCACGCTCACGGCGAATAGTCCGCCAGGTTTGAGCACTCGTTTTATTTCATTCAACACGCCATGGTAATCGACAATGTGTTCGAGCACTTCGGAACAAATAACATGGTCGAAGCTGTGATCGTCGAAGGGCAGTCTGAGACCTGATGCTTGGATAAAGTTGCATTGGCAAGATTCTGCAAAATCAAAATCTCCTAGGCGCTGCTGTGCGGTCATAAGGTCATCATGGCTTAGGTCTAGTCCCACAACATGAATATCGGCGTGCAATGCAGCACTGATCGTATGTCGTCCCTCGCCGCACCCTAAGTCCAGAATATAATCGCCAGGGCGAAAGTTCAGGCGGTCAAAGTCAATGGTTTCTAGGCTCACAGTGTTATCTCTAGGTTGAGCGAATGGCGTGGTAGTAGTCGGTAAGCTGTGCTGCGACAGTATCCCAATTAAAGGTTTGCAAAATACGCTGACGGCCCTGTAAAGCCAACCGGTTGCGTAGTTCGGGGTCATTGAGCAGGTTGCGAATGCCCTCGGCAAGGGCCTGGGCGTCTTTGCAGGGGACGATAATACCGGCGTCACCCACGACTTCGGGCAGGGCGCCGCCAGAGGTTGAAACAACGGCAACTTCGCATGCCATGGCCTCGGCGGCGGGAAAACCAAAACCCTCATATTCGGACGGTACCACTGCGATACTGGCCCGTGCATATAGCTCTGCAATGGCGTTCGCGTCAATGCCATGGTGAAACTCGATGCGCGACCGTAGGCCGGTGGAACCTATGCGCTCATCGGTGGGTCCACCCGGGTTTGGCTTTCCGATAAAGGTGAGCTTGAGGTCAGGAAATTCATCTACGAGTAGCGCCACCGCTTCCAAAAGGTAGCGTGTACCTTTGAGTGGCTGATCGGCGCTGGCGGTGGTGATCAGGTGCATAGGCTCGCGGTTTACATCGGATCTGGGCGCAAACGTTGTGCAGTCCACACCGTTGTACACGACAGTGAGCCGCTCAGCAGCGACAGCGAAGTCTTCGCTAATGTCCACCTTAGAGTTTTCACTTACGGTAACGATATTTCTAAGTTTCTTGGCGACGCGTATCTGCATGCGCAAGAACGTATGCCAGCGTTTAATCAATAGCCGCATGCCCCAGTTTTTTTCATGGGCCAACGCGATGGCGCGGTCGTAGGTAATAGGGTGATGAATCGTCGAAACCACAGGCAGGCCGCGGCGCTGTAGGGTCAGCAGAGCTGGCGCCAAAGACTGATTATCGTGAATTACGTCATAGTGACAGCCGTATCGTTGCAGATGACGCAGTAATCTGCGACCAAAGGTATAGGGTTCTGGAAAGCCTCCTGAATTAAATGACAGCCACTCGAACAAATCGGTAGCGCTTAGCAAATGCCGCCATTTTAGGGCTTGGAACGGCTTCTCCTCGGCGAATAAATTAAGACCGGGAAGTTTGATTAAGTTAATGCCTGCATCGAGTTCGGGATAGGGCTCGCCAGAGATCACGTCGACTTTATGCCCAGCATTGGTTAAAGCTCTAGCCAGATATCTCAGGTAAATGCCCTGACCGCCACTGTAGGGGTTGCTGCGGTAGCCGAGCAGAGCAATGTTCAACGAACGATTCGATGCAAGGGTCTTAGAGGACGAGTCTGGTACTTCCTCACACGATGGCATGTGGTGTCCTGTCTGATAAAGCGATTCGGGCATCGAACGACAATCTGAATAGTTTATCAGGAAATCGAATAGGCGCCGCAGGACAGTTCTGATTGTAAGGTTATTTGAAGACGTATTTTCATTGGTAACTGCACGCATTTTCGAAGAGCGAAAAATCTTACGTAGATCTATATTCGTTGAAATTTAAGGAATGACTTAGAGCTTCCGCGTCAGTTGTTGTGCGTCCTGTTGGCCAAGGTTAAAGGCAGCATCAACGCGGGTCGTGGCAGTGCAGCCCCAGGTAGACACAGGTATCAACTTACTTGGTTGTATATAAAGACGCCCCGCGTCGACGAATGTAAGCGGTCTGTGCTTGGAGTAGCTTGTCAGTAGTGTGATTGAGGTTGGGTGTTCGGATTGTTTCTGATCGGTGAGTTCTGGAATTGAAGATATATATCCGCCATCAAAGTAGGTGTCGTTTTTGATTTTGCGCCCAGAAATAAACGGTGCTGCTGCTGCGGTTGCCTCTAGGAAAAGTAAGGCCTCTGATAATTCTTTGCAGGCGGATAAATCCAAAGAAGCCTCGATAAGGCCAGTAGGGGATGGACTTCTCTTGTTATTTTTGCCAGTTCCAAATTGGTCCTTGGCAAACACGTGTTTAACTATCGCGTGCAGAATGGCCTTTTTTTTGCCATACGCTGGATTCAGTTTGCTAGCGGTTACGCGAAAACATTTGCTTCTTAACATCTGCAATTCGTCTGCGCCAAAGAATGATCGCAACCAATTTGGATAGATTTTATTCTGTGCAAAGTAATTCCAAGCCCCATCATTGCCCTGATGTGGCAGAAGCATTCTTGGATTTGATGCGTAGAGATCTTTGCAGGACTGGAGGGCTTTTTCGGTTGTGTTGGTAACTAATGCTGCGGCGACCGCAGCGCCCGCACTGCACCCCAAAATGGTGTTGGGCATCTTCCATCCAAAATTGACAAGAGACGAAATTAATCCCGCCTGCCACCAACAGGTGTTTCCACCACCTGAAAATATTAGCGTTTTTATAGCGCCTGCCTGCAACAAAGAGAATGGAGTCAATTTATTCCTCGCTGAGTCTCGTCCGCGGGTCTGCCCTGATGGGTTCTGGGCAGGTTAAATTCCATTTGTCCTTTAATGGTGGGTGTCCAGCGTTCTCAGGGCAGTTCGCGTTTAACTAGTACAACCTAATTTATCCTGCAGCCGCGTGCGTTGGCGGAATTAATTCTAAACGGTTGGATTCGCCCGACAAAAGGTGGCTTGGCTTCTGCCGGTTCGGTCAGATCGAGGAGTGGTATCGCGATTAACGATTTGCTCTTAGAGATGGGTCAATTTCACTGGGGCGCCAGTCAGTACTTCAACAATTAGGCCGATCATCGCTAATTCTTAGATGAGCGCTAAACCCCTTGATTCGGTCGTTGAGAGTTTACTGATGCGGGATTCGAAGTGTGTCGTACTGCGGACGGATAGGGTCTCTGGCTCTGCATTCGATTTGGCGATGTAGCCGTGGCATTTTCTTCGAATATGAATAAACTGCATGTTGAAATCGAGCGAAAATGAAAACAGATCATGTCTCAAGTCGAGCTTAGACATTTGCGTACTCTAGCAGCGCTGCGTGACAGTGGTAGTTTGGTGGAAGCTGCGGAGCGTGTGCACCTCACTCAATCTGCTCTTTCTCACCAAATGAAAGAGTTGGAGACTCGCATCGGATGCGCATTGTTCGTGCGCAAGACACGACCTGTGCGCTTTACTAGCGCGGGCGCTCGCTTACTGGCGCTCGCGGATCAGACATTGCCGTTGGTGCACACTGCAGAACTGGATTTGCAGCGCTTAGCGGGGGGCGAGTCTGGCCGTCTTTACATGGCGATTGAGTGTCATAGTTGTTTTGAGTGGTTGCTGCCGGCGATTGATACCTATCGTAATGAATGGGCAGATGTGGAGTTGGATATTGCCAGCGGGTTTCATTTCGCGCCGTTGCCTGCGCTCGCCCGGGGTGATTTGGACCTAGTGATTACCGCTGACCCGGTGGATGAGCCGGGCATCCACTATTTTCCGTTGTTCAGTTACGAAGCCAAACTTGCTGTGGCGAAAGACCATGCATTGGTTGCAAAGCAGTGGGTAGAGCCGGCGGATTTAGTGCAGGAGACGATAATTAGCTATCCGGTTGATCGGGATCGTCTCGATCTTTTCACGAGCTTTTTGGATCCTGCCGGGGTTGAACCTGCGCGGGTCAGACATGCCGAACTCACGACCATGATCGTGCAGTTAGTAGCCAGCGGCCGAGGGGTTGCCTGTTTACCTAATTGGGCCTTGTACGAGTACCTGCAGAACGACTATCTGTCAGTGCGGTCTCTCGGTGAGGACGGTGTATGGCCCACTCTGTATGGCGCAGTGCGTGCAGATCAGGCCGATGCGTCGTTCATGTCGGGGTTTGTTGACGTCGCAAAAGAGACTTGCTTTAAAAACCTAAAGGGGATTGTTACTGCTGAGCTAGAACCTCTGAAATTCCGTTGAGGATCCGTGATGGATTGCTCAAGGCACTAATACTTCTTCCTGCCACTCGACACCCACCAACGTGTAGCGTCTTCGGTCATGTAATCCGCTCAGTTCATTTAAATCAAGCCGTTCCAGCATCGTGGGTTTAAGCAGCAAACCGCCCGCGCTTTTGGGTGCGGTTATGGGTTGGGGTAAAGACAAACTATCCAGACCTTGCTTGAGTTCATCGCGGCTGCCGATGGGCGTACTCTGGGCCTGCTTTAAGTCGTAAAACCAGTCCATGCGCTTCGGCGTATCTGGGCGATATTGCCAACTCGCCGCTACCACCGCTTGGTCGATCGGCAGGGTGGTAAAATGCATGCGATATTGAATCTCTACACTTGGCCAATAGGTGTTGATTGATCCACCGTGTTGCAACTGTTGCCATTTGGGGCTGCTGGTATGCATGAATAGTGCGAGATCGTCTTCGACCTGCCGCAGTACTAAGGTTCGCGCTTCTGGACGGCCGTCCTCATCGACTGTCGCAAGCACGCACACAGCGGCCATTGGGTCGCCCGCATCTCGGGCGCGCGCTCGATCAGCCTGAAATTTCTCGATTGGCTTGTTCACAACGCTTTGAGATCAGGTCGTTGGTATTTGCGGCTAGTGCGTATTCCGCGTTGTAACACGGCACCGCGTAGCTGGTCGGTAAAGGTCATTGGTCAGTCTGTCGTTGAGTCGTCACTAACGAAGTCAGCATGCTGATCTCGTCGGATGTCTGCGACATCTCTTTGGATTTCACCGAGCCGAAACAACACATCAGGTAATTGGTCACTGATTCGCCAAAGCAAGTACGCGATGACTACCAAAATAACGAAGGATAGAAAGCCCATGAATACGCTCCAATTTAGGTATCGCTAAAGTATACCTGCTGTCTGGTGGCGTCCAGTTATGGCGTTGCGCATCGTCAAAGGATCAATCCAATGAACCGGTAATGGATTTGCGTTGACTGATCTCGATCCAATTACCATCCGGGTCGCGCACAAAAGAAATGTAAGCAACATCGCCCAACCGAACGGGTGCCATACCTTCAAACCCGCCACTGGCAAGGATTGCGCGATGCTCTTCGACGACGTCGGCGACCTGAAATGTCATGTATCGAAACCCGATGGCTTTTTGTGGTACGTCGCCCACAGAGCCGTGCTGCAGGACGATTTCAGAGGCCCCTACCAAGAATGCGTCTTGTGCGTTCCGTTTAAGCCCGAGGGTGTTCGCGTAGAATGACTCGCTATCTGCATAGTTGTTGACCTGCAACGTCAGTCGTAGGTTCGGCGCTGAATCATGGTGTGGATTCAACTCGATCGCGTTGCCGTCGGGGTCGTGGAGTCTTTGGGGCTGTTTGACCTGACTATTGAATAGGGCCAGTTGGGCCAATCCGGAGGCTCCGGTGGGCGCGGGGCTGCGACTGTGATTTATTTTCAGCACGCTGTCGCCGATTGCGTGCCGGTGCTGATGGACGCCGCCACCAACGGGCAACAATTCAGAAAATCTTAGCCCTGCTTGTTGTTGCCAGAAGGCCAGCATAGGATCCAGATCATTGGTATAAAGACCGATATCCAAGGCAGGTTTTACAAGTTGCATCTCACTCTCCTTCAACTTAGACAGAGCCTAGCGTGGCGTTAACGCATAAGGCGCAACCTATCTTGCACCCGTCGGTCGCGCAAGCGCTGCATGATTTTGTGCCTGCTGGCCTAGCTGACCGAGAGGCCTTTTGTCTGCGACTGCAAGATATTTATGGCGCCCCTACAGCCACTGAAATACTGTCGGCCATGCTGACAAATCAATACCGCTGCTATTGGTTGAATCCGCTGCAGCCGCCGCCGAAGGCCGATGCCTTTGGCGGCGAGCCGGTTGACAGCCTGGTAGGGGTATATCAGGTTCCTGTTGACCACCCCATTACTCAGCACTCCGCTGCGACGGATGGCCAAATCTATATCCAAAATCCGTCCAGTTATTTTGCGGTGAAAACTCTCGCGCCGATGCTTGGTGAGGAAGTATTGGATTTGGCTGCAGCGCCAGGAGGTAAGACTTTGGCCATCGCCGCGCTGATGAAGAATACCGGACGCATCGCGGCCGTGGAGCCTATTCGAGGACGCTTTCATCGTATGCAGGCGAATTTGCGACGGTGCGGGGTCACCAACGTCCAGTTTTATCAGCGCGATGGTCGCAGCGTTGGCCGACTGGTGCCGGAACGGTTTGACCGCGTCTTACTGGACGCCCCTTGTTCGTCCGAATCGCGCATGCGCTGGCTGGACCAACAGAGTTTTGAACAGTGGAGTCTGCGGAAAATTCGCGAGACTCAGCGCAAACAGAAAAGCTTACTGCGTTCTGCTTATGCGGCTTTAAAGCCCGGTGGGGTAATGGTGTATTGCACCTGCAGTTTTGCCCCGGAGGAGAATGAGTTAGTGGTGAATGCGCTGCTGAAGAAAACAGATGCGCTATTGTTACCCATCGCAAACGCGCCAAAAAATATGCGGTCTGGATTAACTCGCTGGATGGGTAGAGAACTTAATCCTATGCTTACTTGTTCCTTGCGAATTATACCAAAGGGCCCTTGGGACGGATTCTATTTGGCGCTTATCGAGAAACCTCAGTAATCGGCGGGGTATAACTGAAAGGTTAAGCGAGCGCATTGCGGCCGAAGATCCACCCATTCGGCAGTGGTGGTGAAGCTGACTAACCCGGCCGTGGGCAACGCCATGGGGTTCTGCGGTCGGCTCAACTGGCTAGCGAGATTGCTCATGCCAGGGTTATGGCCCACCATGAAAACGTGGGCAATGTCCGGTGGCGTTTGCCGCAAAATGTCGAACAAGTGGTATTCGTCTGCAAGGTAGAGTTCTGGGTTATCGGTGCTTGTGCAATTCCAGGCCGTCTTAAAGGGTTTGGCGCTCGCCTGAGTGCGCTGCGCTGGGCTAGCGTAGATCCAATCAACGTCAATCTTTAAATCTAGACACCGCGCGAGCAAACGCTGGATATCATCACGGCCACGTGCGCTTAGTGGTCGGTGATAATCCTCTGCGCCGGCTGCTGCAGGTAACGCATCGCCGTGGCGCAGAAGGGTAAGGGTGCGCGCGGACATTAATCCCAGAGCGCGAAGAATTCCTCAAGCGCTTGGATTTGCCCACCCGATGCGGACGACGGCACGACGATTGGGGTTTTGATCCCAGAATCAAACCAAGCCTCAATGCCTTCTCGGATTTCGCTGGCGCTGCCGAATAAGGTTGTGTCGGCGAGCCAGCGATCGGATAAGCACTCGGGCACACGGTCGTAATCCTTCTTGGCAATCGCGGCTTCGACGCCGTTCATTTCTTCCTCATAGCCGGCTTGTTTCCAGTAATTGCGGTAGTTTGGTAAGAAGGCGTAGCTGGTCAATGTTTTGCGATTCACAGCCGCGGCCGCAGCTTTGTCGTCGCTAATGCAGGTCGGCACCATGTTGCCAATAAAAAAATCGTCATTCGCCTTGGTCTCAGGGCTTAGATTCCCTAATGAATGCCCCATGTAAGAGCGCGCGCCGTTGGCAAATACCATGCCGCCGCCGATTTCTTCCGCGAGTTGAATCATTTTGTCACGTAGGGTCGCCAGTACGATGGGCGGTAGGTCTCCGACCCTCGGGGTTGCGTGCATGTCTTCGACAAACTGACGCATGTCGCCCAGCGGCTTACCTGCCGTGATACCCATGCGGTTTAGGGCTGGCGCGTGGCTGACGCCCACACCAAAACGAAAACGACCGTTGGACACTTCGTGCAGAAATGCCGCGGTTTGCGCAAAATCTGTGACATTACGGGTGTAAATTGGCGTGATGCTGGTGCCAATCATGATGTCAGTAGTGCTCAGTGCAATGGCATTACACAATGACAGACTGTCGCCTAGGCTCGGACCGAATATGCCAGGAAATCCTCGCTGTTCTATTTCTTTCGCGATCTCTATGGTCTTGAGTCTGCGACCCGGAACGGCGGCCAAACTCACTGCGGGTAGTTGTGTCATATTTCCCTCCAAAAAATACGTTAAAAAAACAGGTTACTTGAGCTCACGCTCAAGACCAATGGCTAACGGCCTCGAGTTGTTACTTCGTGAATATCGTCCCAATCGCTATAACTGCGGCGGCCGTGGGATTTGGTCATGCTCCGCCCAATATCTGGATAATGAACAATGTCTACCGGGGCAGATTCGCCACCCATCAGATAAACCAAATCGTCTGAGGAACTGTTGTGCAAACTGTGAGGCTCCGACGGCGCTGTGAAGCCCATAAAATCGCCGGCGCTAACGCTAAAGGTTTGATCGCCGATTTTGGCTAGGCCTACTCCAGCAATAATATAAATAAATTCCTCATCCGCATCATGGTAGTGGTGGGTCGTCGAATCCCGCCCTGGTTCTAGGGTCACCAGATGCAGCCCCAAGCGTTGCAACCCAAGCGCAGTGCTGAGTGAGCGGGTTAGGCGAATCGCGTTGTTATTAAATTGATGCTGGATTTGCTTTTTTGGCATTGCGGCAATTTCGGCAGCGCGTAACAGATGTTTGCTCATAGCTTTTTGGCCTCGTGATCAGCGACAAAGGTGCCGCAGGTTCTCTAGCAAAACTTTGTTTTGTTCCTTTGTACCAATACTTATGCGTAACTTGTCATGCAGGCGCGGGTGGTCGAAATAGCGGACTAAAATGCCCTCGGCTTTAAGCCGTTTGTAGATTTCTGCCGCACCAATGCTGTTCGGCGGCGGCGTGGAAAGTAAGAAATTACCTTCGCTTGCAAGACACGACCAGCCTAGATCATTGAGTGTTTGCGCGAGAAACTGGCGTTGTTCGCGAACTTTTTCCCATGTGGCGCGTGCATAGTCTTGGTCCTGTAAAGCAGCAATGCCGAGGCTCTGGCTTATAGCGTCGATGTTATAGGTGTCTCGGGTCTTTTCGATTATGGGCGTAATCAGTTCTTCCGCACCGAGTAAGTAACCCAGTCTTAAACCCGCGAGGCTGTACCCTTTACTGAAGGTCCGCAACACTAAAACGTTGTCGTGCTGAGTAACTAACTCGCGACTGGTATAGCCGATTTTGGGATCAACGAAATCAGCGTAGGCCTCGTCGATCAGCAATACACCGCTGATTTCTTCGGCAATTCGGTGCAATTGTTCTACTGGGGTTAGGTATCCGCTGGGTGCGTGCGGGTTTACAAGGCAAGTAAGCTGAGCATCCGCGGCACGGGCTTGGGCCGGGAAGTCAGGAGGGATAGACCAATTGGCCTCTAGGTCTACCCGAAGTGTCCGTGCATCCTGTATCTGGGCGAGCACGGGATAAAGTGAATAACTAGGGTCAGTACTGGCAAAGGTGCCGCCCGGGCTAACGTAGGTGGTTATGGCGAGGCGCAGCGCTTCGTCGCCTGCATGGGTGACGACAACCTGGCGGGTACTCAGATCATGCAGTTTGGCGATGTGCTCGCGCATGACATCCGCAGTAGGTTGCGGGTAGGTGCGTAACTCTGCGGCGGTGAAGTTGCTCAGGGCATCGGCCACCGCAGGGCTGGGCGGGTAGGGGTTTTCATTAGTGTTTAGTTTAATCGTCTGACGATCTTGCGGCTGCTCACCCCAGCTATAGCCGTCCATGCGTCGAATGTTGGGGCGCTGGTATTTACTCATGAGACCGTTTCTGACGGTGGCGTATCATCTGCTGGCGCTGAATTCGATGATGCGATTGATGGCGGTTCGGCAGGCCCTAAAAGATAGGCGATCCAAGTTGTGTCGGGGTTTGCCTCAAGGGCGATTTTGGCGGTCATGGTCAAGGGCACAGACAACAGCATACCAATCGGGCCCAGTAACCAGCCCCATAGCACCAGAGAAAGAAACACCACTAATGTGGAAAGACCCAAGCCGCGCCCCATGAACCGTGGCTCGACAACGTTGCCCATCACCAAATTGATTAGGAAAAAACTCCCAGCGACTGCACCAGCGGTTGCGGGTCCGGCTTGCACAATTGCCAGTAAAATCGGCGGCACCGCTGCGATGATAGAGCCGATGGTTGGGATAAAGTTCAGCAGCATGGCGAGCAAGCCCCACAGCAGCGGGAAGTCTATTTCTAGGATCCAGAGTACCGTTGTAACAACAAGGCCAGTGGCAATACTGACACTGGTCTTGATGGCGATGTAGCGGTCCATATTGGCGGTGAACTGAGAGAACAGCGGCAAGTCGCGCTGTGGGTTAGAAAGAACCTGTCTTAGTTTGCTTGGGAAACTGCTGGCTTCGGCGAGAATGAATATGACTGTAAGGGTAATGAGTAGGCCGTCGCCGAGTACTGCGCCGATGCCAGCCAAAGTCGAACTCGCAAACGTTAATGCTGATCCGGGAGATAGGTTGGTCACTACGTTGGTAAGATCTAAAGGAATTTCAAAATCGTTAAGCACTGCTATCAGCTGAGTCTGCAGGAGGGCGAGGCGTTCTTGGTAAAAAGGTAGTTTTGCAGCAAATGCAGAAGTCGACGAAGCGAGGAGGCCGCCGAGTACTGCAAGTATCGTAATAATGCCAACAATGACGGTAGGCAGAGCGATACTGTTGTTTAAACCGCGGTCGCGCAGCCAAAACAGTGGCGTTGCGGCTATGGTTGCAATAAATACCGACAATAGGAAAGGCACGATGAGCGCTTGTGCCGATTTCAAGCCCGCAGCGATAATGATCAGAGCCGCGAGAATTACCAAACTGTTAGTGGAGCGAGTTGTACTTTTATGGGCCATGGTTTTGCTCTGCCATTACCTAAAGCGCTGGCGATTTTTGAGGCTAGGGAGTTGTTCGCGCACTCGCGCGACCTCATTTGGGTCTACGCTTGCGATGGCGTAACCGTCGCCGTCATCGATTTCCGCGAGTACCTGTCCCCAAGGATCAATAATCACCGAATGGCCATAAGACGCTCTATTGGCGCTGTGCTGACCATGCTGTGCGGGAGCGATAACGTAGCTTTGGTTTTCGATCGCCCGTGCCCGCAGTAGCGCGTGCCAGTGGGCGTCGCCAGTCGTTGCCGTGAATGCTGAGGGTACGCTGTGGGCAATTGCCCCTTGATTGGTCAGGCTTTCGTATAGGGCCGGGAAACGCAGATCGTAACAAATGGTCAGGCCGAGAGCGCCAAAGCTTGTTGCGGCGATCACGGTTCGATCACCTGCGGCGGTTTGGCGGGATTCCTGCAATTGCGGGCCGTCTGGAATATTGACATCGAACAAATGGATTTTTCGATATAGAGCCTTTATCGACCCGGTGCTGTCCAGATAAACGCTGGTGTTGTAGCAGCGCTGCGGGTCTTCAGGGATGGCTTCGTGGAATCCGCCGAGCAATAAGTCGCAGTCGAGCTGCTGCGCTAACGCCTGACAGCGGCGCAAGATAGGTCCCCCTTCGGGCAATGCTTCAAGGATTTCTTGTTTGCCCTCGTGTCGACCTAGATAAGCGAAGGCCTCTGCCCAAGTGATCAATCGGGCACCCTCAGCAGCGGCTTGTTGGCTTAACGTTGTGAGGGTGGTGAGGTTTGCCTCTACGTCTACCCCGGCGTTGTGCTGGACAACAGCTACTTTGGTCGCTTGGGTACTAGGCATGATTGCTTAAGGCCTTTAATCGCGCAGCGCGAGTCTTATTCAGCTGCATTGCCCAGATCTTCTGGTTGCACACACTTGATTTGGTTGCCCAAGTATTCTTCCAACGCCGGTAAGTTAAACGCATCGTCCTCTGATACAAAGCTAATAGCCACCCCTTCAGCGCCAGCACGGCCTGTTCGACCAATGCGATGAACGTAATCCTCAGGGTCTTCTGGAAGCTCAAAGTTTATGACATGGGTGACCCCGTCAACGTGTATTCCGCGGCCAGCTACGTCGGTAGCGATAAGATATTGGAGTTTTCCTTCCTTGAACCGGTTGAGTGTCGACAAACGTTTCTTTTGCGGAATATCACCCGCAAGACCTTCGCACTGCATACCCTTTTTGCTGAGATAGCTGACTAAGCGATGGGTTTGATCCCTACGATTGGCAAAGATGATCGCGCGGGCGGGCCGCTTCACCTGCAAGAAATCGTGCAGTAGTTGTTGGCGCCCACTGCCGCTGACCAGCCAAAATTTCTGATCTACTGTATCCGTGGCAACGCTGTCGGGTTCTACTACGATATGTTCTGGATCGATGGTCCAAGATTGCGCCAGACGCATGACAGTTTCATTGAAAGTCGCCGAGAAAAATAAGGTTTGGCGTTGTCGTTTGTGCGGGGTCTGATAGACGATGCGTCGAACGTCAGGGATAAATCCCATATCGAGCATGCGGTCTGCCTCATCAATGACTAAAGACTCAACTTTGCTCAAATTCACATGGCGTCGCTCTAGGAAGTCGATAAGTCGTCCCGGTGTTGCAACGAGTATGTCCACGGGTTTTGCCGCTAAACGCTCTTGTTGCTTGGTGAAATCCATACCCCCTACGACGCTTACCGTAGTGACCCCCATATATTTCGAGAGACCCTCTGCGTCGCCCTCAATTTGCAGAGCGAGCTCTCGTGTCGGAGCCAGTACCAAGGCACGGGGCGTGCCCATAGGCATTGGCTCTTGCAGTGGGTTCTCCCAGAATCGGGTCAATAATGTAATCAGAAAGGCAGCGGTTTTGCCGGTACCTGTCTGAGCTTGCCCGGTGACATCGTAGTCGGCAAGGCTGAATGGCAGCGCTCGCCCCTGAATTGGGGTGCAAAATTCAAAGCCTAGGTCGTCGATTGCGCGGACCAATGGTTCTGGCAAGGCAAAATCGTTGAACCGATCTGGCTCGGCTGTTGTTGTCGTTGCAGAATTGTCGAGGTCATTAGCTGGTATGGGGTCGGTCATAGTTTTCCTAGGATTGTCCGAGCAATTGGCGCGCACTGGCGAGTTTCACGCATAATGTAAGTATCTCCATAGCGCCTGCTAATTCCTCTAAGCCACCAAAAGTTGGAGCAATGCGGACGTTGCGATCATCAGGATCGACACCGTTTGGGAAAGTGGCGCCTGCGGGTGTAAGCACTAAGCCGGCGTCTTTTGCCATAGCTACAACCTGTTTCGCCAGTCCGGGCAATAGGTCCAGAGAAATGAAATAACCGCCATTGGGTTGTGTCCATTGGGCAATGGCAAGGCCGCCCAATTGCTCGGTTAATGCGCGTTCTACCAATGCAAATTTAGGACGCAGAATCTCTGCATGTGCTGCCATATGCTCCGCGATGCGCCCGTTGAGGAAGCGCGCGTGTCTCAATTGGTTGACCTTGTCCGGTCCGACGGTTTGTACACTTAGGTGTGCGGTAAGGTTTTTTAACACGTTCGCGCCGGAGGCAACAAAGCCTACACCCGCGCCAGCGAAGGTGATTTTTGAGGTGGAAGCGAATTGCACAACGTGTTCGTGAGTCCCAGCGGCGATCGCTGCATCGCGAATGCTAGCTAAGGCGTCGCCGGGTTGCTGCAAGTGATGCACCGCATAAGCGTTGTCCCAGAGTACGACGAAATCCTTGGCCGCGGCCTGATTTGGTAAATCAGCCAATGCGCTCACGGTGTTGTCTGAATACGTATTGCCGGTGGGATTCGCGTATTTTGGTACGCACCAGATGGCTTTAATGCAAGAGTCTGCGGCGGCAAGTTCAATGGCCTGGTGCATGTCTGGACCGTCCTCAAGCATGGGAATGTTGACCATTTCCATGCCGAAGTGTTGGCATAGGACGAAGTGTCGATCATAGCCGGGGACAGGTGTGAGCACCTTAACCGGTTCGCTGTTGCGCCACTTTCGTTCATCTCCCCATAAGCCAAGATTGAAGGCCGTGCTCAATACGAGATGCATAAGATTTAGGCTTGAATTGCCTGCGGCCATGATCTCTGCTGCCGGCACGTCCATGATTTCGGAGCCGAGATCGCGCGCTTCGGCAATACCCATTAAGCCACCATAGTTTCGAGTATCAGTGCCGTCTGCGCTGATATAGTTGCCGGCGATCATAGTCTCTAGGGCATCGCTAAGGTTAAGTTGCTCAGCACCGGGTTTGCCGCGGCTTAAGTCCAACTGTTGATTAGCGCCGCTTACTTGCGTTAACGCCTCTATCCAGTCGCGCTCCAATGCTTGCAAGTCTGTTTTCGATAGCTCTGCTAAGGGTTGTCCTGATTTACCAACGGTCATAGCCCAAGATCCTCTTGCTTTCCGAGCATAATATTAAGGTTTTGTATTGCGGCGCCCGCTGCGCCCTTGCCTAAGTTGTCATACCGAGCATTAATGACTACACGTTGTGCATCACCGAATACCATTAACTCTAAGTTATTTGTGCCGTTGCAAGCGGTGGGATTCAAGTATCCGTTCGTGAGCTGCTCGTTGGCATTCACCGGCGCTACTTGAATAAATTGCTCACTGGCATAGCGCCGCTTCAGGATAGTCTGAACATCGTCGGGTGTGGCGCCGTTTAGCTCGCTCGCAAATAACGCGATACTTGTGACCATACCTTTATAGTAGGCGGCTACCATAGGTAAAAAAATCGGTGCAATCGCGGTGCCGCTGTAATGCTGCATTTCTGGAAGATGCTTGTGATTTTGGGTGAGCCCATAGGCTTGACTGTTGTAGGTATCAGCCTGTTCGGGTGTGAAGTCTCGAAAAGATTCGATCATCTGGCGCCCGCCACCGGAAAAACCGGAAACAGCGCTACATCGCAGGGGCGTATCGCGAGCTAATACCTCGGCCTCGATTAATGGCAGAACACTAAGAACGAAGCCTTGAGGATAACAACCAGGATTGCTGACTTTGTCGGCCTTGGCAATGATGCTGCGATTTTCCTCGCTCAATTCGGGCAGGCCATACGCCCACTCGGGATGCACGCGATGAGCACTGCTGGCGTCAATTATCCTGCAGCGACCGTCGCTCAATGTGCAGGCTTCTCGAGCAGCGTCATCGGGTAGACACAGAATGGCGACATCGGCTTGTTTGAACATTTGCTCGCGGATTGCGGGATCCTTGCGGTGCTCATCTTGGATAGTCAAAAGTTTAAGATCGCTGCGTCCACGCAGGCGTGCGGTAATCTCTATGCCCGTAGTGCCGGCTTGTCCGTCAATAAAAATTGTTGCCATGGTAAAAATGCCGATGCGCAGCGTTCGCGTAAGAACGAGCATTGGGTTTGCGGCTCAAGACCGATCCATGTCCGGGTTCAGTTTTGTGCCGTTTAAAGCCGCGCAAGTCTAAACTATTCTGGCCTAGAACGTAATTTCGTTGCGTACGAGGCGGGCAGCTGGGCCAATGTGCGCAGCAAGCTAGTGTCAGGGAAAAAATCCCGTGCGCGATGCACGAACCTCAGCGTCTTAAGCGCATCGAACCAGTCCGTTAATAAGCGCAGGCGCTGTTCGGGGCTGGGTTGTTGGTAAAATTTGTCGTTTATGACCTTATCTATGCCCAAGTGCTGGAAGATTTGCACGACGCGTGCATGGTCAGCGCTTTCGGCTGGAGAGCCGGTAGAATCCTTAGGGTGCTGACTGCACAGCCGCAAGTAGTCTAGACCTTTACCTAATAATTCGAAGCATTGATGGTCATAGCTCAAATAGCCAATACCGCTAGGATCGTCTTGCAGCAGAGTGATAATTTTTTCGAGTGCTGGCCCCGTGCCAAAAACGACCCGCGTCGAGCGCCGAGCTTGCACCTTGATAGTCGGTTGTTGCAGCCATGTTATCGGCTGAAGTTTGTTGAGCTTATTGAGAAAATGAAAGTCCTCCCCGGCGTTGCGCTTGGGGAATCCGCGTGCTTGGGCGTAACTGATCGCGTCTACCGCGATGGTGCTGCCAAGAGTTGGATACGCATATGGGCTGCCCTGATTCGCCAGTGCCTTAACGTAATATTGCATATGCGCGTCATATAGCGTCGCCGCAAAGGTAAGCAAGGGGTCCTCGCTAACGTGCTCATGGCTAAACACGACAGTGCCTTGATGGGCGGACAGTGCCGCAAAATAGTCTTTCGGTAGGCAGGCGTCGGCGTCTGTTTGGCAAAGCCAAGATGATGTGACTTGGCCGTCACGATATAGGCGTAGAGCGATATCTGAACCTATTTTTCGTGCCAGCCCCACCCCTTGTTTCGGCGGTATGCGTTTGCCAAGACTGGCTCGATCAATGACCAATAGTGGGGTTTGTTCGCTGTGCTTGAGGGCACTTAGTAATTTGGTCGTGGCGCTGATTTGCTGGGGTTCGATGGCGGGGTTATCAGGAGCGTTGACCACCACGATACTCAGCAGATTCGAGTTGCCACAGTGCTTAAGTACGCCAGCTAAAAAATTCGCTGATTCAGCAAACGCTGGAATTACCAAGACATTCTGATAGCGCTGGTTGTCTTTGAGTGCAGGGTGATTCGTCAAGGCTAGCTGGAGCGCCTCGGGTTCCGCGTGGCGCTGGAGATATTGATCGATGGTGCGATCCATGGCGCGTAAAGTCAGTGCAGGGCGGCGCGCAGCGGCAGAGTTTTGATGATCTTCGCCTCGCATTGAGACAATTCGTTAAAACGCTCGACCACTGTCGATTCGTCGAAATGTTCTACTGCTAAGTTTATGAACAGTTCCCAATGGCGTTGCTCGCTTGCTGCGATGGCTTGATAGAAGCGTTGCAGACTAGGTTCGTTTTGCAAGCTATCTGCGATTATTGCAAAGCGTTCGGCACCGCGTCGTTCGACCACCGCAGCAACGCTTAAACGGTCAAGCAAAAAGTGTTCGGCCGCTTTGCGCACTTGGCCATTCAGAGCATGAATGTAAGGGTCTTTGAGGTCTGCAGTGGGCGTAAGCTGGCGTTCTAGAATCAGTCGCATGACTTCGCGATAGTGGTTCAGTTCTTCAACAGCCAGTTCGACCATGGCGCGCACGATTGAGGGCTGATCCGGGTAGTGAGAAATCATGCTCATAGCCATGCCTGAGGCCTTTTTCTCTGCCGATGCATGATCCATAAGGAACCCATCAAAATCGGCCAGTACCGTTTCGAGCCAGTCGCTGGGCGTCGCTGCTAGCGGGCTTAGCTGGGATAAATCGATGCGAGCCATTGACTAATGTGCGTTATTTCTTGGGGGCATACCTGATGACCCATTGCGTACTCTTGCCACTGAATGCGGTAGTTAAGTCCCATTAAGGCTTCGCGCGAGGTGATTGCGCGAGTGATCGGGATGACTGGGTCTGACAATCCGTGGGCCATAAAAATGGGCGTGTCTACATTCGCTAGGCCGATGCGTTGCGTAATGTTTTCATGATCATGGAGATAGGTTGAGAGCGCCATAATACCTGCCAACGGCTGGTCAAAACTTAAGCCCAGTTCTAAGGCGATGACGCCGCCCTGAGAGAATCCGGCTAGGGCAATGCGCGCACTAGGGATGCCAGCCGCGATTTCTTCCTCCACAATCGAGCGAATGGCGCGCATTGAATTTTGGATGTCATTGCCGCCAGCAAGGGGCGCGCCGGGGTCGATGTCATACCATGCACGCATTTCCATGCCGCCATTGATGGTAACGGGCCGGATCGGCGCGTTGGGAAAGATGAAGCGCACGCTGGCGTTGAGATCGAGCATCGGTACCAATGGCTCGAAGTCGGTGGCGTCAGCGCCAAGGCCATGCAACCAAATTACGCTGGCGGTCGGATTTGCGGCCGTTTCTCGTCGCAAACATTCCAGGGTGGGCGAATTCAAAGTGTCTGCCATTGAGCCTATCCTTTTTTTGACGCCGGCACCTTAGCGGTATTTAGCCTGATATTTCAATGTTAATGCACTGTCGCTGCATGCTTGCATATTGACCTTAACGCCTAAGGCCAAGTACCTTGCGCACTCGCGTTCTCCGCGCGCGCACGCTGGGTGCCGTGTCAGGCGCTGGCGCTGAACACCGTGGTGGCATAATCAAGATGACCGAATACTTAGAAGATCGCGAAACGTCGCGCAATATGCAACGTTTGACGCCAGCCTTAAGATTTCTTAGGCCGTACCGCCTTCAGGTGGTGCTGGCAAGCGTTGCTTTGTGCGTCACGGCCACCGCGATGCTGCTATTGGGGCAAGGCATTCGGATTGTTATCGACAACGGGTTTGCCAGTGGCCAGGCGGCGCTACTTACTGAATCGCTGATACTGTTTGTGCTGTTTGTCACCGTTTTGACGGCGGGTACCTTCGTACGCTTCTACTTTGTCTCATGGGTGGGCGAAAAAGTCAGTAATGACATTCGTCAAGCTGTGTTTGACCACTTGATCCACATGCATCCAGGTTTTTTCGAAACGAACACCCCAAGTGAAATACAATCGCGTGTGACAACAGATACTACGTTATTGCAAACGGTCATAGGGTCTTCGGTTTCTATCGCCCTACGCAATGCTCTTATGCTTGTTGGCGGTTTAGTGCTGTTGGTCATTACCAACCCCAAGCTTTCATTATTGGTGCTTGGTAGTGTGCCGTTGGTTGTCTTGCCCGTTGTGTTATTTGGCCGCCGGGTGCGCTTGTTGTCCCGCACTAGCCAAGATCGGCTCGCAGACGTGGGCAGCCAAGTCAGTGAAAGTTTCCGCAACATAAAGATTGTCCAGTCGTTCAATCACCAGAGCGCCGATGTCGCGCAATTTGGTGAGCGGCTCGATCGTTCTTTAAAGGTGGCTTTGCAGAGGATCTGGCATCGAGCAGTGCTGATCGCGGTGGTGATGCTGGTGGTCTTTGGCGCTGTAGCGACGCTTTTGTGGGTGGGTGGGCAGGACGTGCTTGCCGGGCGCACATCGCCAGGAGATCTGGCGGCGTTTATTTTTTATGCCTTTATTGTTGCGGGTTCTGTAGGTGCAATCTCCGAAGTTTGGAGTGATCTGCAGCGCGCCGCTGGCGCGACGGAGCGCCTGATGGAATTGCTGCACGCTTCCAACGACGTAATTGACAGCCAAAACACAAGCGAAAAAGGGAATGCTTATGGGCATTCGTCTGCAAGCTTGTGCTTGCAAAATTTGTCCTTCAGCTACCCATCTCGGCCCCAATACATGGCCATAAATGATGTCAGTCTGAAGGTCGAGGCTGGCGAAATGGTTGCTGTTGTAGGGCCTTCGGGCGCAGGTAAAAGCACTCTATTTGATTTATTGCAGCGATTTTACGATCCATGTAGTGGAGCCATATTACTCGATGGGGTCGATTTGCGAGAGCGCTCGCTGGAAGCGGTCCGTGCTGTGTTTGGCTTTGTTCCACAAGATCCAGTTTTGTTCTCGGGGACCTTGCGCGACAACCTAACGTATGGGCGACCTCAGGCCAGTGCAAATGAAATAGGCCGGGCGCTGGACCTCGCCTACGCGACGGAATTCGTTCAAGACCTGCCCCATGGTATAGATACTTGGGTAGGTGAAAACGGTGTTGGGCTGTCAGGGGGACAACGGCAGCGGCTGGCGATCGCACGAGCACTAATTGCTCAGCCCAGATGCTTATTGCTCGACGAGGCGACCAGTGCCTTGGACGCGCAAAGCGAAGAATTTGTTGGTAAATCCCTACATAGTCTTAAGGGGAGGATGACCGTCGTGGTTATTGCTCACCGGCTTTCTACCGTTCGTACTGCAGACCGGATCTGCGTAATGGATCGCGGTGCGCTGCTCGCGCAGGGTGGCCACGAGCGCCTGCTCGCCGAAAATGCGTTGTATAAGGAGTTCGCGCAAATTCAATTTGCGATCTAGATTTCTTTGAAAAGTCCAAATTGCACGCCTTCCTTACCTACCTCAGGTTCAGTTTTTAGCTGTACACCCAGCCCCAATAATCGTATTGGTAAGCCTTTGCGCTGCCAGGCTTCATCCAGGAGTTGCCGATAGCAGGCTGGGTCCAGTTCCAGACCGGCTCGGCTTACCGTGGTAATTGAGAAATCATCGAAGCGCAATTTCAGCGTTCTGGACTTTATGAGATGTTTGCAGTTTGCGCGCGTCACGCGTTTTTGTAAGTCGGAAAAAAGGTGATCGATCTCTTCGTTGCAAGCGGTCGGGTTAGCCAGATCCACTGTATAGGTGCGCTCTGTACTCACGGATTTACGCTGTCGGTAGGGGCTTACAGGTCGGTCATCTTTACCGCGGCAGAGATCAAATAGTCGCGCGCCGAATTTCCCAAAATGCTTGGTGAGGTCGAGAATCGATAGGTTTTGCAGATCTGCGCAAGTGTTCAGACCCATGCGATGCATCTTTCCTGCGGTTACTGAGCCGACACCAAAAATCTTTTCGATGGGTAAAACGCGGATAAAATTTGCCACGTCTGCCGGTTCTACGGTCATTTGGCCGTCAGGCTTATTCCAATCAGATGCAATTTTGGCGAGGAATTTATTGTTTGCGATGCCTGCTGAGATAGTAATACCTATTTCGGCACGCACTCGATCGCGAATCTCTTTGGCAATGAGCGTGGCACTGCCATTAGCGATGGAGCTGTGGCTAACGTCTAGAAACGCCTCGTCTAACGATAACGGTTCTACCAAGTCGGTATACTGCCGAAAAATCGCCTGCACTCGGGCCGACTCTTCTTTGTATTTGCCCATATTAGTGCTGACCACAACCAGATCTGCGCAGTTGCGTAGGGCCGTGGACATAGGCATCGCAGAGCGTACGCCGTAGGCGCGAGCAGCGTAATTGCAAGTAGCGACAACGCCACGTTGGTCCGGTCTTCCACCGACCGCAATGGGTTTATCACGCAGGTCCGGGTTGTCGCGCATTTCAATGGACGCGTAAAAACTGTCGCAATCGCAGTGGATGATTTTACGCATGGAAATCAGATGATCCAAAAAGGTGCAGGAATTTAGGCTTTGCGAGCATATTCTCGATAAATTTATTCAACAAACCATATTTAACAGGGGACAACGCTTCGGTAATTGGTTTAGTATTGCGACTCCTTCGGTCAATTTGTTAACCAAAGGTTAACATTTAAAATTTGCGTATCGCAGATGGTTGAGCGAATTAGGATTAATTTTTTTGCAGGTCGTTGGCCTATTGGCGCTGCTGTTTGGTACTAACCGAATTAGTAAGCTCCGTGGGTTTGCATATACAATGTTGACAGTCCGAAATAGAAGGAGTTCCGATGAGCGTAGAGTTGTTAGACAACCCCAGATTTTTTGGTTTTCGGGTGCGCCGGCAAATTGATGGTAAAACTTATCAAGAGTACTTTTCCCTAAAAGCAAATGGCAAGCGGATGCGTGGCGCGGCTCGTGCCGAGGTTAAAGCGGTAGCTGACGCACGTGATGCAACCCTGAAAGAGCTGCAACAAAAAAATCGCGACCGAAAAGACAAAGAGATTGACTTAGATCCTTCTGGTCAGATCCGTGGAATATTGTGTCGAATGAAGCGCGAGAAGAGCGGTACGCTTACACCGGTATTTCAGGTTGGTGTCATGTCGCGTGTGCGCGGCAAAATCGTCAATACGACTGTGTCCATCACAAAGCATGGGCGTGTAGAAGCATGGGCGCGTGCTGTGGATTTTTATTGTGAGCATAAGAAAATTGGTAAGCGCTCTAATGTCTACAAAGACCTCATTTCGCGCTGCCCTAAGCCGGCTCAAATAAAGAAATTCACAGCGTAATAGGCTCGACCCTCTAGGAAATGGGGTAAGCTTGCGGCGACAGCAATTGTCGCTGCAGGCGCGCCGCACACCTTTCACTTTTCCAGGCCCCTGCTGCCAGTGCGTGAGCGGAGGCGCATTATGCAATACGCAGACACATATCAGCGATCGATCAGTGATCCCGAGGCGTTTTGGGCAGAACGAGCCAAAGATATTCCTTGGTATGCCGCGCCGCAGAATATCCTGAGCAATGATGCCAATGGTGTTGCGCGCTGGTTTGCTGATGGCACGCTGAATACTTGTTTCTGCGCGATTGATTACCACGTGCAACAGGGTCGGGGCGATCAAACCGCGCTGATCTTTGATTCGCCAGTAACCAATACTGTGGCTCGATACAGCTACGCTGAGTTGATGGACTGGACTGCGCGAGTTGCTGGTGGCTTGGTGGAGCTCGGTGTCGGCAAAGGGGATGTGGTAATCATCTACATGCCGATGGTGCCCGAAACGGTTGTGGCCATGTTGGCATGCGCGCGAATTGGCGCCGTGCACTCTGTTGTGTTTGGCGGGTTCGCCGCGGACGAGTTAGCCATGCGCATTGATGACGCAACGCCGAAGGTCGTACTTGCAGCGACTTGCGGTATTGAGACTGATCGGGTCATTCCCTACCAGCCTTTACTTAATGGGGCTCTAGCACTTGCTCACCACAAACCAGCGCATGTTGTGATGTTGGAACGCCCACAAGCGCCAGCGCAATTAACCGCGCCGCGCGATTTGGATTGGGCAGCGTGGGCCGAGTCGGCCGAGCCCGTTGCATGCGTGCCCGTTGCTGCTACGGATCCGCTCTATATCTTGTATACCTCGGGCACGACAGGCAAACCGAAGGGTATTGTCCGTGACAACGGCGGTCATGCAGTGGCGCTGAAGTACAGTATGTCCGCGGTCTATGATGTTGGTGTAGGCGATGTGTATTGGGCGGCGTCTGATGTCGGCTGGGTGGTCGGTCACTCCTATATTGTCTATGGACCTTTGCTGGCCGGCTGCACCACGGTGGTTTACGAAGGTAAGCCGGTAAAGACCCCTGATGCGGGTGCATTCTGGCGGGTTCTGGCAGAGCACAGAGTTAACAGTTTTTTTGTCGCGCCAACGGCTTTCCGTGCGATAAAAAAAGAGGATCCTGATTGTAAATTGTTAGCGCAGTACGACATTTCCAGTTTGAAATACCAATTCGTTGCCGGGGAGCGATTAGACCCACCTACCTACTATTGGTTAGAGCAGCACCTGCAGGTGCCAGTAATTGATCATTGGTGGCAGACCGAGACGGGATGGTCGATTTGCGCAAATCTTGCAGGGATTGAACTTTTGCCGAGTCGGGCAGGCTCGTGTGGCATGCCGGCGCCTGGATGGGACTTGCGGGTATTAGATGAGGCTGGTCAAGAAGTTGGTGCTGGCACAGAGGGTGCGATTGTTGTCAAAGCGCCGCTGCCGCCCAGTGCGTTCGCTACTGTATGGCGTGATCATGAGCGTTTTCAGCAAAGTTACTGGAGCCAGTTCCCCGGATTTTATTTGACAGGGGACGGCGGTTATCGTGATGCAGATGGCTATGTGTACGTTATGGGGAGAACTGACGACGTCATAAATGTTGCGGGTCACCGATTATCAACCGGGCGTATTGAGGAAGTGGTCGCCGAACACAATGCGGTTGCAGAGTGCGCAGTTGTAGGTATTCACGATGCCGAGAAAGGTCAGGTACCTGTAGGGCTCTTGTTGCTGAAAGATGGCATCAGTGTTGAGGCTGAGACATTGGTTGCTGAACTTGTGCAAAGCGTGCGCGACAATGTTGGTCCCATCGCTAATTTTAAGCGGGCGTTGGTGGTCGCTCGCTTACCTAAGACTCGATCGGGTAAGATATTGCGCCAGGTCATTCGAAAAATGATTGATGGTGAAGCGTACACTGTACCCTCAACCATAGACGACCCCAATATTATCCCCGAGCTCGAAGCAACGCTGCGCGAGCATGGCTTTATTGTTTCTTAAAGCCCTCTGGCGCCGCCAATATAATTAGGATTAATTCAGATCGATGATTATTGTCCACGGCAGTATCCCAATTCGCCCCGAACGGCGCGACCAAGCATTGGCGCTCGCCAAGCAAATGGCGGCTGCCAGTCGTAATGAAAAAGGCTGTATGTCTTACGAGTTTTATGTCGGCCTAGCGGACCCAGATACGCTCATGCTGTTTCAGGAATGGGAAAGTATGGAAGCGCTGATGGGTCATTTTGACACTGACCATATGGATGTGTTCTTGCAACAGCTCCCCGACTTAGTTTCAGGGGAGATTGTTACCCGCCGTTATGCAGTTCAGGCGGTGGAGGAAGAAGAAGCTGTGGCGGTAGAGTCAGAAGCGCCAGCGCCGATCATTCACTGAGGAAGAGTTTGGCGCTCTAGTCAGTCGGTTTGCTCACTTGAGGATGCGTCTAGTTCGCGCCGCTTGCGAACGAAGATCGCGGCGCTGATCCCTAGGCCAACAGAGAAGAACATTTCGACCGAGCTAACCAAAAACATGTGGTCATCGGTAATTACCAGCACCGCGTGAATAAAATACAAAGTGCTGACGAGGCAGAGCACGAACATGCTGCGCAGGTCGCCTTTCAATGCCCCGGGCATCGGCAGTAGTAGGGGCAATACCTGAATCAGAAACCATATGCCGTTACTTGAAACCGTCGCCAAAGGCTCGATGAAAAACTGCCGTAGGCCGGTTGCTGCAAGCAGCGATCCGACACAAACCAAGCTTAAGAATAGCCAACCGCGCAAAAGTGTTCTCCCTGTCTATGTTTGGGTAGTGGAACTAAGTCGCAGTGAAATCTGCGCCAGTTGTATTCCGGCTGCTACCGCTAGGCTAGCTTCATCTTCGCTTAATGTTGCCGGATCATCGTTGCCTTGGAGGTGGGTGACACCATAGGGGGTGCCGCCACTCCGTGTTTGATTGAGCGCCGGCAGACTATAGGGCAATCCCTGGATGAGCATGCCGTGATGCAAAAGAGGCACCATCATCGTCAACAAGGTGCTTTCTTGGCCGCCGTGAATAGACGCGCTTGAAGTAAATACGCTTGCCGGCTTACCGACTAAGGCGTGATCTGCCCAGAGGTCTGCCGTAGTATCGAGAAAGTGCTTCATGGGCGCCGCCATGTTGCCAAACCGAGTAGCACTGCCCAAGGCTAGGCCTGCGCAATGGCGTAAGTCTTCTTTGCTGCAAAAAACTGCTCCGGTGTCGGGGACTGCAGCGGCAGTGCGCTCTACCACGGTGCTCACCGGCGGCACGGTCCGTATGCGAGCCTCGATACCCTCCACTTTGTCCACACCGCGTGCGATATGTAGGGCTAGATTTTGCGTTCCGCCACCGCGGGAGTAATACAGAATCAATAGGTAAGGTTTGCTCATAGTAGGGTAAGCACGTTTTCTGGTGGTCGGCCAATTGCGGCGCCGTGCTCTGTTAAAGCGATTGGCCGTTCGATGAGAATGGGGTTCTCAACCATTGCGTTGATGAGCGCTGCTTCGGTCACGGAAGTATCTTCGAGCTTGAGTTCTAGGTAAACGCTCTCCTTGGTCCGCATTATTTGCCTCGCGGTCAAACCTAGAGCGCTGAGTATGTGTTGAACTTCATTTGCAGTAGGTGGCTGCTTTAGATATTCCACCACATTTAACGTTACAGCCCGTTCTTGCAGCAACGCTAGGGTTTGGCGAGATTTCGAGCAGCTAGGGTTGTGATAAAGCGTTACAGTGGGCATAGACTTCTCGTCAACAATCTTATCGGGCACAGTATAAGGATGGGCGAGTCCAGTACCAATTGGTTAACAGCAGTGCGCAATCGATTGCTCCGCAGTGCCCAGTATTTACGGCGAATACTGCCGGCTTACTGGCCGCTGTTACGCGCTCAGTTCGCGCAGCATGACTGCTTAACGGCGGCCGCAGCGCTTACCTTCACGTCGTTGCTCGCTATTGTGCCCTTGATGACCGTGACTTACATCGGTTTGTCGCTGGTGCCTCAGTATGGCGATCTGTGGATTCAGGTGCAGGATTTTATTTTCCGTAATTTTGTACCGGCAAGTTCGGAGCTCGTGCAGCAGAAACTCACCGAATTCGCCGGCCGAGCACGTGGCTTAACCACAGCTGGTGGTATGGGGCTACTTTTAGTGGCTCTGCTGATGCTGGTATCGATTGAAAAACGCTTCAATGCAATCTGGCAGGTATCTACCCCGCGCTGGGGATTACAACGAGTTTTGGTGTATTGGGGCGTTATATCACTGGGCCCAGCGCTGTTGTTAATCGCTGTTTGGAGCAGTGTATTTATGCTTGGCCTACCACTGCTCAACGAGATCCGCGTATTAGATTTTTATGGCACTGCTTTAAGCTATCTGCCGGCTCTACTGATGGTGGTTGGGTTCACTGCATTGTATGTGGTGGTACCTAATAGCTCGGTTCCTTTGCCGCATGGCCTGTCGGGAGGCGTGCTAACCATGGTGGTGTTTCAGCTAGCGTTCCAAGGCTTCACGATGGCGTCACAGTATTTTATTTACGATGTTATTTTTGGTGCCTTTGCGGCCTTGCCGATATTTCTGCTTTGGCTGTATTTGGTATGGGTGATTGTGCTCGGTGGAGCCGTTTTTGTCCGCTCGTTGTCGCTGCATGGAGCGGTGGTACGCGCTGATGAGCCATTATTGATTAAGGCTATGCGTGTGTTGCAGATGGTCGGCGAAGCGCACCGCTTAGGTAGGCCAATAAATGAATCGAAGGTGTTTAGTTGGATCAACTCGGATGTTTATCAACGACAGCGTATTTTTCGCGCGTTGGGCGAACTCCGGCTGATTGGTATTGGCATGCACGGCGAATGGATTTTGGGTCGAGATTTGCAAGCTGTGAGCGTTTGGCAGCTCTATCAGTTGCTTCCGGATGATCTCACTGAAGCCAAATTGGCGGCTGTGAAGGAGTTTCCGCGATTAATCGAAATGCTCAGTGTGGCCAGACGATCTAATGCAGAGCAGCTTTCAGCATCATTAAAAGAGGTAGTGTAATGGGCCGTATTAGCGTTCTTCTCGTATTGTTGGTTTCGTCGAGCTTGGCAGGGTGCAGTAGTGAATCCAGTTTTCGTGTTGCGGACGGCACTTCGATGCGTTTTTCAGATCTCCATGGTGAGTGGGTGGTGCTGAATTACTGGGCCGAATGGTGCGCACCGTGCCGAGAAGAAATTCCAGAACTTAATCAATTGCGTGAGCAGGGTATACAGCAAGGTATCGAGATTCGGGTATTCGGTGTGAATTACGATGGCCTTGAGGGAAGTGATCTGGATGGGGTTATCCAGCGGATGGTCATTGAGTTTCCTGTTTTGGTGGACGACCCGCGTGAAAATTTCGGCATCCCTCGTGCTGAGGTGTTGCCGATGACCGTGGTTATCGATCCTAGTGGTGGAGTCAAAGCCGTTTTATCAGGGCCTCAGACTGCTGAGAGCCTGCTGGCCAGCGTTGAATCTTAAGACGGCTAATTTTGTTCATCTGCAACCCTAGCTAACGCGGCCTCGGCGCCTAGTTCTTCGTTACCTTCGGCGCTGCGATGCTTATATTCGACTACTCCATTTTGCAAGCCGCGGTCGCCAATGACGATGCGGTGAGGAATGCCAATAAGGTCTGCGTCCGCGAATTTAACCCCAGGCCGTTCATTACGATCATCGATTAATACGCTGATGCCCGCGTCCTCTGCTTGGGCGTAAAGTGCGTCGGCGGCTGCGCGTACTGCATCAGATTTCTGCGCGTTCAGTGGGATAATGTGCAAGGTGAAAGGTGCTAATGGCTGCGGCCACACAATGCCCTTTGAGTCGTGATTTTGCTCGATGACGGCGGCCACTAGGCGCGTTACGCCCATGCCGTAGCAACCCATGATCGGGGCAGCGTCGCGGCCGTCCTGATCCAAAACGAATGCGTTCATAGGCTCGCTGTAGGCGCGGTCCAGTTGGAAAATATGACCTACCTCGATGCCGCGCAGAAACTTTAATTGGCCCTGTCCCTCAGGAGCGGGGTCACCTTCCACTACATTGCGCGCATCGATAATCTGGCTCTCATCGATTGGGCAGTCGCGTTGCCAGTTGACCCCACTGTAATGCAGACCATCTTCGTTGGCGCCGCAGACAAAGCAGGGAAGTGCTGCGGCCGCATAATCAACTAAGACCGGGATTGGACTTGCTATCGGACCTAAAGAACCCGGATGAGCGCTGAACGCTGCAACGATTTCCGCTTCGTCTGCGAACTGCAGTGGTTGTGCGACGCCTGACAATTTCGCTGCCTTTATTTCATTCAGTTCATGGTCACCGCGTAAAATAATTGCAATCAGCGCCGGTGCAGTTTCATCACTTGGCGTGTCGGCCTTGACCACCAGAGTTTTCACACACTGATTGGTGGCGACCTGTAACAGCTCTGCGACATCTGTGATGGTCTTTTGGGTGGGCGTGGCTACCTTATCCAATGGCTCGAGCGGAGTCGCTTTGGGGCTTGGCGGCGCAGCTACTGCCTTTTCTAGGTTTGCGGCATATGGGCCATCAGAGGCATAGACAATCGTATCCTCACCTGATTCTGCAAGAACATGGAATTCGTGAGAATTGTTGCCGCCAATATTGCCCGTATCAGCTTCCACTGCGCGGAAGTCGAGTTCCATGCGATGCAGAATCCGCGCATAGCAGTTGTACATTTCTTCATAGGTCGCGTCGAAACTCGACTGGTCAAGATGAAATGAATAGCCGTCTTTCATGATGAATTCGCGGGCGCGCATTACTCCGAACCGTGGACGTCTTTCGTCACGAAACTTAGTTTGAATTTGATAAAAATTTACGGGTAGCTGCTTGTATGACTGTACTTCGCGGCGGAAGATGTCGGTAATCACTTCTTCATGGGTCGGACCTAGGCAGAAATCCCGTTGATGACGATCCTGTATGCGCAGCATTTCGTCTCCCATTTTCTGCCAGCGACCGCTCTCTTCCCACAACTCGGCGGGTTGAACAACGGGCATCAGTAACTCCTGCGCACCGCTGCGATTGAGTTCTTCTCGGATGATGTTTTCTATGTTGCGCAGCACTCGCAGACCCAGTGGTAACCAGGAATATAGGCCGCTTGCGAGTTGACGGATCAACCCAGCGCGCAGCATTAACTGATGGCTCACGACATCCGCGTCGGCAGGGGTCTCTTTTAACGTCGGTAGCAGCAGGTTTGTTTGGCGCATGATTTTTGGCTATGGGTATCAGTGAGTTTCCACGCATTAGACACAATGCTGTGGCGCAATAACAGCTGAAATAGTGGGAGCTACGGTGGCGAGGAAAAGAGTTGTGCAGCGGGCCGAATCAAGTATCCGGCCCGTTGCACGCAGTCGAAGTCGTTTACAGGATCATATCCTTGAGCTTCTTCAAAGCAGTTACGCGAACGCGAGTAGTCGCTGGCTTGGCCGGTATAACGATTTCTTCACCAGTAGCCGGGTTGCGACCCATGCGCTTCTTGGTGGCTGGGCGTTTGGCCGCCTTGACTTTCAATAAGCCAGGTAACGTAAATTCGCCAACAGAACGCTTACGAATATGGCGCTCGATAACCGACTCTAATTCATCCATCACCGCGCTAACTTGAGTGCGCGTTAGGTTCGTGTTGGAAGCAATCTCATTTAAGATCGCCGTTTTAGTCATTTTGGTTTTGACTGCGGGCTGACGCTTAACAGCAGGAGCTGCTGCTGCTTTCTTTTTAGCCGGTGCTTTTTTGGCAGCTGCTTTCTTGGCGGGTGCCTTTTTAGCCGGTGCTTTCTTAGCGGGCGCTTTTTTCTTAGTAGCCATGATCTGGTCCTCTGAGTCGATTATAAACAGCACGATTCCACTCTTTTGGTCAATCACCGGTGTGAACCAACGACCCAACCATGGGGTTTCAATGCGTCTCTTTAAGCAGCGGTCGCCGGAACTCGTCGTTCGGCACGTCAGCGGTGTTTCACCGGCATCGCCTCTTGATCAGTATTTTAACCTGTCTTTTCGTTAGCCAACAAGCGACCTTCGGTGCAAATCGGTTTTACTAAAGTACGGTTAAAAATTACTTAGGCGTTGTCGCTGTAGAAACCTTGCGTCAGTGTCAAAAACGTTTTCGTATCAGACGTCACTGAACCAGATCTTCATGATCTGATGTCGTGCGTTATAGCTGATCAATTCCGGTGCCGCAACAAAAAGTCAGCAAAATCACTGTCTTTTTGCTGATTTTTTTAACATCATGCGCCGCTTGTTGGTAACTGTCTAAAAATATCAAAATGCCGATTTATGAATATCGCTGCGACAACTGCGGTCACGAAGTGGAGGTTTTGCAGAAAATCAATGAGTCGCCGCTGGTAACCTGCCCCGAATGCGCGACTGATGGTTTGAAGAAAAAGATATCTGCTGCGGGTTTTCGTCTTAAAGGCGGGGGCTGGTATGAGACCGATTTCAAATCGGGCAGCAAGAAAAATGTGACGTCCACAGATAGCTCGTCTGGTTCATCGACGGCGTCATCAAACGATTCTAAGTCGTCAACACCATCGGCAGGGGACAGCAGCAGTAGCTGATTCGGAATAGTAAATTGTTGCTTATCTGCTAAGACGGTGCGCTACTCAACGTTAATTTTTCAACATTGCGAGGAAACTCATGCGCAGCCACTATTGCGGTGAATTAGGATCGGCCGAAGTCGGTGAACAAGTAGAGATATGCGGATGGGTGCACCGGCGCCGTGACCATGGTGGTGTAATCTTTTTAGACATTCGAGACCGCACGGGCATATTGCAGGTGGTTTTTGATCCGGATACTGAAGAAAGTTTTGCCCGCGCTGATTCAGTGCGCAATGAATTCGTGCTTGCTGCCCGTGGACGCGTTCGCCCACGACCTGAGGGCACTGTTAATCCGGACATGCGGACTGGCGAGATCGAAGTATTGGGGCTGGAGCTAACGATATTAAATGCCGCTAAAACTCCGCCCTTCCAACTTGACGAACACTCTGACGCGGGCGAGGACGTTCGGCTGCGCTACCGCTACCTTGACCTGCGTCGGCCAGAAATGCAGAACCGGCTGCGGATCCGCGCGCAAATAACCAGTGAAGTCCGGCGCTATTTAGAAGAAGACGGGTATCTGGATATCGAGACACCCACGTTGTCTCGTGCAACTCCAGAAGGAGCGCGTGACTACCTAGTGCCGAGTCGAACTCACCCGGGCGAGTTTTTTGCGTTGCCGCAGTCGCCGCAGGTCTATAAGCAATTATTGATGATGTCAGGTTTAGACAAGTACTACCAAATTGCTCGATGTTATCGAGATGAGGATCTGCGGGCAGATAGGCAGCCTGAGTTTACACAGATTGATATTGAAGCTTCTTTCATTACCCAACAGCAGGTCATGGAGATGACCGAGGGCATGTTGAAGTCGGTTTGGCGGGAGGTACTCAATTTAGATCTTGGCGAATTTCCAGTGCTGACTTGGGATGAGGCCATGCGGGATTTCGGTATTGATCGCCCTGATCTGCGCAACCCATTGCGGCTGGTAGACATTGCGGATCTGATGAAGGCAGTAGACTTTAAAGTATTCAATGGCCCCGCCAATGATCTACAAGGTCGGGTTGCGGCGTTGCGTGCGCCGGGGGCGGCAACACTGTCGCGAAAAGCCATCGATCAGTACACAGAATTTGTCGGTCGGTACGGTGCGCGCGGACTTGCCTACATTAAGGTCAACGATCTCGCCGCGGGCGCGGCTGGACTGCAATCACCAATCCTGAAGTTTATTCCAGACGAAGTTACCCAGGCTGTTCTGCAACGAGTCGGCGCAGAAGATGGCGATATCGTGTTCTTTGGGGCGGACAAGCGCAAAGTTGTCAACGATGCGCTCGGTGCGCTACGTAATGAACTCGGCGCGGATCTGGGTCTTATCGAGCCGGGCTATCGACCGTGTTGGGTTGTAGATTGGCCGATGTTTGAACGCACGCGTGAGGGCGGGTTAAGTGCCGAACACCATCCGTTTACGCGACCTACCTGCAGTCCTGCTGAGCTGAAAGCCGATCCTGACGCGGCAAAGGCTGCAGCCTATGATGTGGTTGTGAACGGCTATGAACTCGGTGGCGGATCTCTGCGAATTCATGCTGAAGAAATGCAGAGCGCTGTATTCGATGTGCTGGCTATGGACAGCGCTGCACAGTCTAAATTCGGCTTCCTGTTGGATGCTTTACAGTATGGTTGCCCGCCACACGGTGGCATTGCGCTGGGTCTTGATCGACTGGCGATGCTAATTACCCAAAGCCAGTCAATTCGGGAAGTGATCGCGTTTCCTAAAACCCAAACGGCAGCCTGCGTTATGATGGCTGCTCCAGGCGCTGTTGAGGAACAGCAATTACGTGACTTGCATATTCGCCTTCGACAAGCGCCCAACAATTCGGAATAAGCTCGGTAGTAGTCGGGGAAATTGCATCATTGCAAAAGTGCTGAAGTATTTGGCACTGGTAGAAGGAGGTCTTGGCGATGGCCGGTCATAGTAAATGGGCAAATATTAAGCACCGCAAAGCGGCGCAAGATAAAAAACGCGGCAAGCTCTACACTAAACTTATTCGTGAAATCACCGTCGCTGCGCGCCTAGGTGGCGGTTTGGTTGATGACAATCCACGACTGCGTGCGGCCGTGGACAAAGCGCTTGCGGCGAACATGCCCAAGGACACCATTGATCGAGCAGTGCAGCGTGGCGCAGGTGGTGGCGAAGGCAATGATGTCGAGGAGCTGGTCTATGAAGGCTATGCGGCGGGTGGTGTTGCCATTCTTGTTGAGGCGATGACAGATAATCGTAATCGCACAGTTGCTGAGGTCCGGCACGCGTTCAGCAAGCACGGTGGCAATCTCGGCACCGACGGCTCTGTCGCCTATTTGTTTACCCGGCTCGGCGTGATCAGTTACGCCCCAGGGCAAGATGAAGAACAGGTCATGGAGTTGGCATTGGAAGCGGGAGCAGAAGATGTTGAAAGCGATGAGCAGGGCGGCATCACGGTGACCACATCTTGGGAGACTTTGGGGCAGGTCACTGAGCAATTAACCTCTGCAGGACTCTTACCCGATCTCTCCGAAGTGACAATGCTGGCGTCCAACGCCAGTGAATGTGATCTCGAGCAAGCGCAAAAAGTGCTCAAATTAATTGATGTCCTTGAAGATCTAGACGATGTCCAAGAGGTCTACAGTAATGGCCAGTTCCCAGACGAAGCATACGAGTAGGCGCTACTGATGCGCGGTAATGAAAGCGGCCTTGCTGGACTTTCATAGATGATCGAGCGCCGCTTTGTGCTCGGTATCGACCCTGGCTCGAGGCGCACAGGGTACGGGCTGGTGGCGGTACGCGACCGCACTGCCGAGTATGTCGCCAGCGGTTGTATAAAGGCGGAGATTGGTGATATGCCGCAACGCTTGGGCACTATTTACCGAGGTGTGAGCGAGTTAATCGATCAGTTCAATCCCACTGAACTTGCGATCGAAGAAGTCTTTCTTGCGAAGGATCCGTCGTCAGCGATTAAACTCGGGCAGGCGCGTGGTGTGGCTATTGCCGCGGCGGTAGCTGCCGACCTGCCTGTCCATGAATATGCTGCGAGACGAGTAAAGCAAGCGCTTGTTGGAACTGGTCGTGGCAGCAAGGAGCAAGTGGCGCATATGGTAAGAATTTTGCTGAAATTGCCTGGAGCGCCGCAGGCCGATGCTGCGGATGCGCTTGCGATTGCTTTGTGCCACGTCAATACTTGCCAACTCGTCAGCTAAACGGAATCCCCTATTGATTGGCAGACTCACAGGCGCTCTGATCGAAATCGACGCCGAAAATGCGGCTTTAATGGTCGATGTCGGTGGCGTCGGCTACGAATTAGAGGTCAGCGCTAATGTGCTGGCCGGTGCACCGGCGATCGGACAATCCATCACGTTGAGCACTCATTTTGTTGTTCGCGAAGACGCGCAGCTGTTGTTTGGTTTTTGCGATACGGCAGAGCGAGAGTTATTTCGTACCTTTGTCAAAATTAATGGAGTTGGGCCGAAGCTTGCGTTGGCAATCATTTCTTCGCTGGATCCATCAACGCTGTCGCTGGCCGTGCAAAACAATGAAGTCGGCGTGCTAACCAATGTTCCTGGTGTCGGTAAGAAAACTGCTGAGCGTCTTATGGTTGAACTGAAGTCGAAAGTGCACAGCCTGCTGCCCGCTAATGCGCAACCCGTAATCAATGGCTCTAGCAGCGGCACTTTGCAATCAATTGGCCGGGACGCCCAAGACGCTCTGGTGGCGTTAGGGTACAAACCTGCCCAAGCGCAGCAAATGATTACGCAATTGCAGAGCGCCACGCAGTCGGAGGAGGCGGCGCAGCCGGCCACGCCTGAACAATTGGTATCCATGGCTTTGCGACATTTCGCGCGCGGAGGAATCAACTCATGAGCATTGAGCCCGATCGATTTTTTTCACCCGCTAAGGACACTAACGACGCGCGGTTTGACCATGCGCTACGCCCCCAGGAACTGAGTGAATATATTGGTCAGCAGGGGGTGAAAGAGCAGATGCAGATCTTCATAGAGGCAGCTCGGCAGCGTGGCGAATCGTTGGACCATACTCTGATATTCGGGCCTCCTGGGTTGGGTAAGACCACGCTTGCTAACATTATGGCTCGCGAGATGGGTGCCGCGATAAAGTCGACCTCTGGGCCGGTACTAGAAAAACCTGGTGATCTGGCGGCGATGCTCAGTAATTTGGATATGGGCGATGTGTTATTCATTGATGAAATACATCGTTTAAGCCCTGTTGTTGAAGAAATTTTGTACCCCGCAATGGAGGACTTCCAACTCGACATATTGATTGGTGAGGGTCCTGCGGCGCGTTCGTTAAAACTTGAATTGCAGCCATTTACCCTGGTTGGCGCAACAACGCGAGCTGGACTGTTGACGAGTCCGTTGCGGGATCGCTTTGGCATCGTCCAGCGGCTTGAGTTTTATAGCATTGAGGAGTTAACGCAGATCGTTAGCAGGTCTGCTGCGAAGCTTGATTTGCCAATGGAATCTGGCGGTGCTGAGGAAATTTCACGTCGCTCTCGTGGTACGCCACGGATCAGCAACCGCCTCCTGAGAAGAGTTCGTGATTTTGCCCAAGTAAAGGGCGATGGCGTGGTCACTGCGCAAATTGCTGACGCGGCTCTTAATCTGCTCAAAGTGGATAAAGAGGGGTTCGATACCATGGATCGTCGCTTGATGGTTGCGATTGTCGAGCAATTTGGTGGCGGCCCCGTCGGCTTGGATGCTGTGGCTGCGGCAATAAGCGAAGAAAAAGGCACAATTGAAGACGTTATTGAGCCCTACCTTATTCAGCAAGGTTATTTGGTGCGTACACCGCGTGGGCGTGTTGCAACATCGAAGTGTTTTTTACACTTAGGCCTGGATGTGCCTGAAAAGAGCGATAATTTGGCTACCGAGAAACGTCAGCAGCAGCTGCCTAATTTGACAGAGTAGCCACCAAAACATGCATTAAAGTCGTCGCCATTGTTATCGTTTCGCGTTAAAACACAAAGCTCTGGTACTGGACCAGCAAAAAGCGGTCCATCAGATCAGCTAAGAACGGCGTCAATAAATTAAATAGAGCTACGAGGATTCGGCGGTGCCAGAACAGATTTCGATATATGAGTTGATTGTCAATGCGACGGTTCTGGTCCAGGTCGTTATGGCTCTGCTTGCACTCGCATCATTAGTCAGCTGGATGATGATCTTTCAGCGCTGGTTGTTATTGCGTCGCACCCTTAATGAGCTTGATGCGTTTGAAGACCACTTTTGGTCGGGAGTTGACCTGCGCGAACTGTACTCGCAGCTTATGCAAGAGGACAGTCTTAACAGTATCGAAAATCTCTTTGTTGTCGGATTTCGTGAATACACGCGTTTGGCAGACCAAGCGGGAGCCGATGCCGAGGCGATTATGCAGGGTGTCCAACGCGCTATGCGGGTTGCCTTGATGCGCGAAGAGTCACGGCTAGAAACCCACCTGCCATTTCTCGCAACAGTAGGTTCGACGTCGCCCTATGTGGGTTTGTTCGGCACGGTCTGGGGGATAATGAATTCGTTTCGCTCGCTGGCGAATATGAGTCAGGCTACGTTAGCGTCGGTGGCGCCGGGTATTTCAGAGGCATTAGTGGCAACCGCGATGGGATTGTTTGCCGCCATCCCTGCGGTAATCGCTTACAACCGATTCGCCGCTCGGGTAGAGGCTTTAATGAAGCGGTTTGAGGCGTTCAGCGACGAAGTCACCAGTATTTTGCATCGTGCAGCCCATGCCCAAGGGACCCAGCAGTAGAGATTAGCGAGATGGCTACGCGACGAAAACCTATGTCCGAGATCAATGTGGTCCCCTACATTGATGTCATGCTGGTGTTATTGGTTATTTTTATGGCGACCGCGCCGTTGCTGACACAGGGCGTTAATGTCGATCTTCCGGATGCGCCGTCTGATGCAATAACGGATACAGAAAACGATCCCTTGGTAGTCTCTATGCGCAAGGATGGCGCCCTGTTTATGAATACGGGTGCGACGGCTACGAGTAAGGCAGCGAACAACGGTACTCGAGTTACGATATTTTCATTACAAGAACAGGCTGCCAAAATTCTGCGTGCGCGGCCAGAGGTGCCGGTCTACATAAAAGCGGACCAGTCGCTTAACTATGGAGAAGTGGTGCGCGTTATGACGGTATTGCAGAAAGCGGGAGCGCAAAGCGTGGGTCTGATCACTGATCCCCCGGATCAGATAGGGGTCTAACGTATTGACTTGGGTGCGCAATTACAGCTTGCCGCTATTGCTCGCGCTGTTGGTGCATATGGCGGCCGCGGCGATGTTGCTGCAAGGATGGTCGCCCGCGCCAAAAATAGCTGAGGTGATAAAACCTCAGGTGGTAAAGGCCAGCCTCATCGTCATGCAAGCGCCTCCTAAGGCGCCGCGCCCGGCAGAACCTAAGACTAAACCAAAGCCTGCGCCGATAGTCGAGGCGCCAAAGAAGAATATTAACCGCGAGGCAAATAAACAGCCCAGTGCTGCGGAAAAAGCTAAAGCTGCAGCGGCGCGCAAAAGGGCTGAAGCGGCTCAGGCGGTTGAACGACGAAGGCAGCAGTTGGCGGCGCTCGGTGACATGGCTGACGCAGCGTTAGAGCAGTCATTGGCGCGTGAGTCAGTAAGCTTGCTTCGCGATGAGCAAGCCGAGGTAGCGCAGTCCTACCGTGCGGAAATTTATGAATTAGTCCGACAGAATTGGAGTCGCCCGCCGAGTGCGCGCAATGGCATGTCGGCACGGTTGTTGGTGGAACTGATCCCAACGGGCGAGGTGGTTTCGGTATCGGTGGTTGAAGGATCGGGCAACGCGGCATTCGACCAAGCAGCAGAGCAGGCCGTTCGGCAAGCTAGGCGCTTTCCTGTCCCGGACAATAATGCGCAATTTGAGCGGTACTTTAGGCGCTTTTACTTTCTGTTCCAGCCGGAAGATTTATTGCGCTAGGGCGCTTTGTATTGTCACGCTGTTGAAGCGGTGATAGAACCGTAGTTACAAAAAGAATCATCAGGGATGAAAAGGATATGCAACGGATCCGGGCACTGATCAAAACCGCCTGCTGGGTACTTTTCGCGATGATGCTGGCCCCAGGCGTTCACGCGGC
>ERZ802819.63-NODE-63-length-62451-cov-16.5835_pt1 | contig 62451 bp, 58 predicted proteins | sample MGYA00345647_ERZ802819 | MGnify/ENA primary metagenome ERZ802819 (study PRJEB30503, sample SAMEA104212355) | marine metagenome | biome: Westerlies Biome; feature: [SRF] surface water layer (ENVO:00010504) within the epipelagic zone...; material: water (ENVO:00002006)...
CTTAAAAATATAAGCCACAAAATGAAAGCCCAAAAATGAAAGAAAGTCTGTTTTAATGAGTGCTGGATTGAATTATGGGTTCGTTGGATGTGGCATGATGGGCCAAGAGCATATCAGAAACTTAAATCTGATGGATGGTAGCAACATTGCAGGTATCTTTGAGCCTGACGGGAATATGCGGCAAGATGCGGCGACCATTGCCCCCAATGCGAAATTTGTATCATCTATCCAAGAATTACTAGAAATTAAGTCTCTTGATTGCATCGTCATCGCTTCGCCCAATCACTGCCATTTAAGCCAATTTGAAGAGATATTCAAAACACGCCCATTGCCTTTGATGATTGAAAAACCTTTATTCACTAATCCTGCGGATAAGGCGCGTATTTCTTACCTTTTCAAACATTATCCAGCGCCTGTATGGGTTGCGATGGAATATCGATATATGCCACCTATTGCCTACCTGTTAGATAATATGGAAGCAGCCGCAGGTAATATCTCCATGGTATCTATCAAGGAACATCGCTTTCCATTTTTATCGAAAGTCAATAATTGGAACCGGTTTAATCAGAATTCAGGCGGAACATTTGTAGAGAAATGCTGTCATTTTTTCGATCTGATGAGGCTTATTACAAAAAGTGAAGCCAAACTGGTAATGGCTCTTGCAGGTCAGGCAACCAACCACAAGGATGAAATCTATGATGGCAAGGTCCCTGATATCGATGATCATGGATATGTCTTGATTGAATTTGAAAATGGAATGAAGGGCATGTTAGAATTATGCATGTTCGCTGAAGGGTCGCGTTTTCAAGAAGAGATATCGGTTATAGGCGAATTTGGAAAAATTGAGGCACTGGTGCCTGGACCTGGCCGTTTTTGGCAACATCCGGTGCTACCTGCACCGCTACCACAAGTAATAATCTCCCCAAGATCGAGTGAGGGTTTGCGTATTATAGATCTGCCAGTTGATGAGGCTTTACTTGCAGCTGGCGACCATAATGGCGCTACCTTTTACCAACATATGCGATTTGCGGAAGCCATTACCAACAAATCGAATGTTGATGTAACACTGCAAGATGGCTCGGCAGCCGTTAGAATAGCCTTTGCAGCACAACAAAGTGCCAGCGAGGGTCGCGCTATAAAATTATAGTTTTATTACTTATCTGCATCGGTTTAGCAATTTAGTAATTTCTTGTCTGTATTCTCAAGATAAGAAATTATAAGCGAGCGCGAAAACCCATGCTGTTAACTCAAAAACGGATTTTGCAAATATTAAGCAGGCATAATCACAACGATCTTGCCAGCAAATTATGCGACTTAACGCTTGGCGTGCTCATATTACTAAATATTACCGCCGTAACATTGGAATCAGTGCCACAAATAGGGGCACGGTTTCATCTCCAATTTTACTATTTTGAAATCCTATCTATCAGCATTTTTACTATTGAATATGTAACTAGAATCTGGGTAAGCGCTATAGACGTCAAAAGAAAAGGCAACACGAATTTTAAAAGAAGGCTAAGTTACCTTTTCAGCTTTACTGGAATTGTTGATTTGATATCGATATTGCCAAGCATTTTATTTATGTTTAACGGGCTTGATTTACGCTGGATGCGCGTATTACGGCTAATACGACTATTAAAGTTTTCGCATTACTCCCCAGCGCTTGAAAGCCTAACCGCTGCCCTAAAGGCAGAGCGAAACTCTTTCACAGCTGCGATTTATTTATTCTTAATCGCTTTATTCTTTTCTAGTGCTCTTATGTATATGGCTGAGCATGATACCCAACCAGAAATATTCACATCTATACCAGAAACAATCTGGTGGTCTCTCATTACGCTGACAACAGTTGGATATGGTGACGTAACCCCTATAACGACTTTGGGAAAGATAATTGGCGGGTTTACCGCAGTAATGGGCGTATTTGTTGTAGCGTTACTTACTGGTATTGTGGCAACCGCATTTTCTTCCCAGATATCAACCAGCAAACAAATCATCGAGTTTGAGATTGCTTCAGCCTTAAATGACGGCGGTATAAAACAAGATGAGCTTGAAAAAATTTACATATTAAAACGAGAGCTGAACCTGTCGGATGAGTACGTTAATATCTTAATAAAATTGCTGTCAGAGAAATCTAACTAGAAATCAGATGGATTGACGTTAGACTCTCATGACAGCATTATGGCTTAGTCTGAGGCAAGACATTCTTTTAGCGATGAGGACATATCTCTTATCAGCTGAAAATATTGGTCTGGGCCATTTTCAATCGATGAGCCTAGGGGATCTAAAACACCTGTTCTAGTATTTGTATTCTCTGTTATTGTTGATACTAACCTCGGCTCAAACTGAGGCTCTGAAAAAACACAGCTGGCATCTAGGCTTGCTACCTTTTCTTGTAATTCTCTTATACGGTCTGCACCGGGCAGAACTTCGGGCGATACAGTTATAGACCCTATTGCCGATACATTAAATCTTCTTTCAAAATACTGATATGCATCGTGGAAAACAATATATCCTCTGTCTTGAACTGGTTTTAACTCCGTGGTTACGTCATCTACGAGTTGGTCTAATTTTGTGAGCATTGCATCTGCGTTTGCTTCGTAAGTTTGCTTATTATCTGGGTCGCTATCAGACAAAACATCTGCAATATGGTCCACAAGAATAGCTGCGTTTAGCGGGTCTAACCATAGATGAGGGTCGGTTTCATCTTCATGATGCTCGTCATGTTCATCATGCTCATCACGATTGTCATGTTTGTCATGGTCGTCATGTTTGTCATGCTCGTCATGTTTGTCATGCTCATCATGCTCGTCATGGTCGTCATGGTCGTCATCGTCATGATCATGCGCATCAAATGCGCCGCCTTCACGGAAGCTAACCTTTATAACCCCATCTGTTTCTAAGAGCTGCAAAACCAATGCGTTTGTTGCAATAGACTCAATTGGTTTTTCAAGAAAAGCTTCTAATTTTGGGCTTATCCAAAAAACAATATCTGCGTTTTGAAGTTGCCTTGCTTGAGACGGTTTTAAAGAATAAGTGTGAGGTGAGCCGCCGGTATCTATAATTAAATCAGGGGTTGCTACCCCTTCCATAACGCCTGAAACAAGAGAATGAACTGGCTTTATTGACGTAACAACGTTAATATCTGCATTGGCACAGGTGATGCTAGCAAAAAATGTTGTGGATGCTAGGGATAAAGTTTTTAAAAAACGCATTGCGAAACCTCAAAAATAAATTGTAGAAACTATTGTAATGTTATACTATTACATCATCGGTTTCAAATCAATATATTTATACGGTGTACAGGAAAATCTAATAGATGCTTCACGGAAAAGATAAGTTAGTTACATTAGATAATGCAGGTGTATTTAGATCTGGAAGGTGGCTTGTTAAAGGCATTACAATGAGCGTTGGCGCTGGTGAGATAATCACATTAATTGGACCCAACGGTTCTGGCAAATCTACTACTGCGATGATTGCTCTTGGATTACTTAATATAGATGAGGGGACAACCTACCGCAAAGAGAATTTGCGTGTTGGTTATGTTCCTCAAAAACTATCTATAGATTGGACGCTACCTCTAACGGTAAATCGGTTTATTTCATTGACTAAGAATATCAGTAATAAAGATATCGATTTTGCATTATCTCTTACAGATACATCACATTTGCAAAAAAAAGAGCTTCGGACATTGTCAGGCGGTGAGCTTCAACGCGTACTTGTTGCACGCGCGATTGCAGTCTCGCCAGAATTATTGGTTCTGGATGAGCCTGTTCAGGGCGTTGATTTTAATGGGGAGGCAAAATTATATGGCCTTATTGAGGAAACTAAAAAAAGATTAAATTGCGGTATTCTTTTGATATCTCACGATCTTCATATGGTAATGTCAGCGACTGACCAAGTCATATGTTTAAATGGTCATATTTGCTGCTCTGGAACACCAGAAGTTGTAACGTCAAGCTCAGAATTTAAAAACTTATTTGGAAATAAAGCTGCCTCTACAATTGCCGTATATCAGCATAATCATAACCATGAGCATTCCCTTGATGGCAGTATAAAAAGCAAGGCTATTAATGAGGATGAGCGTAATCATGATTTAAATCACAGCAAGGATAAATCTCATGCTTGATGATTTTTTTATTCGCGCTCTTATTGGCGGAATTGGAACTGCGCTGGTGACAGGTCCACTTGGCTGCTTTATCATCTGGCGCAGATTAGCTTATTTTGGCGATACCTTATCTCATTCTGCTTTATTAGGCGTAGCAATCGCCTTGCTATTTGAAATTAACATTACCTTTGCTGTTTTCATTACCAGCCTTATTGTTGCATTTTCACTTTTATTACTACAAAGAGGGCGCAATCTTCCCTCTGATACCTTGCTTGGCATGCTGGCACATTCAGCGATTGCTCTTGGTCTTGTGGTTCTTGCTTTTATGACATGGGTCAGGGTAGATCTATTAGGGTTTTTGTTTGGGGATATATTGTCTATTACCAAAACAGATATCGCTGTTATCTGGCTTGGCGGTTTGGCTGTTTTAGTAACATTAGCTCGAATTTGGCGCCCTTTATTTGCGGCTACTGTCAGCGCTGAAATTGCAAAAGCAGAGGGCTTAAAGCCAGATTATACCAATATAATCTTTATGGTAATGATGGCTTTAGTGATAGCCATCTCTATGAAGATTGTTGGCGTAATGTTAATAACAGCCTTGCTTATCATACCTGCTGCTGCTGCTAGAAGCTTTTCAAGCAGCCCAGAACAAATGGCCCTAATCGCCATTATATTTGGAAGTATAGCGGTATGTTTTGGACTTTTCGGCTCGCTTGAATTTGATACCCCTGCTGGCCCAAGCATTATCGTATCTACTCTTTTATTATTTATTATATCAATTCTACCAAATCTGTTTTCCATTCGTAAAAAAAAGAATAGTATTTAAGTGATATACCCAAATTGCCTTTAGAAACACACCATGACCCAAAGCCTGAACACCAAAAACGCATTAACCAAAAACCAACAGCTGGTGCTAACCATACTGAATAAAGCTGACATGCCGTTGAGTGCCTACTCTATTCTTGATGGCTTAAGAGAATTTGGATTTAAAGCACCATTGCAGGTATATCGTGCACTTGATAGATTGATTGAATTAGGAAAGGTGCATCGCATTGAAAGTATGAATGCCTTTATTGCCTGTGAGCATTCATTGTGTCAGGTAAGTGATATGACGGCTTTTACTATCTGTGAGAAATGCGAAAAGGTATCAGAGGTCAAAGACAAAGAGCTGTCAGACTATATGCATTTAAGGGCTGAGAAATTTGGCTTACACGCCCCTAAAACAAATATCGAATTTCATGGCCTATGCTCTGATTGCTCAAACAGGTAATGCTATCAAGTAACGTTTATTTTAGCTTGAGCTTTAAGTTATAAAAGTTGGTTAATTATCTGATTCTAATAAAAATTAATTAAAATTTAGATTGACCTTTGGATCACAGGCTTTTAATTAACACTATGTAAAGCGTGCAGGAATTGTCGCTTTACTAAATTGTAAAAAATTACGCAGCCAAGCGAGTGACTAATTCTATGCTTCAAATTATGGTTCCGTTTTTGCAAATCTGGCAAACTGCCATCTGCTTGTTAAGACTATCTTACCTAATAGTCTTATTGAGTTTAACGACGGCAAACTTGGCTTATGCAGATGCTGATCAAGTTAAAAATGCTATCTCTGATAAACAGAGCGCCTCTGATATTAAATTGATCTCAACCCTCCTTCCTATTCCAAAACCAGATCTCATCTTGTTTCTGGGCGGTGATACGGTATCGATGGAGGGACCCCATGCGCGCCCTTCTATTGAAGACGTGCTTCCAATATCCACTTCCACGGTTGCAGAACTGCTTGCTTTAGAGGCAGATGTGAATGTTAAACGAGAAATTAGTTTAACTCTTAATAAAAACGAAACCTTGGCAGATCTGTTAAAAAGAGCGGATTTCACGTCATCTGAGCTATATCAAGTAGCAGATGTTGTGTCCCAGAAGATAAATGTTCGCAAACTGGGAATTGGAATGAATTTCACCATTGGGTTCGACGAGAATAATACGCCTATTGCTGTAAAAACCAGCCAGTCTGATAAGTTTGATTACTTTATATTTAAAAACAGCTTTGGAACTTGGCAGGGATTGCAGGCAATAAGACCTATCGATACAGAATTTGTTCATAGTGCTGGTGTTATTGATGGCACCTTATATGAAGCAGCCTTAGACGCTAATGTACCTCTTTCTACGTTAGATAATTTCATGCGTGTTATGGGATTTTCTGTCGATTTTCAACGCCAGCTTCGACAAGGAGACGCTTTCGAAGTTGTATATGAAAAAATTTCAGACAGAATAACAGGTGAAACGTTATCTGTTGGCAAAGTCCATTATGTTGGAATGGTTTTATCAGGCAGGCAAGTGGGTTATTACCGGCATGAGAATAATGATGGTACAATAGGCTGGTATGATAAGGCTGGGAAATCCGCGGTGCGAACATTAATGCGAACACCTGTTAGCGGAGCAAGACTTGCATCAAGCTATGGCATGAGAAAACACCCCGTCACTGGATATAACAAGCTCCATCGCGGTGTTGATTTTGCGGTGCCAACAGGAACGCCTATTCTGGCAGCGGGAAGCGGGCGAATTGAGATGGCCGGCTGGAATGGCAGCTACGGGCGATATATTCGGATAAGGCATAATAACACATATCAGACTGCCTATGCGCATATGTCCGGAATTGCCAAAGGCATTTATGCTGGCGCGCAAGTAGACCAAGGGCAGGTTATTGGATTTGTTGGCTCCACAGGTCGCTCAACTGGGCCCCATTTGCATTATGAAATTCTGGTTAATCGCCGGCAAGTAAACCCAATGACCATTAATCTGCCTACTGGAAAAAACCTTCCAGAGAGGGAGCAAGGCCGTTTTCAAGATGTGGTTGACAGCCTTCATGCCTATATCCGCGATAATGATGCTACAAGCTATGCAGGCGTCACGTTAAATTAGACTTTGGAAATTAGACTTTGGAAATTAGACTTTTGGACATTATCGTTTGATAAAAAATAAGTATCAAAATAAAAACGCTAAACATACGCAATTGCGCGCTCCTATAGAATAATGCACCCTATTCAATCAATTCATTTTTTTCCAATAAAGGGGCTTCAAGGGTTCGAGCTAGAAGACTGTTTCTTGAAAGAAAATCAACTTCTTGATAATGACCGGAAATTTGCGCTTTCACAATCGCTGAATCATAAAGCTGCTACCTCATGGCTTCCCAAATCACATTTTAAACAATTAGTGAATCAGCCCTCTCTTGCCAAAACGCGGCTTTCCCTGATATCGCAAACCCCCCTTACCTTAAAGATTGAAGGCTCCAGCGAAGCGTTTAATCTTACAGATTCGGCTGCAAAAGATGCCTTTGCTAACGCAATTACAAATCTAACCAACACTAATGAGCGCGCAAATCTAAATTTGATTGAAGCTGAAACTGGGGGCTTAAGCGATACGCGCAGCCAATGGATAAGTATCGGTGCAAGCGCATCTGCAAATAAGCTTATCCAACGTTTTTCCTTAGATGATTCCTATTTTCGATTTAGGCTAAATATCTGGATTGAGACACAAACCCCCTTTGAAGAATTTAATTGGGTTGGCCGAAAGGCTAAGATTGGCAACGCAGAATTAGAATTTCAATCCCCGGTTGGTCGCTGTAATGCGATTAATGTAAGTGCCAAGACAGGTGATATTACAAGCCAGCTTCTACCTCAAGAGATGAGAGCGCATTTTGGACATAGTGATCTTGGTGTTTTTGCTCGCGTTATAAAATCTGGAAAAATATCACAAACCGATAAATTGATTCTGCAATAAACCATTTTGGGTATCAGGGATGATTGGTAGTGATTAGATTGGCAATTAATCAGAGGCAACCTTCAAAAGAGCTTAAGCAACTGCATCATCTGCTTCTTGCGGGACAGCTTTTGCGGTTTCACTCTTGCCAGGTTTTTCAGCCACTTTAGCTGGGGCCTCTGCATCCTGGTCTATAGTATTAGATACTGTCTCATCGTCTTCAGATGTTTTGTTTGTTATGTCTGCTTCTGTTTCTTTATCCGCATTCCCACCATTTTCTAGGGATGATGATGCTTCTTCTGAAGATTTTTGCTTAGGTTCAGATTTTTGTTCATGCGTATTTCGCTTTTGCTCCATAGCAGCCAGAATAGTTTGGTGGACCCTGTAATAATGATCTGCAAACTGGCTAAACGCTTCTGCTGAAATGCGTTCACTCGAAGAGTTCGCATCTTGGGCAAGTGCTGTGTATTTCTCGAATAATTGTTGAGCATTTCCTCTCAACTTACCCTCAGGTCCGTTTGACTCAAATGTGGTATTTCTATTCACATTTGGTTGATTAAAACCGCTAGGACGGCGTGCGCGTCCGCGAGAACGCTTTCCGTTTTGATTATTTGGTCTCATTAAATATCCGTTGCCAATTTAACCAGGCTATGTGCTGGTGTTCCGTATCATTTTCGGAGATTAGCCTTTACGTTATGGTACATCATATACCTTAAAAACTAGGTAATATAAGACACGGCTACACTTAAATAACAAGCAAAAATTGCGAATTTTTCAATTTTTTTTCGATTTCTTGTAAAACTGTGTTGTTCTAGTGACACAGAACTAAACAGCGCGGTATTCCTTGTAAATCTGGCAATACTTCTCGTACATTCAGATTAAACCGATACGCCAACTCCATCACTTGTTCTGACTGCTTATGACCTATTTCAACGCAAGCAATACCATTAGGGTTTAAATAACCTGCCAATGAAGCAAAAATTATTTCATAATCAGCTAATCCCTGATTATGGGAGAATAAGGCTTGTTTAGGGTCAAATAGCCGTACTTCATCTTGCAAGCTTGCCTCATCCTCAGTTGGAATATAAGGCGGGTTGCACAGAACCATATCAAAGCTGTTATCGCCAAGGCCATCAAACCAATTGGAGACAAAAAATTCAGAACGTGCTTCTAAATTCAGTGAGCGCGCATTCATTTGTGCTTGGATAATTGCCTGCTCATTTATATCAATCCCGACACCCGTTGCATGCTTTATCGCGCTAAGACATGCTAGCAACAAACAACCGCTGCCTGTTCCAAGATCCAGCACCCGAAATTGCTGGTTCTGCGTGATGTGTTGAGATTCGGCAAATGAAATAGCTTTATCTATTAACAACTCACTTTCAGGTCTTGGGTCAAGCGTTGCGCTGTTTAAATAGAAACGCAAAGACCAGAATTCTCGCCAGCCTCGTATTCTGCTAATTGGTTTTCCGGCACATCTCTGAGCAATCAAGGTATCATAGTGTGCTATTTGCTGCTCTGTGGGCTGAACACTCATATGGGGATAGATAGCTTCATCACTGCCAGTTGCGATGCCAAGCAATAAGCGCGCTTCAAACACTGCCCTATCACCACATCTGTCACGAAGCTTTTTGGTTGCCTCGGCAATAAGTGATGGTAGATGACAAGATGCATTCACAAGAACCCCTAACTCTGGCCATCGGCGAGTTTTTCAGCCTGCTCCTCCGCAAGAAGAGCATTTATAATTTCGCTCAGGGCTTCCCCCATTAAAATCTTGTCCAGCTTATAAAGAGTTAGATTAATGCGATGGTCTGTAACCCTTCCTTGCGGGAAATTATAGGTTCGGATTCGCTCTGATCTATCTCCAGAACCAACCTGCCCTTTTCGTGAGGCCGCTCTTTCTGCATTCTGCTTTGCTCGTTCAGCATCATATAATCTTGAGCGAAGAATCTTCATCGCTTTTGCACGATTTTTATGTTGTGATTTCTCATCTTGCTGACTAACCACAATCCCTGTCGGCATATGGGTAATACGAACAGCTGAATCTGTTGTGTTAACAGATTGTCCGCCCGGGCCTGATGAGCGAAAAATATCCACTCTTAAGTCTGCCTCTCGAATGTCAATATCAACATCTTCTGCCTCTGGCAAAACCGCAACTGTAGCGGCTGATGTATGAATTCTGCCGCCAGTTTCGGTGTCAGGGACACGTTGAACACGGTGCACACCAGACTCGAACTTTAACTTTGCAAAAACCTCTTGCCCAGAGATATTTGCGGTTGCTTCTTTATACCCCCCAATCCCTGTTTCGGAGATTTCCATAACCTCAAAACGCCATCCTTGCTGTGAGGCAAATTTTTGATACATTCCAAATAAATCTGCCCCAAACAAAGCAGCTTCATCACCGCCTGTACCTGCTCTAATTTCCAAGATTGCATTTCTTGAATCATCTTTATCCTTAGGCAAGAGCAATAATTTCAGCTGGTATTCTTCTTCCGTAATTTTTGGACGAATTTCCTGAATCTCATCTTCTGCAAGAGCGACCATCTCTGCATCAGCGTCTTGGTCTTTTACCAAATTTTCAGCGTCACTAAGTTCCATTTTTAGTTTTTGAACCTTTGCAGCTTGCTCTGCTATTGGGCGCAAATCTGACAGCTCTTTTGATAAATGCATTAAATCTGCAGTATCTAGCGAAGAAGAGGATAGTCTTTCCTCAATTTCATCTTTTCTGGATAATAGACGGGATATATTCTTCTCAAGACTCATTCTGATAAATTGCCTTCTAGACCATGCTTTAAAAACGTTGCGGCAAATGATAATGCTTGTGATGTTTCCATTTGTTTTTGCTCGCCCGTTGTCATAATTTTAACTTGGATAGTATCGCTCTTAATTTCATTTTCCCCTATGATAAAGCTTAACTTACAACCAATTAAACTAGCTCTTTTCAACTTTTTACCAAGTTGAGGTGCCATAGGAATATCTGTCTTTAAGCCTTGCAGACGTAAATTCTGGGCAAGCGCAAATCCATCTGATGCCGCATTGTCATCTGCAATTACGACCGCGATATCGTAGGTAAATTCCTGTTTTTGTTCTATGAGTAATGCAAGGCGCTCAACGCCAGCAGCAAAGCCAACCGCACCGATATCTGGCCCCCCTAGCATGGCAGATAATCCATCATAGCGGCCCCCGCCAAGCACTGTCCCTTGAGAGCCAAGTTCGTCTGTGATGAATTCAAATGCCGTGTGAGAATAATAATCAAGGCCTCTGACCAGATTAGTATCGAGCTGCCAGTTGATACCGGCCTTATCAAGCGCGTTTGTTACCTGCTCGAAATGCTGTTGTGCTTGGCTGGTAAGAAACGCTGGCAATTGAGGCACATTTTTTAGAATCTCACGATCCTCATCTGCTTTTGAATCTAGTATCCGCAATGGGTTTTCATTTAATCTGCGCTGACTATCACTTGATAATTCATTTTTATAGTCTGATAGAAAGGCAATTAGCGCAGCTCTGTAAGCATCCCTACTCTGACCATCTCCAAGAGAGTTTAAATGCAATATACAGCTATCAAGAACGCCTAATTCAGATAAAAATTGCGCCGCGCACCCAATCACTTCTGCATCAGCCAATGGATTAAAACTTCCAATATATTCACATCCAATTTGGTGGAATTGTCTCATTCTCCCTTTTTGCGGTCGCTCATATCTAAACATAGGACCTGCATAAAAAAACTTCTGTGGCAATGATTGGGTAAGCCCATTACTAATCAATGCACGCATCACAGACGCTGTGCCTTCAGGTCTGAGTGTTAAGCTCGAGCCCCCTCTATCTTCAAAGCTATATGTCTCTTTTGCAACAACGTCAGAGCTTTCTCCAAGAGGTCTGCTAAAAACCTCAGTAAATTCAAAAATAGGTGTTTCCATGTCCTGAAAACCGTATCTACTTGCAATAAGGCTCGCTTTTTCAAGAACAATATTCATTTGTGATTTCTGTCTAGGCATCAAATCAGCTGTGCCTCGAACAGGTTGCATCGGTTTCATTAACCTTGCCTTTCTAGATCTATGAGTGCGCTGGCTTCTCTAATTCTTGTTGTTTAATCATGGCAGCGCGTTCTTCAACCAGAGTGACAACATGCTCGACAATATTATTATCGGTAAAACGGTGGTCAGCCATTCCAGATAGATATATCTGATGCGTGCCTTTACCGCCACCCGTAAGACCTATATCGGTTTCACGTGCTTCACCAGGGCCATTCACAACACAGCCAATAATAGAGACTGTTATTGGAACATCTATATGAGCAAGTCTTTCTTCAATTTCAGCAACTGACTTTATCACGTCAAATTGTTGGCGCGCACAAGATGGACAGGAAATAACCGTAACCCCTCTCCGCCTTAATCCGAGTGATTTTAAAAGCTCATACCCCACTTTAACCTCTTCAACAGGGTCTGCAGATAATGAGACGCGAACCGTATCGCCGATACCTGCCCATAATAGGTTCCCTAAACCGATAGCAGATTTGACAGTTCCAGCTCTAAGCCCGCCAGCCTCAGTTATGCCGATATGAAGCGGGCAATCAATCGCTTCAGATAATTGCTGGTATGCTGCGACTGCTAGAAATACATCAGAGGCTTTAACTGAAATTTTATAGTGATCAAAATTATGATCTTCTAATATCCTTGCATGTTCCAATGCAGATTCAACCAATGCTTCTGGGCACGGCTCCGCGTATTTTTCAAGAAGATGTTTTTCAAGAGAACCTGCATTTACACCAATGCGCATGGAACAATTATTTGCTTTTGCAGCGGCAACCACCTCGGCTACCCTCGAAGAGTTTCCAATATTGCCGGGGTTAATTCTAAGACAAGCAGCACCTGCATCAGCTGCCTCTAACGCTCTTTTATAATGAAAATGAATGTCGGCAATAATAGGCACTTCACTCTCATCGCAAATTTGCTTGAGTGCCTTTGTGCTTGCTTCATCAGGACATGAAACCCTAACAAGGTCGGCGCCTGCATCCACAACTTGACGTATCTGGTCTATTGTTGCCTGCGCATCTGAGGTAAGTGTATTTGTCATAGTTTGAACGGAAATAGGTGCGCTACCACCAACCGCGACATTACCAACCATTATTTGACGGGTTTTACGACGATCTATCATTCGAAATGGTCGATAGGAAGATTGTGTCATTACAAGTTAAACCACATACTGATGTTAGGTAAATTAGTCTATTTTTGTATTTGGTATAAAAGAATTTTTGGCTCAACACTAGTATTAAATCACGAGAGCGCCCCTCGTATCAAGCACTAGGCGATTACGTTGCTAATCAAATTTTCTGCTAATAATACTATCTGCACGCAAAGGAAGATCTCTTACAATCTCGCCTGTCTTACCAACCCTGAACGCAGGCACATCCATCAACTCAAACATTAACCCGCCAGCATTGCCAGTAGTAAGATATAACTTATCGTCTAGATTTGCAGCAATACTCTCACCCGTGCGCAGAAGTTTGCTGGTTATCACATCTCCATCTGAATTTACCATTTCAATCCATGAAGAAGCAGTTGCTCTTATCGTTAGGGTATCAGAAAGCTCAACCTCTTTTGCAATAGCTGACGAAGGATTTGAGGATTGAGGCTTTGGATCGACTGCCGCCGCCGTTTGAATATCAGCAGCCTGCAGTGATTCATCTGACGCTAAGCTATCTGATGATAACGCTATCTGCGTTTCTTGATTTTCCAATTTCTCCAACGAAGCTGGTATCTGTGATGGCAATTCTGCTTCCGCGATTTCAGATGGGCTATTATCATCCACCTGATTATTTTCCAAATCAGAGCCGGCAACCGCCACTTCAGAACTAGTATCATCGATTATGGGCGGCGTTTGTATATCCAGCTGGGCCGTCTGCTCGCTATTAGTATTAGGTAAATTTTGAATGGCTGCATCACCCGCATCTGCTAGTTGCGGGACTTGTTCTGATACGGGCGGCACTGATACTACCTGATCAGGCGTGTCTCTTAAAACGACAAACCAGCTTGTATATCCAATGATTGCGATAATCACTGCTACCATCGCAACAGAACTCTTCGAAAACTTCGGAACAAGTGCTTGACCTGGCACTTCGTAAATTGGGGCAACATCTTTATCATCTACAGATGAGAAATAGGCCGCGATAAGCGCACTGCTATCTATATCAGTGGCTTTACAATAGCTTCGAATATATCCAGGGACATATGCGATACCTGGTAAATTTTCAAAATCAGAATTTTCAAGACTCTTCAGATAATTTTTTGGGATCCGCAAAGTATCAGATAAATCCTGAAGCGACATCTCTTTGCTTCTTCTTGCTGATGCTAGAACGGCACCAATTTCACTTGCATCTAGCAAACGCGCGCCCGTATCAATATGTCCTAGATCTATCGCCATGTGACCTGTTAATCTTTTATAATATATTAATTTAATTGTTTAGTTTATGCAGAACTTATTAACATGAATTTAACTAATAACGGCAAAAAAAATAAAAAAATAGCTAAATTACGGCTATTTTCGGTATTTTTTTGAAATTTCACCCAATTTTGTCTAATTCAAAAGCGTCATGAAGGCTTCTAACTGCTAATTCTGTGTAATCTGCTTGAATCAAAACAGATATTTTTATTTCCGAAGTTGATATAACCTGCATATTGATCTGTTTCTCAGAAAGCACCTCAAACATCCGTTTTGCAATGCCGGATTGAGTTCTCATGGCCGTCCCTATGACTGAAATTTTGGCGATATTATTATCATGAACCAATCTTTCAAATGCCAATTCATCTTTTAGATTTGTAAGGTCGCTCACCGCTTTTTCAAGGTCAATTCTCGCAAGAGAAAATGTAATATCGGTTTTTTGCAAATCGGCTGAGGCACTCTGAACAATCATATCAACATTGATATGCAAATCTGCAAGCACACCAAATATTTTAGCCGCAATACCAGGTTTATCAGGCAAACCAACGACGGTTATTTTAGCCTCTTCTGCTGAATAGGCAATGCCACTAACTTTCTGCTTTTCCATTTGCTTTTCCTCATTTTGAACCAATGTTCCAGGGGCGTCTGTAAAACTAGAGCGAACTTGCAAATTAACATGGTGCCTCATTGCCATTGCAACCGAGCGCGTTTGCAAAACCTTCGCACCAGCCGATGCCATCTCAAGCATTTCCTCAAACGTAATGCTATCTAGCTTTCTTGCCTTTGGCATTATCCGCGGGTCAGTTGTGTAAACGCCGTCCACGTCTGTGTAAATATCACATCTATCTGCTTGAATTGCCGCCGCAAGAGCAACCGCAGATGTATCCGAGCCGCCCCGCCCCAAAGTTGATATCCGGCCGTCTGGCGCAATACCTTGAAAGCCCGCCACAACGGCTACTTGTCCTTGCTCTAGTCTTTTAATAATTTCATCTGCTTGGATTTCTTCTATTCGGGCAGCACCATGCACTTCATCAGTGCGGAGCGGAATTTGCCAGCCAAGCCAAGAACGCGCATCAACTCCGATATTTTGCAAAGCGATGGATAACAGTCCGACTGTCACTTGCTCCCCGGTTGAAACGATTGCATCATACTCTCTTGCATCATGCATTGGACCTACCTGTTTTGCCCATTCAACGAGTTGATTTGTAGTGCCAGCCATAGCAGACACAACGACAGCGACCTCATCTCCTGCCTCCACGCATGACTTGACCCTTTGTGCAACATTTCTGATACGATCAAGATCACCAACAGATGTACCGCCAAATTTTTGAACTATACGTGCCATTTTTTTTCTATAACTTTAAACTTCGCTCTATATACTGTAATCGGTTATTAATGAACTCCCTTCAAACACACAAGTCAGAAATTGAATCTTGGGAAACAACATGACATCTAACTCTACCATCGATTTAGAAGATATAAAGAGATTTGAAGAACTCTCACAAGATTGGTGGGACCCGAAAGGGCCTCTGAAATCTCTTCACCAATTTACCCCTATCCGAATTGAATATATAAAATCAGCGATTAAGCGTCATCAAAAAGGAAACTGGGAGAGCTCAAAACCACTTGCCAATATTCGAATATTAGATATCGGGTGTGGCGGCGGGCTACTTGCTGAACCAATGGCACGGCTGGGCGGAATAGTATCTGCTATTGATGGCTCCTCCTCTGCAATTGAAACTGCTAGACTGCATGCTAAAACATCCATGCTTGATATCACCTACACTGCTACTTCAGCAGAAGAACTTGCCCTTACTGACAATCAGTTTGATGTAGTTTATGCATCAGAGGTTATAGAACATGTATCAGATCGTGCCTTATTTTTAGATTCCATTCGGCGCCTTATAGCACCAGAAGGCGTCGTGATTTTCACCACTATAAACAGAACATTAGCTTCGCTCGCATTTGCTAAATTTGCAGCCGAATATGTGCTAAAAATTGTTCCAAAGGGCGCTCATGATTTTGATAAATTTGTAAAGCCATCTGAGCTGCAAAATGAAGCCCAAAAGGCTGGTATTATTATAGATGATGTTACAGGATTTAAACCACTGCCAGATGGCAGATTTAAATTTTCATCTATTACCGCGGTTAATTATGGTGCTTCTGGGTCTTTGGTTTGAGTGCCGTGATTGCGAATTGAAAATTAATTATCCTTTGGTAATAAAGGTATTTCAGCAAACTCAACACCTTCATCTGCTAACTGCTCTCCTTCTTCAGGGGTGCAGGTGCCGTAAATTATATCCTGTTCTTTCTCGCCATAATGAATTTTAAGCGCCTCTTCTGCAAATTTATCCCCTACATTGCGTCCGTTAGTTTCTACATAGCGGCGAACATGTCGCACCATTGTAATAATTTGCTCAGGTGTTACTTGCTGGGGTGTTATTTGCTGTTTTGATTGCTCCTTCATTTGGTTATCTGCAGGCACGGATAGGTTTGAATTCTGCTCCATGGATGAGCCAGCCTCCACTGGAGAGACTTCCGATTTCAACACACCATCAGCTGGTTGGTTTCTGTGCTTGCCTGCGCTTAGGTTTGGCGTCATAAGAGCGCGCTTAACCTTGCTGTTGCCGCATTCAGGACAGGCAATCAAATCACGCTCACATTGTTGCTCAAAGCTTGCTGAGTTACTAAACCAGCCTTCAAACGAGTGATGAAATTCACACATTAAACTATACTTAATCATCTGGATTTAATCATTTGAATTTCGCTATTTATCTACACGCCATAATTTTAATGATACTCACAATAAATTTGGCCTTTAAACTTGGCCTTTAAATTGACCGTGACAATGCTTAAATTTCTTGCCAGACCCGCAAGGACATGGAGCGTTTCTTGGAACCTTGTCGCTTTTAACCTGCGTTTCACCACTTGCTTGCTTAGCATCTTTTTTTGCTGGGGCCTCGTCTGTACTGCCCGCATTTTGCTGGGGCCGTAAATTAACATGAGCAAGAGCCATTGTTACTGTCTGCCGCATTTTATCAAGCATTCCTTCAAACATCTGGAAGGCTTCCCTCTTATATTCGTTAAGCGGGTCTTTTTGCGCATAGGCTCTCAGATTTATACCTTGACGCAAGTGATCTAAACTAAGCAAATGCTCTTTCCACTGCTGGTCAAGAATCTGTAATATCACAGATTTTTCAATATTACGCATTGCATCTGGGCCAAAGATTGTGGCTTTACTAGCCATATGGCGATCGCAAGCAGACCTTAGCCTGTCCGTTATTTCGCCATCCGTCACACCATCTTCTGTTACCCAATCAGCGCCTGGAACTTCAATGCCAAGGTGAGACATTGAGAGTGATGTTAGTAAGTCGGCATCCCACATATCAGGAAAACTACCTGCTGGGATCGACTCGCTGACTATCCAATCAATTGTCTCTTCACGCATTCCTAATATCGTATCATGCACATTTTCTGTTTGCATAATGTCTTTGCGCTGGCTGAACACGACTTGACGTTGATCATTCATAACATCGTCATATTTCAGCAACTGCTTTCTAATTTCGAAATTATGAGATTCTACCTTAGACTGTGCTTTCTCAACTGCTTTATTAATCCAGTTATGGGCAATAGATTCGCCTTCTTCCAAGCCAAGTTTTTGCAACATTCCATCTAGCTTTTCAGAACCGAAAATTCGCATCAAATCATCTTCAAGAGATAGAAAAAACTTAGATGATCCTGGATCGCCTTGTCTGCCTGTTCTGCCTCTAAGCTGATTATCAATGCGTCTTGATTCATGTCGCTCTGTTCCCAGCACAAACAAACCGCCTGCAGCGAGTGCCTTTTGCTTTCCCTCTTCTATTTCAGCTGCAATCTTTTCTGCTGCTTTGGAGTCAGGTGCAATGTCATTTTCCCTCAACTTCATTTCAAGATTACCACCAAGCTGAATATCTGTTCCACGACCTGCCATATTTGTAGCTATGGTCACAGCGCCCAGAATACCAGCATCCGCAATAATTTTTGCCTCTTCTTGATGAAATCTTGCATTCAGAACATTATGAGGAATTTTTTCGCTTTTAAGTGCTTCTGATAAAGCCTCTGATTTCTCGATACTGACTGTTCCTACCAAGATAGGTTGACCTTTTTCGCGGCATTCCCGAATAAGCTCAATTATAGCCGTATCGCGTTCTCTACCAGTTCGATAAATAGCATCATCGTCATCTTTTCGTAAAACAGGTTTGTTGGTTGGTATGGACACAACGTCAAGCGCATATATCTCAGAAAATTCGCCTGCTTCTGTTAGCGCTGTTCCTGTCATGCCTGATAATTTATCATATAACCTAAAATAATTTTGATAGGTAACAGAAGCCAGCGTCTGATTTTCAGGCTTAATAGGGAGTTTTTCCTTTGCCTCAAGCGCTTGATGCAATCCATCTGAAAAGCGCCTTCCTTGCATTGCTCTGCCCGTAAATTCATCGATAATCAAAAGCTCATCATTTTTAACCATATAATGCTTGTCTTTTGTAAACATTTTATGAGCTCTTAGAGCCTGGGAGATATGGTGTAATAAATTGACATTCGCTGAATCATATAAGGTACCTGATTGCATCAGACCTGCCTGCATCAACAAGGTTTCTGCATGTTCAACGCCGGTTTCTGTCAGCGTTGCGGAACGCGCTTTCTCATCACTCTCATAATCATCTGTCTTAAAGTCCGAAATCAACTCGTTAACTTGTTGATATAGCTCAATGGAGGTTTCTGACGGGCCTGAAATTATGAGCGGTGTTCTAGCCTCGTCAATCAAAATTGAATCAACTTCATCTACGATAGCAAAATGATGATCACGTTGAACCATTTCTGCCAATGCGAATTTAAGATTATCTCTTAGATAATCAAATCCATATTCGTTATTTGTTCCATAAGTAATGTCACATTGGTAAGCAGCTTTGCGATCCTCATCACTCATCTGGCTTACGATACATCCGACTGTTAGGCCAAGATAAGTATAAATCTCACCCATCCAGCGAGAATCACGAGATGCTAGATAATCATTAACGGTAACGACATGAACCCCTTTTCCAGATAGCGCGTTCAGATACGCCGCTAATGTGGCAACAAGCGTTTTACCCTCGCCTGTTCTCATCTCAGCGATACGTCCTTGATGCAAGGTAATACCCCCCATCAACTGAACATCAAAATGTCGCTGACCAAGCGTTCTCTTTGCTGCCTCACGCACCAATGCAAATGCTTCAGGCAAGAGTGCCTCTAAATCCTCGCCAGACTTGGCACGCTCTTGCAATGCGTTTGATACTGCAACTATCCCGTCTCTATCAAGCGCTTCTATTTCTGGTTCAAGTGAATTTATCTGATCAACAAGTGGCTGAAACTTTTTAATCACTCTCTCGTTTGAGTCGCCAAATATGGATTTTGCGATTGAAGTAAACATTATTGGATTTTCCGTTCCTACCCTGCGTGATAGCCCATTATTGCTGGCAGATTATGGTTTTTTGGGATATTAGTATCTGGTCTTAATTAACCAGAAATGGGGGTGCAGGCAAGAAATTTCAAGATTTATCAAAATCTTGTTCAACCAATATAATAGCCGATTTGTGCGCGATGTGTTTCAGCGATATGCTGATACCATATTTTATAGAAATTTCTTGCTGGTAAGATGGTTATTATGCTAGCGATTTGTAACTTCTAAAGCATCTTACATTAACCCACCAATAGCGAGGTATCCCTATGGCACAAATGCAAATCAAACTGAATCACAGGTTTATCTTTATGATTGTATTACTGCTTATCGTAGGGGTATATGGCGTGAATTTAACAAAACCCGCTTTGGCACAAAAATATCAGCAAATTGTTGTTGCAACGGTAGATGGCGCTGAAATCCAGCTAGATGAAATTTTGGATCTTATCGAGCAGCTTCCACCAGAATATCAAAATGAACCATTAACAAATTATTATGATCAAATGGTAGACAGAGTTATCAATGTAAGATTAGCAGCAAAGGCGGCTGAGAAAAGTGCGTTATCTGATGATCCTGAGGTAATAGAGGATATGCGAGTGGCGGCTCAAAAAGTGCTTGCTGACTATTGGCTTCGTTCTGAAATAGCAAAGTCTGTTACCAAAGAAGCCATCGATAAAGCCTATGATGCCTATGTTTCAGATACTGCATCACGAGAAGAGGTAAAAGCATCTCATATCCTAGTAGCAGATGAGCAAACAGCCATCAGCGCAATTCAGAAACTAGAAGAAGGTGCTGATTTTGCTGAGCTTGCTCGTGAAATCTCAACAGGTCCTTCAGGTCCAAATGGGGGAGATCTTGGGTATTTTGGACGCGGCGCAATGGTGCCTGTGTTCGAGCAAGCAGCTTTTGCGCTTGATGTTGGCTCCTTTACTTCTGCTCCTGTTCAATCACAATTTGGCTGGCATGTCATAAAACTGCTCGACAAACGTATTGCTGAGGCTCCCTCAATAGAGGAAATGTCACCGCAGTTAGAGCTAAATATTAGCAACCTTTCTTTTGCCAGATTAGTTGAGACGTTGCGTGCAGACGCAAAAATACAGAAAAAGCCACTTTCTGATATTGAGGCGGAATGGCAGCAAAGTCAGGAGAGCTTGGAGAGTTCAACACAATAGATGACCTCTATAAAAAGGAATAGCATTGACTTGAAAAAAGACTAACATGACACTTCCAAAAATATCCCCGCTAGCACCGGATACGTTCCCAGAAATACCTCCTATTTCTGGGGTGTGGATGGCAACATCTGCTACTGGCATGAAATATAAAGACAGGGATGATTTACTCTTAATGGTATTTAGCCCTGAGACAAATATTGCAGGGCTATTCACCAAATCAGCAACAGCTGCGGTAAGCATACATCTCACCAAAAAAGTGATTGAGAATAATCAAGGCAGATGCCTATTGGTAAATGCTGGAAACGCAAATGCGTTTACTGGTGCAGAGGGCGATGCATCTGCTCAGTCAGCACTCTCGGCGCTTTCCACACTATCTGGCCTGCCTCTAAATACCATGATGATGGCCTCCACTGGCGTGATTGGCGAGCCTCTTAATGCTGACCTTATCTGTGCTCATCTTGAAACTCTGTGGAACTCAAAAGGTACTGCAAATTGGCACCAAGCAGCATCCGCTATAAAAACCACTGATACCTTTGCAAAAGCAAGTAGCCAGACGATTAAATATGGCGATAACACGGTGCATATCGGCGCCATCGCAAAGGGCTCTGGAATGATAGCACCAGACATGGCAACCATGCTTGGCTTTATTGTAACAGACGCAAAAATTGAAAAATCGCTACTTCAAGAAATGCTGATTGAGACAAACAAAAATAGTTTTAACGCCATTACGGTTGATAGTGATACATCGACCAGTGATATGGTTCTTCTTGCAGCAACTGGTGCTAGCCAAGTTACACTTCAACCAGATAGTGAAAACGCACATAAATTCAAATCCGCATTACAACAGGTTATGACGGATTTAGCACATCAGATAGTCAAAGATGGCGAAGGCGCGTCGAAATTTATTACGGTGAATGTTTCAGGAGCTATGAGCGATGCATCTGCGCATATAATCGCCAAATCAATTGCAAACTCCCCATTAGTCAAAACCGCAATAGCAGGCGAAGATGCAAATTGGGGCCGCATCGTAATGGCAGTTGGAAAGGCAGGGCAGCCCGCTTTAAGAGATAAATTGACTATTCGGATTGGCGGTGTATTAGTTGCCGAAAATGGCCAAAAGGCTGATAGCTATACAGAATCTATGATTGATAATCATATGAAATCCGAAGATATTCTAATCGAGGTTGATTTACAGATACAAGATGGCGTTGCGACAGTTTGGACATGCGATCTAACCCATGACTATATAACGATTAATGCCGATTACCGAAGCTGAATATACTGCCCCGAATAAAACCCGAATAATGCCCCTCATAATGATAGATCTTTTAAATAAATGAAACTCGTAGTTGCTTGTTCCTTAATAGATATTGATGGCCGGATTTTACTTGCAAAACGGCCTGATAATGCTCAAATGGGCGGATTGTGGGAGTTTCCAGGAGGCAAGATTGAACCTGATGAAACGCCTGAAACAGCGCTTGTGCGTGAACTTAATGAAGAGCTGGGCATTGATACCCACGAAAGCTGTCTTGCCCCGCTAAGTTTCAGCTCTCATCAATATCCCGAGTTTCAAATTTTGCTATTGCTTTATATATGCAGAAAATGGAAAGGAAGCCCACGCGCTTTATCAGCGTCTGAGCTTAAATGGGTATTTGCAAATGACTTAAGAAGATATGAAATGCCTGAGGCAAACATAGAATTCATAAGTCACCTTCAAGATTTACTTTAGTTCTGCTTTTGATGATTGGCGTATTAGCTTTTGTTTTGCGGATCTGATGCTACATAATCTGCAAGTGCATTTTGTGCGCTTCCCGGGCGCAATGGTTTTTGCTGGCTCTCATCAGGCACCCAACCCGTAAGCGTAACAAGCTCAAACGTTGCTGTTATTCTGCCATCCTCTGTTGCAAATTCTTGCTCATATATTTCCCCAGCTCTTTGAAATAATTTAGCAGAGGTAAATTGCCGGCTACGTGAATTAAGGGCGTTTGCCTCTCCCATTTGTTTTAAATCTGACATCAACTCATAAATTGAGGAATAAGTAACTTCGATTAAGTCAGAATCGCAGACAGGAAGGGCAAAACCGGCTCGTTGCAGTAATCCGCCTGCTGCCTTTACATCCACCATCGGGATGCAACGTGGGTAGGCGCCATTGCTTAATTCTGTCTCTGCATGTGTTAGGCAGGCACGCAGCTCTTGAAGAGTTCTGCCTCCAAAAAAATTAGCCAATAACAGCCCATCGGGTTTTAAATAATTACGACACTGTATCAACATTCCTGGAAGGTCATTTACCCACTGAAAAAACTGAGAGGATAAGATTAAATCACAGGCTGTGATTTGTTTAGGAAGGTGCATATCAGGGCTATGAATATAGGTTGCAGACGGATGCGCGAATGCACGCATTTTTTCTGAAATATCCATCTGAAAAAGAGTGTAATTATCTTCATATTTGGCAGGTGACATCGCCAGCAATTGAGTGACAACTTGCCCGTTAAAACTACCTATATCCAAAATAGAGGAAAAATCCCGCTTTACGTCATATAACCTATCAAGCAATCGGGTAATAGAGGCTTGACGCAAGAACATTGCATCTTCTGCATCTTCTGCATCTTTTGGCTGGGTGAGGGCGCGATCGCGAACTTGCTTCAGCATTTTATAGTCAAATGGTGCGGTCATTCAAATCTCTGCTTAATCGGTAATAAATTTAATGATTTATTCATCTTTTTTAGCTCAAATAGAATTATGGAAAAAGATGTAACCAAACTTGCTGATAAAAGCAGTAAAAATAATTCCATATCAGCTGGATTTGCTCTCAATAAGCTAAAGGCGTTGCCAGCACTTAATATCAGCAGACTGGTAAGAATGGCTTTTCCTGCTTTGTGTGCTGTGTGTGATACTCATATTTATGATGATGGAATATGCGCTAATTGCTGGCCAAAGCTAGAGCCTATGCCAGAACCTGCCTGCCGTAAATGTGCGCGTATATTACATCACCAAACCATCACTGGCTGTTGTGAGGCGTGCTTGTTAAATCCTCCCATAATTACTCAAATCATTGCAGCTTATCGTTATAATATTATATCGAAGTCGCTTATTCTAAAATTTAAATATGCTGACCGGCTTGAGTTAACCACAATTTTTTCAACTCTTTTATCACCTGCTTTTAATCAACTTTGCAAGCCTGATACATTAGTAATTCCTATTCCGTTACATCCTGCCCGTTATCGCAAACGCATGTTTAATCAATCTTCTGAAATTGCCCGCAGTTTATGTAGAACACATGAATGCACCCCTTTATACCAACCCTCTTTGCTAGAGCGCGTTGTAAACACAGAACAGCTGGGGCGAATGCGTCGCTCGCAGCGCGCAAAAACATTAAAAGGCGCCTTTACAATCAACCATCAAAAGCAAAACCTTCTAATTGGCAAGCCTTGTTTACTTATTGACGATGTTATAACCACTGGGTCAACCATATCAGAAGCAGCAAAAAAACTTTTAAGTGCAGGTGCCTTACAGGTAAATGCACTTTGTTTTGCAAGCGCGCGCTAATAGATAATATACAGCTCTCCTCTCGTTTAATTTAATTTTTTGAAGGCTCATTCCCGCACGCCCCCTATTGGCATTTCCCCATGGCCCAATTATATGATAGTAAAAGCAAGAGTGGGTATAAAAAAAGAAGATACGTATGCATAATTTAGTAGAGATTTATACAGCAGATTTTTGTGGTTACTGCCATCGTGCGATACAATTGCTTAAGAGCCGTGATATAGAATATACCCAATATGATGTAACCCTCGATAGGGCTGGAAGGCAAGCCATGACACAGCGAGCCTCTGGGAAGACTTCTGTTCCGCAAATTTTTATAAATGATACCCATATTGGGGGCTCCGATGAATTGGTTGAGATGGCGTTAAATGGCAGGCTGGATGAGCTGCTTGCTAGCTAGGATATAAATAATGCGTGTTGCAGCAGCACAATATTGTGCATCCAACGATATTCTACAAAACCAAGATACCATTGCTAGGCTTATATCACAGGCAAGTTCTCAAAGCGTATCTCTAATATGTTTTCCAGAATGCGCAAATCTAATAGCCAAGAATAAACAAGAGCTGCAAGAGAAGGCTGAACCAGCAGATAATTCAGATACATTTAAGAGAATAAAAACGCTTGCCCAAAAATATAACATTATAATATCGCTCGGATCGCTATTACTGCGACAATCAGATTCCAAAAAAATCTTAAATCGTAGTTTTTTGGTGGATATTAATGGCGAATGCATTGCCACCTACGATAAAATCCACATGTTTGATGCCAATGTTGGAGATGGAAAGATTTATCGGGAATCTGAAGATTTTCAGGCAGGAGAAAAAATTATCACCCGCAAAACATCGATAGCCCATATTGGCTTGTCGATATGCTATGATGTAAGATTTCCTCAAATGTATCGAAAAATGGCACAAGCAGGCGCTGAAATTATCGTAACACCAGCGGCCTTTACCGCAAAAACAGGCAAAGCGCACTGGCACGTATTACAACGTGCAAGGGCAATTGAAACAGGCAGTTTTATAATTGCTGCTGCTCAGTCAGGAACCCATGCTGATGGACGTCAAACCTATGGTCACGCCCTAATTGTCAATCCGTGGGGAGAGATTATTGCAGAAGCGCCAACCCCCGAAACTGAATTAGTGCTAGCAGATATAGACTTAAACGAAGTGGATATAGCGCGAAACGCTATTGGCGCATGGAAATCTGAATAGCCCGCTTTTTTCTGGTACATACTTATCGGTAATATCAATCACTCCTATTTGTCATTTTTGCAAGAGGATGGTTTGTTGTAACCAAACCGCGCAGACGTTCAGGGCGTGTTTTGGTATAGATTTGTGTTGTTGAAATATCAGCATGTCCTAACATCATCTGCAAACTTCGTAAATCGGCACCGCGATTAAGCATGTGCGTAGCAAATGAGTGGCGAAGTTTATGAGGACTAACGCGTGCGGTATCAATTTGGGCGATCGTTGCAAGCTTCTTTAATAGGGTAGAGAATTTCTGGCGGGTTATCGCCGGCTCATCTGGCATGGCTATTAGCTGCTCATGATGCGTATCAGGTCCAGCGGCGTCTCTTTGTTCCAACCAGATTTGAGTTTTAGAGATAGCAATATCGGTAAGAGGTACCATTCGCTCTCGCCCGCCTTTTCCGCGCACAATTATCAGGTTTCTGCCAGATACAATATCCCCTCTTCGCAGCAGCAGCAATTCAGAAATGCGCAAACCAGCACCATACAGGATTTCCATCCCCGCTGACATGCGCAGATTATCTGGTTCTGGAAGCATTTTTGTTGCATCCAGAAGCGCATTTACTTCCAGCTCAGACAGGCTTGCTGGAATAGATTGAGGAAGCTTTGGATTATCAAGCCAAATAGTGGGATTATCTTGCCTATACCCGTCAGATACCAGCCATTTCATCATATGTCTTAGGGCACTAATTCTTCTGGCAACTGTTCTTGGCGATTGTCCTTGGCGCTGCCAGATAGATAAGCAAGAAAGCAATTCACGTTCATTTGCAACAGATAAACTAGTTTCAAATGTGGTTTGAATATGGGTATCTGCCAGTATCAAGTCACTTTCATAGGCTGATACTGTATTCTGGGATGCGCCAGTTTCAGCTGCCAAACTCTGCAAGAACAAACTAATATTTGCGTCTCTTTTATTTTCGGACATCCTATTATCCTCGCAAAAAAAGCACCCTGTTTGAGATGAATTTTTTAGCAATGCTCTGGTTTTCGTTAGCAATGCTTTGGAGTTTTTTTTAAAAAGCACCCCCAAAGATATCTAACAGGTACGTTTTGCTAAAAACTAAATCTCTTCTTGCCAATATTTTTCAATCAAATGCGCTGTTACAATCTCTTTAATTAAATCATCAACAGATCCGTCAAAGCCGATTTCCTGCAATGAGCGTACTACCAATGCCAAATCATTTGCTGAGATATGGATGAGTTTGTATTTTTCAAACATCGCAGAAATGATCAATATCGTCTCTGCGGTGCGACGATTTTTGGAAGCTTCAATCAGCGCATTTCTGAGTACTGGCTCTAATTCAAGACTTTCAGAAGCATTTGGCTTTTCAACGTTTGTTGATGCAAGTTCTATCCAGCTAAGCGGCGTTTGTATCATGAGTGCCTGATCAAATACAGGAAGCAGGTGCGCTAAATCAAATTCCTTAAGCACATCTATAGATGGTTTATCAGCCATACTAGCATTCATAAGAAGAAATAATTTATCCATCTCCATAGACGAGATACTAGTATCTTGGGATGAGATACCAGTATCTTGGGCAGGCGTGTTTGTGAGCTCATGAAGCAACACCATTTTTTCAAATTGAGGCTTTAATTCAGGTGCAATTAAAGGCAACCCATCTGCTGTAAGACGCGTTTTTGCTAAATCTGCATAGAAGGGCAGTAATGCTGGCCCATTGCCAAATTTAACTTCTTCTTTGAAAGCAGATAGGAAAAGAAGATCATAATCCTGCTGAACCTCTGCTTGGAACATGCTTCCTGCAAGGGCTGCGTAAATTTCTGCACTTGCGATAAGCCTCAGCTCGCCATTAGTGTTTTGTAATATGCTAAAAGCGGTTTCTATGGGACGCTCTGCATCATATAAGCTTCGTATAAGTGCGGATGCTTCAAATGCTGATTCGCTTTGTTGCAAAATCTGCTTCATCGCAAAGGCAAGCCTTGCTTCCCGGGTGGTATTTTTAATCAGATTGCTAGCCTGCATCATTGAAGATGGTAGCTCTGAGACCTGATGCCATTCAATTGGCGCCTCTGCTAAATCCATTAAGCTTAAATGAAGCGGCGTAAGAGATGACTGACCTAATTCAAGATTGCTAGATTGTGCTGAATGAAAATTTTCAAGTAATGCAAAGAACAAGGGATCTTCCTCGCCGCTAGTGCTCATTAACTCAGCCAGAAAAAGGGCATCTTCATAAGCACCATCAATAATTTTGCAAACTATCTGAACTTTTAGCCAGAATGCATCAAAATCTTGTGATACTTTCTTATCTGCTTTTGAACAGGTAACCGCATCATTATATGAGAGCAAATCATAGGCTCCTAACCAGCGTTGCCATTCATCCCAACTTTGGTCGTCCTCTGGCAATTTGCGAATAAGATCAGCCAAAGCATCAGAATGGCCTGCTCTTGCAAGCCATTCAATTCTATCAACCACCAATGAGTGAGCAAGCTCGCTATTGCCGGCCACCCCGATAGGAGGTGCAGACTTTCTGATAATTGCAGAATAAACAAGGGCGTTTATGGTTTTAGAAGCTCCATAAGGCTCGCTCATTTCATACAAATAATGTATGTGGTGTGGCTTTGAGCCGCTCCATAATAATGTACTAAATGGCATTTCGCGCTGTTGCCAATCAGCAATGCCTGTTGTCACCAGACCTACACCAGATAAATTGCGCAATCCCACACTTACCGCAGGTGTAGCAAAACCCGTATCTTTTAGCACTTGATCTTCAGGCAGTGCTTGCTCTTCGGATATTTGCTCTTCTGGTGTTTGCTCATTAGGCAAAATCGCAGAGACTGCTTGCTGCGATCCATTATCGAGCTGATCATTTAATTGTGTGTCAAGCAGCACCTCTTCTGTAGGAAACAACTCGCTAATGAGCGTATCCAAATCAGACGTATTATCGCCCAAAAGACTGCCATTCTGAAGGGGCGCGCTATTAGCTGTTAAATCCGTCTCATCAATCTCTAATAGGGGTGTTTGGCTATCCGTTCCATCTTCAGGAATGGTCGCTGTTAAGTCGAATAAATTCAATTCTGGCTGACGAGCTGTTTCTGAAACAAAAGAGGGCATATCTGTGGTAATCGGGGATTGCGTCTCGGGGAAGCGAGGCTGCTCAATACTCTGAGTTTGGGTTTGTGATGAGATGTTACTGCCATTTGGCGCAGAATTACCATCATAAATTATATCTTGTGAATGCCCTGAATGCGGCACAACAGCCCCTAAAACACCAATAACAAAAACTCTAATCCACACCAACATCTTAATCCTTGAATTTACTATCATCAATTACCTGAGACACAGCCTTAGTGGGTGCAGGTATTTTCCAATTCGATAAGAATATCCCTCCAAAAACCGTGCCAACTGCTATCAGAATAATCACCGTAAGAAACATCTTCATTTCTAGCCTCATGCTCTTTTTTGTTTTTGGGTTAAACTACCACTGCATACCCTAAAATCCAATCAGATCTATTCGGATCTATCTAGATCTGCATTTTAACTGTAACACAATGGCAATAATCAATGATTATGGCGTTAATACGGCATCAAAGCTGGTTTTATTATTCAGTATCTTTAGTGTTATTACACGCAGTTCTTGTTTGCCGAATAGTTGTTAGCTCGTTAGAAAGTATACTATGAAACAAAACCAAAATTATCTTCTGTCACACACAGTTGCCTTAATTGGTTTAATGGGTGCTGGCAAAACCACGCTCGGCAGATATTTTGCAAGATCGCTATCTGTAGATTTTATAGATAGTGATGATGAAATTGTGAAACGTGCTGGTATTTCTATTCCAGATATTTTTGAGCTAAGCGGAGAAGAAAAATTTCGTGATATAGAGCAACGGGTAATAGCAGATATTCTTCAAGGCTCTCCTGTAATATTATCAACGGGTGGAGGTGCATTCATCTCACCAAAAACAAGGGAGATACTCGGCAATAAATCGGTTACAATATGGCTACGGGCGGAACCAGAAACATTATTATCCAGAATGGATAACCTTCATAGCCGCCCTTTGCTTGCAAAAGGAGACCCTCTGTTAACCTTGACCAACCTATCTGATGAGCGAAAACGCTATTATGAACAAGCAGATGTGATTATTGATACAGACAACCTTTCTGCTACACAGGCTTTAAGAGAACTTGTCTCTGCATTACAAGAGCGAGATGTTTTGCGATTAGAAAACACTGTTCAAAAGGAATTATAATGAGCCCAGTTGAAAAAATTATAGTTGGCCTTGAAGAAAGGTCCTATCCAATTTTTATTGGCCCTGATTTACTAAAAGAGGCTGATACATATCTTGCTGATTATATTTCAGATAGGCAGGTTATTATTATCAGCGATACCATAATCGGCCCTTTATATCAGGGCTCATTTACCAAAAAAATAACGCCGTTATGCACTAGATTAGATAATCTTCGTGTTCCAGCTGGTGAAGCATCAAAATCATTATCTGCCTATAATACACTTTGCGAGGAAATACTGAATATAGGGATTGACCGCAAAACGGTTCTAATTGCATTAGGGGGCGGTGTCATAGGGGATTTGGTTGGTTTTGTAGCGGCAAGTCTTCTAAGAGGGATTGATTTCATTCAGATACCAACAAGCCTGTTAGCACAGGTAGATAGCTCTGTTGGCGGAAAAACAGGTATAAATGCAACAGCTGGTAAAAACTTAATTGGGGCATTTCATCAACCAAAACTAGTTCTAGCAGATACCAGTCTGTTAGCAACGCTACCCAAAAGAGAGCTCCTTTCTGGTTATGCAGAAATCGTAAAATATGGTCTTCTTGGTGATGCTGAATTTTTTTCCTGGCTAGAGAAAAATTGGTCTAATGTGTTATCTTTAAAGCAGGATGAGATTGTTTTTGCCGTCAGGCGTTCCTGTGAGATGAAGGCTGATATTGTTGCAAAAGATGAGACGGAAACAGGAATCCGAGCTCTGTTAAATCTTGGTCATACATTTGCACATGCGTTTGAGGCTGTTGGACGCTATAATGGAGATTTATTGCATGGCGAGGCAGTAGCAGCTGGACTTGGACTTGCCTTCGACTTTTCAGTAGCAAAACAGATATGCAAGCCAGAAGATGCTTTGCGTGTTCATGCGCACCTGATGGAAGTTGGACTGCCAGATGATTATAGCGCGCTACCTGCTGGTAAGGCTGCTGTCTCTACCTTGATACAGCATATGAAAAAAGATAAAAAAGCCTTTGCTGGAAATTTGACTTTTATTCTGACCCATAAAATTGGTGAGGCCTGTGTTATGCCAAATATTTCTGAGACCGAATTAACCACATTCTTTATGGCAAAAGGGGTTAATCATGTTTGATCATCTAACATTGATTCTATCGATCACTCTGCTGATAATTTTATCTGCCTTTTTTTCAAGTTCGGAGACGGCATTAACCGCCGCATCAGATGCAAGAATGCGGCAATTAGCACGCAATGGCAGCAAAAATGCAAAACTTGTTGAAAAATTACGAAGTGATAGAGAAGAGCTTATCGGGGCTATTCTAATCGGTAATAATGCCGTAAATGTGCTTGCTTCTGCTGTTGCAACATCTGCTGCGATTACTTTGGTTGGCGATAATGGGGTATTTATTGCAACTCTGGTAATGACTATTTTACTTATTTTATTCGCAGAAGTACTCCCAAAAACCTATGCCTTCAATCATGCCAACCAATATGCACTTCTGGTAGCAACGCCGGTTCGTATCGTTGTTTTACTGTTCAGCCCTTTATCAATAGCGCTTCGCTGGATGGTAGTCATTTTTCTAGGCTCCGCACGCGAGCAACAAGAAGATAGAGAAGAGGAGCTGCGAGGAATGATAGAGCTTCATTCCGATAATGCGGATTCAGAACAACGTGAAAAAAAAGCAATGCTGTCTTCGGTTCTTGATTTATCTGAGCTAACGGTAGATGAAATTATGACACATCGTGGCTCTGTATCGATGGTAAATGTAAGTGACAAGCCAGAAGATATTGTCTCATTTGTTCTGAACTCACCTCATACCCGCTTGCCTATTTATTCTGGAAAGCCAGAGAATATTATTGGCGTTCTACATGTAAAAGACTTGCTACGCGGTTTGCAGAATTCTAATCCTGAGACATTAGAAGAATTTGATGTCGCTAAAATAGCTAGCCCGACTTATTTTATTCCAGAGACAACCTTACTAGCCAGTCAACTTCAGGCATTCAGAACAAGAAGAGAGCATTTTGCAATCGTTGTAGATGAATATGGTGATTTCAGAGGGATTGTAACGCTTGAAGATATTATCGAAGAGATTGTGGGCGATATTGATGATGAGCATGATGAAGAGCTGGCCGGATGTACAGCACAAGCAGATGGATCTTATGTTGTAGATGGTAATGTTACGATTCGTGACCTAAACAGAATATTAGACCTTACGCTGCCAGATGATGATGCCTCTACCGTAGCTGGGCTATTATTATATGAGACCAGAACAATTCCACTTCCCGGTCAAGAGTTTAAAATTCACGGAATGCGTTTTCGAGTGGTTCACAGGGAAAACAATCAAATCACCAGTCTTCGCATATGGACAAAACAGAAAAACACATCCCCAAAAAAATCCACTTCAAGCGTGACAGAGTAACCCTATTAATTTAATTTTTAAAAAAATAAGGAGACAGGAAAATGGGGTTGCCAGAACCAGCTGAACGCCATCTTGTGCATAACCGAAGAATCAGCTGTAGCGGTTATGTACGGGCAGATGGTCATTTTGACATAGAGGCTGAACTGATAGACAGCAAGACCTATGATTTTCCATCTGACACACATGGCACAGTTTACCAAAATACGCCGTATCATCATATGCAAGTGCGTATAACCGTTGATCTTGAACTAATCGTAACAGATGCCGCCGCAATAACACTTGCAGGCCCTTATCAGATATGTCCGCAAGGAGCGCAAAACATCACAAATTTAATTGGATTAAAAATTGGCCCTGGTTGGAAGCGGCGCGTGCAAACCGCGATTGGCGGGCCTTCTGGATGCACTCATATTACGGAGTTAACTGGGCCGATGGCAACCACCGCCTATCAGACTATTGGCGGCGAGATATCACGTCGGCGCAGAGAACAGATAGAAGATGATAATTTACCTGAAACCAATCAGGATAGTAGTTTAAAAAATAGCTGTATTGCATTTTCGCAAAGCTAGTAGCTAACTAGATTTTACATTCAAGGCGAGCGCATGGACAGTTGTGCGAAGTAAGGGCTGTAATATTTCATGTATTAGCCGATGAGATTGAACTCTAGATTTACCAGCGAATGTAGCAGAAATTATATCAACTTCAAAATGCGTCTCCCCACCTGGCCGTGCTCCAGCATGACCAGCATGAGCTTCACTTACATCTCGCACCTCCATGAAAATAGGTGAAAACGCATTTTCTAATAATTCTTCCATCTGAGTTTTTGTTGACATATTTATGCATACTCTCCAATTACAAACCGCTATAAATTTAGTCTCTTTTAATAACGTAATTTTATTAGCTCTGCCACCTTGTCTAACCAAGCTGATAGCTTTAATTTACCTGTATGAGTGAAGCAAAGATACCAGAATTAAAAGGCATTAAAGAACAGAGCGCACAGAAAAAAATATGTGACGCAGATAGCTGTTCAGAAGTTGGCTTGTATCCAGCGCCGCGGAACCGTGACGCGTTGCGTACTTATTTTTGGTTCTGTCTGCCGCATATCCGTGACTATAATAAGCGCTGGAATTATTTTGATGGGCTGAATGGTGACGCGCTAGAAGCTGAAATTCGGCGCGCTACCACTTGGGAGAGGCCAAGTTGGAAATTTGGGACTGGAAGTTCTGATACCCATCAACGCACTTCTAATAATTTCTCCTCTGAAGATATTTTTGGCTTTTTCTCAGATGAAAACAAAACAGCTGATAACAGCACTCACCGCACAATGCATAAAGAGGAGCGCTGGGCGTGGCAGATCTTTAATATGGATCCCTGTGCCGAGCAAACAAAAATAAAACAGCAATATAAAAAGCTTGCAAAGCTAAATCATCCTGACAGAAATCAGGGGGATATAGATGCAGAAGAGAGGCTAAAAGAGATAAATAGTGCCTACTCGATATTGAAAAAATTATACCCCGCTATTGATTTAAAATCCCAGTAATTAATAAAAAGTTATTTTTGGGGGTGGATTTTATGATTGATTATCAATAAATTCACACCAACTTGTTAGCATCTGTGCTAACCCATTAATTTTGGTACTATCTTTAATATTCTGAAAGGCGAATCCCTTTGTCTGACTTTATCAATAACAGCAATACCGCGCATTCAATCACTGCTCCTGATACACATTATGATGTAAAAGAAACCTTTGGATTAGACATTGATATGCAGGTCCCTGGTTTTTCTGCTTCTTCTGAGTATGTCCCGACCTTAGATCCTGACTATCAGTTTGATCATGATACCACGCTTGCGATCTTGGCAGGATTTGCATTTAACAGACGGGTTATGATTCAAGGCTATCACGGCACTGGTAAATCAACTCATATCGAACAGATTGCTGCTAAGTTAAACTGGCCTTGCCTTCGTATTAATCTGGATAGTCATATCAGCAGGATAGATCTGATAGGAAAAGATGCCATTGTTCTTAAAGATGGCAAGCAGGTAACCGAATTTAAAGAAGGCTTGCTTCCATGGGCATTAAGAAATCCTGTCGCTCTTGTTTTTGATGAATATGATGCAGGTCGTGCAGATGTTATGTTTGTAATCCAGCGAGTATTAGAAGTAGATGGTAAATTAACCCTTCTAGATACCAATAAAGTCATTCACCCAAACCCAAATTTCAGGTTATTTGCAACAGCGAATACCGTTGGCCTTGGAGATACAACAGGGCTTTATCACGGCACACAACAAATTAATCAGGGTCAAATGGATAGATGGTCTATTGTCGCAACCCTGAACTATTTGCCTCACGATGATGAGGTTGGCATAATCGTTGCGAAACAAAAAAGCTATAATACGCCAGCTGGCAAGGAACAGGTATCGCAAATGGTTCGGATGGCAGATCTAACTCGCAAAGGTTTTATGGCTGGCGATTTATCAACCGTAATGTCCCCTAGAACTGTTCTAACATGGTCTGAGAATGCGCGTATTTTTAATGATATAACCCTTGCATTCAGGCTGAGCTTTTTGAATAAATGTGATGAGGTTGAGCGGCCTGTGATTGCAGAATATTACCAACGTGTGTTTGGCATTGATTTACCTGAATCACCAAGCTTCTCGGCCAAAGCATCTTGAAAATAGAAACGGCCTGTTAGCGTGAGCAAACCTATTGATGAGATGTTTTTAAAAGCTAATGCTGCAAGCCTGCGTGCATTAGCTGGTGGCACCCAGCATGAGGTTAGATATGTTGGTCAGGATAGCATCATTACCAATGATGGGGTAAGACTGCCAGCACCTCCAAGAGAGCGCTCTGCAAATACTGAAAATCAATTACGGGGTGCTAGTGATGCTGCTGGGTTATGGCTCGCGCATCATAATAAAAAAACCCATCAGAGAGTTAGCCCAAAATCATCTGCTGCTAAAATGGTGTTTGAAGCAGCCGAAAAAGCAAGGGTAGAGGCAATTGGCTCAAATGATATGGCCGGGGTTCGCAAGAATTTAACAGAACGCCTTGAAATACATTACACACTCCACCCCCTTGGTATTCCCTCACCCGAAGCATCTGACCAGCTTGAAAATGGGCTGTCAGAAGCGGTTAGACTTATTATCCGTGAGAAATTAACAGGCGAGAAACCACCTGCAGCTGCTGGAATGGCAATGGATTTATGGCGTCCCTTTATTGAATCGCGCGCTGGCGATCTGTTGGAGGAAATGAAATCAGCCACACAGAATCAGGCGGTGTTTGCTGATTTTGCAAAACAGCTTATTGGGGCGTTGCAAAGTGACCTTGGCGAGAATTCCGAAGGCGGGGATGATGGCGAGGGAGATGATGATAGCACTGGCAATCAGACTGAAGATGACCAAGAAGGGGAGCAGCAAGCACAATCAGCAACTGGAGAAGATGATTCAGACGGGGATGATTCGCAATCTGTTGAGATGGAGGGCGATGCTGCTGCAATGGCTGCCGAAGACGGGGTTGATGATGATTCAGATGAAGAAATGGAAGGTCAGGCAGAAGGTGACGCACCTGGCGGTGACCCCCGTGATTACCAATCTGATGAAACAGCTCGAAACCAGGGGTACCGGGTATTTACAGATAAATATGATGAAATAATCGAAGCAGCCGAATTATGCGATTCAGAAGAGCTTGATAGACTTCGAGGGCTGCTTGACAGGCATCTTGAAAGCCTAACTTCTGTGATTGCAAAATTAGCAAACCGGCTACAGCGCAAGCTAATGGCGTATCAGAATCGCTCTTGGGATTTTGACCTTGAAGAAGGTGTTCTTGATGCTGGAAAATTACACCGCGTTGTAACCCAGCCACTATCTGCCTTATCCTTTAAACAAGAGCAGGATACTAAATTCAGAGATACGATTGTAACCCTTCTTCTGGATAATTCAGGCTCAATGCGCGGTCGTCCTATAACGATTGCAGCTGTCACAGCTGATATTCTGGCACGCACTTTAGAGAGATGCGGTGTAAAAGTTGAAATTCTGGGCTTTACAACCAAAGCATGGAAAGGGGGGCAATCCAGAGAGGCTTGGCAACTTGCTGGAAAACCAGATAAGCCTGGCAGATTAAACGACTTAAGGCACATTATTTATAAAGCAGGCGATATTCCTTATCGCCGAGCAAGGCGTTCGCTTGGGCTAATGCTTCGTGAAGGCATTCTAAAAGAAAATATCGACGGTGAGGCATTACTTTGGGCACATAACAGGTTGCTTGCTCGACACGAAGACAGGCAAATATTAATGGTGATTTCTGATGGTGCCCCTGTCGATGATTCGACTTTGTCTGCTAATAGCGGAAATTATCTTGAAAAGCACCTTCGACAGGTAATTGCGATGATCCAAGAACGCTCTCCTGTAGAGCTGCTTGCTATCGGCATTGGTCACGATGTTACACGTTATTATGAGCGTGCCGTAACAATAACAGATGCAGAACAGCTTGGCGGAGCGGTAATGACACAGCTAGCTGATTTGTTTGATGAAAATGCAAAGCCGCCTCGCAAGGTTTTCTCTTAACTCTTTTAGCAGCTCAATCACGGTGCAAGCACCTTATTAGCGCTCACCCTCTTTTTTTTAAAGATACCGTTAGGAATTAAGGCTTAGTTAGATATTTTAGCTCTGCGATGCAGCTAGTATCTCAGACTTGATAGCACGTGCTTCGTCAGCTAATTCGCTATTTCTAGCTTGAATTAAAAATGGGTCAATGCCGCCATGCTTTTCAACAGTGCGAATCGCGCTTGTTGATACACGAAGCTTTAAAGAGCGACCAAGAATATCTGACTGCATGGTTGTAACCTGCAGGTTCGGCAGAAAGCGTCTGCGTGTACGGTTATTCGCATGACTTACATTATTTCCACTCATTACAGTTTTACCAGTAATCTGACAACGTTTCGCCATAACGACTTCCTTTTATCTTATGCCATTTTCTTAATGTGAGACATGGATATAGAGCAATCGCGCCAATAGGTCAACTCTTCTAAAATCTTGGCGCGTCATAAAGTTTTTATTAACATAATTTCTATAAGATACCACGAATGGATAATACATCTCACTATCTTGAAAAGCGAAATGTTACTTTGGGGGATCGTCGCACCACGATTCAGCTAGAAACTTATTTCTGGCACCATTTGGACATGATTATTGAACAAGAGCAATTATCCTTAAATCTTCTATGTCATGAAATTCATGAAAGGCGATGCAACTATTCAATGGCACAATCTTTGAGGTTGTTCATTGTGATGTATTACAAAGAAAAAACAGAAGCGATGCAGCGTTCGCACCCGCTAGGGGCTGATTATAAATTATATGAGGCTAGTGCCGATTCGCCGTCCATTATTCAGGTTTTAAATGTGTTTTCACAGCATGCTCAGCATGTCGGTGCGCTTTATCAAAAGAACTAAAGCTGCCACGTACCTCGCTCAAATCACGAAGCCCCTCCCCCAAGCATAATTTGGCAAGATTTGTATTGATGTGATTCGCAATATGAGGCCCTGATAATGCAAGAGAGGAATAAAGCTGCACAAGATCAGCGCCAAGCAGGATTTTAGTATAGGCGTCTGTAACGCTTCTCACGCCACCAACACCGATAAAAGAAATTTGTCCCCCTGCAAAGGCATATGCCTCTGATAATTTCTCACTTGATAATCTAAATAAAGGAGCCCCAGATAGCCCTCCTACCTGATCCCTGTTTTTTTTGTTTTTAAGATTATCTCGATCCAGAGTGGTATTGCTAATAATAACACTGGCAATTCCCTCACTCACCATTACTTCAATTGCCGAAAACAAATCCGTATTGGAAAGGTCTGGAGCCAGTTTAATAAAAATAGGTTTGAGCAACCCTGCTTGCGTTAATGCGCGTTTTACGCTCTTAATTATTTCCCTCAGGGAGGCTGATTTTTGCAAGTCTCTTAGTCCAGAGGTATTTGGCGAGCTGATATTTATAGTGATATAATCAGCTAATCCTGCAAGCCTCAAACAGGCCGTAAAGTAATCTTCTATTTTATTTTCTGAATCTTTATTAGCTCCTATATTCACCCCAATTATGTGTTCTGCTGTTTTGATTTTGCGATATTTCAAAAGCCGTGTTGCCACAGCCTCCATCCCATCACTGTTAAATCCGTATCTATTGATAAAGGCGTCATCTTCTGGCAGCCGAAAGACACGTGGTTTTGGATTTCCCGGCTGTGGCAATGGGGTTACAGTTCCTATTTCAACACTCCCAAATCCAAGGGCAAAACATCCTGAAATAGCTGCTGCATTCTTATCAAACCCCGCTGCTAGTCCAACCGGATTGGCAAAGTAGAGCTCTCCTACCATTGTTGGTAATTTAACTAGGTTATATCTTGGGTGCAGTCCTACTGACAAAGCGCCTACCGCTAGCTGGTGCGATGCCTCCCCTGGAAGTATCTTGGTTAAATTTGCCAGCGTCTGCCAGATCATGTTCGCTCAGCCTGTCCCAATCTGTCATTAAGCGCATCTTCAAGTAAGGCAAGACTGGATTGCAGACCATATAACTTAAAAAAACTACCCATCCTTGGCCCTTGTGTCTGCCCTAGAAGAATTTGATACAGACAGCTAAACCAGTCTCTTAAATTTTCATATTCAGCGTGTTTGCCGATTGCATAAACTTGATTTTGTATATCTTCTGCGGTTGCTTCCTCTGGCAATGCAGAAAGGGCCTCTTTTAAGTTTTGAAGATGAATTTTTTCTTCTGCACTAGCAAGACGATAGGATTTTTCTGGGCGAACTCTATCCTGATAGAAAGTAACTGCATATCCAATTAACGTATCAAGATGAGGATGCGTTTGAGGTGTAACACCAGGGGCATATTGTCCAACATAAGACCAGATGACCTGATTATCTTCTGCTGCACACACACCAGCAAGATTTAACAACAGAGAAAAACTAACAGGCAGGGTTAATGCTACAGGATGTCCTTTATGAATATGCCATGTTGGATTTTCAAGCTGGCTGGCCTCATCAGATTCAGCTATTTTACCTAAATGTGTAAAATATTCGTCCACTGTCTTTGGAATGATATCAAAAAATAATCTTTTGGCTCTTTTTGGCTGTGCATACATAAATAATGACAAGGATTCAGGACTTCCATAGGTAAGCCATTCTTCAACTGACAGACCATTGCCTTTAGATTTGGAGATTTTTTCTCCATTTTGATCTAAAAAGAGCTCATAGGAAAACCCAGCAGGGGGCGTTGAGCCAAGAGCCCTTGCGATTTTTGATGATAATGTAACTGAATCGATTAAATCTTTTCCTGATATTTCATAATCAACCCCAAGTGCATGCCATCTCATTGCCCAATCTGCTTTCCATTGCAACTTGCATTTCCCGCCTGTAACCTTAGTCGTCATCTCTTCGCCTGTAATAGGGTCAAGGTAACATATCGTTCCAGCTTGTTTATCATGGCGTGTTAATGGTACCTGCAATACCTTTCCTGTATGAGGGCAAACTGGCAAAAACGGGCTATAAGTTGCTTGTCTGTCCGCGCCAAGTGTCGGCAGGATAATATTGATTATTTTTTCGTAATTGGACAATACATCCAACAAAGCCTCATCAAATTTTCCAGATTGGTATAGCTCTGTTGCGCTTAAAAATTCATACTCAAACCCAAAATTATCGAGAAACGCCCGCAATCGTGCATTATTATGCGCCCCAAATGAGCTATGAGTCCCAAACGGATCTGGCACTTTTGTTAACGGCATTTCAAGATATTTCGCTAATTCTTCTTGGTTGGGAACGTTATCTGGAACTTTGCGTAATCCGTCCATATCGTCTGAGAAACATATAAGACGTGTTTTTCTGCCTGAGAGCACCTCAAACGCATGACGTATCATACTGGTTCTGACAACCTCGCCAAATGTCCCGATATGAGGCAATCCAGACGGTCCGTACCCTGTTTCGAATATTACTTCTTTTTCTGAATCATCTGATTGCGCTTCTAGGCGTTTAACAAGATTTCTTGCTTCCACAAATGGCCAAGCCTTTGCATTATTTGCAAGTTCAGCGATTACTTGATTAAAATGTGGCACATGGTTCATTTTTGGAATTCCTGATATTGTGCGAGATATGATTTATCTGCTTGGTTTTGTGTAAACTGTAACGCAGCTGTTTTCCAGCATAAATTATCTGTATCAACCAGCCTTTATGGCACGCCAGATATATGCCGTTGGTAGCAAATAGATTAAGGCCAACAAAATAGATTTTTAACTTATTTCAGAACTAGAATATTTAATAATATAAGCAAAGACACCTAGCCTGATTTAATTAAGGTGCTTATGATATCGTTATGTCTGTTTTCACCTCTCTCAGCCCCGATATCGCTGATTACCCAATTTTATATCCTTCCATTACCGAAACTCACTGGATTTCAGGTGATGGAGAGGTGTGCACCCCCTCAAAAGAGGAACTCAGTCAGATGCTGGCCAGTAATAGCCCGCCCTTAATTTGCCACCGTAACTGGACTGAAAAGAAAATTGGCGCAAAACTCGATAAATATCTTGATATATTGGAGCTGTTTGCATTTGTTAAACCAGCTGAATTTTGCCTTCCTACGCCTACCGGACTTGCTCTTGCAACAGGGCTTGCTCTTCCAAAAACAAATTTTGAAAAGGCACTCCTATTACGCTCTGTTGCTTATAATTTGTTAGATAAAATATCCGAAAATGCGCAACTTGCATCTGATACGGAGTCTTATAATTCCTTCAAGATGGTAGGAGATATTGCAGAAATGATGGGACAGGGTGGCTGGCATTGGGCTGCCCTTATCCTGCCCGTTTTAGGGCGAAGTGATATTCCAAAAGCACCTCCTACCCCTGCAGCTGCTGCGATTTGGAATGTGTTAAGCGAAATACAAGATACAGCCCCAAGAGGAGAGCCTGGTATCAAACCTATTCTGCCTGATATGGCAAGAAATAGATTAACAGAAATGTTAGGGCCAAACTCTGAAATTCGAAAACCGCAAACAGACTATGCAGCAACTAATTGTGTGGTTTTTGATCAGCCTGATGCTGGGCCAAATCCGACACTTTTATTGTCTGAAGCTGGAACTGGAATAGGAAAAACCCTTGGCTATCTTGCCCCGGCAAGCCTTTGGGCTGAAGCAAATGACAGCTCTGTGTGGATATCTACCTATACACGCACCCTGCAACATCAAATTGCGGATGAGCTTCGAAGGCTTCCTGAAAAGCAAAATAATCCTGAAAAATTTAATAATAATAATGGGAGCAACTCTGCTCAAAATTCTAGAAACAAAGAAACAAGAAGAGTCGTTATTCGTAAAGGTAGGGAGAATTATCTCTGCCTTCTTAATTTAGACGAAGCATTATCACAGATGCCAGGTCAGCCAGCAAACGCAATCGCGCTTGGCCTTATGGCTCGCTGGGCTAGTGCATCACCAGACGGAGATTTAACAGGAGCGAGTTTTCCAGCATGGCTTGTCGACCTGATTCAAAGCAGACACACCCTTGGTCTTGCCGATAAACGCGGAGAATGTATTCATTCAGCCTGTCGTCACTATCATAAATGTTTTGTAGAAAAGTCTGTGCGAGAGGCTCGGCAGGCAGATATTGTTGTTGCCAATCATGCCCTATTAATTCTGCAATCTGTTTTCGCACAAAAGGATGATAGGACTTTATCGAGCAGATTGATTTTTGACGAAGGTCATCATGTTTTTGATGCAGCAGATAGTGCCTTTAGTAGCGCTTTGACAGCGAGCGAAGCCTCAGAGATGCGCAGATGGATTAGAGGGGCTGAAGATGGTCTGAAAGGGCGTGCACGTGGATTGCGCAACAGACTCTCCGAATTAATCTCAGGTGATGAGAAGGCCTTGAGCGAGTTGGAGAGTGTCATTGATGTCGCTCGTGAATTGCCAAGCCGAGGATGGCAAAACCGAATATCATCTGCAAGCCAGTTTGGCACTGCAGAGACATTTTTTTCAGCTTTGAGAAAATGTTTATATAGCCGTGTTGAGAATACAGAATCGCTCTATGATATCCAAAGTGAGATTTATCCAGCACCGCTGGATATTATAAAAGCTGCTCAAGATTTTGCAGTCAACTTAACAGCACTTCTAACGCCTCTCACGCAGCTAGAAGCATCTTTATTATCTATTATCGACCAAAATTCAGAAAGTTTTGACAGCCAGACAAAATCTCGTTTTGAATCCGCTATAAAAAGCCTACAAAGACGTGCAATTATGCCCTTAACTTCCTGGCTGTTGCAATTGCAAGATCTTGCATCATCAGAACATGGTGTGACAGGCAGAGATGGTTTTGTAGATTGGATGCAAATAGACCGCATTGAAGGCCAAGACAGAGATATTGGCATTTACCGACATTGGCTAGACCCAACCATTCCCTTCAGTGAGGCTGTATTGCAAAAGGCGCATGGCGTTGCCATCACGTCAGCCACATTGCGTGATATCAACCTGCCTACAGACCCTAATTCGGCTAAGCAGGAACATAGCGATAATTGGCAAAGTGCGATGCAGATAACAGGGGCAAGCCATCTTCCCCATCCTGCTATATTCAGCATTCATGACTCGCCCTTTGATTATAAAAATCAAACTCGTATCCTGATCGTAACTGATATCGCAAGAGAGCGACCGGCGGCAACTGGCGCTGCTATGGCTGCATTGATGAAAGAGGCAGGCGGCGGAAGCCTTGGTTTATTTACCGCCATTCAGAGGCTTAGGGCGATTTATCCCTATCTTGCAGGTCAATTAGCCTCAGCTGATATCCCATTATATGCCCAGCATATAGACCAGATGAACCTACAAACATTATTGCAATTATTCAGAGCAGATAAAAATAGCTGTTTAGTAGGCACCGATGCGGTGCGAGATGGGATAGATGTGCCAGGACAAGCTCTTCGGATGATTTTATATGATAGAGTGCCTTGGCCGCGTCCAGACATGCTTTTTAAAGCGCGCGCCAAATGGATTGGCAAGAATGAGCTGACAGACAGACTCACTAGAATGAAATTACGCCAGGCATTTGGAAGACTTATAAGAAGAGCAGATGATAAGGGAATATTTGTAATGCTGGATAGCCGTCTTCCAACGCGGCTGACCTCTGCATTTCCATCGGACGTGACGATTGAGCGCTTGCCATTGGCAGATGCCCTTTTTCAGGTTCGTGACTTTCTTGGCCGGCAGGATGAATTATAACATATATGCCCATTAATCTCGCCCATTACTAAAAAAAGCTGGATAGAAATATTCTATCCAGCTTCCAAATATTATTTATGAATAGGCAACAGGGTTATTTAGAATCCCATACCGCCCATGCCGCCCATGCCACCCATATCAGGTGCTGGTGCTGCTGCTTTTGGCTCATCAAGTTCTGCAACCATTGCTTCTGTTGTTACAAGAAGACCTGCAACAGAGGCTGCATTTTGAAGTGCAGAGCGAACCACTTTTGTTGGGTCAATAACGCCAGCCTTAATAAGGTCTGTAAATTCACCTGTCTGGGCATTATATCCGATTGTTGGATTCTCTGCTTCAATCAACTTGCCTACAATTACAGAACCATCTGCACCTGCATTATTTGCAATCTGGCGGGCTGGCGCCTCTAATGCCTTGCGAATAATACGAATGCCGACTTCCTGATCTCCATTTGCAGATGCTAGGTTTTCTAGACTAGCAAGCGCTTTTACCAATGCAACACCGCCGCCAGCAACGATACCTTCCTGAACAGCAGCTCTGGTTGCATGCATTGCATCATCGACACGGTCTTTGCGCTCTTTTACTTCAACCTCAGTAGCACCGCCGACACGAATAACCGCAACACCGCCAGCAAGTTTTGCCAGACGCTCTTGTAATTTTTCGCGATCATAGTCTGAAGTTGTTTCTTCTGACTGTGCGCGGATTTGATTACAACGTGCTTCGATTTCTTCTTTGTCACCTGCACCATCAACAATTGTTGTATCTTCTTTGGTGATTTCAACACGCTTAGCAGTTCCAAGCATCTCTAATGTGACGCTTTCAAGCTTAATGCCAACTTCTTCAGAAATCACTGTGCCATTTGTTAAGGTTGCGATATCTTCAAGCATTGCTTTGCGTCGGTCGCCAAATCCAGGCGCCTTAACTGCTGCTACTTTTAATCCACCACGAAGCCTGTTTACAACCAATGTTGCTAATGCTTCACCTTCAATGTCCTCTGCAATGATTAGAAGTGGTCTGCTTGACTGCACAACCTTTTCCAATACTGGCAGCATATCCTGAAGATTTGATAGCTTTTTCTCATGCAACAAGATGTATGGATCTTCTAAGCTTGCACGCATCTTTTCGGCATCTGTTACAAAGTATGGTGATAGATATCCTCTATCAAATTGCATACCCTCAACAACATCTAATTCTGTTTCAAGCGATTTTGCTTCTTCAACAGTAATAACGCCTTCATTACCAACGCGCTCCATTGCTTCTGCAATCATCTTTCCAATTTCAATTTCACCATTGGCTGAGATTGTTCCAACTTGAGCGACTTCATCAGAAGTGGTGATTTTTTGGGACTGAGATTCAAGAGACTTAACGACTGCCTCAACAGCGATATCAATACCGCGCTTCAGGTCCATCGGGTTCATTCCAGCCGCAACAGCCTTCGCGCCCTCTTGTGCAATTGATTGGGCTAATACAGTTGCTGTAGTTGTTCCATCACCAGCTGTGTCATTTGCTTTTGATGCAACCTCACGCACCATCTGCGCACCCATATTCTGGAACTTGTCTTTTAATTCGATGTCTTTTGCAACCGTTACACCATCTTTGGTGATACGAGGTGCACCAAACGATTTTTCTAGAACAACATTACGACCTTTCGGGCCTAATGTCACTTTTACTGCGTTGGCCAGTGTATCTACACCTTCCATCATTCTGGTGCGTGCGTCTGATCCAAACTTTACGTCTTTAGAAGCCATTTTTTTCCTCTTTTTCGTCTAATTTTCAAAAAAGTTAATTCATATAAACTAACGCTTAACAAAAATACCTGTTACTGCCAGTTTTTGCTGTGCGTTGGTATTTGGGACAAGAATTAATCCAAAATTCCCATAATATCTGATTCTTTCATTATCAGATAATCTGTTCCGTCAATCTTGACTTCGGTACCAGACCATTTGCCAAATAGAACAGTATCACCTGCTTTTACGTCCAATGGATGTACTTTGCCTTGCTCATCGCGCGCGCCTGCGCCAGCAGATACAATTTTTCCCTGCATTGGTTTTTCTTTTGCTGTATCTGGTATGATAATACCACCAGCTGTTTTTTCCTCAGATTCAAGGCGTTCAACGAGAACGCGGTCGTGAAGTGGTCGGAAATTCATGCCTTCATCTCCAAAAATTAAAGGTTACGTTTCTAGTTATTTAGCACTCTAATCATGAGAGTGCCAATACTGCCTGCGTATGTGGGCTTTTGCCTGTTATATGTCAAGTATAGCTAGAAAAAAATTTTAGATTTTTTTTGCAAATTCATCTCTTTAGAGAAAAAAATAGCAACATTACCGCTCTTTAAAAAAGGGGCTTTAATCTTGGAGAACAGGTATGATATTAATCCGCCAAAATCTGGAGTAAAAAGACGGATTATGCATTTACTGAAATTCAATGACAGCACTAATACTAAAATAGTGGCGTACTGGCTCTATATGATGGCTATTCTGGTGGGAATGATGGTTATCATTGGCGGTATCACACGCCTTACAGGGTCAGGGCTATCTATGGCAGAATGGCGACCACTAATCGGAACGCTTCCCCCTCTTAATAATGCCGAGTGGATGCGTGTATTTGAGCTTTATAAAAGCACGCCTGAATATCAGCAGCTAAATTTCGGAATGCAAATGGGCGCGTTTAAACAAATATTCTTTTGGGAATATTTCCACCGGTTATGGGGACGGCTTTTAGGGCTGGTTTACGTGCTTCCGCTGATTTATTTCTTTGTGCAAGGGCGCATTCCTGCCGGGTATCGACTTCCCTTAATTGGGCTTGCCTTGGCTGGCGGCTTTCAAGGTGTTGTTGGCTGGTGGATGGTTGTATCAGGTCTTGCTGACGAGCCAACAGTTTCCCAATACCGGCTTGCCACACATCTTAGTATCGCACTGGGGATTTTTACCTGTTTAATGTGGCTTGCCCAATCCTTATCAGCTGGCAAATCAAAGTTTAAATTCGGCGTACCTGCTTTTGTATTTGCCCTTATATTTGTCACCATAATAGCGGGCGCGTTTGTGGCTGGAATGGATGCAGGGTTGCTATATAATCATTATCCTTTAATGGGCGATGGATTTGTCCCTGCCGAATATGGGGAGAAAGGATTATCCGATCCGTTTGAAAATCCAGCATCTGCACAGTTTCATCATCGCTGGATTGCACTAATTGCGACAGTGGGAGTTATTTATTTATGGCGCTATGCTCTGTCTGCTGGAGTTGCCGTTAGACGTGCCTATCTTATGATTGTCATCGTCTTTGGTCAGTTCGCGCTTGGCATTTTAACATTGATTAATGCAGCCCCTGTTCATTTAGGCGCAATGCATCAAACAGGCGCATTATTGCTACTTGCTACAAGCTTGTCGGTAATACATTGCCTTTACCGTGAAACAGCCTGACATAATACTTAACTGCTGAAAAAACGTGACATAAATACACGATAAATAAGATGGCTCAAAATTTAGCGCCTTCTATTACTTGTGTATCACATCTATATCATTGAGGCGTTTTTGGCTGAATGATGGCTTTTCGTATATGCAATTCATTTAGCTGCTTGTCATCTACAAGCGAAGGTGCGGACATCATTAGATCTTCGGCTTTTCCATTCATTGGGAATAGAATAATTTCTCTGATATTGGGCTCTTCTGCGATTAGCATAACCATTCTGTCAATTCCAGGTGCTATGCCCCCGTGAGGCGGTGCGCCAAACTTAAACGCACCTATCATTGCTGGAAATTTCTCATCAACCACTTCAGGACCGTAGCCTGCTATATCAAAGGCGCGATACATTACGTCTGGTAGGTGATTTCTGATAGCACCGCTTGATAGCTCAATTCCATTACAAACAAGGTCATATTGCCATGCTTTGATATCAAGGGGATCTTGTGTTTCAAGTGCGTCCATGCCGCCTTGAGGCATAGAAAACGGATTGTGAGAGAATTCAATTTTACCAGTTTGCTCATCTTTTTCAAACATTGGAAAATCTACAATCCAACAAAATTTAAAGAGGGTTTCATCTATAAGTTTTTGCTCTGTTCCAATGCGTATGCGCGCACGTCCAGCAAGAGATGCTGCATCATCCATTGCAGCACACGCAAAAAATACCGCGTCCCCATTTTCAAGATTCAGTCTGGTTTTAATTTCATTTGATTTTTCCTGACCGAGTGCTTTGGCAACAGGACCCCTTGCTTCATCTTCTCCAAAAATAATATAGCCAAGTCCAGGGGCGCCCTCTGATTGCGCCCAACTATTCATTCTATCTGCAATAGCGCGGCTACCACATTTTGGCCCTGGAATGGCTCTCACGACAGCACCTTTTTCTATATTTTTTGCAAAAATAGAGAAATCAGAGCCCGCGAAAACATCTGTTACATCGCCAATCTCAATCGGAATCCGCAAATCAGGCTTATCATTTCCATATTTAAGCATGGAATCGGCATAGGAAATATGAACAAAATCAGGATCAATTTTTCGCTCAGAAAATTCTTCAAACACGCCTTTTATAACAGGCTCAACGGCGGCAAAGACATCTGCCTGTTCAACAAAGCTCATCTCAAGATCTAATTGATAGAATTCACCAGGGCTTCTATCTGCTCTGCTATCCTCATCTCTGAAACACGGTGCTATCTGGAAATATTTATCAAATCCAGACATCATAACCAGCTGTTTAAATTGCTGAGGCGCTTGTGGTAATGCATAAAATTTACCAGGGTGCAATCTTGCTGGAACAAGAAAATCTCTTGCACCCTCAGGAGAGGAAGCCGTTAGAATAGGGGTTTGAAACTCAGTAAATCCTAGCTCAATCATTCTATTTCGAATTGATTGAATTATCTGACCACGTAGCACTATATTCTGGTGTGGACGCGAGCGACGAAGGTCAAGATACCTATATCGAAGCCGTGTTTCCTCACCTGCATCCTCGTCCGAATTAACCTGTAATGGCAATGTATCTGCGGCTGACTGAACAATTATATCTGCTATCGCAACTTCAATCTCCCCAGTAGCGAGATTTTTATTAATTGTGTCATCACTGCGCTTTTTAACAATTCCTGTTATCGTGACCACGCTTTCATTTCGAAGTGATTCAACAATTGAAAATGCGCTATCAGATGTATCAATCACACATTGCGTTAATCCGAAATGATCTCTTAAATCAACAAAAACAAGAGAGCCGTGATCGCGTTTACGATGAACCCAGCCAGAAATTTTAACCTGACTATTCTCGTCCGTTGCTGATATCTCGCCACAATTATGGGTGCGATAAAGATGCATGATAATGGTCTCCAGAAATCTTTTACTTACGCGCGCAGTATGCATCAATTTGCCTAAACTGCAACAAAAACACACATTCAAATAAGAGTAAGCAACCAAATAAGAGATAGCAGCTTAGTTTGAAATATCAATTACGTCTTCGCTTAGACCTTGTCCTGCCAGCAGATGTTTCTGGGCTATTATGGTTCAAGTTAACGCCTTCCCAAGCAAGCCCTAACAAATCATCTGCTCTTTCCTGGGTAAAGGCCTCTTTTGGTCTATTTTGAACTGCCTGTGCCATTGCTTTAATATGAATTGGCGTGGTGCCACAACACCCGCCTATGATTTTTACGCCAAGATCACGTGCCAAAACTGCATAATCGGCCATTAATTCAGGGGTTCCTTTATAGCGGATTTGGCCGTTATCATAAGTGGGAATACCGCAATTTGACTTCGCAATAATAAGCTTACCCTCTGTATAGCCGTCAAAATGCGATATAGAGTGAATTAATTCAGCAGGGCCAACTCCGCAATTAGCGCCATAACAAGATAAATCCGATGAATGTGCTATCTTAGCAAACTGTTCAGGCTTTACCCCCATCATTGACCTTGCAGATGTATCAAAGGTCATTGTTGCGCAAACAGGCAACCCCGTCATTAATGCAGCTTCAAGAGCTGATTGAAACTCTTCTATTGAAGACATTGTTTCGATCCAAATAGCATCTACGCCGCCTTCTTGTAGAGCCATGCATTGTTCTTTAAATGCTGCAACTGCCATTTCATGATTTAAGGCTCCAAGCGGCGAGAACAGCTCTCCTGTAGGGCCAACAGAGCCAGCGACAATCACTGGCTTATCTGCCTCATCTGCTGCCTGCCTTGCCAATTGAGCGGCAGTCGAATTTAATTCAGCGACACGGTTTTCTGATTGATGAAGTTTAAGCCGAAAACTGGTTCCTCCAAAAGAATTGGTAAGAATCATATCAGAGCCAGCTTTTATAAACTCACAATGCACGGACTTTATTTGTTTTGGATGTTCAACATTCCATAGCTCTGGGGGATATCCAGTCTCTAATCCCTTTTCAAACAAATTAGTTCCTGTTGCCCCATCGGCAAAAATCACCTCATTTTTTAATAAAATTTGGTCAAATTTATTCATTGTCACGCTTCACTTATCAGAATGAAGGGGCTGATATTGTTAGACTCATTAACTAAATATGACAATTATTACAGAGCGCTCTTTAATGTTGTATGCGGTTACGTAAACGCCTTTTTGGTAAACGCCTTTTTGATTGGCCAGCTGTTAATGCGCGTCTATCATGCAATTTTTCTAAAAGCGTCTTTTGCTCTTGAAAAGATAAATCACGCCATTGCCCTATCTCATCTCTGGTTCTAAAGCAGCCCTCACAAAATCCAGTTTCATGAGATATTCGGCACACGCTAGTGCATGGAGATTCTAATTTTTCCATAACGCTTATGTGACCTTAAAATAAATTAGGCTGCAACCCCATTATCTGCATCCTGCTTTAACTGGCGGGCAGATACAATCTCAAAAAATCCTTTAAAAACAGAAGACAAGCCTGAGCCATCGATGCTCCAAAGAACGCAATCTGACTGAACAAAGTTCTTGTCTGAACTCGTATCTGATGCAAACCGTGTATCGCCTATTACATCCAATAATTTCGAAGCTTCACTGACAAGTAAGATTGGCATGGATTCACGCAGAAAAGCGCGCATTAGCCTAATAGCATGTGGCTCTTCTGTAAGCGTGTCAATATGTTCAGAACCACCAACAACAATCAGACAATCATAATCAATAGCAAGCGTTTCTGACAATTGTGAATCAGCTGCATAATTAATTCCATTGCCTGTTTTTGGATCACTATAAACAAGACCATTATGAGATGATATAATCCTTGCTTGGGCCTGCTGTGCCATTATCGCTTTCTGCAAGGCAATAAATTCAGCTTCGTTGAATCCGTTTGCAGTCATCATTGCAATTCTTTTTCCAGTAGAAGCGATATTATTCATTTATTTTTATCCTTTTTATAAATTGCGTAATCTCATCCAATAAAGATAAAAATCACCAATATTGTCGTAAATAAGCAAACCAACCATTGGACAGCCATTGATAGGTCTATACGCTAATCGAGCGGCGCATGCTACAAAACGACTAATCATTACAGGCGCTTAATATATATCAATAATTTTCTAGACGGTCATTTGATAGGAATATGTGACCACATTAAATGCTCGCATGCATCTACACTAATTAAATCGTTTTTTCAAGCGCCGCAGAGGTATAATTAGTAAAAAACTTATCACTAATATTGGTATTGCTTGATTTTATCACTTGTTTTAGCGGTAAAACTGGGGTTACATGCTCCCCACACATATTACAACAAAGAAATTATGAGAGCGTTATGTCTAAAAAAATTCTAACTGTGTTTTTGTTTTCCACTATTTTGGCTTTCTCAGCCTGTAGCTCATACCCTACTTGGGTTCCAGAATGGGCTCAGATTAGCGCCAGCGAATAATAGCAACCGAATAATAGTAAGCCAATAATAATGGAAAAGACTTGTTTTTTATCTAACTCAATTTGCTGAAAATAAAAAACAATTCCGAATTCTTTATTGAATTATATATTAGTGTTAAATTAATTGGATCTCTTGTTGCAACTACTAAAACAAGGTGATAGCTTTTAGATGGCTGACTGGGCTCATCATCTTTGCTAGTGAGATAGAGTCCTTAGATGATACGGTTACTGATCGTTCTTGTGATTATATGCGTATCATATTCGTACTTCATGTAATTGGGACTTTATTATGACACCTTATGATACTACTGACACACCGAAAAGTGATTTTACTGTAAACAAGCCTTCGCGTGATGAAGCGGAAAAAGCAGTTGAAGTTTTACTAAGATGGGCTGGGGATAATCCCCAGCGAGAGGGGCTTTTAGACACCCCTGCAAGAGTAGCAAGAGCCTATGAAGAATTCTTTGCAGGTTATACAGAAGACCCTGAACAAATGCTGGAGCGCACCTTCGAGGAAGTTGAGGGATATGATGATATCGTCATGCTTCGGGATATTGCGATGCAAAGCCATTGCGAGCATCATTTGGTTCCAATCTTGGGAAAAGCGCATATAGCCTATTTGCCTGATACTAGGGTCGTTGGTATTTCTAAATTGGCACGGGTGCTGGATTCATACTCCAGAAGACTGCAAACCCAAGAGACAATGACTTCACAGGTCGCTAACGCAATACAGAATGCGCTTAAACCTAAAGGGGTTGCTATTTTAATCGATGCACAACATCAATGCATGACAACAAGAGGCGTGAAAAAGCCTGATGTGTCGATGGTAACAAACCAGTTTACGGGTGAGTTTAAAAAAGACCCCTCATTAAGAGACAGGTTTTACAGGCATATCGAGTTAGGTCGTTAGAACTTAAATAAGCGCAAATTCATATATAGCTGTTTTACATTACTTGTGGACAGCAACATTACGACTAAGTATATCTTGGCATATAGCTTGCTTGATGGAGGCTGAACGCTGATATGAATATCGCGCCCGTATTTTCTATTCTTGGTGTCCTTCTTACGATTTTATCTGCTACCATGCTTATACCAATGCTGGTTGATATCTCATTGGGATACCAAAACTGGTTTGGGTTTGCATCTGCTGCACTGATATCCTGCTTTGTTGGAATATCTCTTTGGTTAACCAACCGAAGCAAGCAAGAGCTGAATTTGGGCCTTAAGGAAGCGTTCCTGCTCACAAATTCTGCTTGGGTATTATCTGGTATATTTGGGGCTCTGCCATTTCTTTTTTCTGATTTGGGGCTTAGCTTTACCGATGCGCTGTTTGAGTCTATTTCCGGCATTACCACGACTGGCTCCACCATTCTAACAACCATTGAATTAGCATCACCTGGCATTATTCTATGGCGGGCATTGCTTCAATGGCTTGGCGGAATAGGCATCATCGTTATGGCTTTGGCTATTTTGCCTATTTTATCTATTGGCGGAATGCAGCTATTCAAAACGGAAACATATGAGGCAAGTGACAATGCGATACCGCGCGCACGGCAGTTAGCTGGCGGTATTTTTGGCGTATATGCGAGCCTGACTTTCATATGGACAGCAATGCTTTGGCTTGCTGGAATGAGTGGGTTTGATGCTTTAATACATTCTATGACAACATTGGCAACTGGGGGATACTCGTCTAAAACAGCATCCATTGGGGCGTTTGATTCGGTTACTATCGAGCTTATTATAATCTTTGGGATGATAGCTGGAAGTCTGCCCTTTGCGCATTATCTTGCAATTACCAGAGGGGGTTGGCGTGCCCTGATAAACGATCCGCAGGTAAGATGGTTTCTTGTTCTAACTATTCTTGTTGTAATTCTAATCACGGTTGATCTTGGCAGATCAGGTAATAGTTGGCTTAATTCAATTCGCCTTGCGAGCTTTAATGCTGTTTCTGTCATTACAGGCACTGGATATGGTACAGCTAATTTTGCGTTATGGGGCGGGTTTTCCACGACCATGTTGTTAATCATGATGTTTATGGGTGGATGCGCTGGCTCTACCACTTGCGGAATTAAAATGTTCCGTCTTCAGGTTTTAGTAAGTACCATTAAAGTTCAAATTGTCAGACTTCTGAGGCCACATGGGGTGGTTCTTGCCTATTATAATAAAAAACCAGTTCCAGAATCTGTGATGGATGCGGTTATGGGCTTCTTTTATTTATATATACTTTGTTTTGTATTTTTGTCACTATTTCTAGCTTTTACAGGACTGGATTTTACCACAGCATTTTCAGGCGCAGCAACTGCCATCTCAAATGTTGGCCCAGGTCTGGGGGGCGTAATAGGGCCAAATGGAAGCTTTAATCCGCTTCCTGATATGGCTAAATGGGCGATGTGTTTTGGCATGCTACTTGGACGATTAGAACTTTTTACCGTTTTAGTTATGCTAAACCCACTATTCTGGCGCAATTAGTTTTAAGAATCTTCAACGAAGTATCATTCCGTTAAGGTTTTCAATTTCTGACCTGAATTTTCTATCAAATCCCACAAGCGCAGATAAAATAGTTTCTTGAACAGCAACATCAAATTCAACCGCAGTAGATGATTCTGGCACAGTTGTAGAGCTGATAGCACGCGCATCAAGGAAACCAGTCTGGCCCGTAACAGGTTGCAACCACATTATCTGACCTGCTAATTCGACTTCTATTTTATTCTGCTGATTATCTGTAAACTGCTCTGTAATCTTATCTGCTTGATAAATGTCTGTAATGACGATAGATGCCTTTCTTATATCTAGTGTCACCTCGCCAGACGAACCTGCTGGGATCAATGTATTACCTGCCCAATCTGTTAAAATTGAGGATGGGTTCGGCGATATTAAATGCTCATAAAAGGGCTCTTCGCCAGGCATTTTCCAATTTTGAATAATAACGAGTTTTCTAGCGTTAATGGACAGCGGGACATAATCTGATGGCTGAAACGCTGGCGCTAGAGGTGCATTGTAAATCCTCTGACTACAGGCAGAAAAAAACAGAAAAATTGATATAATGATAATGCTCTGACGCATTTAATTTCTCCTTATTATGTCACATATTCGATTTGAAAAAATGACGTTGTAATCCTAGCTTATTACAGATTAGATTCAATGCACAATTCTCTTGTTAAGAATTATGTTTAATGGGTTTTTAAGTCAGCAGAGAAAACACGTCTTTTTTTACAAAATTCACAATCAACCACCAATTCACCATTTTCATCTACTAAATTTGGTAGCTCATCCTTGTTAATAGATCGAAGCATTGTTTCTACTTTATCATTGCTACAACGACATTTATCTATAATGACACGCGGTGGTTGAATATATACACCAAGCTCGTGAAATAATCTAAATAGAAGCGTTTCAAGCTCTAATTTTGGATCAAGCAATTCTTCTGAAGCAACAGACTGAGCAAATATATTAGCCTCCTGCCAAAACGCTCTCTCATCAGAAAGTAGCCCATCTTCTGACCCACCCTCATCTGCGATTTTTTGGATCATAAGCGTTGCTGCAACCCAAAATCCATCTCGCTTTTCTGTCATTGTGATAAATTGTGTGTGCACTTGTTCAGAATTCTTGAACCAAGAAATTACAGCATCAGAAACTGTCTTGCCAGATAGATCAACAATACCTTGATAGCGCTGATTAGGCCCGTTCGGCTCAATGGTAAAGGCCATATATCCATCACCCATAAGCACTGGCAGCGTGGTTTCTTGTGATAGCGGCATTGTCTTAAGAGTTTGAGCCTCTAATGCTGCATAGGCTCTCATATGTCCATCACTAGAAACATCACAGAATAAGGTCTTTAACGGGCCTTGCCCTTTGGCCTGTAATGTAATTACGCCATCAAGCTTAAATGTGGTCGACAAACAGGACGTAACCACCATTGCTTCTGCCAAAATCGAGTTAACAGAATCTGGATAATTATGTCTGCCCAGAATATCGGTAACCGGCTTTACCAAGCGGCATATTCTACCTCTTATTTTTGGCGTCTTATTAGCTGGGCTACCTGTTAAATAAAACGGCACAACAAAGCTGTTTGACGGTAAGTCTGAACGCAGCGTTGTTGTTTTTAAAAAACCCGTATCGTTAGAAAAATCCATTTATGTATGCCATCGATATAATTACATGATTTTGAAGTCTCAGGCTTAAAGGATGGTGTCGCCAAACAAATAGCACAAAATCGCTTTTTGGGCATGAAGTCTATTTTCTGCTTCGTCAAATACCCTGCTCCTAGAGCCATCAATTACTTCTGCTGTGACCTCATTACCCCTGACAGCGGGAAGACAATGCAAAAAAATGGCTTTGTCATCAGCGCATTCAAGCACCTCTTTATTTACTTGATAGGGTTTGAGGTCCTGCACTCTTGTTCCTGCCTCATCCCCCATCGATATCCAGACATCGGTTACGAGAACATTCGCGTTAGCCGCTGCTTCCAGACTATCTTCATAAAAGCTAATCTGTGCGCCTAAATCAAGTGCCTTATCAATAACCGACTTGTCAGGGCGATATCCTTTTGGAGAAGCGATTCGCAAGGAAAATGGAAATGTGACAGCTGCATCAATCCAGTTTTTCAAGACATTATTTGAATCCCCAAACCAAGCAATTATAAGCCCGTCTATAGAATCAAATTCTTCTTCTATTGTCATAATATCTGCCATTATCTGACAGGGGTGTGACAGGTTAGTTAGACCGTTAATCACAGGGATATCTGCATTTTCTGATAGCTGAAGAACCGTCTCATGAGATAGGGCACGTATCATCACCGCATCCACATATCTGGATAATACCTGTGCGGTATCGCCAATCGTCTCACCGCGTGATAGTTGCATATCGCTGGAGGTTAGCACAAGAGGCGTGCCGCCAAGCTGTTTAATACCAACCTCAAACGAAATTCGGGTTCGTGTTGAGCTCTTCTCAAAAATCATTGCTATGGTTTTGCCTAGCAGGGGTGTTGGCGATATCACGCCTGATTTCATCTTATGTGCTAATAGCAGGATATCTCTTAACGCTGCACTACTGTAATCTGCAATATCAATAAAATTGGCCGACATAATATATGTCCTTTGATTAATTCATTTAATTATTTTTGGGTGCTAACTTCCAATAAGCAGGCGCTCAAAGCATCACATAATATATCTACCTCTGAATGTGTTATAATCAGTGGCGGTAATATGCGAAGTGTGTTTAATCCTGCTGGTACCGTTAAAACCATTTTGGCTCTTAACATGGCGCTTAATTCTGCTGCGGGCAGGCGCTCATTCAAACCAATGCCGCGCAAGAGCCCAAGACCCTTAATTTCATTGATAAGCTTTGGATAGGTTCCAGCTATTTCCGTTAAGCGGGATAAAAGGTAAGCTGATATTTGCTGGACATGGCGCATAAAACCATCTTCCTCCAACACATCAAGCACTGAATTTGCAACAGCCATAGCAAGTGGGTTTCCGCCAAAGGTAGAGCCGTGGCTACCAGGCCCCATGGCTAGGCCTATATCCTCTCTAGCAATAACCGCCCCAACTGGTATTCCGCCGCCAAGCCCTTTAGCAAGCGCGACAATATCAGGCTGAATACCCGATTGCTGATATGCAAAAAGAGTCCCTGTTCTGCCCATTCCTGTTTGAACTTCATCGGCAATTACAAGTGCCCCAAACTCATCAGCAGCATCTCGCAGCCCTTGCAAATATCCATCTGGAGCTGCGTTTGCACCTCCTTCTCCTTGCACGGGCTCTATCATAATTGCGGCTATTGACTGATTCATAGCATTTCTAAGCTCGTTTAAATTACCAAAAGCAACATGTTCAAAACCAGCAACGCTAGGGCCAAACCCTTCACGATAGGCAGGATTTGCTGTCGCAGACAGCATACCTAAGGTGCGTCCATGAAATGCGCCGCCAGCACATAATATGGTGGATTTTTCTGGTTTGTTCTGTCGATACTGAAACCGACGTGCCATTTTAACAGATGCTTCATTTGCCTCTGCACCAGAGTTGCAGAAAAACACATGGTCAAGGCTACAAGCTTGTGCAAGACGATAGGCAAGCCGCTCCTGTTCTGGAATCCGGTAAAGGTTGGAGGTATGCCAGAGAGTTTTTGCCTGATGATTAAGTGTTTCAACCAATTTTGGGTGACAATGCCCTAAGGTGTTAACCGCAATTCCAGATGCACAATCCAGAAAATGCGTGTCATCATCTGTTATCAGATAACACCCCTCACCTTTAACAAAACTCAAATCGATTCTGCCATATGTAGGCATGGTAGCTGCTTGATATTCAGAATTTTGAGTTTCCATGAAAATCGATTCCTAAATCAAAAATCAGTCCTTGGTTCCATTTGGATAAAGGCGCTTGAAATACTTGGTGAAAAGCCAAGTTGTATGACGCATTATAAGCTAATATGTCAAGCAATCATTGCAAAAACAGCTTATTTAAAATGCTTCGCCAACTTTAATCCCTGAGCTTGATAATTAGATGCAGACGGCATCTGACCATACAAGCTTTCAGGTGTTTGCGACATAGGCTCGTAAACTAAACGACAGACTATCTGATCCTGCTCGACCAAAAACGGTACATCATGCGAGCGCACTTCCAGTACAGCTCTGGTTTTCCCAGCGCCAACAGACCCCATTCCAAACCCAGGATCAAAAAAGCCAGCATAATGCGCTCTAAATTCGCCTACTTTTGTATCATAAGCGCGCATCTCGGCAGCGAAATTCTCTGGCACACACACAAATTCTCGGCTTGCGAGAATATAAAACTCATCTGGGTTAAGTACTAGGCCGCCCCCCACCAAATCGGTTGTTGTAACAGCTTCCCAAAAACGCGATTTCTCTAACGCGCCAACCTTATCTACATCGATAAGGCCAGCATGTTTGCGCGCGCGCCAGCCAATAATGCCGTCTTGTAATTCGCTGTGCAGATTCACAGACAAGCCAATGCCATCATTTATAAGCGCAGCATCAGAAAGTTTAGCGTCTGAGCTTACCAATCCAAAGCGTTGCTGTAGCGAATGTAACTCCCTATCATCAATTGAGAGCGCGCCTGAGCGAAGACGTAATTGTGATAAGCGTGACCCGGTGCGAACAAGAACAGAGAATGTGCAAGGTGATATTTCTGCATATAATGGCCCAGAATATCCTGCTCCCACTGTTTCAAATTCACATGCATAATCTGTGATTAATCGGGTAAATACGTCCAATCTACCTGTGGAGCTTTTTGGATTAGCCATACCAGATAGCGTATCTGGAAGATTCAAATTCTCCAATAATTCCACAAGATAAACACAGCCTTTTTCAAGAACAGCCCCTTTTTGTAAATCCAGCTCATGCAACGCAAACTTATCAAGCTTATCAGCTACCGTTGACTCTCCACCTGGCAAGAAAGAGGCCTGAATGCGCCATGCTTTAAACCCCAAACGCAAATCCAGACTTGCAGGTTGTATCTGCTCAGGCAAAAACGGCATTGATGCATCAACAATATTCTGCTCAATAAGCGCGGATAGAGTTTGACTAGGTAAAACACCAGCAGATAAATTCATGTGATGGCTATCCTTTTAGTGTGATAAAGCTCAAGATTTAAGCTTATATCCTGATTCCAAGACATAATAGCTTACAGCGAATAACGCCACATTTAAAACAAATAAAGCAATCAGCCCGCCTAGAACGGGTCCATCATTCATGCCTAGAATGCCAAATCGAAATCCGTCTATCACTAGGAAAAAAGGATTGAAAATAGCAAATCGCTCTATCATATCTGGCAATCTTTCAATTGAATAAAACGTACCAGACAGAAAAGAGAGCGGCTGAATTATGAAGTTGGTAATCGCTGCAAGGGAGTCAAATTTAGCAGCCCAAATGCCCGCTAAAATCCCAATAAGGGACATCGCACATGACCCAAGTAATAAAAATGCGCTAGCCGCTAATATATTCTGCGGGAATCCTATATTCGCAACAAAGGATAAAATGGTCATGCTTATTATCCCTACCAGCACACCACGCGTAATGCCTCCTAGCGATAACGCCACTAGCAATTCCAACGAGCCCATTGGCGGCATTAAAATATCAACAATATTTCCCTGAACCTTGCCAATAATAATAGATGAGGAAGTATTCGCAAATGCATTCTGGAGAACCGCCATCATCACCAAACCTGGTGCTAAGAACTGCATATAGCTGGCACCTTCAAACGGGCTTGCTCTGCCATCTAACGCAAGCGCAAAAACAAGCATAAACAAAACAGAAGTTACAATGGGTGCCGCAAGGGTCTGCATAGACACCTTCATAAAACGATATACCTCTTTGCAATATAAGGTATACATGCCCCGCCAATTGATAACACCAATTTGGACTGGCCTTATGAGATGTTCAAAATTCATATCTTTTCCTACAATTAATGAATAAAAACTGCAACCTAACTTTACAAAACAAGGCGGACAGTTTTAAATCAGCCCTATGATTAATGCAAATAAGAATCCTAAATCAGCTGGCAACGAAGCCCCATCCACCTCTCGGAGCGTTAGTCTTAAGCGACTTAAAAACAAAGCAGCACATTATCTAGGCCGTTATGCCAGTACTGAGCGAAAACTCAACCAAGTTCTGATAAAGTTTATCAAAAGAAAATGGCCTGAGATTCCAATTGATGACGCAAAAGATGAAATTCAAGAAACGGTAAATTGGTGCCGTGAGTATGGGTTTGTGAATGATGCTGGCTACGCATTAATGAAAGTTAAGTCAGGCCGGGCAAAAGGCTACTCAGCCAAGCAAATAAAACAAAAACTGGCGCAGGCCGGAATATCTTCGCAACAAGTATTAGCCGCCTTTAGCGAGGTTGACGACACCAGCGATACAGAGTTCCAAGCCGCATTAACGATGGCGCGAAAAAAGCGGATTGGACCCTATGCCCGCACACCCATAATCGATCATGAAGAGCGTACACGCCAGATGGCACGCCTTGCAAGGGCAGGTTACAGTTACGAAATCTGCAAAAATGTGTTTGACTATTTGGGTGAATCATAAGAAATCTTATGGTCAAAAATTTCAGAGAAGACTAAATTTAAAAATTGCCTGGGGGAGGTATTTGACTATCATGAGTGATGATCTAATTTTCGAGCCATCTGAAGCACTTCAAAAATCAGCCCATATATCTAAGTCTGATTATGAGCGACTATATAGCCAATCTGTCTCGCAGCCTGAGCAATTCTGGGCCGAACAGGGCAAGCGTATAGATTGGATAAAACCATATAGTATCATTTCAAACTGCTCTTATAACGCCCCTGCTGTGTCTATTAAATGGTATGAGGATGGGACTCTAAATGCCTCTGTCAATTGTTTGGACCGGCATTTACACACTAAAGCCGACCAGACTGCTATTATTTGGGAGGGGGATGATCCCTCCCAGTCCAAGCATATTTCTTACCAAGAACTATATGAAGATGTTTGTAGATTCTCCAATGTATTAAAGTCAAATGGTGTAAAAAAAGGGGACCGGGTCACACTATATTTGCCAATGATACCTGAAGCAGCTGTTGCCATGCTCGCATGTGCAAGAATTGGCGCAGTTCATTCTGTAGTATTTGGGGGGTTCTCTCCAGATGCGCTGGCAGGCAGGATTACCGACTGTGATTCAACATGCATCATTACCTCTGATGAGGGTGTGCGGGGCGGCAAATCGATACCTCTTAAGCAGAATGTGGATGAGGCGCTTAAGAGTTGTCCAAACTGCACCACCTCTATTGTTATTAAAAGAACTGGCGGTGCCATCGACTGGAATACTGAGAGAGATATTTGGTACCATGAATCGATGCAGGCAGCATCAACCACATGTCCAGCTGAGGAGATGTCAGCAGAAGATCCCTTGTTCATTTTATATACTTCTGGGTCTACTGGAAAACCAAAAGGGGTGTTGCATACAACGGGTGGCTATATGGTTTATGCCTCTATCACCCACCAATATGTCTTTGACTACCAAGAAGGGGATGTATATTGGTGCACAGCCGATGTGGGCTGGGTAACTGGACATAGCTACATATTATATGGGCCGCTTGCCAATGGAGCCAAAACCTTGATGTTTGAGGGTGTGCCTACCTATCCTGATAGCGGCAGATTCTGGCAGGTTGTTGAAAAACACAAAGTATCTATTTTTTATACTGCCCCAACCGCTATAAGAGCGCTGATGCGTGATGGGGATGCGCCTGTTAAAAAACATGACCGCTCGTCCTTGCGCTTGCTAGGCAGTGTTGGTGAGCCGATAAACCCAGAGGCGTGGATGTGGTACCATAAGGTTGTCGGGGATGAGAGATGCCCCATCGTAGATACTTGGTGGCAAACGGAGACTGGCGGGATTCTCATCACGCCATTACCAGGCGCAATCGCTACAAAACCAGGTTCTGCAACCAAACCTTTTTTTGGAATTCAGCCTGTTATTGTTGACACAGATAACAGGGAGCTTGAAGGGGTAGCTGAGGGAAATTTATGCATTAACCAAAGCTGGCCTGGGCAAATGAGAACTGTTTATGGGGATCACAAACGATTCGTTGAAACGTATTTTTCAGCCTTTGAGGGGCGTTACTTTAGCGGTGATGGTGCTAGGCGAGATAGCGACGGATATTTCTGGATAACAGGCCGTGTGGATGATGTGCTAAATGTATCAGGACATCGTATGGGAACTGCCGAAGTAGAATCTGCACTTGTGTCTCATGAAAGCGTAGCGGAGTCTGCGGTTGTTGGCTATCCACATGACGTAAAAGGACAAGGTATCTACGCGTATGTTACGCTAGTGGCTGGGCTGGAACCTGACTTGGAACTCGAAAAGTCACTTAAGCTTTGGGTTAGAAAGGAAATTGGTGCTATTGCTGCCCCGGATCTTATTCAATTCTCACCTGCACTTCCAAAGACAAGGTCTGGCAAAATCATGCGACGCATTCTGCGTAAAATCGCCGCTAATGATTATGCTGAACTCGGTGATACATCCACACTTGCAGACCCTTCTGTTGTTGAAGATCTAATCGGTAAGAGAAAAAATAAATAAGATAGCTATACCGATAGCTATACC
>ERZ802819.65-NODE-65-length-60813-cov-16.8076_pt1 | contig 60813 bp, 64 predicted proteins | sample MGYA00345647_ERZ802819 | MGnify/ENA primary metagenome ERZ802819 (study PRJEB30503, sample SAMEA104212355) | marine metagenome | biome: Westerlies Biome; feature: [SRF] surface water layer (ENVO:00010504) within the epipelagic zone...; material: water (ENVO:00002006)...
TAGTTAAAGTAATTAGTAGCCTCAAATTAGAATTTAATCGATAACATTTACCATATTATCTGTCTCATTATTTTGGCCATCACCTTCTTCATTCTCACCAATAATTTCGTCTTCCTCAGGAATTATTCCAAGCTTCACCCTTGCTGACATGATTAAGTCATTAGCCTGAGAAATACTTATATCAAATCCCTCAAGGATACCTTCCTCTCGCTTCTTTTCACCTTCAACTATTTCATCCCATCCGAGCAAATCATCAGAAGAGCAATAGGCAAAATCTTCAAGGGTCTTAACATCGTTTTCACCAAGGGTAACTATCATCTTAAGAGAAAGATCCTCTATTTCCAACAAATCATCCGCTATACCAAGCTCATTGCATTTTTCTTCAAGCTCTTTATTTTCTTTATTTAAAAAGTCAGTTGCCCTTGCTTGTATTTCTTCAGCAGTATCTTCATCAAAGCCAGCAATGTTAGAAATTTCTTTTAAATCAACAAATGCTAATTCATTTATATCAGTAAATCCTTCTGTAACCAATAATTGTGAAAGCAATTCATCGACATCAAGGGCCTCCATAAATAAATTTGTTCTTTCTTGAAATTCTTTTTGTCTTCTCTCTGATTCTTGATCCTCAGTAAGAATATCAATATCCCATCCACATAAACTAGAGGCCAACCTCACATTTTGTCCTCTTCTTCCGATAGCTAATGATAACTGTTCCTCTGGTACTACGACTTCTAGCCTCTGCTCACCTTCATAAAGAACAACTTTTTGTACTTCAGCTGGCTGGAGTGCTTTAACAACGAAAGATGCAATATCATCTGTCCATGATAAGATATCGATTTTCTCTCCTTGCAGTTCGTTTACAACAGCTTGAACTCTACTTCCTCTCATACCAACACATGCACCAACAGGGTCGATAGAAGAATCCTTTGATAATACTGCTATCTTAGCTCTACTACCTGGATCCCTTGCAACGCCAATAATTTCTATAATACCGTCATAAATTTCGGGTACTTCTTGAGCAAATAAATTCGCCATAAAGTCCGAGTGAGTTCTTGATAGAAATATCTGAGGACCTCTTACCTCCCTTCTAACTTCCATAATATATGCTCTTACTCTATCGCCTGGCTTATAAACCTCTCTTGGCAAGAGTGCGTCCTTACGAATAACTGCTTCTGCTCTTCCTAGATCAACTATTACGGTTCCATACTCGACGCGCTTAATTACACCACTAATAATTTCGCCAACCCTATCTTTAAATTCCTCATAATGTCTCTCTCTTTCAGCTTCACGTACTTTTTGAAAAATTACTTGTTTAGCACTTTGAGCAGCAACTCTTCCAAAATCAATTGGGGGAAGCTCCTCTTCAATTGGATCGCCACCTAATACAGCCTCAGGATTTTTTAATTTAGCATCTTCAATATTAATTTGAGTTGAAAAATCTTCAACCTTTTCGACAATCTCTAGTAATCTCATTAATGTTATAGAACCAGTCTCAGAATTAATTTCAGCTTTTATATTGTTTTCAATTCCGTACCTAGATGCTGCAGCTTTTTGAATTGCCTCCTCCATTGCAGAAATAACTATTGCTTTATCAATAGATTTTTCTCTTGCAACCGCATCTGCAATTTGAAGTAATTCAAGCCTATTTGCACTAATTCCTTTTGTTGACATTTTTTCCTCTTCAGTAATAATTTATAATTAAATTTATTTTGTATCCTTTGGTGACCATACAACATTTATGCTTTTTATAATCGCAGGATCAATAAACAGATTCTCTTCTAGGCCATTAGAAATATCTACCTCTATCTTTTCATTAGAAAAACCCTTAAGTTTGCCCTCATATTTTCTTAAAGATTTCATTGGTTTTTTTAATCTTAAAGAAATATTGTTCCCAGCCCAAAATGAAAAATCTTCTTTGCTAGTTAGTGGCCTATCAATGCCAGGGGAAGAAACCTCTAGAACATAATTATCCATAAGACCTTCAGAATCTTCAATAAAATCAACCAACAATGTACTTAATTTTTTACAATCTTCAATTATCATTGATCTATCATCTCTCTCTGCCATAACTTGTATTTGAAGTTCATCACTCCCATTAACCTTTAATCTCACCAAATTATATGGTGTTTTACTTAAAACTTTCTCAAATATTGACAAAAAATCTCTCGCTTTATCAGGGGCGACAAGATGTTCAAAATAATCTATCCTCTTCTTTTCTTCCAACATTTAGCATCCAGAAAATAAAAAAAGCGGGAAAGGTCAAGCCTGCCCACTTCGTATTTTAATCAACAAATTCGAAATATACTTATCTTCTAACTTAATTAAGAATTAAGTTCAAGATTATTAATCAAACAAAGAGATCATTAAATTTTTAGAAATTTAAGAAAATATGGCTCTCTATCACTTTTAAGTCCTTTTTTTTCATACTTAGAACCAAAATAATTATTACTTGGTAGCCTCCAATCAGAAGGGCTTTCGGCTAACCAACTAAAATAATTTCCAATAAAGATTAAACTCAACGTCCATGCAATATAATTTTTATCATCTGACGAAATTAATAGCTTTCCTCCATTCTTAATCTTTTTATGTAACATTTTAATAATTTCTAATTGAAGAAATCTTCTTTTTGAATGCCTCTTCTTTGGCCAAGGGTCTGGGAAAAAAATCCATATTTCATCGAATATCTGATCGGGAATATCTTCCAAAAGCCTTCTGGCATCGCCATGAAGTATTTTTAAATTATTTAAATTAGTCTTTTCAATTTTCTCTATTAACTGAGCAATTCCTTTACGATAATATTCAATACCAATATATATATTATCCGGGTTTAGCTTAGCTTGCTTATGAATAATATCACCGGAACCAAAACCTATTTCAAAAAATAATTTCTTATTAATATGAATATTATCTTTTTTAAGAGATAATAGATCTATTCCATAATTACCCAGATTAGAAAATAGAGATTTTTGCTTTGAGGTTAAAGATCTCTCTCTGCCTCGAACAGTAATAATATTATTTTGCGCTTTATTTGACGGCATCAGATAAAGAATCAACTAAATCTAATTTTTCCCAACCAAAGCCACCGCTCGAGTTTGCCTCTCTTCCAAAATGTCCATAAGAAGAGGTTTGAGTATAAATAGGTTTATTTAAATCCAAGGTTTCTCTTATACCTTTTGGTGTTAAATCGACTAAACTTCTTAAAGCTTTTACTAAAGCCTGCTCTGAAACTTTTCCGGTTTCATGAAGGTCAGCATATACGGATAATGGCTCTGGCATTCCAATGGCATAAGAAAGTTGAATAGTACATCGATCAGCAATCCCTGCTGCAACAACATTTTTTGCTAGATATCTAGAGATATAAGCTGCTGATCGATCAACTTTTGTTGGATCCTTTCCTGAGAAAGCACCTCCTCCATGAGGGGCAGAGCCGCCGTATGTATCAACTATAATTTTTCTTCCGGTTAAGCCTGTATCGCCTACAGGTCCGCCAATAACAAATTTTCCAGTTGGATTAACTATATAAGAAGTACTATCTTTCAGCCATTCTCTAGGCATAACTTCTTGAATTATATCCTTAACAATCTCCTGAATCCTCTCTTGAGAACAATCTTCAGTATGCTGTGAAGAAACAACTATAGAGTCTATGTATTTAGGTTTGTTGTCTTCGTATTTTAAAGTGACCTGAGATTTAGAGTCTGGAAGTATTCCATCAATAAGGCCTGAATGTCTTTTATCAGCTAATCTTTTTAAAATTTTATGAGAATAAAGTATTGGAGCAGGCATAAATTCAGGCGTTTCATTACATGCAAACCCAAACATGATGCCCTGATCTCCTGCGCCTTCTTCCTTTGCATTCCCATCAGAGTCAACGCCCATGGCAATATCTGCAGATTGTTCATGTAAAAGGATTTTAGTTTCTAATGTTTTCCAGTGAAATCCATCTTGTTCATATCCAATCTCTTTAACTGCAGTTCTTATAGTTTCCTCAATGGATTGTTTAGTAATATTTGTTAAAGATCTTACTTCACCTGAGACTACTACAAGATCAGTTGTTACAAGCGTTTCAACTGCAACCCTAGCTTCGGGATCAGCATCAATATAAAGGTCAAGAATACTATCAGAAATTCTATCGCAAATTTTATCAGGGTGTCCCTCTGATACTGATTCAGATGTAAATAAAAAATCTTTATTTTTTATCATTAGAGTATTCTCTCATTAAATTTGTTCTAAAACCTAAAATGCATAATATAAATAAAATCAATAATGTGAAGTCGCCAAATTTTGAAAAAAAGGTATTTTTTATTTCTTTCGGCAAAGAAGAGTAAATTACACCCTCATCACCTAATTTAATTTTATTTAATACTCTACCATAAGGACCAATAACTGCAGAAATTCCAGTATTTGCAGACCTCAGAACTGGTAGACCAAACTCTATAGCACGGAATCTAGCATTCTCAAAATGTTGATAAGGGCCTGAAAATTTATCAAACCAGGCATCATTTGTAATATTAATTAGAACTTCGGGTTTTATATCAGAACGTATTATTTCTCTCGAAAAAATTATTTCATAACAAATCAATATTCGAGCCAAACCAATTGGTGTTTGGATAGGCTCAAAAGATGATCCTTTTTGAAAGCCATCATCAGTCGAAATCACTTTTAAAAAGTTAAATTTATTTATAAGATTAGAAAAGGGTAAGTATTCTCCAAATGGTACTAAATGAACTTTATCATAAGATGAAATTATTTTTCCTTTTTCATTAATTAAAAAAGAAGAATTTTTATAATCCTTTAAGCTATCAATTCTAATGTTTCCAACTAACAGGCTTGAATCACCATCTATAGAATCCATTATATGTTTCCTTATTTGTTCATTATCTGAAAGCAAAACAGGTAGTGCACTTTCAGGCCAAATAATAAGATCTGCATTGCGATTCCTTGCGGATAAATCAATAAGCTTATCCATAGAAAATAGAAAACCATCAGGACCCAATTTTATGTCCTGGGTAATATTTGGTTGAACTAATAAAAAATTTTTTTCAGAAAAATTTAATTGATCTGGTATCCTTAAGGAGCCGTAAAAAATTAAAAGTGGAAGAATAATAGCTGTAATTAATCCAGGTAAAATAGTTTTCTTATTGATAAGCAGGATTGGGGTTAAGGAAGACAATATAACTAAGAAACTTGCCGAATGAACACCAATAATTGATGTGATTTGCATCGCTCTATCATCAAAGGATAATGAATGGCCAAATAAATTCCAAGGAAAACCAGTTAACAAAATACTTCTAGAGTATTCGCCAACTATTACACCTAGGGCTATGGCAAAACAACTTTGTAGCCTTGGCCCCCAAAAAAATGCTGTGATAATCCAACCAGGGCTTGATAAAAGAACAAGAAGAAGGGGAAGGCCAAAGATACTTAATAACTTTAATCCTTCAAATTCTTCTCTGTAATTAAAGGCAGAGCTGATCCAAAAGAGTCCAAAGAAGAAATATCCATATAGGAAAATGCTTCCAAAATAGATAAACCTAAATAACCTCTTAAAAAAAGAATTCTCTGATCCTATACCCTTTATGACATGAAAAAAAATAGGAAAACTAAAAAAAAGAATGGGCAAGAAATTAAACGGTGCCTGAGAGAAAATTGAAATAGACCCGGCAAATAAACAAATTAAACTAAACAAGAAGAAACTATAAAAATTTAATTTCATATTAACCCTAAATGACTAAAAATTATGCTTAGAATTTATTCTAAATCTAACTTTTATAATTTTTCTTTGATCCACCTCTCGTACTTCAATTTCAAATCCTTTTGGGTGAGTGATTAACTCTCCCCTTTGAGGTATTCTTCCTGCCAAAAGAAATACTAGCCCACCAATAGTTTCTATTTCCTCATCAACCTCTTCTTCTAACAATGAAAACCCTAAAATCTCTTCGACCTCTTCAATCTTTGTACGCGCAGAAACATCTAGAAAATTTTCATAGACATTTATCTTTTGTATATCTGTTCCCGAATGTTCATCTTCTATTTCTCCAACGATTTCTTCTATAAGATTTTCAATTGTTAATAAGCCATCTGTTCCTCCATACTCGTCAACAACAAGCGCCATATGAATTCTCGATGCCTGCATCTTTAAAAGAAGTTCTCTTGACTTCATCGAGGGTGGTACAAAAAGAATATCCTTAACTAAAGTTTTAATTTTAATATCACCAATTTTCATCTGGGATAGGGCTCCAACAAAATCTTTAATATGAAGCATTCCTATAGGGTCATCTAAGGTTGATCTGTACAATGCAATCCTAGAATGATTACACTCAGAAAATAGCTTTATAATTTCTTCAGGAGGAGTCTTAATATCTACAGCTATAATATCTGCTCTTGGAACCATAGAGTCTTCAACACGAGATTCACCAAATCCAACAATATTAATTAACATATTTTTTTCTGAAGCACTAAACTCTCTTCGATGATCAACGTGATCTTCAAGAATTGATTTTAATGAACTGGATTCTTTTTTTGATAAGAGACCAAAAAAGTTAATCGTATAATTTTTTATTTCAATAAGTATTTTTTCTAATTCTATTTTCATACAACACCTTCATAGGGATTAGGTATCCCTAATTCTTTTAAAATTTTAACCTCGATACCCTCCATAATTAAAGCATCATTTTCTTTTTCATGTGAAAAACCCATTAAATGAAGTAACCCATGAATACCAAGATGTGATAAATGTTGTTCGAAACTCTTATTGGAATTTTGAGCTTCCTTTAAAACTGTATCTTTCGAAATTACAATATCCCCCAATATCTCAAACGCTTCTGGATGAATAGAGTCATTTAGAGAAGGGAAGGATAAAACATTTGTAGAAATATTTTTATCTCGATATTGTTTATTTAATGACTTTATTTCTTCATCGCCAGTTAATCTAACGCTTATCTCTATACACTTTTCATCCGATAAGGAATTAAATGAAAATAATAGAATTTTCTTTACCAAAGAAACCTCCTCCTTATTCCATTCATTGCTGGCTGAGATATCAATTAAAATATTAGACACTATTTTTTTGTCTCTCTTTTATTATTCTCATATGCTTTAACGATTTTTGATACAAGACGATGTCTTGTTATATCCTTATTTTTAAAATGAACCTGTCCAATATCATTGGTCTTTGGCATAATTTCCAAAATCTCTGATAATCCAGATCTCTCGCCTCTTGGTAAATCAATTTGTGTTGAGTCACCAACAACAACCATACTCGAATTTTTTCCAAGCCTTGTTAGAAACATCTTCATTTGCATTGAAGAAGTATTTTGAGCTTCATCTAAAATAATAAAAGCGTTTTCAAGGGTTCTTCCCCTCATAAAGGCCAAAGGAGCAATCTCAATTGTATTATTCTCAATATATCTCTCAAGAGTTTTTTCTGGTATCAGGTCATTCATAGCATCATATAAAGGTCTCAAATAAGGATCAATTTTTTCCTTCAAATCGCCAGGAAGGAATCCCAGCCTTTCACCTGCCTCAACCGCAGGTCTAGATAAAATTATTTTATTAATATCTTTTTTTAGAAGCGACTCTACGGCACAGGCAACTGCGAGATAAGTCTTACCAGTTCCAGCAGGCCCAACTCCAAAAACTAAATCTTTGGATTTTATTAATTCAACAAATTTAGTCTGGTTAGAGGATCTAGCATAAATATTCTTTTTTTTTGTTTTAATTAAAACTGTATTTAGTCTATCGGCGCTTGCAAGAACATCCTTCTTAGAAAAATTATCAAACATTTCTGAATTAATTCTTTCTCCCTTTAACAGTTTTTTATAGATTTTTAAGACTAATTGACTTGCATGAAGGCAGGGCTCAGATTCCCCCCTAAATTCTAATATATTACCTCTATATGAAATATGTATACCAAAGTTATTCTCTAGCTTAGAAAGGTTTTCATCATGCTCGCCATATAAATCTACTAAACAAGAATTATCATCTAACTCTATGACCTTACTTATTTCCTTTAATTGATTTCTATTTGTCTTCATTATTACACTTTATAAAATAACACATTCAAGACTATTATCCCTCGACTTTGTAACTTTTGCTCTTATAATTTTACCAATCATTGATGTATTTCCATCCATATGAACTGATTGTAAATATGCCGATCTGCCTGATAATCTATTTTCACCATTACCTGGTTTATCAATAAGAACATCAATTTCTTTCCCAACAAAAGATTTATTAAAACCTCTAGTATGTTCTTTTATTAAATCCTGCAAAATCTTAAGTCTTTCTGTTTTAACATGTTCTTCAATATGGTTTTCCATCAAAGATGCTGGTGTTCCTGGTCTTGATGAATATTTAAAACTATAAGCATGGGCATACTTTACTTCTTTTACAATTTTCAATGTATCTTGAAAATCTTTATCTGTTTCACCAGGAAATCCAACAATAAAATCCCCAGATACTGCAATATCCGGTCTATACTCTCTAGTTTTATCAATAATTTTCATGTAATCAGAAAAAGTATACCCTCTATTCATTTCTTTAAGGACCTTATCTGAACCCGATTGAACAGGAAGGTGAAGATAAGGTTGAAGTTTTTCTATATCTTTATGAGAACGCATTAATTCGTCAGTCATATCTCTAGGATGACTTGTAATGTATCTGATTCTTTCTATTTCAAGTTTAGACAATTCTCTAATAAGCCTTGCAAAAGTCCAATCAGATTCATCAAGCCCCTTGCCGAACCAGGCATTAACATTTTGACCTAAAAGAATTATTTCTTTAGCACCATTCTCAATAAGCTCTATTGCTTCTTTTGTAATTTGACTAGCGGGTCTAGATATTTCTACACCACGTGTATAAGGAACAACACAAAAAGAACAGAATTTATCACACCCTTCCTGAACTGATAATAGGGAGCTAATTGACCTTAAGGATTTGCGTGGACCTTTTAATTGATCGAATTTATCAATATCTGGGATTTCTATATTAACTAATTTCTTTCTTGGAAATCCTTTATCAGTTTCAATACTTTCAAGCATCTCTGGTAGCTGGTGATAAGTGAGTGGGCCAAAAACAAGATCAACAATTGGCGATCTATTAATAATTTCTTGTCCTTCTGCCTGACCAACACATCCTGCTACAGCAATCTTTGGATTTTTATCATTCTTATTATTAATTTTTTTTAGCCGCCCTAGCTCTGAGTAAATTTTTTCTGCAGCTTTTTCTCTAATATGACATGTATTTAATATTATTAGATCAGCCTGGTCTGGTTCATTAACCGAGGAATAATTATGGGGCTCAAGTATTTCAGCCATTCGCTCAGAGTCATACTCATTCATCTGACATCCATAGCTCTTTATAAAAAGAGATTTTTTCTTATCTTTTTTGATTTGCATTTATTTTGAATTCTTTTTGGTCGCCTTTGGTCTACCATAAAGCTCTAGTCGATGATCAATTAATTCATAACCTAAAGTATCAGCAATTTTTTTTTGAATAACCTCTATTTCTTCATTCATAAATTCTATTATCTCACCATTTTCAATATCAATAAGATGATCGTGATGATCGCTAGTATCAACATTCTCATATCTTGATCTACCATCTTTAAATTCATGTCGAACAAGAATTCCCGCCTCTTCAAAGAGTCTAACGGTTCTATAGACAGTAGCGACTGAAATATTTTTATCAATTAAACATGCTCTTTTGTGCAACTCCTCAACATCCGGGTGATCGTCTGCATTATCGAGAATTTTTGCAATGACTCTTCTCTGGTCGGTCATTCTCATCGATTTATGTTCGCACATTTCTTCAATTGTCATTTTTACACCTTAGCAAGAATATTTTTTATTGTAATCATCAAATATAAACTTTTGATAACATCAGTCCATCTTCATACCCATCATCAGCCTTATAATATTTTTCTAAAACTCTAATTTCTTTCAAGCCCATTGATTTATAGAAGCCTTTCGCTTTCTTGTTATTGTTATTAACTTCTAGAAAAAGTTTTGCTCTTTTGCCACTAATAATACATTTTTCCATTTCTTTAAACAAAATAGATCCTAATCCCATTCTTCTATAATCTGGAAGAATCCCAAGAGATATTATTTCTAGATCATTTTGGATTTTTCTAGCCAAAATATACCCAATTCCCAATGCTTCTTTATACAAAATAAACCCTGAACCGCTCCCTTTTTTTAAAAAATGGACTAGTGACTCTTTTCCCCATGGGCTTTCGCCACTTTGCTCTTGTAGATTATAAATTTCTTTAAAATTATTAAGCCTTAAGGGGATTAATTTTATTTCTCCTTTTTTGCAAACCATTGTGGGTCTTTTTTCTCCGCAACAGGTTCAGCCAAATATAAAGGCCAAACATTATCCTTATATTTTAATATATTTTTGTTCATATTTTCAAAAACTTTCAAGAAATCAATATCATTATTATTGCAAATAATATTTTCTTTTTGCCCCAATTTTATTGCTATATCTAAAGAACCATCTCCTATGAAAGATAAATTGTAATTGGCAAAAAGTTCCTGGGCATAAAAAATATTCGCCTTTACAGCCTCGGCTGATGGTTTAGCCTTATTATCAAATAGCTGAAAAAAATAATCTTCGCCTCTTGCCTTTATTGTCACAAGGAAATTCTCATTTTTTTTAATTTCTTCTCTAAAGCTGAACACTAAAGATTGGAGTGAAGATACTCCATATATAGGAATTGAAAGAGATTTTGATAAACCAACGCCAAAAGAAATTCCTACCCTTAAACTTGTAAAATTACCTGGTCCAGTAGCAACAATTATTCCATCAATATCAGAAATTTTAAGATTAAGCTTCAACATTGCCTTTTTGACAAGAATTGGTATTACATCGGAAGGAGGTACATGATTATCGCTTACAGTAAGACACTCTTTACCGGGAGATACAATATGAATAGAACAGTTATTTAAGGTTGTATCCAAACAAAGAAATTTCATAAATTATAAAATCTCACAAACTTCATCAAATTCAAATCTTGGAGAACGTTTAAAAATATTAGTTGAGTCACCATACCCTATGTTACAAAGAAAGTTTGATTTAATGCTTGAGTTTGGAAAAAACTCTTTATCAAGGCCATTTTGATCAAAGCCTGACATTGGACCACAATCTAAACCAAGCATTCTAGCGGCAATAATAAAATAACCGCCTTGAATTGAGCTATTCCTGAAAGCATTGGTATAGGCAACTTCTTGAGAATAATTAAACCAGTTTTGAGCATCTAGATCATGAGGGAATAGTTTCGGTAAATGCTTATGGAAATCAATATCAAATGCAATTATAGCGGTTACTGGAGCTGTCATTGTTTTTTCTAAATTGGATTCAATAATAAAAGGCTTTAGCCTTTCTTTGGCCTCAGGTGATTTGATAAAAATTATTCTAGACGGTGAGCAATTTGCACTAGTCGGACCAAACTTCATTAGGTCATATAATTCATTTAAGATCTTATTTGAAACACCTTTCCTCTGCCAATCGTTATAGGTTCTCGCATTAGAAAATATAATTTTCTTAATACCTTTCTCAGATACTGACACCTTGTACCTCAGGAATATAATGTTTTAAAAGATTCTCAACACCGTTTTTTAATGTCATGGCTGAGGAAGGACAACCATCACAAGAACCCTTCATAGTTACATAAACTATACCATCTCTATAACTTTCAAAAACAATATCACCGCCATCTTGAGCAACTGCTGGTCTAACGTGAGTAGAAATTATATCTTTAATCTTTTCTGAAACTTCATCAAGTTTCTCTGATTTTACACTATCTATATTTTCATTAAAAAGTATTGGGGTTTCTGAAACAAAATGATTCATAATTACCCCAAGGATAGAAGGCTTTATATTGCTCCACTCCATATCCTTAACAGTAATCGTTAAAAAATCAGATCCCAGAAATACGCCCTCAACACCTTCGATATCAAATAAAGATATTGCCAGTGGAGAATTTTTTGCATCTGTAGAATCCTTAAAATAAATAGTTTTACCACTATCTCCCATTACATCTTTTCCAGGAATAAATTTCATGGTCGAAGGATTCGGGGTTTCTTCAGTTTGTATAAACATTTCTTCTCCTCTAATTAATCTCTATAGCCAGCAAGCTTATCGATACTATCATCACTTAAATTACCAGGCAAAACTACAACGGGAATAGAATATCCTTCACCCGATATTGTTTCAACCAAGACCCCTGGTTTTTTATCTTTTTTGTTAGATGCAAGAACAAGAAGGGATATTAACTTATCTTCTTCAATAAGCTTCCTAACTGCATCAAGCTTTGATCCATGTTCAATAATATAGTCACATTTTATATCTGAGTAAGAGAGAATTTCTTTAGAAAGATCTTTCAACATTTCTTTTGACTCTTTCTCAATATTATTAATCATCTTACTATTTATACTTAGCCAATATGTAAATTCCGCAGTATCAACTGTTGCTACGATCAAAAGGTCGGCATTATTTAATTGCGCCCTTCTTGATGCATATCTAACAGCCGACTTACATTCATCCGTTCCATCGAATACTGCTAAAAATTTTTCTCTCATATCATAACCTTTATTATATATCTAACCTAGGCCAATAATTTTTTTTATTTCTTTTATATTTTTTTCTGACTTTTCTTTTGCTTTTATAGCACCGTCATTAAGAACTTCCCTAAGAAAACCCTCATCATTATCAATTTTTATCAATTCCTGCCTTATTGGCGATAACCTGTTAATCAATAAATCTGATAAATCATTTTTAAGATCAGAAAACTGTTTTCCAGAATAATTATTAAGAATATTTAAAATCGGCTCTTCACCTAGTGATGAAAAAATATTTAATAAGTTTTTAACTTCTGGGCGATTATCTAATTCACCAATTGACTCGGGAATAGGAAATTGATCTGTTTTAGCCTTTGATATTTTTTTTATAATTAAATCATTTTCATCCCTAAGCTCGATTCTGGTCATTGATGATGTCTCTGATTTTGACATTTTTTTTGTCCCATCCCTTAATGACATAACCCTGGAGGACTCCTCAAGTATCAAAGGTTCCGGTATTGGGAAAAAGTCTTTGCCTCCAAATTTTGAATAATCATTATTAAATTTTTGTGCAATATCTCTGGTAAGCTCAAGGTGCTGTTTTTGATCGTCACCAACTGGTACTAAATCTGCAAGATATAGCAAAATATCAGCAGCCATTAAATTTGGATATGTGTATAGTCCTGATGAGACTTTTTCTTTATTTTTTCCTGCTTTTTCTTTGAATTGAGTCATTCTATTAAGCCATCCAACTCTTGAAATACAGTTAAAAATCCAAGATAATTCCGCATGGTAAGGAACTGCAGATTGAACAAATATTGTTGATTTAGTGGGATCAATTCCACAAGCTAAGTATGCTGAAGCAACATCTAAAATATTTGCCCTTAAGTCTTCTGGATTTTGCCAAACAGTAATGGCATGTAGGTCAACTATACAGTATAAACAATCAAAATCATTTTGTAAGTTAACAAAATTTTTTATAGCACCAAGGTAATTACCAAGGTGAAGGGAACCGGTTGGCTGTACACCGGAAAAAACTCTTTTTTTATTATTTGATGACAAACCAACTCCTTAAGAGATTAAAATGCTAACAATACTACGTATATCATTTTTGCTTAATACACCTAATAAAAATAGAATTAAAAAATAAATTGTTACTCCAGTAAAAATCAAAATAAGGATTAATAAAATGCCGCTTATGTCGGTTAAGTAGTTATACAGAAAATATACGATTATCCCCATAATTGCTGAAGATATGAAAATTTTTAATATATCAAAATTAAATTTTTTAGAAAAAAGAAGTATCATTGAATCTCTAGACTTAATAATTAATAAAAAAAGATTAATCCATGAGGAAAGAGATGTCGATAATGCTAATCCAACAACTCCGTATTGAGGAAATAAAAATAAGGCTAATATTATGTTAAACCCAATAGCAAATAAGCTATAAAGAAAAGGATTCTTAGTATCCCCTATAGAATAAAAAATAGGTAGATATATTTTCATTAATACGAAGGCGGGTAGTCCCATAGAAAAAGCTATAAGAGTTTTAGATACGACGATAGTATTTATCTCATTGAATAATCCATGTTGATATATTAGAGAAATAAGTGGAATTGATATAATAGAAAGACCAATTGCCGAAGGAAAGCTCATTATTAGGGCAAACTTTACTGATTTTTTTATAACCAATGTCATTTCCTCAAGATCATCTTTGATATTTAGTGAGCTAAGCGTAGGCAAAAGAACAGTTCCTAGTGAAATACCAAAAAGTGCTAAAGGTAACTGATATAGCCTCTCCGCGTAATATAGTGTGGAAATACCCCCTTGAGCAAATGAAGCTATAACTCCAGATATAAGTATATTAACTTGCAAAACCAGACCGGTTCCAACCTGAGGCTTTGCTCGATCCCAAAATCTATTTATCTTGTCATACTGCTTAGGCTTTTTTAGTCTCAAAGAAAAACCGAATGCCTTTAGCGTAATGAAAATTATAATAAATTGAAAAAGACCTGCAATTGTTACTGCAAAGGATAATAAATAACCTGTCATAAAGATATCTTTACTCGGCAATAAAAGGGCTGCTATTAGAAAAAAATTCAAAACAATAGGTGATAATGAAGTTATCGAGTATCTACCTAGGGAATTTAGTATGCCAATGCCAAGTGACGATAGAGAAATAAATAAAATATAAGGGGCAGTAATCCTAGAATAGATTATTGAAAGATTGAATTTTATTGGATCATCGCTAAAGCCGTACGCCATTAAGTACATGAATAAGGGCATAAGAATCTGAAGCAAGCAGGCTATTGTTGCTAAAGAAATAATCAAAACAAACAATATATCTTGTGAAAAATTAATAGCGTTTCCTTTGCCGACTAAAAGCCTTTTAGAAAATATTGGAACAAAAACAGCTGAAAAAGCTCCTTCTGCAGTAATTCTCCTAAAAATATTTGGCAGTCTAAGGGCTGTAAAAAAAGCATCTGCAACCATAGTGACGCCGAGAATATTACTAATAAGAATATCCCTTATTAATCCGGCAAATCTACTTACTAGTGTCAGAATAGCAACAGTGAAGGTTGATTTAAAAAACGAATTTTTTTTTAGTGCTTTTTCCATGATTAAAAAATCTTTGAAAGTTTATTAATAATAGATTTTTTTGACTGATGGTGTTCAATTCTTTTATTATTTGAATCTAATACGTAAAAAACATCAACAACCCTTTCTCCAAAAGTCGCAACTTGTGCTCTAAATAAATTTAGCTCCATTTTATTTAACGAGTTTGCTAAATCATACAAAATCCTAGGTCTATCTTTTCCACTCACTTCTATAACTGTGTAGTCTGATGAAATATTGTTCATTATTTTTATTGCAACTGGAACACTGAAAGCGTCTATTCTTTTATCATTAAATCCTTTGATGGGAATGTCTTCAATTATTTTTTCTCCATCTATAAAATTAATAATATTGCTCTTGATTCTCTCAAGTCTCTTTTTTTCCCTTATAGGCTTATTGTTATTATCCTGAATCCACACAACATCAACTGCTATACCTTTGGAGTTTGTAAATATTTTTGCATTAACAATATTAATATCCATCGAAGAAAGCGCACCAGTTAATTTAGAAAATAGACCAATTCTATCCTGAGACATTATCGAAACTTCAGTAGTTTCAAGATTTTTTTCATTATGGATGGATATAATAGGTTTATTTTTAAAGTCTTTTACATACATGAGTGTATGACGAAGAATTAATTCATCACTTAGGCCTAGCCAGTATTGATCGCTATGATTATTTACCCATTCCTTAAATAGTGAATTTTTTTCAATTTTAGATTCAGAAAATAAGTTTTCTATCTTGCTAGCAACTTTAGCACTTCTATCATTCCCTAAAACATCTCCAGCTATATAAGAATAAGTCTCCTTATATAATTGATCAAGGAGTTGCCCCTTGTAAGCATTCCAAACATCTGGGCCAACAGCAGTTATGTCTGCAATTGTCAGAATAAGTAAAAGTTTTAATCTATCGGGTGTTTGAACAATAAGAGAGAAGTCTTTTATAGTCTTTTGATCCATAATATCCCTTGTCTGAGAAAAATCACTCATAACAAGATGTTCCTTAACTAGCCAAGATATAGTTTCAACCTCATAATCGGTTAACTGAAATCTATCGGAAAATTTTTCTACTATTAAGGCTCCTGCCTCAGAATGATCTTCATCACGGCCTTTTGCAATGTCATGGAAAAATAAAGCTATTGTTAATATTTTTTTATTAAGGCCTTCTTCAATTAGATCAGTTACTAGCTCAGGGACACTAGCTTTTGATGAATAAAATAACTTATTAAGCTCGCCAATGGCTCTAAGTAAGTGTTCGTCAGCCGTAAAGTGATGATACATATTAAATTGCATTAAACCAACAATCTTTCCAAAATCTAAAATGAACCGCCCGAGGACTCCACTCTCATTCATTGCTCTTAATGTTGATTCTGCATTCTTTTTACTTAACAAGATTTTTAAAAAAAGATCGTTAGCCTCTATATTTGATCTTAACTTTACGTTAACGAGACCTAAGGACTTTCTTAAAATCTTGACTGCATTCGGATGAATTAGAAGATTCTGTTCTGAAGAAAAATAAAATAACCTTAAAATATTAAGCGGGTCCTCTGCAAAAAAACTATCTCTTGGAACATTAATTCTCCCGCTTGTAACAATAAACCCATCAAGATTTTTAGCGTACAGAAAACTGATAGCCTTAGAAATAACTGGTACAGATTTTTTTTGTCTTTCCTCTAAAATTGAACATATAGATCTGGTTAAATCACCAACCTCTTTAGCAATAAGAAAATAATGCCTCATAAATCTTTCTACGCCCATTAAGCCCTTTCGATCCTCATAACCTAACCTCGAGGCCATTTCTTTTTGATCATTAAAATTAATTACTTCTTCAGATCTATTTGCAATGTAATGTAACTGGCACCTTACGTGCCAAAGAAAGTTTTCACATTTTACGAAAGCTCTTGCCTCAGCCTTTGTTAATATTCCTTTCTTATTCATTTCTTCAGGTCTAGAGCAATCGTAGCAAAAATTTGTCATCCAGCTTAAAGTTTCTAAGTCCCTTAAGCCCCCTTTGCCATTTTTAATATTAGGTTCAACCAAATACCTTGATTGCCCAGCTTTAATTTGTCTATCCTCTCTTTCATCGAGCTTGGCTTGAATAAATTCAAAAGATGACATTTTTTTTATTTTTTCTCTGAAGGCTTTATTAAAATCCAAACTAAGATATTTATTTCCCCATAGGTGCCTAGCATCTAGGAGAGATGTCGCAATAGTTTGATCGGAAGCAGAAAGTGATAGGCATTCTGGAATGGTTCTTGTCGCTTGCCCAACCTTAAGGCCTATATCCCATAAAAAATATAATGTGTTTTCGATGGCAGTCTCAGCCCAGGCTGTTTTTTTGTAAGGAAGAAGAAAAAGAAGATCTATGTCTGAACCTGGAGCCAATAAGCCACGTCCATAACCACCGGTAGCTAAAATTGAAATTTTCTCAGCCTCAGTAGGGTTGTTTAAGGGATGAATATATTCACTTAAAAAGTCTAAATACTTACAGATAAGGTGGTCATGTAAAAGGGCTATTTGTTTAGCTCCCTCCTTTCCTTTATAAAGGCCGGATTCGATTCTTTCCCGACATACTTTATGTGCCCTTGTAAGTTCTGAACGAGAATATTCTTTTAATAGTTTATTTATATTCTTTGAATATATTTCTTCCTGACTAAAGATATTTCTAAAATCAAAGTTACACTCATCTAATAATTTACCGATTCTAGTCATCATCTTTACCTAAAGTCTAAGGCTTAGAAGCCCTAATATATATAAATATTAATTATATTAATAAAAAATAAAAGAAAATTAATTTAATTTTTTGTTAATATATTACTAATAAATAATATTTATAGTAATATTAATTTGTTTATTGATTTAATTTTATTATTTTATTATAAATAACTTGACTGCTGTAATACTTTTATATAGTTTCCCTCAACATATAATTATTTATAACAATATAATTACTATTTAGGCAGACTTAAAAAGAGAAAGAAAGTGAAAGAAAAAAACAATATAACTGAAACAAGTTACGATGAAAAAGAAGCACTAAAATTTCATTCTGAAGGAAGGCCAGGAAAAATTGAGATAAATGCTACGAAACCAATGGCAACTCAAAGAGACCTTGCCTTGGCTTATTCACCAGGTGTTGCCGCACCAGTTTTGGCTATTTCAGAGAAACCTGATAGCGTTTATGATTATACCGCGAAAGGTAATCTTGTTGCTGTTATTTCTAATGGCTCTGCAATTTTAGGCCTTGGAGACCTTGGACCTTTAGCTTCAAAACCAGTTATGGAAGGTAAGGCGGTATTATTCAAAAGGTTTGCTGATGTTGATTCTATTGATATAGAAATCAATGAAACTGACCCAGACAAAATAACGGATATAATTGCAAGCCTTGAACCTTCGTTTGGTGGAATAAATCTTGAAGATATTAGCGCACCAGATTGCTTTATTATCGAGAGCAAATTAAGAGAAAAATTAAATATACCAGTCTTTCATGATGACCAGCATGGAACTGCCATTATTTCTACAGCCGGAATAATAAATGCTTTAGATTTAACCGGTAAAAATATTAAAGATGTAAAGGTTGTAATAAATGGAGCTGGTGCAGCTGGGATTGCTTGTCTTGAACTTCTAAAAGCAATGGGACTACCCCATGATAATGCTATTTTATGTGATTCCAAAGGTCCAATCTATGTTGGACGGGAAGGGAATGTTAACCAGTGGAAATCTGCACACGCTATAGAGACTAAAGATAGAAATCTTGCTGATGCTGTAAAAGGTTCAGACATTTTCTTAGGCTTATCTGTAAAAGGTGCGCTTACACCCGAGATGGTTAAAACTATGAATAAAGATCCTATAATTTTTGCCATGGCTAATCCAGATCCTGAAATTGATCCAGTAATAGCTAAAGAGGTTAGACCTGATTGCATAATGGCTACCGGAAGATCCGATTATGCAAACCAAGTGAATAATGTCCTAGGATTTCCTTATATTTTTAGAGGGGCTTTGGATGTTAGGGCAACAACAATTAATGAAGAAATGAAAATTGCTTGTGCAGAATCATTAGCTAAACTTGCTCGTGAGGATGTCCCTGATGAGGTTGCGGCAGCATATTCTGGAACAAGACCAAGATATGGACCAGAATATATTATTCCAGCTCCTTTTGATCCAAGGCTTATAAGAGAAATTCCGCCAGCGGTTGCAAAAGCAGCTATGAGCTCGGGCGTAGCAAGGCTACCAATCATTGATGATGATGCCTATAAAAGCAGGCTCTCAGCAAGGCTTGATCCTACAGCAGATATAATGCAGCCAATTTTTCAAAAGGCAAAAAGGTTAATGAAAAGGGTAGTTTTTGCTGAAGGTGAAGAAGAAAAGATAATAAGAGCAGCTTTAAATTTTCGAGAGCTTGGCCTTGGTATTCCAATACTAATTGGTCGTGAAGAAAAAATAAAATCAACGCTAAAAAAAATCGGCCTCCAGCCTGAAACAGATATTGAAATAGTTAATTCAAAAAACTCTAAACATTCTGAAGAATATGCAGAATATCTCTACAAACGCTTACAAAGAAAGGGCTATCTAAAGAGAGATTGCTTAAGGATGGTAAATAATGATAGAAATATTTTTTCATCTTGTATGACTGCAATGGGTCATGCAGATGCTATGGTTACTGGGGTTACTAGAAATTATTCCCTCGCACTTGAGGATATACGTCAGGTAATAGATCCGATAAAAGATAAAAGAGTCGTTGGAATTTCAGCAATGGTTTCAGACTCTAGGACAGTTCTTGTTGCAGATACTAATGTGCATGATATGCCTTCGGCTGAGGAAATTGCTGATATTACTGAGGCAGGTGCAGAACTAGCAAGAAGACTAGGATTTGTTCCTAGAGTTGCTTTACTGGCATATTCATCCTTTGGTTATCCGGAGGGCGAAAGATCAACCTTTATGAGAGAGGCTGTAAATATTCTAGACAAAAGAAATACAAGCTTTGAGTACGATGGTGAAATGGCTGCAGATGTCGCCCTTAATTCCGACGCTATGGCACTATATCCATTTTGTAGACTTACAGAGCCAGCAAATGTTTTGGTTATGCCGGCAATACATTCTGCATCAATTTCTACAAAGCTATTGCAAGAACTTGGAGGATCTAACTTAGTAGGCCCCCTTCTAGTGGGCTTATCAAAACCTATTCAAATAATCCCTACTGGCTCAAAAGTTTCAGAGATAATAAATCTAGCTGCAATAGCTGCATGTGATCTTGGTAGATAATCTAATCTTTTAAAGTTAATACTTCTCTTTTTAAAAAAAATCTTCCACTTGATTCCAAAATAGATTTGGAATATCTGGGCCACCAAGCTTTTTGATTTGTCGAACACCTGTTGGGCATGTAACATTTATTTCTGTTAAATAATCTCCAATAACATCTATTCCCACAAAAAAGAGATCCATATCCAATAAAGTAGATTTTATTTTTTCACATATTTTTTTATCATTATTGCTTAGCTCTGAGAGTTTAGGAATTCCTCCAACCCCAAGATTTGATCGAAACTCTCCTTCTGCAGGTATTCTATTTAAACAACCAACCGGCTCTCCGTTTAAAATAATTATACGTTTATCACCAAACTTAACCTCAGGCAAAAAGGGCTGGATCATAATTGGCTCTCTCTCATTATCTAAAAATTCTGAAATGATTGCACTTGCATCATCCTCTTTTTTTACCAAAATAATTCCTTCTCCACCCTTTCCGAACAAAGGCTTAACAACTATATCTTTATGCACTCCTTGAAAATTTAAAATTGCATCCTTGTCTCTACTTATTATTGTTTCAGGCATTAACTCTTTAAAAAAGGCAACCAATAGTTTTTCTGGAGCATTTCTAACGCTTGCTGGCTTATTGATAACTTTTACAGAGGTTGGCAAGTGCTCAAGAAGGTGGGTATAAGTAATGTAGTTCATGTCAAAAGGAGGTTCTTGCCTCATTAAAAGAATATCAATATCTGAAAAGTCACTCTGAATCGCAGGCCCTAAAGCAAAATGATTTTTTTTGTCATCAGTAACATCAAGTGACTCTATTGGCGCTTTGATTAAACCATTTTCATAGGTAAGCGCCTCGGGAGTGTAATGAAAAATTTTATAATTTCTTTTTTGAGCCTCTAAGCATAGAGCAAAAGTGGTGTCCCCCTCTATATTTAAAGAGCTTATATGATCCATCTGAAAAGCCACTCTAAGAGACATGGTTGTTTTTTCCTTTTAATTTTAGAGCTATATTATACACCTCTTTTCTTGAAAGATTTGTAAATTTTGAAACTTCTTTAGACGCTTCTGATGCTGACATTGTGGAGAGAGCGTCCAAAAGCATTAATTCAACATCCATTTCTTTTTCGTTAGATTTCGTTGAACCCTCAATTACGATAACTATTTCACCTTTAAGAGAATCTCTACTGGATATATCCTTTAAAATACCTGTTATGCTACCATCAATAATTTCCTCAAATTTCTTTGTTAGCTCTCGGCAAATCGCAACCTTTCTATCCCCTAAAATTTCTTTTAAATCCACTAAGGTGCCATTAATCCTTTTTGCACTCTCAAATATAATTATAGAGGCACTTATATTTTTTATTTCATTCAAATAGTCTAGCCTTGAAGATTTCTTTATGGGAAGAAATCCTGTAAATAAAAATTTATCTGAAGAAATTCCTGACAGGGTTAAAGCCATAATTGGCGAACTTACCCCAGGGGCAGATGAAACATTATAGCCACTTTCTTTTATATCTCTTATAAGCTTGTATCCAGGATCAGAAATTAGTGGTGTTCCTGCATCTGAAACTAAAGAAATATTTTTACCGTTACTAAGTTCATTGATTATCTTTTGCCTAGCTTTAGATGTACTATGTTCATGATAAGACTTTAATGTGCCCTTTATATTATAATGATTTATCAGTTTGATAGTTGTTCTTGTGTCCTCGCAATAAATTATATCTGATTGCTCTAATGTCTCAATAGCTCTAAGAGTTATATCTTTTAAATTGCCAATCGGAAGAGAAACAATTGTAAAAGAACCTTTTAAGGGTCTATCCTTTTTCAACTAGAAGCTCCTTAGAGAAAAGATTGAATGCAACAGATCGATGAGATATTTTATGCTTTAAGGCTGGGTCCATTTCTCCAAAAGTTATATCATAATTTCTTGGAATAAAAATTGGATCATAACCAAAGCCAAGCTCGCCCCTGGCTGGAAAAATTAAACTCCCATCTATTGTACCTCTAAAAATCCTGTTTTCACCATCTGGCCAACATACAGCAAGAACACAAACAAAATATGCAGAATAATTAGTGGACCCAACCTCTAATAGTTTTTTTTCTATAGTTTTTGAGGCCTTTAAGAAATCTTTTTTTGGCCCAGCCCATCTAGCAGAAAAGATTCCAGGATCCCCATCTAAATCATCGACACAAAGTCCGGAATCATCAGAAAGTGATATTTGGCCACAAAACTTTGCAGTTTCAGAGGCTTTTATAAGGGCATTTTCTTCAAAAGAATCTCCATTCTCTTCTGGTTCCTCCATACCAAAATCTTCAGATGAACATACATCTACTTCATAATGGGATAACAAATCTTTAATCTCTGAAACCTTGCCTTGGTTATGACTCGCAATAATTAGTTTGTGACCCTTGATCTTTCTGTTCATGATAATATCAAGAAAATATTTTTTTTTGTATAATATTTATTTCTTGAACTCCCTTCTGTGCTAGCACTAATAGATCAGTAAACTTTTTCTCTGAAAATGGAGATGTTTCTGCTGTAGCTTGGATCTCCACTACACCCCCTTTATCCGTTAAAACAAAATTTGCATCTGCCTCAGCGACTGAATCTTCGGCATAATCTAAGTCTAAAACAGCATTACCTTTGTAGATCCCGCAAGAGACTGCTCCAACACATCCAGTTATTGGATCCTTTTTTACATCACCAGATCCAAGAAGACTATTTACAGACTGTCTTAAGGCAACCCATGCACCGGTTATTGAGGCTGTCCTTGTGCCACCGTCAGCCTGAATAACATCACAGTCAATGCTAATCTGAAATTCACCAAGCAACTTTAAGTCGATAACTGCCCTAAGAGAACGGCCTATAAGTCTTTGGATTTCCTGTGTCCTTCCAGATTGTTTTCCAGAAGATGCCTCTCTTCTCATTCGGTCGCCAGTAGAGCGAGGCAACATGCCATATTCTGCTGTTACCCATCCAGATCCAGAGTTTCTTAACCAAGGGGGAACACGATTCTCTACTGAAGCTGTACACAAAACATGTGTATCGCCAAATTTAACAAGGCACGAACCTTCGGCGTGTTTTGAAACTCCTAGCTTTATTTCTATATTTCTTAGCTCATCAAGCTGTCTTCCGGATGGTCTCATAATAATTTATCTCATTTTTTTTAATTATATGGGTTGAAAAACTCTATCATATATCACACATAACATATCATAGCGCTATCAATTTTTAGCTTTGTTTTTACCAAAACTATAAAATTATGAGGAAAGAGAAAATGGAAGAAGAAGGAAAAGAAGAGTCTAAAAAAGATAATAATATTGAACAAAGTCCAGAAAAAGAAAACTCTGATGCTCCTGAATCCAAGGCTTTGGATAACGAAATTTCTGATGCAGATCAAATAAAAGAATTAGAAGAAAAATTATTAAGATCAGCCGCAGAAGTTGAAAATATAAGAAAGAGAGCAGAAAAAGAAAGGGCTGAGGCCTATAAGATAGGCATAAGTATTTTTGTAAGAGATTTTGTGCCAGTTTTAGACAATCTCCAACGAGCTCTAGGGTCGATTAAAACAGCAGAAGAAATTAATTACGACTCTTTTGTTGAGGGAATTACAGCCACTGAAAAAGATATAACTGCCCTCCTTGAAAAGCACGGAATACAACAAATTAATCCAATAAATGAAAAATTTGACCCTCTCTTCCACGAAGCCCTTTTTGAAGCTCCCTCGGACGAGCATGAATCTGGATTTGTAACACAAGTAGTAGAACTGGGTTATGCCTTAGACAAAAGGTTGATTAGACCAGCAAAGGTCGGGGTTTCCTCAAAAAAATAAAAAAATTTTAATTGGTTCTTGTAACAAAAAAAACAATAACCATATAAGCAATGTATTGATTTTAAATATCCAAAACAAAGGAGAATGTTGTCATGGGTAAAGTTATAGGTATAGATCTTGGAACTACAAATAGTTGTGTTTCCATCATGGAAGGCTCACAACCAAAAGTTCTTGAAAATGCAGAGGGTGCAAGAACGACTCCCTCAATGGTATCATTTGACGAAAATAAAGAACGCCTTATTGGTCAACCTGCAAAAAGACAGGCTGTAACAAATCCCGAAAACACTTTATTTGCAGTAAAAAGATTAATAGGTAGATCCTTTGACGATCCAGCGACAAAAGAAGATCAAGGTATGGTTCCTTACAAAATTGTAAAAGGAGATAATGGTGACGCCTTTGTTGAAGCAGAAGGAGATAAATATTCCCCTTCACAAGTATCAGCTTTTATTTTACAAAAAATGAAAGAGACTGCAGAGGATTATCTTGGCGAAAAAGTTGAGCAAGCGGTAATTACTGTCCCGGCTTACTTCAATGACTCTCAGCGTCAGGCAACAAAAGATGCAGGGAAGATAGCGGGTCTAGAGGTCCTTAGGATAATTAATGAACCCACAGCTGCAGCGCTTTCTTATGGACTAGAGAAAAAAGAAGGAAAAATGATCGCCGTTTATGATCTAGGCGGTGGTACATTTGATGTTTCAATTTTAGAAATTGGCGATGGCGTTTTTGAAGTTAAATCAACAAATGGTGACACATTTCTTGGTGGCGAAGATTTTGATGCTGTTTTAGTTAACCATCTTGCAGATGAATTCAAAAAAGAAAACAGCGTTGATCTAAGAGAAGATAAGCTTGCGCTTCAAAGATTGAAAGAGGCTGCAGAAAAAGCAAAAATAGAGCTCTCATCTGCTTCACAGACCGAGGTTAACCTGCCTTTTATAACAGCGGATCAAAATGGCCCAAAACACCTTACACATAAACTAACTCGTTCAACTCTTGAAAGTTTAGTTGAAAAATTAGTAGAAAGAACAATTGTTCCTTGTAAGGCTGCGCTTAAGGATGCTGGTATAGATGCTTCTAAAATTGATGAAGTAGTCCTTGTTGGCGGTCAAACCAGAATGCCTAAAATTAGGGAAGTGGTACAAGACTTCTTTAAACAGGAGCCAAATATGTCAGTTAATCCTGATGAAGTTGTTGCTATGGGCGCAGCTATCCAGGCGGGTGTTCTTCAAGGGGACGTTAAAGATGTTCTGCTTCTTGATGTAACGCCATTATCTCTAGGAATAGAAACCTTAGGAGGGGTTTTTACCAGATTAATAGATAAAAATACAACCATCCCAACAAAAAAATCACAGGTTTTTTCAACAGCAGAAGATAATCAGTCTGCGGTTACAATTAGAGTCTGTCAGGGTGAAAGAGAAATGGCAAATGACAATAAGCTTTTAGGGCAATTTAATTTAGAGGGCATAAGCCCAGCTCCACGAGGTATACCGCAAATTGATGTTGCTTTTGACATAGATGCAAATGGTATAGTTTCTGTCTCAGCAACTGACAAGGCAACTGGTAAAGAACAAAAAATTACTATTGAGGCCTCTGGTGGGTTAAGTGACGAAGAAATAGAAAAAATGATTAAAGAGGCCGAATCTAATGCAGAGGAAGATAAAAAAATCAGAGAGCTGGTAGATGCAAAAAACCAAGCAGAAGCAATTATTCACTCAGCAGAAAAGGGAATTACCGATGCAGGTGATAAAATAACAGATGTTGAAAGAAAGCCAGTTGAAGAAGCCATTAAGGATTTAAAGGAGGTTATAGATGGTGACGATCTCTCAGTAATTCAGGAAAAAACAGCAACACTTTCTCAAGCTGCAATGAAGATTGGTGAAAAGTTATACCAAGAAGAACAAGCTGCCTCAGAAGCTGCAAACGGAACAGAAGGAAATAAAGAGCCTGAAGATGCTGACATAGTAGATGCTGATTATGAGGAAGTAAAAGAAGAGACAGAAGAAGCAAAAGAAGGTGATGAGGAAGTAAAAGAAGAAGACAAAAAATAAATTAAGAAACTACCCAACCAGAGTAAAAATGGCAAAAAGAGATTACTATGATGTTCTGGGTGTTCAAAAAAATGCTTCGGATACAGAAATAAAAAAAGCATTTAGGACCCTTGCAAAAGAAAACCACCCTGACAGTAATCAGGGTGATGCTGGCGCTGAAACTCGATTCAAAGAAATCAGTGAGGCTTATGAAAATCTTAAAGATCCCCAAACAAGAGCAGCTTACGATCAATTCGGTCATGCGGGTACGCAGGCTGGCGGAATGGGCGGCGGAATGGGCGGCGGATTTTCTGGAAATTTTTCAGACATATTTGAAGACCTTTTTGGTGACTTTGGTGGAAGATCAAGCCAAGGCTCAAGGCAACAAAGACAGTCCAGAGGTTCAGATTTAAGAGCTGAAATGGAAATAGACTTTAAAGATGCTTACTTCGGAACAACTAGAGACCTAATGATAAATTCAGCTGCAGGTTGCGATGACTGTGACAGTACGGGTGCAGCAGCAGGGAGTGGTAAGTCAACCTGTCGACAATGCGGAGGCTCTGGAAGCGTAAAATCAACACAAGGATTTTTTACTCTGGAAAGAACTTGTGGTGTATGTGCTGGCAAAGGAACCATGATTGAAAATCCATGCAAAAGTTGTTCTGGGAGTGGCAGGGTTAGAAAAAAAAGAAAATTATCCGTTAATATTCCTAGAGGGGTTGATGATGGAACTAGAATAAGGCTAGCCGGAGAAGGTGAGGCAGGCGAGAATGGCGGTCCATATGGAGATCTATATGTATTTATATCAATGAGGCCTAATGAGTTCTTCAAAAGAAGTGATGCAGACATACTTAGCGAAGTTCCAATAAGTTTTGTAACTGCTGCCCTTGGCGGACAAATTGAAATCCCAACACCTGATGGGAAAAAAATAAGAATATCTATACCCGAAGGCTGTCAAAATGGAAGGCAGTTAAGATTAAGGGGGAAAGGTATGCCCGTTCTGCAGACAAATCGTCTTGGTGATTTATATGTTGAAATACGTGTTGAGGTACCAACAAAACTTAATAGTAAGCAGAAAAAAATGCTTAAAGAGTTTTCAGAAATTAACTCAAAAAAGACAAGCCCTGAAACCAATAGCTATTTAAATAATATAAAAAGATTATTTACAGGATAATAGTTAAGGTTTTTTATGAATAAACTTCCTTTTCCTGTTCGGATAGCAAGACTTACAAATTTCACACTCCAGCCCCCAACAAGACCTTGCGCTGCAAAAATCTCTACCCCAAAAAATTATTTGTAAATGAAGTTTATTCCAAAGCTCTTTATTAAAAATACTCTTTAAGTCTTTTTCGGTTTGTTTAACGTTCTTACCACCAGTAAGGCCCCAGCGTTGTGCTAACCTATGAATATGAGTATCCACAGGAAAGGCCGGAATGTTAAAAGCTTGACTAACAACAACTGAGGCTGTTTTGTGGCCAACCCCCGGAAGTTTTTCCAAAAGGGTTAAATCTTTTGGAACTTGCATATTGTATTCTTCCGTTAGTGTCTTAGATAGACTGATGATGGCCCGAGTCTTTTTTGGCCCAAGCCCACATGGCTTTATTATAGAATAAACCTCGTCATATGATAATCCCATCATATCTTTTGGATTATCAGCTTTTTTAAATAGAACTGGCGTTACTTTATTTACCCTCTCATCAGTGCATTGAGCTGAGAGCAGGACAGCAACAAGTAGTGTGAAAGGATCGCTATGCTTAAGAGGAACAGGAGTTTTTTTATAAAACTTATCTAATATAGAAACTATTAATTTAGCTTTTTCTTTTTTATTCATTAGAAATTCTATTCTGATAAAATTTTAAATTTCCCAGATTCCTTTAAAATTATTTCCATCATATTTATATGTTATTGGCTGACCGGTAGATATTTCTTTTTTTAGAATTTCTTCGGGACTTAATTTTTCTATAAACATAACAAGGGCTCGAAGTGAATTACCATGCGCACTTATTAAAACACTATTTCCAATGACCAATAAAGGTAAAATCTCTTCTTTAAAATAAGGTAAAACTCTCTCAGCTGTATTTTCTAGGCTTTCGCCTGAGGGGGGAGGTATATCATATGAGCGTCTCCAAATATGAACCTGCTCTTCACCCCACTTTTCTCTTGCGTCATCTTTATTTAATCCTGTCAAATCACCGTAGTCCCTCTCATTAAGAGCTTTATCCCTGACAGTATTAATCCCGTTAACCTGAAGTACATCTAAAATGATATTTGCTGTATCAATTGCTCTGTCTAAGACAGATGTATAAAGGTGTGAGTAGGTTAACCCTATTTCTTTTAAAGCCTCGCCAGTCTCTCTTGCTTCTTTTAGACCCTGCTTAGTTAGTCCAGGATTTTCCCAACCTGTAAATAAATTTTTCTCATTCCAGTCGCTTTGGCCATGCCTCACGAGAGTAAGATGCGTCATTTTTAAATTCCTCTAATTTATTAAAAACCAAGAACGTCTTTTGCGGAAAAGAGACCTGGGCCCTTTTTTATTCCCCACTCAGCAGACTTCAAGGCGCCTTTAACAAAGACATTCCTGTTTTCAGCTAAGTGAGAGATGACAATTCGTTCTCCGTCACCAGCAAATATCACAGAGTGATCTCCTACAATAGATCCACCCCTAATAGAGGTAATGCCAATATCACCCTTTTTTCTCTCTAAGTTATTACCGTTTCTTGAAATATCCATAACAGAATCAAGACTAACAGAACGACCAATCGCTGCTGCTTGGGCTAAATCTAAAGCCGTCCCAGAAGGTGAGTCGACTTTATCCCTGTGGTGAGCATCAGATATCTCTATATCCCATGAGTCATCTAGAGAATTTGATAGACGCTCAACGGTTCCAAGCAGGGCATTAACGCCGAGGCTCATATTTCCAGACTTGATAATTGTTGCGTGCCTTGCTGCAGCTAAAATTTGTTCTTCTTGTTTTGTATTAAATCCTGTGGTCCCAATAACATGAACTTTTCGAGCCTGTGCCGTTAGCTCGCATATAGAAATCGTTGATAGGGGTGAGCTAAAATCAATAACGGCATCTGAATTAAGAATGCACTCAATAGAGTTATCAGTAATAATAATACCTGTTTTATCTCCACCTATTACGCTGGATATATCATTACCAACATGACTCGAACCGCTAAACTCTATGGCACCAACAAGCTCAAATAAGTCTGAGTCTAGGGATTGGCTCATTACCTGAGAGCCCATCCTCCCTGCCGCTCCAACTACTGATATTTTAATTTTATTTGTCATTCTTTTATATTATCACAATTAGGTATTTCTTAGCCATATTTCATTAAATTTATGGTCTTTATTTTTTTTTAAAATCAAGTCAGCTTTTTCCTTTGTGGGCAAAATATTTTCATATAAATTTTTTAGATTAATTTTTTTCCATATTACTTTTGCCATTGATATAGCATCACTTTCGCTTATGGAAGCATACTTGTGAAAATAATCGTCTTTATTTGCAATCGCGCTAGAACGTAGTGATAAAAATCTTTTCAGAAACCAGTCACTTAGATAATCTTCTTTTGCATCAATAAAAATTGAGAAATTAAAAAAATCCGAGAATATAAGTTTTGATTTATTTTCTTTTATTGTTAGTTCCTGAAGAACATTTATACCTTCTAAAATTAAAATATCCGGCCTTTCGATACAAAGTCGCTCTGAGGGAAGAACATCATAAACCTGATGTGAGTATAGCGGTGCATAAACTTTTTTCTCACCCTTCTTAATATTTGATAAAAACTTAAAAAGAGAGGCAGCATCATAGCTTTCAGGAAATCCTTTTTTTTCCATTAAATTTCTTTCTTGTAAGTATGCGTTTGGGTATAGAAAGCCATCTGTTGTAACAATATCTATTTTATAATTTTTATGTTTTGCCACCATCACTTCTTTCAAGATTTTTGAAAATGTTGATTTTCCGGAGGCCACAGATCCGGCCACACCGACTATGAAGACAGGGGCATGAAATTTATTTTTGGATGGGTTATCAGGATTATTTATTGGTTCTCTAGAACATTTAATGTGCCCATCAAGAATATTAGACAAAGGAAGGTAAATATTATTAATTTCATCAGTTTCTATGTTTTCAATAAGATCTCTTAAAGAGTTATATCTTTCCTTTGATAAGGGAATATTTTTTGTTTTGGATATCTTGCGCCAATCAAGCAGGTTAATTTTTTTATGAAGATTTGAATTCAAGGCTGTATTTGTCATTGATCTTATTTCGAAGATTTCCTTCTACTTGCAAGCACCTGGTAAACCTCGTTAGGATTTATATCTAGTTTTTTTAGCAGCAAAAGCCAGTGATATAATAGATCAGCGCTTTCGTTAATTACATCTTCTTTAGATTGTCCAAGAGCTGCAACAATTGTCTCTATAGATTCTTCGCCCATCTTTCTAGCCAAAGTATTTGTGTCTTTCTCAAGCATAATTCTTGTATAAGATTCTTTATCAAGGGACGATGATCTTTCTTCTATAACCCCCCAAAGATCGTCTAAAATTTTTGTATCACCCGACATGTTTATCTCCGTTATATTATGTTATGTTAATTAAAATCTTACAGAAATACCAGCTCTTGCCATTTCCTCTTTTGCATCTCTTATAGAGGATTCTCCAAAATGAAAAATTGAAGCCGCCAATACTGCGCTGGCACCTCCTTTTTTTGTTCCATCTATTAAGTCTTGAATGCAGCCAACACCGCCAGATGCTATTACAGGAATAGATACAGCTGATTCAACAGCCCTTAATAAGTCTATATCATAGCCAGACCTCGTGCCATCTCTATCCATGGAGGTCAATAAAATTTCTCCGGCCCCAAGATCGGCAACTTTCTTGGAAAATTCTACAGCACTAATTCCTGTTGAATTTCTTCCTCCGTGAGTAAAAATCTCCCAAAGATTTTCGTCTGTTTTTTTTGCATCAATCGCAATAACTATGCATTGTCTTCCAAATATATTACTTGCTTCTTCAATAAGTTGTGGAGTTTTTACAGCAGATGTATTAATTGAAACCTTATCTGCCCCTGATGAAAGAAGTTGCTGTACATCAGAAACAGACGCAACCCCGCCTCCAACCGTCAAAGGCATAAAACACTGCTCAGCCGTTCTTTTTACCACGTCCAGTAAAATTGGACGCTTTTCATGGCTTGCTGTTATATCTAGAAAGCAAAGCTCATCTGCACCCCCCCTGTCATAGGCCTTTGCCGCCTCAACTGGGTCTCCGGCGTCTACAAGATCTACAAAGTTAACCCCTTTTACAATTCTGCCGTTTTTTACATCAAGACATGGTATTACTCTTGTTTTAAGCATCTAAGACCTCACAATCTTAAGTGCAGCAGAAATATTTATTTTTTTATCATAAATGGCTCTTCCACAAATCATTCCGGATATCCCATCTTTTTCATATTTTTTTATTTCTATAACATCATCTATGGTCGATACCCCTCCAGACGCTATAACCGGAATAGAAACTTTCTCAGCAATTTCTTTGGTTGATGAAATGTTTGGACCTGACATAATGCCGTCTTTATCAATATCAGTAAATATAATGGCACATGCCCCTCTCGACTCGGCATGAAGTGCAAAGTCTATGGCTCGCGTATTTGAGTCTTTTGTCCACCCCTCAATAGAAACGTTGCCATTTCTTGCATCAATGCCAACGGCAATCTTATTATTATATAATCCAGACGCTTCTTCTAAAAAATCAATATTATTAAGAGCCTTTGTTCCTATCACTATTCTTTCTACTCCGCAGTCTACTAACTTATGTATTTTATCAAATGACCTTACGCCTCCGCCAAATTGAATTTTCAAACTTGTTTTAGATGCAATTTCTGCAATAAATGAGTCATTATTAGATATCCCCTCTTTAGCGCCATCAAGGTCAACAACATGCAACCAGTCACAGCCGAGGTCTTCAAAGGATTTTGCTTGGTCTAGAGGATTTTTATTAAAAATTGTTTTTTTAGAAAAATCCCCTTTTTCTAGCCTTACACAAGACCCCTCACATATATCTATAGCCGGTAAAAAAATCATGGAGACCATCTTAAAAAATTTTTTAATAAGGAAATGCCTGCTTCCTGACTTTTTTCAGGGTGAAACTGAGTACCAATAATGTTCCCTAAGGATAAAACTGATGGAAAGTCTTCTCCATACCAAGTGCTTGCTAAAACAGATTCATTGTATTTAGGTTTAAATCTATATGAATGAACAAAATAAAAATCCTTATCATTAAGACCCTCGAGTAAACTGTGCTTCTTCTTCTGTAGTATGTTGTTCCACCCCATGTGAGGAATCTTAAGGTTTTTTTTATCTAGAGAAATAGGAACAACATCGCCATCAATAAGCGAAAGGCCTTGATGCTCGCCACCCTCGTAACTTTTAGAGGCCATAAGCTGAAGACCTATGCAAATACCCAATATTGGCTTTTGCTTTTTTAAAGCAAACTCTTTTATAGAAGCCTCAAGTCCATCAATATTTTTTAACTTTTCAATACATGCCTTGAAAGCACCCACGCCAGGTAAAATTACCTTGTCTGAATTGATAATTTTTTCAGGGTCTTTTGTTAGAAAAACTGATCCACTCAAATTAGATTTTTTCATAGCCAACTCTAATGCCTTAGATGCAGAATGAAGATTTCCACAATCATAATCAACAACGGCTACTGATAAATTTTTCATTTAGGTTAGCTTCCGAGAGAGCCTTTACTAGATGGAATTCTTCCAAGTTCCCTGGGGTCGATTACAAGCGCGTCCCTTAACGAACGTGCTAAGCTCTTAAAGCAAGACTCAGCAATATGGTGATTATTTTCTCCATAAAGATTTTCTATATGAATATTGCCGCCTAAGTTTTGAGCAAATGCAGCAAACCATTCATGAAAAAGTTCTGTATCCATTTCGCCCAAAACAGGCTTTGAAAAGGACACCTTCCACTCAAGGCTTGGGCGTTTTGAAATATCAATAGCTGCTCTTGTGAGGGTTTCATCCATTGGTATTGTTGCGCTACCAAAACGTTTGATGCCAGAAAAATCACCAAGAGCCTTTGCTATTGCAGAACCAATAACTATGCCAGTGTCTTCCGTTGTGTGGTGCTGATCTACGTGGAGATCTCCCTCTGCATTTAGCATAATATCTATTAGTGAATGTCTAGAAAAACATTCTAGCATGTGGTCTAAGAAACCAATACCCGTATTTATTTCTGAAACACCTGATCCATCAATATTAATATCGGCAATAATTTTTGTTTCTCTTGTTTCTCTTTCAATTCTTGCTGTTCTGTTGCTTTGCTGAGCGCTCATTTTGTTTGCCTTACGTAATAATTACAATACTACTATTTATTTATTGCTTTCTCAAATGAAGAACGAAAGCACCTTCACCTCCTTGTAACCTGTGCGCGTAAGAATATCCAACAATTAAAGGAAAAAGTTCTTCTTCTTCAGCCCACTCAAGTAGGGCTTCTCTGATTAAACCCTTGCCTTTTCCTGTAATTATCAAAACATATTTGTATTTTTTCCTTTGGCAGTCTTTTATAAAATTAATAAATTTTAATTTAGCAGTAATTTTATTGTGACCATGAAGATCAAGGGTAGAGTCTAATTCAATTTTTTTTGTGGCAATTCTTCTAATAAGCCTTTTAGTTAAATTAGAAGGTTTAGGTAAATTTCTTTTCTTCTTTTCAACTAAGTTTAGTTTTCTATCGGCTAGTTCTTTTTTAATTATTTCAGTCTGGTTTTTGAGATTTCCACCATTATTTATAAATTCTCGCCAGATGCGTTCGTCTTCCTCTTTGGGCATCATTAATTGTCTGGGTTGGTTGAAACAAGAATCCAGTTTGGGTCTTTACTGTTAATTGATTTTTCAAAAACCCAGGTGTCAGTAATGCTTTGAGGTGAATCTTGGTTACCCTCTATAGTTTGCCCACCCTTGTCAGTGGCGTAACTAATAATCTTAGTTTCAAATGATACAGTAATTTCAACATTATCATCTATTATGGCCGCCTCCTTTATCTCAATAGAATCAAAGTTGATTAATTCGTTAAATAGTTTTTGTTCTTGTTTAATCCTAGAGTTTATTGCTGACAAAAACCCTGAATAAACATCTTTTCCGAGAAATTGCTTAACATCCTTAAGATCGCCAGCCGCATAACTTTTTATAATCATTTGATAAACAGATTTTGCTCCAGAAAGAAAGCTATCCTCTTTAAAATTTTTATCTTTTTTAGATATTTTGGAGAGCACCTCATCGGTTGAAAGTTTGTAGGCTTCATCTGATGAAAAAGGCTTTGCTTCTCCATTTTGTTTTACCTTCAATGTTTCCTTCAAGCCAAGAGGTTCCTCGTTGCCTGTTCTTTTTCCAAGTGTAGAACGTAGTCGAATAAACGCCACCACAGCAAAAACAACTAACAAAATATTCATAGGGTCAAATGGGTTTCCCATATTGCTTTTTCCTTTTTATAATCCTTATTATACTATTTGGTAATATAAGGATATACGGTTACTTTAAATAAATTAATTAAGTTTTTAAAGAGGGGTTTAATGTCTTATTTTATTGTCTTTTTTATGATAGTTCTGCCAGTCCTAGAAATTTGGGTATTGATAAAGCTTGGAGGATATTTTGGAGCATTTGGAACCCTTTTGTTAATCATAGGAACAGCTGGACTAGGGATACTTATTGCAAAACACCAGGGTCTTGGAATATTATACAACCTTCAATCTAAATTTTCTCAAGGAAAGCAGGCGCTTCATGGGGTCTTGGAGGGGCTTGCGCTTTTATTAGGCGCTTTCTTTTTTATGGTTCCTGGGGCAATAACAGACCTTGCGGGAATATGCTTAATAATTCCTCAATTAAGAAGGTTTATAATTAAAACGGCTTTAAATAAAATAATATTAGAAATAAAAAAGAGAGAATTAAAAGGTTAATCTCAATTGTACCAAACAGGATTAACCTTAAGTGTCTCAATAAACTTTTTGTGGTTTATTTGATCTTCCTCTGTTAGTCGTGATTTCAACTCTTTATTTCTTTTTAAAGAGGGCGTTATAACAAGTTGGTTCTCTTTTTCATCAACATTTATATTTTCTACGGCAAGGGCTAGATCGGGCTCTTTTCCGCCAATAAGCTCTAAATATACCTCGGCTAGAAGCTCTGAATCAAGAAGCGCTCCATGCAGCTTTCTATTTGAATTATCAATTAAGAATCTTTTACAAAGTGCATCGAGGCTATTCCTTGCGCCCGGAAATTTTTCTCTAGCTATCTTTAAGGTATCAACAACCCTTTCTTCTGGAATCTTATCTTTATTAACCCTAACAAGCTCACTATTTAAAAAATTAATATCAAAAGATGCATTATGTGCAATAATTTTACTATTACCAATGTAAGAAATAAAATCTTCAGCAATTTCTTCAAATCGAGGTTTATCTATAAGAAACTCATTTGTTAGGCCGTGAATTTTTTGAGCCCCCTCATCCATATCTCTCTCTGGATTTAGATATACTTGAAATGTATTTTGTGAAGGGACATGATTGATTAACTCAACGCACCCGATTTCGACAACTCTATCGCCCTTTTCAGGGCTAAGGCCTGTTGTCTCAGTATCTAAAACAATTTCTCGCATTTATAGCCCTAATGACAATAAGATATTTTTAACTTGTTTTTTTGCTTCGTCAATACTTATAGATGTGTCGACAACAAAGCTTGCTAATTTACACTTTTCGTCATTTGGTGTTTGTGAAAGAACAATCTCATTAAATTTGTCTTCGGTCATATTTTTTCTAGCCAATACTCTTTTCTTTTGAATTTCATAGGAGGTTGAAACAACAACGATATAGTCAACGAATCTCTCACCCCCCGTTTCAAATAGAAGTGGAATATCTAAAACTACAGCCTTTGCATCTTTATTTTTTTTAAAGAAATCAAGCCTATCCTCGCCAACAAGCGGGTGTATGACTGACTCGAGTTTTTTTAAGTTCGTCTTATTCCCAACAACAAGATCTCCAAGGATAGACCTATCAACATCACCCTCTGGGCTGATGGCTTTGGGAAATATCTTTTTTATGGCCTCTGTTCCTTTTTGATTCTTTTTGTAAAGTTTGTGAACGGCCTTATCAGCATCATAGACTGGGATACCAAAACCACTGAAAATTCTAGCTGTTTCACTTTTCCCCATACCTATAGATCCAGTCAGGCCAATCTTAATCATTGTGGTCAACCTTCATTTTATTTTCTAAAACAAGGTAAAGGCTGTCTAGATTTCTTGGCTCTTCTCCATAAAACGCCCGAAAGGCTGGCACAGCTTGGTTAACTAACATTCCTATTCCACCTATAACTTTGATGCCCGACTTTAATGCATCGCTCATTAAGCTTGTAGTTTTGGGGTTATAAACAATATCTGTAAAACATATGATTTTAGGAAATTCTGAAAAGTTTATTTCTATTGAATCAGGACCACCTTTCATGCCCATAGTGGTTGTATTAATTAAAAATGACGCATCAGTTAAACCTTTTTCAATATCGCTTAAGGCATAAGGGGTTGCTATCCCACTATAACTGCTGGCCAAGTCTTTAGCCTTTTTTAGGTCTCTATTAATAATGTTAATATTTTTTGCACCGTTTTTGCAGAGAGCGTGGATAATTCCCTTTGCAGCCCCTCCGGCACCAAGAATTGAAAAATTATTCTTTTTAAAAGATAGGTTTGGGATCTTTTCTATAACACTATCAATAAAGCCCTGGCCGTCTGTATTATCGCCCATTATTTTTCCATTCTCAAATATTATTAAATTAACAGCGCCAAGTTCTTTTGCAGTTTCAGACAAAACATCACATAATTTAAAAGCCTTTTCTTTAAACGGAACGGTGATATTTAATCCTGAATAACCTTTTTTTGCAGCATTAACTATAAAGCTACCAAAGTTTTCATGCTTAACTGTTTCCTTAGTATAAATTCCATTAATTCCAGCCTCATTAAGCCAGAAACTATGGATGTCTGGAGAAAGGCTATGATCAACTGGGTTTCCGACAACGGCTGCCTTCTTCACTACTCTAGAACCCCCTCGCAGTTAAGCTTTCTTAGTTTTTGTAAAAGGGGTATCAAAGGAAGTCCAATTATTGAAAAAAAATCCCCCTCTACCTTTGAAAAAAGTTGAGAGCCTTGCCTTTCAATTGAGTATCCCCCGGAGGACAAAAGTGTTTTGTCTCCAGCACTATTAATATAGTGCTCGAGAAAAGCATTAGAAAAATTTCTCATTGTTAATTTTGGACTTTCTTCATGGCACCATACTATTTTCCCTTTATGGGCAATTGCTGTTGCTGACTCAAGTTTATGTGTCTTGCCCCTAAAAAGTTTAAGGTTTTTTTTTGCTTCTTTAAGAGACTTTGGTTTATTAAAGGCAATTCCCTTAAATGAAAGGACTTGGTCCGCGCCCACTATAAGCGCTGAATTATATTTTGAAGAAAGCGAAAGAGCTTTTTTTTCAGCAAGCATTAGAGCTAATTTTTTTGGGGTACCCTTAAATTTCTTTTTTAAGCTATCTTCATCAACATCAGGGGCTTTCGCACTAAACTTTATACCTGAAGAATTTAATATTTTTCTTCTGGAAGTCGATGAAGACGCCAAAATAACCCGCCTTATATTATCTTCTTGTTGTTTTTTATTGTTCATTTTCTTTCTTTTCTTTTAGAGAAATTATATTCATTATCGCCGATGCAGTTTCTTCAACAGACCTTCTTGTTATGTCAATAACTGGCCAGCCCTTGTTTGCAAAAATTCTTTTTGCTGCGATAATTTCTTCTTCTACCTTGTGGACATTTATATAGTCAGTTTCTTTATCTTTAAGTCCAAGCTCTAGTGATCTTTTTCTTCTTATCTCAACAAGGGTTTGTGCAGACGTTATCAGCGCAACAACAGTCGGGCTTTTAACCTCATCAAGCTCCTTAGACACACCTATGTCAGGAACCAAAGGATAATTTGCAGCTTTTATACCTTTATTTGCCAAATAAATACATGTGGGGGTTTTTGAGGTTCTGCTTACACCCACAATTATTACATCCGCGAGCTCAAGATTTTTTTGGCCCTCACCATCATCATGCTCAAGTGTATAATTTATTGCTTCAATCCTTTTAAAATACTCATCATTTAAAACATGTTGCCCCCCTGGCTTGTTGATCGCGTTTAGGCCAGTGTCTTTTTCAAGTAAATTAACAATACTTTCCATAACCGGCATGTAAGAAATTTTTTCTATTTTACAAAACTCTTCTAATTCCTCCTGAAGGCTTTGATCAACAAGAGTACACAAAACAGCACCTTTATTTTTTTTTATGTTTTTGAGGACTCTCTCAAGCTGTGTCCTTGTTCTAACCATTGGATATGTCGTTTGTTCATATTCTACTTCATCAAATTGTGCGGCGGCGGCATTTGAAACGGCTCTAAGTGTTTCACCTGTTGAATCAGATACAAGATGCATTTTTAAATGTTTTTTTTTGTTTTTTATCATTTGATTAATATTGTGTTAACAATTTGTTGATAAACCTCTCTTTACTCTTTTTACTAATTAAGAATGTATAGATACAGTACTTAATAAATTTTTTTCAACAAGCCTGATGTTAAAAATTTTTATGTATATAAAAATATTAATTTTTTATCCCCGCTATTAACGTTTTTATAATGTTTTAAATTATAGAAAATTAACTATTTCTTAACTTTTTGTTTATAACTATTTTTTTATTTAGTGTTTATATCTATGTTGATAATTTTTTAATCCCCAAAATTAGCCTTACAACTACATAATCTACCTTTATTTATATATTATATTGTTTATTAAAAAGCTTTTAAGAAAAGCAAAATATATAATTTTTTGACTATTTTTGTATTAAGAAGTATAATTTATTTAACCAAAATAAAATTTCTTTTTATTTTTATAGGTATTCCAATGAAAGAATTAAAATTACAAGACTTAAAAGAAAAATCTGCCTCAGAATTAATTGAATTTGCTAAAGAAAATGATGTAGAAAATGCAAGCTCTCTTCGAAAACAAGAGTTGTATTTTGCAATTTTACAAAACCTAGCAGATCAAGACATAGAAATTTTAGGTCAGGGAGTTATAGAGGTTCTTCAAGATGGATTTGGGTTTTTAAGATCAGCTGACGCTAATTATCTTCCAGGCCCAGATGATATCTATATAAGTCCATCTCAAATAAGAAAATTTTCATTAAGAACGGGGGATACTGTTGAGGGATATATTAGAGGACCGAAAGAAGGGGAAAGATATTTTGCCCTTGTAAAAGTTAATAAAATAAACTTTGAAGATCCAAAAAACATGAGAACTAAGGTTCATTTTGATAATTTAACACCGCTTTACCCAGATGAAACTCTTATCATGGAAATAGAAAATTCTGAAAAGAAAGATCTATCTGACAGAATAATTGATATTGTTGCTCCTTTGGGTAAAGGACAAAGAGCTTTAATTGTGTCCCCACCAAGAACTGGAAAAACAGTACTTCTACAAAATATTGCGAACTCTATAACAAAAAATCAGCCAGAATGTTATCTAATTGTATTATTAATAGATGAGAGGCCTGAAGAAGTAACAGATATGCAGCGATCAGTCGATGGAGAGGTTGTTTCTTCAACTTTTGATGAACCTGCTACCCGACACGTAGCAGTTTCTGAAATGGTTATGGAAAAAGCTAAAAGACTAGTAGAACATGGCAGAGATGTAGTTATTCTCTTAGATTCAATAACAAGGCTAGGTAGAGCCTTTAACACCGTTGTCCCGTCATCTGGTAAGGTTTTAACGGGTGGAGTGGATGCTAATGCACTACAACGCCCAAAAAGATTTTTTGGTGCAGCAAGAAACATAGAAGAAGGTGGTTCTCTTACAATTATATCAACTGCTCTAATTGATACCGGGAGTAGAATGGATGAAGTTATATTTGAAGAGTTTAAAGGAACAGGGAATTGCGAGCTAGTTCTAGATAGAAAGATGGCAGATAAGAGAGTTTTCCCTGCAATTGATATTATGAAATCGGGCACGAGGAAAGAAGAACTTTTACTTGATAAAGACAAACTTCATAAAATATATGTACTAAGAAGAATATTAGATCCAATGGGCACTGTAGATGCAATAGAGTTTCTATTAGACAAGTTGGGTCAAACCAAAACTAATTCTGAGTTTTATGACTCTATGAATACTTAACGTTTTTAAAAAAGAAAAAAAACAATATCTTTAGTTAAGAGGTTTAGCTAATGACAATTTATGCTCTTTCGACAGTTCAAGGCCAGTCTGGGGTTGCTATTATTAGAGTTTCAGGGCCTCTCGCCGAAAGCACAATATATAAACTTACTAAAAAAAAACTAAAACCGAGAAAAGCAACCCTTTGTAAAATATTTAATTCAAAAAAGGAAGTTTTGGATGAAGCGGTTGTCATTTACTTTGAAAAAAATAAAAGCTTTACAGGAGAAAGCGTTGCCGAGTTTCAAACGCATGGTGGCGAAGCGATTATTAGGTCTGTTCTTAATGAGCTGTCGAAAACAGATGGACTTAGACCTGCAGAACCAGGGGAATTTACTAAGCAAGCATATTTATCAGGGAAAATAAATTTAGTTCAAGCCGAAGGCCTGGGAGACCTTATTTCTGCCCAAACAGAAAAACAAAGACAGCAGGCAATAATGCAATATGGCGATGAGGCCTCGAACAAATATCTTACATGGTCTAAGGAAATTAGACAGTGCCTAGCATATATTGAGGCCTCCATTGATTTTTCAGATGAGGAAATCCCAAGGGACCTTTTGGTGGGAATTAAAAAAATATCAAAAAAGGTTAAAGAAGAAATTGATTTTTATATTAAGACAGAAAAGCAAAATGAAATAATAAAAGAAGGTATTAAAATCGCCATTATAGGTAAACCAAATTCTGGAAAATCAAGTCTTATCAATTACTTATCAGGGAAAAACATTTCTATTGTTTCATCAAAACCTGGTACAACTACAGATGTACTTAGGTCCGAAAGGACATATGATGGCGTTTATGTAACCTTAATCGATACCGCAGGGCAAAGAAAATCAAAAAATAAGATAGAGGTAGAAGGAACAAAAAGAGCAAAAAAGGAATCAGAGTTAGCTCATATTCGCCTTTTTTTGGGATCCAATAACGAAAAGGCCCCTTTTTCTGGTCTAGAGCTATCGCCTATGGAAAACGATATTGTGGTAATAAATAAATCCGACCTTATAAAAAGGCACAGAATGCGGCCAAATATTACTATTTCTCTAAAACACAAAAAAAGACTTATAGAGCTTGAAAAGAAACTTAAGGAAAGAATAAAAAAAATAGCATCGGTAGGTAGAGGCGCCCTGTTAGCGAAGGAAAGACAAAAAAATCATTTAAAAAATGCAACACAAGCGCTAGCCAAAATATCAGGAAATGATTTAGAAATTATTTCAATACATGTAAGAGATGCTCTATTAAGTATAGATAGCCTTACAAACGAAACAGATAACGAAGACATTCTCGGCATTATTTTTAGTAAATTTTGTATAGGGAAGTGACGTTTGTTTCACGTGAAACAAATTTCCTTTGTTTGGTATTTATTTGACTATTATGTTTCACGTGAAACGAAATAACCTTGTAAACACTTAACTAAAGATTTAAAAGAAAGAATGACGAAATATGATGTAATAGTTATCGGTGGTGGTCATGCTGGATGTGAAGCAGCAGCAGCATCTTCAAGGGTAGGTGCAAAAACCCTTCTTATAACCAACAAAGCATCAACAATAGGAGCAATGTCCTGTAACCCAGCAATGGGGGGAATAGGTAAAGGACACCTTATAAGAGAGATAGATGCTCTCGACGGAGTTATGGGAAGAATATCGGATCTTTCAGGGATACATTTTCAAGTGCTCAATAAAAGAAAAGGCCCTGCTGTACAGGGTCCAAGAGCCCAAATTGATAGAGAGCTTTATTCTTTTCATATGCAGAAGGAAATAAACCAAACAAATGGGCTTGAGGTTCTTGAGGCCTCTGTTGAAGATTTTATTATAAAAAAGAAAGGCGTTGTAGAGGGTGTGATCTGCAGGGGTGGTTTGAAGCTCTTCGCCAAATCAACAGTCCTGACGACAGGAACGTTCCTTAATGGTGTTATACACTGTGGTAAAAAAACAACACCAGGAGGAAGGATTGGTGAACCCCCTACTACAGGGCTTTCAAAAACTTTATATGGCTTCGGCTTAACACTTGGAAGGCTGAAAACAGGAACTCCTGCAAGGTTATTGTCAAATAGTATTGATTATTCTTCACTGGAGGTTCAAAAGGGTGATAAATCGCCAGAAAACTTTTCATATATTTCGGGTGAAATTAACAATAGGCAAATTAATTGTCACATAACAAAGACTATAAAAAAAACACATAACATTATAAGAAAGAATATAAAAAAATCCTCAATTAATGCAGGTAATATATCTGGTGTTGGGCCAAGATACTGTCCATCAATAGAGGACAAGGTGGATAGATTTTCTGACAAAGATAGCCACCAAATTTTTCTTGAGCCTGAGGGATTAAACAGCAATCTTGTTTATCCAAATGGGATTTCAACATCCCTCCCTGAGGATGTTCAAGAAGATTTTTTAAGAACAATACCAGGGTTAGAGAATGTTAAAATTGAAAAATATGGATATGCTATAGAATATGATTATATTGATCCAAGAGAGCTAGATCATACTCTTGCTGTAAGAACAGTTTCAGGGCTTTGGCTTGCAGGTCAGATTAATGGAACAACAGGCTATGAAGAGGCAGCTGCCCAAGGTCTCGTTGCCGGCGCAAACGCAGGTTTAAAAAGCCTCGACAAAGAAGGTCTTAATTTTGATAGAGCCAATGGCTACATTGGTGTCCTAATAGATGATCTTGTTGTTAAAGGTGTATCAGAGCCATACAGGATGTTTACATCAAGGTCTGAATATCGATTAAGCCTTAGAGCAGATAATGCCGATGAAAGGCTAACAGATATTGGTATAATGTCGGGCCTTATTGGAAAAAAAAGAAAGTCCATTTGGAAAAAGAAAAAGCAAGAACTCTCTGCCGCGAGAAAGAAACTTCAATCACTAAAAATAACACCAAATCTTGCTCAAAAAAAGGGTCTTAAAATTAACCTTGATGGAAAAAAAAGGTCTGCTTATGATATTTTAAGTTATCCAGGCATCAAATATAAAGACCTTAAAAATTTTTGGAGTGAAATTAGTAATCTGTCCCCACAAGTGGAAAAAACTATATCTGCTGAAGCGCTCTACAAAAAATATCTCGCCAGACAACAAATAGACATTGAAAGATTTAGAAGGGATGAAGCAAAAAAAATAAATCCAAATATTGATTATAAAAAAATTAAAGGTCTTTCTAATGAGCATAAAGAAAAGCTTACAAGGCTAAGGCCAGAAACTTTAGGACATGCTCAGAGGATTGATGGCGTTACCCCTGCGGCCCTTGGTTTAATAATAGCGCATCTAAAAAATAATAAAGGTGCTTAAATTGGCTCTTCCAAATTCTTTCAAAGATATGAGCCTGAGCGCGAGTGAAATCGGAACACTTACGCAATATTCTAAGCTAATACTAGATGCTAACAGAGGATTTAATTTGATAGCTAAAAGTACAGAGGAGTTAATATGGGAAAGACATATACATGACAGTGCTCAGTTGGCTAGTTTGATCCCTAAAGACGCAAAGTCTTTTTGCGATGTTGGCTCTGGAGCTGGCCTTCCAGGCTTAGTTATTAAAATAATGAATCACTCACTCGATTGTTTTCTTGTTGAGCCTATTAAAAAAAAGTCTGATTTTTTAAAATTTGCAGCCGAGAAACTTGGCCTAGAGATTGTTGTGGCTCAGGAAAGGTACGAAAATATAAAGGAAAATAGTATATTGTCTGCTGACGTTATAACCGCAAGAGCCTTAATGCCGCTTAAAGACCTCCTTAAACTTTTCTCAAATAGTATTGGGAAGGGGGGTATAGGAATTTTTCCAAAAGGAAAATCTTGGGAAAAAGAGCTTAATGATGCAAAAGGTCTCTGGGATATTAAGTATAGGCTAGTAGCAAGCGAAACTAACAAAGAGTCTAAAATATTTATTATTGAGGGCCTAGAGGAAAAATGAGCCAAAAAAAAGTATACTCTATTATTAATCAAAAAGGAGGGGTTGGAAAAACCACCACCACAATTAATCTTGGTACTGCAATGGCGGCGTGTGACGCAAAAGTTCTTTTAATAGACATGGACCCTCAAGGAAATTTATCAACTGGACTTGGTGTTTCACCTTCAAAAAGGCAATTCGGCTGCTATAATATTTTAACTTCAACAAAAACAATAGATGAGTGTGCAATTCAGACAGAAATTCCAAATCTTAACTTAGTTACAGCTAACGAAAGTCTCTTGGGCATAGAGATAGAGCTTTCGTCTTTTGAGGATAGGGCTCTTCGTCTAAAAAAAGAAATTGAAGGCATTAATAATTATGATTTTATTTTATTAGACTGTCCGCCCGCACTAAACATTATAACATTAAATGCGCTAGCAGCATCTGATGGTGCGCTAGTTCCTTTACAGGCAGAATTTTATGCTCTTGAGGGTTTAAGCCAGCTCTTAAAGACAATTAAAGGCATAAGTAATACAATTAACAAAAAGCTTAAACTTTCAGGTGTGGTGCTTACCATGTTTGATAAAAGAAATAATTTATCATTGCAGGTTGAGGAGGACGTAAGAAGTTATTTAGATGGCGATGTTTTCTTGACTAAGATACCTCGTAACATAAGACTTTCCGAGGCTCCTTCGCACGGTTTACCTGCGCTCATATATGACCACAAATGTTCTGGAAGCGAGGCATATATTGAGCTGGCCAGAGAATTTTTAAAAAGAGAGGAATGGAAGTTTGCATAGTTTTGGAAGAGGTAAATAAATGAAAAAAGGTTTAGGCAAGGGTCTCGCAGCGCTTATTGGTGATTTAGACGAAGACATAGAGAGCCAAGAAGTTAAAGAAAAAAATGAGGAAGGGCTGGGTCAAGTTAATAGCCTTCCTATTGAGTTGTTAATCCCTAATAGAGAGCAACCAAGAAAAACTTTTAACGATGAATCAATTAAAGAGCTAGCTGACTCAGTTAAAGAAAAAGGTGTTTTGCTTCCCATACTTGTAAGGCCAATTAAAGATAAAAAAGAATATCAAATTATTGCTGGAGAAAGGCGCTGGAGAGCTTCGCAAATAGCCGGGTTACACGATGTGCCTGTCGTTATTCGAAACTTTAACGAGAGTGAAGTTTTAGAAATTGGTTTAATAGAAAATATGCAAAGAGAAAACTTAACAGCTATTGAGGAGGCCTTGGGATTTGAAAGACTTCAAAGAGAGTACAGTTATACTCAAGAAAATCTCTCTAAAATTCTTAGCAAATCAAGAGCATATATTGCCAATACCCTTAGGCTGTTGTCTTTGCCGCATAAAGTTCAGGCACTTCTTCAAGACGGGCAGCTTTCGGTTGGCCACGCTAGAGCGCTAATAGTTTTAAAGGATCCTTTGTCTGTGGCGAAGTATGCAATTAATAAAAAGATGAGCGTAAGGCAACTTGAAAATTATGTTTCTTATCTCAAGTCAGGCAGGAATAAAAAAGAGCAAACACCAAAAACAAAAAGCTCAGACACAGTAGCTCTTGAAAAAAATCTTACAGATAAAATTGGTTTGGCTGTTGAAATAAATGAGCGAGGAGACGGTCGAGGGGAAATGAATATTAAATTTACCAGCTATGACCAACTAGACTCGCTCTGTAAAAAACTTTTATAATATTATTTTCTTGCGACATTGCTTAATCTAAGAACAATATCACCAATAATGCTCGATCCTAATTCTGAGAATTCTTTTGTTTTAAGATCAGCCTCAACTAATATATCTAAGGCTCTTTCAGTTTTTTTTATATTCCAATTCTCAACTTGGTTTTGATAGCTTTTTATTTCCTTGTAAAATATAGGCGGCTTAATTTCTTTAATAGCGTCATTAATTGAGACTCCTGATAAAATCTTAAGACCCGTCATATGAATTTTTTGAAAGTGAACAAGAAAGGCAGAAACAAGTTGAGGCGCTGTTACGCCTTGTAAAATAAGACGAGATAGAATTTTCTGAGATTCTTCTGTTCTTCCTAAACAAACATTTTTACAAATCTCATTTATTTGACTTTGATTGGTATCAAACAATACAAGCCTAACTTCCTCTATTCCAATTTCCCTACTCACTGATGATTCAAGGTAGAGCATTAAACTCTCAATACTATTATTTATTCTCCCTCTGTCAAAACCAGATAGCGATATTATTTCATTGCAGGACTCTCTAGTTATTGAGAATTTATTTTCCCTTGCTTTATCTTGCATAAAAGTTATTAAGCTTCTTGCATCGTCTTCATAAAAGGGAACTATTATAGAGCTATCAGAACTCTCAACCGCCCTTCTTAAGGAGGACCGAGGCGATAAAGTCCCGGCTTTAATTATTAGCGTAACATCATTTTGCTCAGTTTTCAGAAAGTCTAGAATAGCGCCGCCAGCCTCTGATCCAGTCATATTAATCTTTAAATATTTCTTTTCAGAACCAAGGGCTAACGATTGTGTTTCATTGTGAAATTCACCGGCATCGCCTGTAATTTCTTTTGCCTCAAATTCTCGTGAACCAAATATTTCTTTTTCTTCATCAATTAGTGACTTAGAAAGTTCTTTATAGAGATTTTCAATAACAAATGAGTTTGGCCCGTAAAGAAGTAAGGCTTTAAAAGATGTTTCTTTAGATTTTATTATAGACTGTATGTCTTGTTGTTTACCCTTCATCTATTATTTTTTTCTTTATTAAATAACACGATTTGATTCCTAATATCCTGGGCAGCAGAGTAGGAAAGCCTATCTTCGGAATCTCTTTTTGCGACCTCATTCGAATAGGGTTCGGCAATTCTATTAAATGCCGTTGATACTATGCTTTCACCAGTAAAAACGATTTCATCTTTTTCTATGTTCTTTATATAAAAAATAACCTTATTTGAAACTCCCATACGAGTAACTTTTTCATCTTCTCTTACATCTATATCGTCATATCTTCTTTCAAGAGACAGAGAAACTAGATATTTTTCTTTTGACTTTACGTTTGTAAAAAATAATCGCTCTAAGTTTGCATATATATTATAAAGATCCTTATTAGATTTTTTAGGCTCAACAAATATAAAATTTGAAAGCGAATTAGATTCATAAAGTGGTGAGAAAGAACACCCAGAGAGAAAAAGAATAATTAAAACCGAACAAAAAATTTTTATATTATAAAACAATATTAATAATCCTACCTGGAACCACTATAATCTTTTTAACATGACTGTCGTTAATAATCGCCTTAACTTCTTCGGCATTAAGAACCAATTCTTCTAATTCTGACTTGTCCATATCAGCAGAAACCTTAATCTCTGATCTTTTTTTACCATTTATTTGAATCGGGATAATAAGCTGGCTTTCCTTGACAAGCTCTGAATCATGTTTAGGCCAAGATTCGTCACTTACAAGTGTTTTTTTATTAGATGTTTGCTTCCAAGCTTCTTCTGCAAGATGTGGCGTGATAGGGTTAAGCATAATGATAAGGAAATTAACTGTTTCCTTAAGAACGCTAGAGCTAATGTTGTCATCATTCTTAATTTTAGATATATCCCCAATAAAGCTATAAAGACTAGCAATTGCCTTATTAAAGTTAAGATCATTAAGCTCTTTAGAAACTTTTAAAAGAGTCTTATGGTTTTTTATTTTCAACTCTTCAGATGTGCTGTTGATCTGATCTTTTCCCCTCTTTGAGAGATCGGCTAAGTGGAGTATTGTTTTCCATATTTTTCTTATAAATTTACCAGCCGCCTCAACTCCAGATTCGGACCAAAAAATATCTCTATCAGGAGGCGAGTCCGACAGAACGAACCATCTAGCTGTATCCGCACCATATTCTTTTATGATTGTATCAGGATCTATCACATTTTTCTTTGATTTTGACATTTTTTCTGGAGAACCCACCTTTATTGCTTCTCTGGTTTCTGAGTGAATGAAGGAACCATCTTTTTTTATTACCATGTTCGGTTCAATCCACTCATTTTTGGTGTTCTTGTAGGTTTCATGACAAACCATTCCTTGAGTAAACATCCCCTTAAACGGTTCGGATATATTTAAATGACCAGAACCCTTAAGCGCATTTGTAAAAAATCTAGAATAAAGCAAGTGAAGTATTGCGTGCTCAATCCCCCCAATATATTGATCAACAGGAAGCCAGTAATCTGCAGATTTTTTATTTGTTGGGCTATCAACTTCAAGTTCACAGAATCTAGCAAAATACCAAGAAGAATCAACAAATGTATCAAATGTATCGGTTTCTCTTTCTGCAGAATTTTTGCATTTAGGACATTTAGTTTTTTTCCAACTTTCATGTTGCTCTAATGGGTTTCCTGGTTTATCAAAAACAACATCATCAGGTAGCCTTACCGGGAGATCTCTCTCTTCAACAGGAACAGGCCCACAGTCTTTACAGTGAATTATTGGAATTGGACAACCCCAGTATCTTTGCCTAGATATACCCCAATCTCTTAATCTAAAGTTTGTCTCTTTTTTACCATTATTTTTTAATACCAAAATTTCTGAGGCCTTTTCTTTTGCTTCAGAAACACTTAATCCATCAAGAAATTCAGAATTAATAATATTCCCCTCACCAGTATATGCCTCTTCATTGCTTTGAAGGCTTTCAGAGCTTTCCCCATCTGGGCATACCACAGGAATTATCGGAATATTATATTTTTTTGCAAATTCGAAGTCTCTTTGATCATGCGCTGGACAACCAAATATTGCTCCTGTTCCGTATTCACTCAAAACAAAGTTTGCAATGTAAACATCAAAAAAGACTCCATCTTTAAAGGGGTGTTTTATTTTAAAACCTGTCAAAAACCCTTCTTTTTCTGCTTTATCGATTGCCTCTGCTGTGGAGCCAATTTTTTGACATCTTTCTATAAAGTTTTTTGCATCTTTATTATTTTTATAAAGTTCAAGGGCTATCGGGTGATCTATTGATATTCCGCAGAAGGTTGCGCCAAAAAGAGTATCTGGTCTTGTTGTGAAGACTTTTATAGGATCCGCGTTTGAATTTTCTGAATTTATACAATCAAACTCAAAAGAGATTCCTTGAGATTTACCAATCCAATTTTCTTGCATTAGCTTTACACGCTCTGGCCACTCTTTTAACTTTGGAATTTCTTCTAAAAGTCTTTCGGCGTCATTGGCAATATTTAAAAACCATTGAGTTAAAGTTTTTCTTTCAACGGTTGCACCAGATCTCCAACCCTTTCCGTCAATAACTTGTTCGTTTGCCAAAACAGTTTTATCAACAGGATCCCAGTTGACTAGACTTTCTTTTCTATATGCAACACCAGAGGCAAAGAGATCTAAAAAAATCTTTTGTTGATGCTTAAAGTATTCTGGATCACAAGTAGCAAACTCTCTATCCCAGTCAATTGAAAGACCAAGGGATTTTAATTGTTTTTTCATTGTCGTAATATTTTTATAGGTCCATTCTTTTGGATGAACTTTTTTTTCCATTGCTGCATTTTCTGCTGGCATTCCAAACGCATCCCAGCCCATAGGATGTAATACATTATCCCCCTGTGCTTTTCTAAACCTAGCCACTACATCACCTATCGTATAATTTCTTACGTGACCCATATGAATATTTCCAGATGGATATGGGAACATCTCTAAAATATATTTTTTTGGTTTTTTGCTAGTAATAGGCTCAGGCTTAAAAGATTTATTTTTTAACCATTGCTCCTGCCAGTAAGATTCTATTTCTTTAGGAAGATATTCAGACATTATAATTTTTAGCTACTGCCAAGGGTGCCAATTCTAAGTTCCCTAGCCTTAGTTAGTATTGAAGCCTCTACAAGTCTTGCTGTGTCAGGGTTAGTTTCGGCTTTCGTCCATCCTTCTTCAAGCCTTACTTCTCTAAAAACATTAACGCTAATTCCATCGGCCCTCAATCTTCTGTCTTTGACATAAATTGTTAGTTTTACTCTTTCAGATGAATTATTTGTATCTTCATACCACTGTGTTGTTATAACCCCACCTATAGGGTCAACGATATCTAAAGGAATAAAGGATACAGTATCAAGGCTAGCCCTCCAAAGAAAAGCATTAACAGCCATAGAAACTTGAGATTTCGCAATTTCAGAAATTTCTATATCAACTTTTTTTGAGCAATTACTTAAGAAAAGAAAAACCGAAAAAAATAATATTATGTTAGTTTTTTTATTCATTAAATTTGCCCCTTTTTGCAGTTGCCTTGATTAAATAATAGTAATCAATAACAGGATTTTTAGTTTATCTCAAAAAGAAATAAATCAAAATTTTATATTTTAATATTTATGGTATTCGATAATGTAAATATGAATGATATATAAAGATATGCACATTGTTGAAAAAAATTTATTTAATATAAAAGAGCGAATTGAGCGCACCTGTGTCGAGTTCGACAGAGACCCTACTAAAGTTAAGCTAATAGTTATTACAAAGAAGTTTAATAAAGAGGCATTAAAGCCAATTTTAGATTCTGGTCACCTTTTATTTGGCGAAAACAAAGTTCAAGAAGCCTACGCCAAATGGTCAGACTTATTAAAACAATATAAAGATTTAGAGATTCATATGGTGGGAGGCCTTCAGTCCAATAAAATAAATGAGGCTATTTCTTTGTTTACCTGCATTCACTCTGTTGATAGGCATAAGATCTTGGAGGGTATTAACAAAAACATAACTGAAGACTCTTCACTCAAAGACGTTTTTATTCAGGTAAATATTTCTAACGAGGCTAGTAAAGGGGGAATAGAAGTTTCTGATGTCGATGATTTCTTAGATGGCGCAAAGAAATATGGAAATATTAATATTCTTGGCTTAATGACTATGCCGCCACCCAATGAGGAGCCATCAGTTTACTTTGCTCTTCTTAATAAGCTTGCAAAAAAAAATAACCTTAAGTGCTTAAGTATGGGAATGAGCAATGATTTTGAAACAGCGATTGCGCTCGGCGCAACGCACATAAGAGTTGGGGAGGCTATTATGGGCCCTAGGGTTAAGGTTTGACTCAAAGAGTTTTACTTTTTTCTGACGACAAAACATTTAACTCGATTATAAATGACCTATTTGAAGATTCAGAAGTTTTTTATTTTGTCCTAATTGAAGATTTCAAGTCCAATAAAAGAAAATTTCAGCTCAATGAAGATGATATTCCAATGTTCTTTGAATCACATGACAATTCTTTTAATAATTTTAAAGATTTTTTAACTAAGCAGTTTTTTAAAGGTGCATTTATAGTTTTTAATTCAAACAAAGAAGAATTAAGCCAAGAACACCCTAAGGCATTATCACTTGACATACCTCTAAATTTAAATGAATTTTTTCATACCCTTAAGAATATACAGATTCAAAAAGAAGCTGTTGAGTATCATGATATTAAGTTTAAGAAATTATTTTTAAATATGGCGGGGAGAATTATTGGCGATTCCAAGAACAATACTAAGCTTACAGATAAGGAAGCAAAAATTTTATGGCATCTCGTTAAAGAAAAAGGACAAACTGTGAGTCAAAAATTTTTATTAAACAAGGTTTGGGGCTATAGGGATGATATTGAAACAAAAACACTTACAACACATATATATACCATACGAAAAAAGTTAAATATTTTTGAGAATATCTTCTCTATTGAAAATTCTGAAGATGGCTATTTTATTAAATTTAAGCCTATCTAAAATTCAAAGTCAGCAATTAAAGGGACATGATCTGAGGGCCTTTCATTATTACGAATTTTTTTTTCAATTGAGGTAGATTTAATATATTTATTTAATTCTGGACTTGCCCATATATGATCAAGTCGCCTACCTCTGTCAGACTGTTCCCAATTTTTAGATCGATAGCTCCACCAGCTATAAAGCTTATCGGTATATGGGTGGAACTCTCTTATAGAATCTATAAAGTCGTACGAGGACTGAAACATTTTTAGTCTTTCAACCTCAATTGGGGTATGACTAACAATCTTAAGCAATTGTTTATGAGACCACACATCATTTTCATGGGGTGCTATATTAAGATCCCCCGCAAGAAGCATTAACTCTTTTTTATTTTTTTTAGAGCTGAGCCATTTCGCCGCCTCATCAAGAAAATCTAATTTGTGTTTAAATTTTTCGTTAATTATAGGGTCTGGTTCATCTCCACCAGCCGGCACATAAAAGTTGTGAACTGTTAAAGGTTTGTTTTTAGTGTTTAAAGTTACTGAAAGGTGACGACCATCTTTTCTTTTACAAAAATCTTTTTGATCAGTTTTTTCAACTTCAAGGTTTGTGGCAATGGACACACCATGGTAGCCTTTTATACCATTTGAAAAAACATTATTTAGGCCAAGCTCATAAAAATCTTGGTAAGGAAATAGATCATTTGGGCATTTAGTTTCTTGAAGACATACAACATCAGGCCGATATTCTTCTATTATAGATACAAGAGATTTTATTCTTAATCTAACAGAATTAATGTTCCAGCTAAGTATACGAACCTTCATTTTGATTTTAATCGCTTAAGATATTATCCCACATTTCTTCAATCATCATTTCGTAATCAAAATCTAAAATCGTAGATGTATCCTCGTATCGCTCAATGATTTGAGCATTTGGAAAAATTGTATGATCTTCTTTATAACTATCCTTACACATATCTAAAGCCATTATATTTGGGGTTGCAAATTGAATATCCTCAGCAAGTAATTTTCCATTCTTTGGCTCTAAAAGCGAATTAATTATGGCATGTGATTCATCTTGTTGTAATGAGGATTTTAATATAGAAGCACAGTCTTGCCATATAAGGCTACCCTCTCTTGGAAAAGTGAACCCAATGTCATTATCAGCAATTGTTCTATAATCTTCATTACTTAATACAGCTATATCAACTTCACCATTAGTTAATAATTCTTTCCCATTATTCTTTCCAAAGTCTTTAACATTCACTTTTTGTCTTTTTAGAAGTTTTTCTGCTTGATTAATCCACATAGGGTCATTGGTATTCAAGCTGACCCCCATATATTTAAGGGCGAGCTGTATAAGTGTTCTTCCCTCTCCAATGAGAGCAATTTTACCAGCGTATTTATCAGAATCGAGTAACCATCTCCAGGTTGAGGGTGGTTCAGAAAACTTACTTTTTCTGTAAGCTATTCCTATGGCCCCATAGGATAGTGGAATACTGTACTTCCTTTCAGGATCAAAGGAAGAGGTAAGAAATTTTTTATCAATAAAGGTCTTATTGGAAATTAGATCATTATTAAGCTCAAGTAATTTTTCTTCGTCAATCAAATTCTCAATTGATGAATCTCTTCCCACGACAACATCAAATGAGCCACCGCTTAATGAAAAACTAGATGAAGAGCTATAAGTTGTTATATTAATTTCAGGTTCAATAGCACTTTTAATCTTTGATAAAAGTTTTTTTGATAAATAATTTTCAGGGGAATACAAGCTAAAAGCAATAGCTTCATCTTGGGCAAATAGTCCTAAAGGTCTAAGAGCCAGACCAGCGGCAACAAGTCCAATGCCGGATACAAAACCTCTTCTTGTTGTGTTAACAAACTTTTTATTTTTATTCATAATTTTCCCTTTTAATAGTGTTACCTTATTAGCAATTATATCTAACAGTTACTATAATTTTATTATTTTTGTTATTAATTATTATTAAAAAAATTTTCATCTAAAAAATCAAATCTACTGATCTTAGAGAAAAAAACTAAAGTTTCATTATTTTGTGCATCAATTAGCTTCCATTGCCTTAGTTTCGGTTTCGGATAATCGCCTGTAAGATATACTGAGTTTCTTTTTGAGCTTTCTTTTGTCCTAAGCTCAATTGTACCTATATTCCCTTCAATCGATATTTTCTTTAAAGCAAAGCTATCTAAGCTAAAGCTTTTCGAGAGTAAGTTTGATATCGGACTATCTTTAATTGAATATTGGTTTACAGCACCATTTTCTCTTTCTTTTACGGAAATAAGGCCATCATTAATTATTATTATTAATTCAGATTCAGGAAGATAGCTAAATTTTATTGAACCTTTCCCGTTTGACCAAAATTTACCTTTTGAAAGCTTTCCAAACTTATCAAGTTGAGAAAATTTTCCTGTTACTGGTCCAAGGTTAAATAAATAGCTTTCAAAAGATTTTGCCCACTTATTTGGTTCGGTTGAATTTTCTGCTCTTGCTACATTTGGGAAAGTTAAGATAAAAAAGATAACAAGTAGTATGAAATTTTTCTTTTTATAAGACATTAATTATCCTGACCTATGATCTCTCTCTTGCCTTGGCTATTTGGTTCCGAAATAATACCTTTTTCTTCCATTTCTTCGATTATTCTTGCCGCCCTATTATAACCAATCTGAAGTTTTCTTTGGATATAACTTGTTGAAACCCTTTTATCTTTAATAATTATTGAGACCGCCTGACTGAATAAAGCATCTTCTGAGTCATCTTGAGGGGACAGTGTATTGCCCCCATCACCATCTTCCTTTGTTATAGATTCAATATATTCAGGTGTTTCCTGCTTTCTTATGAAGCCCACAACCCTTTCTACTTCATCATCAGAAACAAAGGGGCCATGAACTCTTACAACTTTTCCTCCATCAGACATATACAGCATATCGCCTCTCCCAAGAAGTTGTTCAGCGCCCATTTCGTTTAATATAGTTCGGCTATCAATTTTTGAGGCTACTTGAAATGCGATGCGGGTTGGAAAATTCGCCTTAATTGTACCAGTAACAACATCAACAGAGGGCCTTTGTGTGGCCATGATTAAATGAATACCTGCTGCCCTGGCTTTTTGAGCAAGGCTCTGAACTAAGTGTTCAATATCATTTCTAGCAACAAGCATAAGGTCTGCCATTTCATCTATTACAACAACGATAAATGGCATTCTTTTTGCCTCAATTTCTTCCTCTGAGTAGAGAGGTTGTCCCGTTTCATCATCATAACCAGTATGAATCTTTCTTTTAAATTTCTTACCTTTCCTTCTGTATTCTTCAGCCTTTTCATTAAATGCTTCCATTGTTCTTACAGAGAGTTTTGACATTCTATTATATCTATCGTCCATTTCTCTTACTACCCATTTTAGCCCAACGACGGCTTTTTTAGGGTTTGTTATAACAGGTGAAAGAAGGTGAGGTATTCCATCATAAACTGATAGCTCGATCATTTTAGGGTCAACCATTATTAATCTACATTCATCAGGTCTAAACCTATATAAGATTGATAAAATCATTCCATTGATGCCAACTGATTTTCCAGAACCTGTAGTTCCCGCAATCATGAGATGAGGCATTCTTGATAAGTCTGCTATAGTCGGTTCACCACCAATATTTTTGCCTAGGCTTAATGGAATTCCATCATCCTTACTAACGAAAATATTGCTTTCTAAAATCTCTCTTAAGTAAACAGTTTCTTTATTATAGTTTGGTAGCTCTATACCGATGGAATTTTTCCCAGGTATTACAGCAATTCTTGCTGATGTTGAGCTCATTGATCTTGAAATATCATCGGCTAAAGAAATAACTCTTGATGATTTCACACCAGGAGCAGGCTCAAGCTCATATAAGGTTACAAACGGTCCAGGATTAACGCTTATTATTTTTCCGTTAATTCCAAAATCATTTAAAGTTGTAGTTAAAAGGTCTCTATTCTGATTAATTTGCTTATCCGATACCTTACTTTCTTTTCTTTCAGATGGAACCTCGCTAAGTAGATCAAGTCCTGGAAGGACATAACCATTAGTAACCTCATGATCTTGCAAACTTTTTTCGGCAACAGTTTTGTTTACCTTTTTTTCTTTTTTAATAATCGGCTGAAATATTGTTCGCTTTTTTTTCTTTATTTTAGTTACTTTCTCGGGAATCTCTTCAATAATTTCTTTTGCTCCCATATTATAATTAGAATAATCAGGGGATGTGCTAGGGAGTAATCCGTAAGTTATTAGAAGAGAAGATAGAACCCCTATTAATGTAAAAAATACATAAATAAATATATTGCTCTCTAGTAAATTGACATTAACTCCAAGGCTAATCTTATAGATAATTGATTCAATTTCGTTTAAAGCTAAAGACCCTAATACTCCGCCCGCCTCATATAGTTTTTCAAATAAAGAGGAAAGAAAGAATAATCCAACTAAAATTAATACAAGCTTTATCCATGGAGCCTTTAGTTTCTTTATTATTTTATAAAATCCAAAAATTACAAAAGTAGCAGGAACCACTATTGATAGAATTCCAAAAAACTGAACCATAATATCTGAAGCATAAGATCCAGGGATTCCTAAAATATTTTCAGGCGGGGCATCTGAGATTGTGTTAAGGCTTTTATCTAATGCATTATAAGAAATTATAGCAATAAGTCCTAGAGCTCCAATAGCCATAAGTGAGATTCCTAAAACTAAGTTCATTATTCCAAAGAATATCCTATAAAGAAAATCCCTTAGCTTAAAAAAAACTTTTGAAGGAAAGCCTATAATTTTTTTTAGAATACTCATCTATTGTTTTTCCATAAATGCCCTATAAAAAGAAATTAACGAATCAGGTTGATAATCACGCGTTAATACAGCAATCTGCAAGAACTTTTTTATTTAAACGTTAATTTAATTTAAATCTTTATTGAAATATACTATTAGACCTATCATGAATAAAAATAATTTTGATGTTGCAATTTTTGGTAATGGACTAACTTCCAAAGTAATGTGTCTAGTTGCATTACATTACGGTGTTAGTTTTATTAATATCAAAGGAAAAGAAAAAGAAGAAAAAAATGCTGATGATATTAGATCTCTTGCATTATCCTCTGCATCAAAAGGTATGCTTAAAATCCTTGGTATTAATTTATTATCCCAACCTGTTAAAAAAATGATTGTACTTGAGGGAGGAGTTTCAAGAGGTAAGATAAAAGGTAAGGTTATCTTTGACGCAGAGGAGCTCCAAGAACAAATCGCTCATATCTGTGAGTATTCTGTAATTAATAAATCTTTGGAAAAAAAACTTAAACTGGATAGTAAGCACTCTATAACAGAAGATCCTATTTCTATTACAGAAGATAGAGATTATTCAAAAATTTTTTTTAAAAATAAAAAAATTATTAAATCTAAGCTAAATATTTTTACCGAAAAATTAGACACAAACCAGCAAAATATTACTAATACCGAATATAATTTATCTGATTATGATCAGACTGCAATAACGACAACATTGGAGCATAGTAAGGATAATAAGGGCTATGCTTATCAATTTTTTCTTAAAAATGGACCGTTGGCTTTACTGCCTTTAAAGAAATCAAGGTCAAAAAACCTATCATCTTTGGTTTGGACTGAAAAGACATCAAATATATCTGAGGTTTTATCTAATAAGAATGTTTTTGAAAAAACGTTAAACGAATTATGCGGAACTTATTTAGGTAAAATTAAAGTCTATGTTGATCCAATTTCTTTTCCTTTAAAAAAGGCTATTTGTAAATCTCAATTAATTAATAGAAATATTCTTATTGGCGATGCGGCAAGATCTATGCATCCTTTAGCTGGCCAGGCTTGGAATCAAGCGTTAAGAGACCTTGCTTATTTAGCAGATGCTATTGTTGAATCTAAAAAGCTTGGTTTGGATATTATTTCCTGTCCATCACTTTTAACTTTTAAGAGAAAAAGAAAAATTGAAAGTAACGCTTTTGTTGAGGGCATTAGTTTTATCAATAGTGTCTTTATGTCTGAATCATCCCTGGCAAAGGGATTTAGAAGAAATATGATGAAATTAGTTAATAATAAAGATATTTTAAAAAAATTAATTGCCAATGAAGCGTCAGGGGGGGCACTAGAAAGGCCGAGCCTGCTTATGAATGAAGAGGCTGGTTCTAAAATCATTTAATCGATTTTTCTGGCCTCATCAACCAACATAATTGGTATGCCATCTTTGACTTTATATGCTAATCCAGCTTTTTTACTTATTAATTCCTGATTGTCTTTATCCCAAATAAGGGTTTCTTTTGTAACTGGGCAGACTAGTATTTCTAATAATTTGGGATCTATTTCTTTTGTCATTTCTTTCTCATTGTATTTGTTCTGTTCCACTTTCAGATGACATTGACATTTCGGTCATTGCTATCAAGATTTCATTTCTTTCCGAAAGAGTTTTAGCCTCTAACAACGCTTGTTTTTCTTCAGGCCTGTAAGGGCTTAATAAACATAAAGAATTAACCAGGAGTTCAGTTGGTGAATTTTTAATTGATTCCCAATCAACATCAAGATTGTTATGATCGAGGTATTTTTTTAAGCATAATTGAAGTTTTTCTCTATCAACATTTTCTTCATCAAAACCTTTTACGAGATCATTTGAAAATTCTTTGTAATCAACTTGAAACTGTCTGTAGGGAGTAACAACCTCTAGCTCTTGACCAACAGAGAACCTACATACACCTGATAACGTAATTAGCATTCTATTATTTGTTAGCTCATTGTATGAAATAATTTTTCCAACACACCCAACTTTGAAAAGTCTACCATTATTATCTGCTTGAGTTTGTATCATTGCAATTAATCTATTGCTTGATAAAGCATCATCAATCATTTCTAAATATCTAGGTTCAAATATATTCAAAGGGAGCTGTGTTCTGGGCAATAAAAGTGCTCCAGGTAATGGAAAGACTGAAAGTTTTGGTGGAAGTTCAGCGGTATTATTATATTCTTTCAGAGACTTCATTATTAACTAAAAAGTAAAGACGATAGCCTTTTTCTTCCCTCAATGACTAGCTCATCTTGACTACCAAGCGCTGTAAAAATTTCTACTAGTTGAATACGTCCAGCACCATCATTCCATTTTGGATCAATTTCTACAATTTTTAGTAGTTCATTAATAGCAGTTTCATTATTCCCTATTGATGCTAGAAAAATAGATAGGTCTAATCTAGACTGATGGTCTTTTGGGTTTTTATTTAATTTTGCCCTTAAATTACTTTCATGGTTTTCATCTTGAGTGCTTATTTTTGCTTTTTTTAATAAGTCAATCTCAGAGCAAACAGAAATATATTCTTGGTTTTTTTCTGTTTCTCCCGAAATACTATTTATAACATTTTCTGCTTCTTCTGTTTTTCCAAGCCTTATAAGGCAACGACTATATAATGCTGCTGCTGAAATATTATCAGGTTCAATTTTCAAGATTTCTAAAAAAATATTTGCGGCTAAGTCTAAATTGCCGTTTTCCAACTCTAACTTTGCACTTATAAAGTCTTGATCAATAGAGGATGAATTATTTTTTGATGCTACATTCTTGATAAATTCAAGAATATTCTTTTCTGGCTGCACTCCAATAAATCCGTCCAAAGGTTGTCCATCATGGAAGGCCATGACAGCAGGTATCGATTGAATTTTTAATTGTTGAGCAACCTCTGGGGCTTCATCAATATTCATTTTTGCAAGAATTACTCTGCCGTTTTGTTCTATAATTAGTTTTTCAATTATTGGTGTTAGCTGTTTACATGGTTCACACCAGGGCGCCCAGAAGTCAACTATAACAGGAATATCTTTTGATTTTTCAATTACATCTGACATGAAGTTTTCTGTAACTACATCAATAATGACATTATCATTACTAACTGTATTTATATTGGCATCATTTTTATCAGAGTCTTCAAACAACATTTTTAAAGGGCATCATCTTGAGTTTCGCCTGTTCTTATTCTTATGGCTTGATCAACATTTGTGATAAATATTTTTCCATCACCGACTTTTCCAGTCTCGGAGCTTTTAGTTATTGTATTTACAACTTGGTCCAGCTTATTAGAAGGCACTACAATTTCAATCTTTATCTTTGGCACTTCTGTTGTTTTATATTCAGCCCCTCTGTAGATTTCAGTTTGACCACGCTGACGCCCAAATCCTCTTATTTCTGTTGCAGAAAGACCATCAATACCTATGTCTATTAGGGCATTTCTTACTTCTTCATATTTATGAGGCCTTATAATAGCTACAATCATTTTCATCATTTCGTTTTCCCCTGAGCGTAATGCGATTTTAACCAACCTTCTTATTGCTTCCGAATGAGAGGGCAGGTCATTTTGTTCTCTGCGCCATTTATCCACATCATTACGAAAGTCTGTTGAGGCCACTAGTTGGATTCTTTGGTCTTGTTTTTTCATATTAACTTATTTTTATCATACATAAATTATATATACTAGTTATGAGAAGATATAAAATATGTATAAATCTTTCCAATGTTATTTACATCAGCAAAACTTTGAAATAATGTCACTCAAGATTATGCGGGTGTAGCTCAGTGGTAGAGCATCACGTTGCCAACGTGAGGGTCGAGAGTTCGAATCTCTTCGCCCGCTCCATCTATTTATAGATGGGTTAAGTCATTATCCTAATCGCTTGCCGATGAAGATCTTTATAATTAACTCCAATTA